>FXBF010000528.1_pt1 | contig 13222 bp, 13 predicted proteins | sample 5335321 | NCBI WGS metagenome assembly FXBF01 (sample SAMEA103928391, study PRJEB20085) | sediment metagenome | isolation source: sediment | reverse complement strand
CCGAGTTCACCGTGCCCGGTTCAGACTGAAGCGCGCAGAGCAGCCGAAGGCCAACACATGGGGCGGCTTTTCTTTGGTTCCGTTAATATAATCCAAAAGACAAATTCGCCGGGAGCGAATTTGAACAGTCGAAGACTGGCCCGAAGGGTGAAGGCCAGGGATGGCCTGAATAAATGAACTCGCCCATGAAGGGCGAAAAACACGGCTAAATTCAAGCAAACGAATAAAAATAATCCTAATCCGTGCGCCAGCACAAAGAACAAACCAAATATTACAAACGACCAAAAATACAATAGAATAAGCCAGACCACCAGACATGATCAGAAAATACAAATTATAAGGAGGAGTGATGGAAGCTCTAGGTATCGCCGCGATACAACGACAACTCGGCAAATTAAATGAAGGCCTGAAGGGAGATGCCTGGACGATAGAAAACGACAAATTACACAAAGAATTCATCTTCACTAACTTTATCGAGGCATTTGGATTTATGACTCGCGCAGCAATAATCGCAGAGAGCATGAATCACCATCCCGAGTGGTTTAATGTCTATAAAAAAGTTGTCGTCGACCTAACGACACACGAGGCAAATGGTATTTCTGAACTCGACTTTCAGCTTGCGACCAGGCTTGAACATTTGTTTAGCTAAAAATAGACGTCTTTTTTTTATTTTTTAACGAATTTATCAGCAAAACAGGTGAAAATAGCCATAACATTGGGTCTATAAAATAGTCCCAGGTATTTTGTGAGGACGATACTCCCGCTACACTTGCAGCCACTACAATCAATAAAATCACAGATAACTGTTGCTTTTTTAATATCCAGTAGAGTATTGATAAAGATAACAATAAAAGAGATAGCTCAAAACTGTATCCAAATACATAAGGATCAAACTGTGTAAGTCCTAGTGTTGCAGGAAACAACAGGGAACCTGTCAGCAGTATAAGAAAATAGAGGTGCCTTCGAGTAGACGATGAAAGAATGGCCTGGCCTGGTAGCTTTTGCAGAACAAAGCCTGCTAATAATAAAAGACTTGTAATACTTAACTCCCCTGTCGCCCCATTCATCCATAACCACGGGTTGCTTTCCAGCACTGGGATTACAAGTGACAAGATTATAACAACTGTAGTTATCATCCAGCGCCACACAGTTTTATGAGTAATCAGGGCAGACAGCCCGGCACCCAGGGCAAGAAAAATAAGTGCCGTACTGATATTCATTAGTAAACTATTCATGGCTGTTGCACCAGCCAGGCTCGGTTAAAACTGACATAGGCAATACGTTTTCGCTGCCAGGTATAAACCAGGTGAAATTCGCCATTTTTTGTGCGATACAAATACGGGTAGGAAAATTCCGGTTTATTTCCAGCTTCATCTGGCCCAGATGATTCCAGCTGAAAATGTTTGTTCCAGCTAAGGCCTTTATCCATCGATACGGCCAGTGCAAGTTGATTCCGATCGTGTCTTAAATCGTTATATACAACCACTAAAAGATCTTCATCACCAGCCATCGATACAGCTGCATCCGGATTGGGTAAATCTGTGTAAACAGACTTTGACCACGTCTTTCCTCCCTGCTTCCCATACGCGCGGACTACATTTCTGATTGTATTCGTGTTTCGCATCAACGCAATCAGACGGTCGCCACCCAAAGAAGCTATGGATGGCTGAATGGAGTAACGACCATGGGTGATACGGACTTTATCCAGCACGACACCGTCTTGTGAGACACGTATTAATTCTGCGAATTTACCCGCCAGTTCCTGGTAGGCTGGCAAGCCTATAGTGCCGTCCTGATAGAAAAATGGACGACCTTTTACTAATGTGCTGAGGTTAAGAAATGGCGATGTGATGAGGCGTTTCGCCCTGCCCCATGTCTGACCGGCATCATTTGAAACGACGAGATTGATAGCACTGGTTGACCACCCTCCGATTGAAGTGCTGACAAAAAACATCCACACCTTTTTTCCACCATCGGACAACAACACCGGGTTGCCGAGTTTTTTAATGTGGCGATTCGTGTCCTGTGCAAGTTTTTCACGACTGATCAACACCCTGGGTTTGCTCCAGTCTGATTCAACACCCTTTTTTGAGCCATAGATGGCAACATCTGCAGAACCTTCGCGTGAACCGCCGTACCAGACTGCCAGTAATTCATTGTCTGATACTGAGACTAATGCAGAAGCATGAACGCTGGTGACTGCCCCCTGTTCAAAAATAAAAGATTTTGAGAACTTCGGCGCCTGAACCGTTTCAACAGAGATTTCGTCTGTGATCACCAACCAGCTGATTCGCCCTGACCAGAATTGCCATATCGCTATGATGGCAAGCGTTGCCACGGCAAAAAAGAATAGTAGTGATCTCATCCTGGCAGGCATTGTCTGGCCGTAGATCTTACCAGGATGATTTCGGTACCCAGAGAATCCAGATCCCGAGCGAAAAAGGCCTGTATCCAGTCTTCTTTCGTGGCATCTTCCTGTGCAATACGTAGCCAGGATCCGCGTGAGGACAGTACACGATAGCGGCCAAGTTCCGTCCAGCTGTGATTGAGTTTATCCAGCTGCATCCTGGCTGTAATAAAGTGCTTGAGCGGACTGAATATAAGGATTCCCTTACAGCTATCACGCTGTATTTCAGGCAATGACCAGAGACGCGATGTATCCCGCATCCCCTTTCCTGAAACGATCGGCAGCATGGCAGGTTGCGGGCCGGCAAACAGAACCACATACTCTCCTTTTACTTTTTCCAGCAGACCGTCCGGGATCCTGTTTATACCCAGTGCAGGATAGACCATGCTGATTATTCCCAGCCAGTACAGGACAGACAAAAAAGCCATCAGCAGTAAATTTTTCGAACGCCACCAGCACAGGGTGAAAGCAAACATAAACAGTACTGGCGCGATCAGGACAATCTGCCAGCCCCTGAACCAGATGACAAGAGTGATAAGTAAAGCGCCGATAAGGAGTGACAACACCCCGCCCAACCTTAACCAGACTCGATATTCCTGCAGTTTCTGCTGCTCAATTATGAGCATACTTACCAGCAAAGAAAGTGGGATCAAGCAGCCATACAGATAACGACTGAAGCTCTTAAAGAAGAAGAAAGGAAGAATGGAAAGTATTAACCAGATAATCAGAAACTTTTTTCTGTCAATCCTGTCACTGACTCTGCCGTTGAATACTGGTGTCTGCGTCTGCCTGTGCCAGAAGATGGCCAACAGCACCGGTGACCAGGGCAAGGCTATAACAAAAAGACTTAATACCGGGCTGAGAGAGAAGTTAAACAACTCGCGCTCAGCGACTTCAGATGCAAAGGTCTTCGACAGCAGCTCAGGGTACTGTGCAGCAAGATAGGCAAACCAGGGAACGGCAACCAGCAAAAAAACCAGTACTCCCGCCAGACCAGCTAGCCATGATCGGCGAATGAATGAACTGGAACCGGACGTTGCTATCATCAAAGCGGCAAATGCAGCAAGATAAAAGACAAATGCCACGGGTCCCTTAAGCAGGAAAGCCAGTCCGAGCACTGCGCCGGAAACAATGACATCGACCAGCCGACCATAGGTGCGCCAGTAGACCAGAAACAAAATAGCCAGCCCGGATAATGCGGCAACCGGAATATCCAGCATCAACCGCCGCCCATCAATCATGACACCCAGGCTACCCAGAATAATAAGGCCAGAAAAAAGCATGGTCCTTTTGACTTTAAACAGAGACCATGCCAATAAGGCGGCAACCACAGTAAGCAATGCTGCGAATAACACCCCTATTATGCGTCCGGAAAAGAGTGAGACGCCAAGAGTCTCGTAGCTGATCTTCCCCAGCCAGTAAATCAGGGGCGGTTTTTTCAGCCTTGGCTCACCATCCAGCCAGGGTAGCCAGCCATGACCACCCTCAATCATATGCATAGGCGTGCGCAGGCCAAGCAAATACTCATCCTTGCCTGTTACGCCGGTAATTTCTGTGATCCCGGGCAATAAAACAGCAACAGCCAGCAGGAATAAGAATAGTGCCAGTATAGATGGCCTGGGTAGTGTCATACGAAAGGTCTAAATAGAGGAAAAGGCGGGCTCAGCTGCACTGGTGCTGTACGAACGCGTGTTCAGTGTAGCATTGAGTCGATCAACTGGTCTTCATAATCTGCGCGGTTACTCATGGCTTCACCCAGCAGAGCAAGATCATTTTGCAGATTCGAAAAATCAAGAGAATGGTCATTCTCATCATATTTGTCATTAAAGGCCACGGCGATATCAGTGGTATCTTCTATCGAAGCATAAACCTTTGCCGCTATAGCAAGCACTTGCTTGCGACGCTCGCCACCGCTCATGAGGCGGTCGTAGATTGCAAAATGCCCAGCCGCTATATAGTCAATCATCTTCTGACAGAAGGCCCTTACTTTCTGGTCTACCGGATCATTTGACTGATATGGATCAAGTCCTGCCACCTGGCAGAACAACACAAGCATTTCCTGCCTTTCATCAAGCAGCTTGTGTATCAGATCACGGGTGAAAACCCGTTTTTCAGCTATCGCAGTCATTTATTAATACCCATAATGCATCTCTCCAGGCATTTTTATGCTGCTATCTTCTCACTATTCTCATTGGGCGACAATCCTGCTTTAGGAACCTCTGATGTTTATGGCTCCTCCCTGTAACTATCCAGCACCCTGCTTCTTGTCTCTTCATTGATGAACAGGGTATCGGCGAAGCGCAATTGTCCATTTGTCGCCCGGTATAAATCATAAATATCAAAAAATGTGTAAGCATATTTATCTAGATACTGCCATAAATCCAGCAATAAGGGATTTTTTTCGTAGTGATGAACAAACAGGGTTTCAGTGTAGATCACTGACACCCTGCTTTCCTGCAAGGCCTTTTCTGCCCCCCTTAAGGCCATCAGCTCACCCCCCTGTATATCAAATTTCAATATATCTATGTGGCTGATACCGTTTTGCTGCAATATTTCATCAATTGTCAGGGCATCCACTTCCACGGTGCATCGGGAATCGGCTGCTTTACTGAAATATCGCCTTTCATCCTTCGTTCTCGGTAATAATGAACTGGTCGCATCATTCTCATTGACGTAGAAAGTCTTCCTGCCATTCAAATCAGCCACAGCGCATTCATAGATATGTACGAATGAGTCTGATGAGAACCTTGAGCGAAGAATTGTCACATTATCTGGGAAAGGCTCAAAGCAATATATATGTGAATCAGGGAACAGTTCTCTGTAACGTGAGACAGTCTCGCCTTTGTGTGCCCCCACATCAAATATCACTGGTTGTGAAATCCCCATCCTGTCGATAAATTCTTTCTGTGCGTAGAAAGGATCAGCAGGAAATGATCCTGCTGCCGGTCGGGTTCTACGCAGTTCCAGACCTACCGTACCCAGTAAATTTCTGGTCAGGGATTTTAAGAATAATTTCATCGTGGTTTACGAAAGAACTGCGGGATCCGCGAAAGAACCTTTTTCACCATGAACAACGGTGTTACCGACAGGCCATTCTTTTTACACGCACTATATGCCTCAAGATTACCTTTAATTACATTACTGATACGGTTATTCGTTACGCCCCCCATACGCATTTTTACCATAACACCGGGAAGGTACAGGGTTTTAATTCTGTTAACCACCATAAAGCGCATAGTCAAATCAAAGTCTGACTGTATTTTTAGATCAAGATCAAACTTGCCATAACGAGAATAACAATCTCTTTTTACAAAAAATGACGGGTGTGCCGGCATCCACCCCTTTTCAAACAGGCCTTCTTTATAAGGCTGCGACTCCCAGTAGCGAACCAGGCCATGTGGTTTATCCTTTGCCACAAAGACTATATCACCATAGATGGCATCGAGATCAACATCATTTTCGAAGGCCGCGACAAGTCGACTAATGACACTATTATTTTCATACCAGTCATCAGAATTAAGCGTCCCAACCACAGCTCCGGTAGCCAGATCAATGCCCTTATTCATGGCATCATAAATCCCTTCATCAGGTTCAGAAATAATAGCTGAAAGCTTATCTCTATAGCGATCCAATACCTCCAGAGTGCCATCTGTTGATCCACCGTCAATGACTATGTGCTCAATATCCGGGTGATCCTGATCAGTAACAGATTGAATCGTATCCTCAATAGTATCGACGGCATTTAAGACAACGGTAATGACAGAAACTTTCATATCTCAGGCACTAAGCCGCTGAACACCCTTGCTTGCGATAATAATGCCATCAGGCTGATGCGGTGTATCAGGTTCATCGTATTCAATTTTATAATCCTTATCAGACAGCCTCTTGATGCACCGCTGGTGAATAGTATTGCCATGTGTGCCGATTATAAATGTCTTTACGTCTGCCTGCTCAAGAACTGAATTTCCACCCATTAATATATCCACTTCCAGTCCCTGCACATCCATCGACATCACATCGATCTGCCGCCCTACCTGTTTGACCAGGGTATTCAATGTAACAGTATCAACTTCAGACTTCCTGCCCAGACCTGCCGCATACCGCTTTACGCCAAGACGCCCTAAACCTGCCTTGATCAGATTTTTTATCTCCATAGATATCTGGCCCGGTGTGCCCTGCCGATCATCTCTCACCAGCAGCTGACTTTCATAGCCTTTTTCAAGAAAACTGACACGTCCATCTGTTGCAGCTACAGCTGTCGGGTGAATTTTAAAATCCTGTATAGATAAGTTGTTGAGCTTAATATTTTCAATGAAACAACCACGAAATGATTCCAGCGGTTCGACTGCGTGGACATGCAGTTGTGGTGAAAGTTTTTTCGCCAGGATCGCATAATAGCCAATTGCCGTGCCGATGTTGACAAAGCAGCCATCAGCAGGAATCGATGAAATGATCTTGATGAATAACTCTTCTTCATCGGCCTCATGCACATTTTTTATCCGGTAACGCTGACGTTGGGCTGGCATCAGGTGTTCGTCGTAGACGCACACACCATTATCAAATTTATGTATTTTTCTAGTCATCTAAAATTTGAACCGCAATGGCGCAAAGACGCCAGCAATAAATTTGTAAAAAACCCTACGAAGCATTGTACAGCACCAGGAACCTCTGATTAATTTTCCTTTGCCTCCTTTGCGGTTCAAAAATAATCTTTAGTGTATCTCAGTATATTTCCGATAAATCCCCAGCGCCTTTTGGAAGAGTTCACTATTCTCATCTATCCCCACAAGATTTTTAAGTACCTCTTTATCTTTATCAGGTCGATACAGATGAGTTACTTTGCCTTTGTCCAGCTGTCTGTTTCGAACATCTATTTCATTCAAAACAGCGGCATTCATTTCATCATCCATCTCCGGATAGAGATTAAACCCGCTAGAAAATTTCTTATTTACCTGCTCGATAATTTCACCATAGTGCCTGGTAACCCTGTCGAAGTGTGCGACCACAAAACCATCTTTTAATGGGTACAGATCATTATAAAACCGGAAGTAGTCTGCAAGCGCTTCGTCGACCGGGATGAAATCATGCCGTACAACAAGAGAACGAACTGCCTCTAACGGGTGACGGATTAACAGAATCACCGGTATTTTATATTTTATGGAACGAATTATCTGTGCCTGCACATGTAAATGGTGTGCAATTTCATTCCACTGCATCTCATTGACATGCTTGAATGCGTAAACCGAATAGGTATTCGCCGAGCGGGGGTACCCCTCTATGGTGATCCGGGTATTATGGGTCACCATCAGCTTCCTGTTACCGGGGCTTAACTGATACAGAGTATAAAACATCCAGGGATAACTGGCAGAAAACTGACGGATACGGAAGCGTCTATTTCTTAACCAGGTGACAAAGTTGTTCATTTTCTAATCTGCTGCATGCTGTTGCTGGGTTTGCCATTGCTTAATCAATTCCTGCTTTAAATCATGCAGACCTGACAGTCCCGCATAAATACGAATATTAAGTTTGTAACGAATGACCAGCAGCATCAATACATTGACAAGTATCAGCCCGGATGATGAAGCAATAGCCATGCCCAGTCCACCATACAGCCTGGTCAGCCACAGGCCTGCCAATAAGGCTAAAAAACCCGCCACAAGATTAATTACCATCGCACTTCTATGATTATCCGTCATATTTAATACAAATCCACCAGAACCTGCCCAGACATGAAATAACCAGCCAACGGCAAGTACCATCATGATGTTCCAGTTACCGGCATAATAATCACCAAACAGGAATCGTGGAAGCCAGTCGCCGAATATCAGCAGTACAATAAAAATTGCCAACGAGCACAGGGTAGTTAGTCCTGCGGATATACGTAGCATGCGCTCCATCTTCTTAATATCCAGTTTCGCATACAACTCCGATATTAAGGGTGGCAGCACACTATTTACAATGACCAGCGGGAAACTGACCAACAGTGCAAGCCTGGCGACAAGAGCAAAAGCAGCCACTTCTTCTGGAGGCCGTAGATAACCCAGGATCCATATTTCTGCATGGGTCAGCAGTATCAATGCCATGCTTGATATCCAGAATGGCCAGGCCATTATAAAAAGTCGTTTAATAGAACTATCAGTTGCTACACCTCGAGCTTTTAATCGTTTAAGTAGTTTCAATACAGCAAGAGCTGCAAGAATAAAACCTGCCATTATGAACAGACTAATCACCTGCTTGAGAGAAATCGCTACTGAGGCATACCATGCGATACTGAGGGCAAACGATACGATAAGAATATTACCCAGACCCGTCAGCGCGCCACCGTAGAAAATTGCTGCGGCTATATGATGAAAACCCCGACAGGTTTCAGCCAGCAGACTAATCACCACGGTAACTATCAGCCACAGGGCAATCAGCGGCATCAGCTCTCCAAGCAACGGCCCATGCGACAGTTTCCAGGCCACCCAGACACCAAAGGGGCTGACAAAAACCAGTGCGGTGGCAAGAATAGTCAGCGTGCCGGCAAGAAAAACATGTCGGATATGAGACAGGGCGCGCACCTTGTCCCCTTTTGCTATGGCATCAGGAATGGTACGCAACAACGTCTTTCCAAAGCCAAAATCTGCTATAACTGCAGCAACGGTAACCATACTCAAGGCCAGCATGAATAGCCCCGTTTCCTCAGGTGATAGCAGACGAGCCACTAGAGCATTGACCAGCACCACACCAACAGCTACAGCACTACGGCCGACAACAGCAATGATCCCACCATGCAGCAGGCGTTGACTGAGGGACTTCACGATAAATTCTGGCTGGATAGAAAAATAGCGATTAAGTCTCGTAAACGAAGCAGCGAATAGAAATCAGGGTGCCTCTATTGTCCAGAAACAGGAGGCAGGGGAAAAAATTCAGTTTGAAAAACGAAGAGCCAGTAGAATTCGCACTATGCGGAGTTCTTGCTAATGCGTTTTTGTTGATTGGTATTAAGCGCTGAATAAGAAATATCAAAACCACCTCCCGGATTTAAGTGGCTATCTATCACAGCCATATTACCATCCGGGGCAGTAATTACATCCATATTTTAATGCATGTCAGTTTCTATGGGAAGACGGGAATCGTGGGTTCCGTACCTTCGATATCCACGTCAGAATGTTGCTGTTTAACCATGGTCTCAATCTCTTCAACTCGAGACTTGGGGACATCAACCAGCATTAATAACTCACCCCGTTTAATGGCCTCCTCAAACTGCCTGTGACGGCTATTAGGCGCACTTACGCCGATCATAGTAGACATAAATGCACCAAATCCGGTGCCGGCTAATGCAATCCCTAACAACGCACCACCACCAAGCACCAGGCCAGCGGGTGGAAAGCTTACTGCGACCACACCAGCAAGCAGCCCGGTTGCCCCACCAACCGCAATGCCACGTTCCAGGGACGTCACAACATCACTCTTCTGTGCCAGGGATGCCTCAGGTAAATCCAGCATGGCGGTACCTTCTTTTGCAATTACATGTATATGATGCTCATCAATGCGTGCAAGCAGTAATTCATCCACCACCTTACGCGCAACCTCAACATTAGGTAACAAAAAGTAGATTCTTCTCATGACTAAACTCCTTTTTCTGGTTAGCAGTATTTGATGCCTTACTTATCCCTAAATATAGTTAACTATTACTATAAATTACAAAAATTTTCATTGATCTAAATCAACCTGGTATGCATTTCATATTCGGGAAAGTGCAAAAAATATTACGGCCTGGATAGCAGTAAATGCAGGTGCTGGAAAGAGAGTTGTATAAGGGCAACAGTTTAATATACCCGCGGAAGCTCAGATTATTAAGCAGACATTCAGGCTGACATTATGTGTTCACGAACCACCTCAATTACACGTTCACCATAATGATCCAGCTTATGCTGGCCTATCCCGGGGATGTCCAGTAATGAAGCCGTATTCTCTGGACGATGCTGTGCGATAGCTGCCAGTGTGGCGTCATGAAAAATAACATAGGGTGGTACACCCTGAGCATCAGCAAACTCTTTGCGCAAGCTACGTAAATCACTAAACAAAGGTTTATCTTCATCCAGTATCTCAGCTGTCTGGCGTTTACTTCTTCTGCCAGCGATTTTATCTGCTACGCGCTGCCGTCTAAGTTTAAGTCCTGTCTCGCCTCGCAATAGCGGCCGGCATTTCTCCGTCAGGCGTAATGCACCATAGCCTTCGGGATCCACTTCAAGATAACCCAGTGCGATCAGCTGGCGATACAATGTTCGCCAGTATTGAATACTGTCGTCAGCACCTATACCGAAGGTAGACAGTGCATCATGGCCATTGGCCTGAATTCGCTCATCCTGCTTGCCACGCAGTATATTGACCAGATAGTTGACGCCGAATCTCTGGCCGCTTCGATAAACACAGGATAGCGCCATTTGTGCGGCCTTGCTGGCATCCCATAGTTCAGGGGGTGTCAGGCAGTTATCGCAATTGCCGCAGGGTTCGCCCAGTATTTCGCCAAAGTAGGCTAGCAGTGTCTGGCGTCTGCATAATGCGGATTCGCATAGACCCAGCATGGCTTCAAGTTTCTGCATAGAAACACGTTTAAATGTCTCAGCCGCTTCACTGGATTGAACCATCTGGCGCAGCGAAATAACATCCTGTAGTCCATAGTTCATCCAGGTATTTGCCGGCAGGCCGTCGCGTCCGGCACGGCCGGTTTCCTGATAATAGGCTTCGATACTCTTTGGCAGGCTCAGATGGGCAACAAAACGGACATCGGGTTTGTCGATACCCATACCAAAGGCAATGGTAGCGACGATAATTATCTCCTCGTCTCGTAAGAAGCGGTTCTGGTGAAGTTGTCGCAGACTGTCGCTAAGTCCTGCATGATACGGCAGTGCAATACGCCCTCTTGCAGTCAACCATTCCGCTATTTTTTCTACCTTCTTACGTGACAGACAATAAACTATACCTGAATCGTGGGGATGTTCTTTTTCAAGGAACTGCCATAATAGGTCCCGGCCATTTTTCCCCTCAACAATCTGGTAACAGATGTTTTTGCGATCGAAACTGCTGATAAAAGTGCTGGCCTGGTGTAAATCCAGCTGACTTTTGATTTCATCGCGCGTCACTTCATCTGCGGTAGCTGTGAGTGCAATACGCGGTACATTGCTGAAACGCTGATGCAACAGTGACAATCGTTGATATTCCGGACGAAAGTCATGTCCCCATTGCGACACACAATGCGCTTCATCAATAGCAAATAGCGCTATCTGGCTGCGCTCTAATAGACTGAGGGTATACTCGTTGAGTAAGCGTTCCGGTGCGATATACAGCAAATCCAGCTCATTGTTGGTCAGGGCTGTTTCTATCGCTCGCTGGCTGTCCCGGTCAAGGGTGGAATTGATAAATGCACTGGAAATACCGAGCTGATTCAGCGCATCAACCTGGTCTTTCATCAGTGCAATCAGTGGTGAAATGACAATGCCTGCGCCGGAACGGCAAATCGCTGGGATCTGGTAGCACAGAGACTTTCCGCCACCCGTGGGCATCAAGGCCAGAACATCCCTGCCATCTAGCAAGGTTTGAATAATTTCTTCCTGGTTATGACGGAATTCATCATAACCAAAGGTTTTGCGTAAGATTTCCAGAGCCTGTTCCATGGCGGGGGAGAATGCCTCTATGTGCCTGGGACTGCAAGTGCAGTTTTTCAGATTTCGTCCTTCCTGGACGAGAGACTTTCAGTTTAATACATTTTCCTGAATTATGCTGTTTTATCTGATACCACAAGTCACTGGATAGGATAATCTGAGTGGATATTCTGGGATATGCAATGATTTCTGATAACAGCTAATACGTCCTGGGCCATTAAACCAGAGTAGATGAGGATTTATTTCACTATCTGGTCCCGGCGTGCTACCTATTTTATACTCAATGACGGTAAAGTGAAGATGCACCCATCCACCTGACAGAAGGCCAGTTCTTCCCATCTTCCCAATAGGCTGTCCGCGTTTAACTATTTCTCCTGTTTCAACAAATCGCTTGCTTAGATGCGCGTATTCCGTCCTGATTTGCTTACCATTTTCACTTTCACCGTGATCGATAATTATATGATTTCCCCATATTGAGTTATGCGAAAGCACCACTTTGCCGTTCGCTGCAGAAATAATCGGTGTACTCTGTAAACCAATAATATCTATACCATTGTGTAACTTTTCGTCCGACTCTTCCGGGTTGTATCGCTGGCTGATGGATGGTGCATTATCTGGCATTATGACGATGAATCCCTGATCATGCGGATCACTGCCTCGCTGTGGTATGCGACCATAGCCGAAGGAATTGATCAGGGCTGTCTGGCAAGCTGACAACAGTAAAACTATTGTGATTATGGCTATTCGTATTAAAAACATAAATATGTTCTCGAATCATCACGGAGTCGTATAAACACAGCAATGACGAATGGAAAAATCCCGGGTCTGAGAGCAATTGTTTCTAATATAGCCCAAGGCTTCTATGACAAATAGTTTATAAATCAGTTATTGGCCTGTTCCATGGCCGGAGAGAATGCCTTTATCTGCTTTGGGACTGCAAGTGGAGTTTTTTCTTCTCTTGTGCTGGCGCACGGTTGAACTTTTCGTCCATGAATGACGAAACACTCAGCTTAAGGAGCCTCTGATTAATTCTATTAGAAAAATAAAAAACGAAAGTGTCTCGTCCGCCAAGGACGAAACACTTAAAACCTCGGTTCCCCTTAAGCTACCAGAAGAACCTCATCAGACATGCTGCTCAGGCTCTCTGAATCAACGAACTCTTCAATAC
>FXBF010000527.1_pt1 | contig 13224 bp, 9 predicted proteins | sample 5335321 | NCBI WGS metagenome assembly FXBF01 (sample SAMEA103928391, study PRJEB20085) | sediment metagenome | isolation source: sediment | reverse complement strand
GAGCGATCGATTCAAAATCAGCCACGCGGAGGTTTTAGCTGTATACCCCGCCGACCTTTCGGGTTGACTCTCTTTTTTACAACCTGCTTTTTGACCGATTTTTTCTGCGACTGCTTTGCCGCTTTTTTAGCTGCTTTTTTGGCCGCTTTCTTTGCCGATTTTTTAGCCTTTTTAGCTGACTTCCTGGCAGCTTTCTTCTTCGACAATTGTTTTTTCTTTTCTTCCTCAGCCTTACGGACTACTTCGACCTTACGAACCTCTTCCGCCTGATGCGCATCTTCAGCCGAACGCGCCGCTTTTTGAGCAGCTGATTGCTTTCGTCGCTTTCTTTGATCAAAGATATTCTTGATCAGTAAATAGATGGCCCTGATGGCAAAAAATATTGTGCTAACTACTGTAAATAAAATGGTCCAGATTTTGAATCCCAGAGCAGCAAAGCTGAACTTCTTTTTAACCGGTTGTTCACCGCCATCACCAGGCAATAAAGGGTCGTCTGGTAGAATGCCGCCTGCGTAGAATGCCTTGCGGGCAGTTATGCATCCAAGAGGAATCACTAACAGCGTTAAAATTGTTGAAATAATGACACCAAACAGCAGTGTAATGGCCATGCCGTTGAAGATTGGGTCTGTCATGATAAATAACGACCCAAGCACCAAAGCCATGGCGGTAATAACGATGGGGCGTGTTCTTGTTTTACAGGCAAGAATCATGGATTCGCTCACCGGGTAGCCCTTTGCCACCATATCACGTGAGTATTCGACTAATAGTATTGAGTTACGTACTATGATTCCTGCAAGTGCGATAAAACCAATCATAGAGGTGGCGGTAAATTCCTTGCCCAATAGTGCATGACCAGGAACAATACCAATCAGGGTAAGTGGAATGGGAGACATAATGATCGCAGGCATGATGAAATTACCAAATTCCCAGACAACCAGGATATAGATCAACACCAGAGCAATCATAAATGCCCCGCCCATATCACGGAAGGTTTCCCAGGTAACGGTCCACTCACCCGTCCACTCCCAGCTCGATTTAGACGTATCCTTTGGCGTGCCATACCAGGAAAATTCAGGTTTCACGCCATCCGGTGCCGTATAACCTTCCATTTGCGACAATATATCGAAAATACCGTATACCGGCGCGGCCAGCGCACCCGTCATCTCGCCAGTAACAAATTCAACCGCCTGTAAATCCTTGTGGTAAATAATCGGATCATGTTTTACCTTGACAAATTCACCCAGCTCAGCAATCGGCACGGAGCCTCCTTGCGAAGTCGGGATAGGCAGTTGTAACATTTGATTAAGTTGCGAACGCTGAGACAGGGGAGTCTGTAATACGATGAAACGTGGCTCAAGTATTCGCTCAACCTTAATGTCACCTAATTTGTAACCGCCCATTGCCATATCAAGGTTTCTATTGATAGCCTCAACGCTTACGCCTCTGCGTATGGCTTTCTCGCGGTCAATGTTAAAACGCCACATGTCATATTCATCCGGCATCAATGTATCGACATCAGTGATGTACTCCGCCTGCTGAAACATCTTTTCCATGTCACGGGCAAATTTACGGCGGGTTTCAGCATCAGGACCATAAATCTCTGCAACCATGGTCTGCAGTACGGGTGGTCCGGGAGGCATTTCGACGACCTGTATCCTGGCGCCTGCAGCTTCCGCTATGGGTGTCAGTATTGCGCGCGCCTCCTCTGCCAGTTCGTGAGAGGTTTTGCTTCTATCTCCTTTATCCAGCAGTTCAACCTGAATGTCGGCTTCCCAGGGCTGTTGGCGAAGGTAGGAATGACGCACCAGTCCGTTAAAATTAAACGGCGATGCGGTGCCGACATAACTCTGTAATTGCGTAACCTCCGGCAATGCCTGCAGAGCTTTTGTCATCTTAAAAGCGACGTTGCTGGTGATCGGCAATGCCGTACCGTCGGGCATATTTATCACAACATTGAATTCTGCTTTATTGTCCAGTGGCAGCACCTTAACGCGCGCAAGATTGAAATAAAATAAAGACATGCTGGCAAAGAAGATGACAAACAGGCTGATAAGAAACAGTCGGCCATTCCTCTTTTTTGTGATTAGAGACGTTAATATTTTGCGGAAAAAACGTTCCAGCTTCTCATTGCTCTTTTGCTCCCGTTTCTCCGCTTTCTTCAAATAAGAAAGGCTGGGCTTAAGGCGCATTGCCAGATAGGGAGTAAAAACAAAAGCGGCAAACAATGAAAATAGCATTGCCACCGATCCCAGTATCGGGATCGGCATCATATAGGGACCCATCATGCCGCTGACAGCGCCCATGGGCAGTAACGCCGCTATTACGGTGAATGTAGCCAGTATAGTCGGGTTGCCGACTTCCCTGACGGCATCCACCGCTGTTTCTGTAAGCATGTTCCCTTCTTCCAGCCACCTGCGGTAGATATTCTCAACCACAACGATGGCATCATCGACCAGTATGCCAATAGAAAAGATCAGCGCAAAAAGCGAAACACGGTCGATGGTAAAGCCCAGTATCCATGCCATGAACACCGTCATCATAATGACATTGGGAATGACAATGAGCACCACCATGGATGCACGCAGACCAAGAAACCACCAGATTAGCAGTGTCACGGCGCCGGTAACAAAGAAAAGCTTGAGAATAAGGCTATTGACCTTGTCATTGGCAGTCTTGCCGTAATTCCGGGTAACTGCAACATTGACATTGTCAGGAATCAACTGCCCTTTTAATGTTTCAACCTTGGCAAGTACATCATTGGCAATGTCAACACCGTTGCTGCCTGCTTTTTTGGCCACTGAGATTGTGACCGCAGGCGCACCGTCTGGAACCGGGGATCCATCACCCTGATAAGCCTGGCCGGTATAGAAGCTGACAAGACTTTTTGTTTCTTCCGGCCCCTCTATCACATTGGCAACGTCCCGAATGTAAATCACCGAGCCGTCCTGTGTACCGATGACGAGATTCTCTATATCACTGGCAGTTTTCAAAAAGCTACCGGTGTAAACTTCAAAGGAGGATGTGCCGGACTCAACACTACCTGCACTCAACTTGGCATTTGCGCTACTGATGGTCTGGGCAATTTGATCCATTGTTAGATCAAAACCCGCCAGCCGGGCTGGATCGACTTCAATTCTGATCTGCTCCGATCGGCCACCGGTAACAAATGCCTGACTGGTATTTTTTACCGCTTTGAGACGCTGCATGACATCCAGACTCAGCGAACGTAGATCTGTATCATCCATTTCGTTCGACCACAACGTCAATGTCACTGTGGGGACATCGTCTACCGCCTTCGGCTTAACCAGAGGCGGGGTAGCACCGGGTGGAATCATGTCTTTGTTAGATTCCAGCTTGTCATACATCTTTACCAGCGACTCACCCATATCTTCGCCAACAATAAACTGAACAGTAACCATCGCACTGCCGCGCTGGGATACCGAATAGACATGTTCGATTCCCTGGATTTCAGACATTATCTTTTCCAGCGGGTTGGCAATCATGCTGGCAACCTGCTGAGATGAGGCACCGGGGTAGCTGACAAAAATGTCCACCATCGGCACGGATATCTGTGGATCTTCCTGCCGAGGCGTAAACATCATCCCCATGACTCCGAGACCAAGCAGGGTAAAGTAAAATAACGGAGAAAGTGGCGAATGAATGAAACTCTGGGCGAGTCTGCCGGCAATCCCCAGCTCTTTTTCGCTACGGTTTGCGACTGGTTTCTCCTGGGCACAATTTAAACCATTGGGGGTATTGTTCTCCCCATTCTCGCTGGAAGTGGTCTGATTGTTATTATCTATCATTGTTGTTTCGCAATGTTGTGTTCTTGACGGAGCAGTAGTCAGTACAACTACCTGTTACTTCGTTTCTTCTGGCTGCCATCCTGATACGATACCCGGTGGCGGGTTGTCAATAACCCTCTCGTTACCACTCAGCCCCGAACTAATCACCACCATTCCCTTATCTGTCCTCCCCCCGGTTCTGACTATGCGCATCTCGGCAACGCCTTCCTTGTTAAGAATAAAAACGGACGGCAGACTGCCGCGGCGAAGAATGGCTGTTTCAGGAACGACAGGAACCCTGGCGGCCTGATCCATGTCGACTGTAGGAACCTTTACCCTTGCATACATCCCGGGGCCTGCAACAACATTCGTAGGCAAATCCAGTTTTATTTTGACAGTGTGACGACTGGGGTCTGCTACTGGATAAATGCGGCTGACACGTGCCATGGTGTCTTTATTGCTGCCATCAAGCCTGACAGGGACCATTTGTTTCAGTTTCAGGTTTCTGACCAGCCTGACAGGAACATCGACTTCAACTCTTAGGTACTTGATATGGGCAAACTTTAATAAAGGCTGCCCCGGCTGAACGGTATCACCGACTTCAATCAGCTTGTCTGTAATCACACCATCAAATGGTGCCATGGATTTTGTGTCACGGATTTTTGCGTCAAGTTCAGCCAGCCCTGCCTGGGCCTCAAGGAGGCCAGCATAGGCCTGATTCATACCCGTGCCACGCTGAATGAGGTCGGATTGACGTACAAGCCCCGGGTTACCACTATCAAACATGCTGGCGAAGTTTTTGGTGAACATATTGTCAAACAAACCAGGCATTGCCATCCCAGGTGCCCGTGTCACATCCTTGCTTTGGGGTGCCCAGAGCTCCCGGTTATATTGCGCACGGGCATTGCGCAAAGCGCTGTCAGCACTGTAGATACGTGATTGTATTGCCTGGCGCCTGGCCTGTAGCTCATCGTCGTCGAGCGCTACCAGCAATGCATTCTTGGTAAAACTGTCGCCTTCTGAGCCGCCAATAAAAGTAACTCGCCCTGGCATTTGGGCGTTCAGCACAACTTCCTTATAGGGGATGACAGTGCCGCCCAGCACCGATGAACTGCCCACAACCTGTTGCTCAACATCCACTATTTTCCAGGCATTCGCAGCCGTGAAAACGAGTGTGAGACAAAGTGCTGTTATAAATTGCAAAAATTTGAATTTATTTTTCTGCCGCGGGAGATCTGCCCGATATACTGCCATGGATATTCCTCTTTTCTGGGATTCCCGATGCGCGCACCCTGCCTGGTAAGGCCCCGGCAAACACAATCATTACATTCAATGTTTAACGCACGGCGTCCTGGTCCACTGCCCGTAGCTGTCACAGCAGCCGAATGCCTGCGAAATCAGGGGAAACACCCTGCCATCTCTACTTTTTAGAGACGTCCAACATTAACATATCTTACAATCTGAAGCATGCCAGGAGCACACTTTATTAGAGCGTTTTGCACAATCAGAGCTACATAGAATTATTACGAGTTTGTTTGATTCTCTGATTTTCCTCGTACAAAACCTCTTCATCAGGAAACATTTCTCTCAGATCGGCCATACTCAGTGCTGCACCTTTTTCGTCAAATGCCGCCCAGACCCTCTGCCATCTGACATCATCAAACCAGAAGCCTTTCGGTAACACGCAAACAAGCTCCTGATTAAAATCAGTAATTACTTTTGGCGCAATCAATCTACCTGCCATTTTATGACAGTTCCTGGTAGCGTATCCAGTGATGAATATCTCGGGCGAGACGGTCTGGTGCCTCAATTTGCAGCGCGTGCTTCGCACCATCTACATATTGAACATCAAATGAAGGCTGGCGGCCCCTTTCGAGTAGTCCAATCAGACCTTTTTCATCAACAAAAGGATCAGGTCTGGCCAGAAAAAGCTGCACCGGCTGCCTGATACGCCTGATATACTTTTTAATAAAGTCGGTCATGCGCATGCTTTGCCTGAGGAAATTCTCATCCAGTTTTTTAACTCGTGACTTGTCCGTAGCCAAAGCTGTCTGAATTTCTCTGTTCGTGACATGAAGCTCGGGATCAAACTCTGCGGCCATATCCCGCTCTCTCAGGCCTGACATCCCGGCCATGGATTTAACTTTTTGCGTAAGACTGGTACCCGGTTTAATCAGCCGCGGACTGATTAGGACCAGGCCTCGGCTATGCCCCCGATAGGCAATACCATAGGCAAGTGCCAGCCTCGCACCCCAGTCATAACCAACAATGTAGACTGACTGGTAATAGGACTTTAATGGCTTTAAAAAGGCATGCACGTCGCTGACGTAATCCTCGTACTGAACAGGCCTACCATTGACTGTGAGAGAACTTTTGCTGCTGTAGCCACTACCACGACGATCCAGTGCAAATACATCGTAACCCCGCTCAACAAGTTTTTCGGATAGAGCGCGGCCCCAGCCTGCATGACCTTCCAGTCCATGAAGATAAATAATAGCAACCCGCTGCTTGCCACCGCGGCGATACCCGGTAAATGCCTGGAGAGAGCCATCACTGGCATGGAATTCCCGTTGTTCAGGAAAATTCCTGGGGATGCTTGAGAGATACTTGCCGAGATCATAATCAACCTGGCGCGGCTGAGACACCTGTGAATCTGACTGGCATCCTGCTATAGCGACGACAATCATCGCCAACAAAATACCAGTCAAATATTTTAGCCCGGTGAAATGCATATACAACTAAAGGGTGCCTCTAAAATCAAACTTTACCATAATCAGCTATACCCGGGTTACCCTTGATACCAGTCAGCTTAGGTATATTCATCTTTTTTATCTTGACGGTCTTTTTGTCTTTAAGGTAGGCAGACACCACATCCCAAATTGGCTTGCCGTCAGGTATCGAATTGACCGCCGCCCAACCGGATACCATATATTTCTTGGAGGCTTCAAGCTTCTTGCCATTATCGAGCCGTACATCTGTTACCCGACTACCAATCTTTTTATTGGGTGCCAGTGTATAGTCAATACCCCCCACACGAACCATATCACCACCCTGCTGGTAGTAGGGATCTACGTTGTAGAGGTTATCCGCTATATCCTCAAGGATGATCTTGATATCCCCACCCGTCATCTCGCGACGATAGGTGTTCGGATAGGTAATAGAGGTCTGATCCATGACATTCTCAAATGTAATGCTCTGGCCACCTAGCACGGTGGTGCCCCAACGGAAGCCCGGAGACAGCGATATTTCTGCATCATTTACCTCACGCAGGGCATCACAAATGACCTGGTCGAACGTACCGTTGAAATTACCGCGGCGATACAGGGTCTGGTCGGCAACTGCCAGCTTCTTACGCAATTTTTTGCGATATGGCGCACGAACTTTCTCAATGTACCTGAACATTTCAGCATCGGCTTCCAGTAGATTTGAAAATACCGGCATCAGGCGGTAACGAAATCCCTGCACCTTGCCTTTTCGCACATCGAGATCCATGACACCCAGAAATTTACCATTTGAACCAGCATTGGTAACCAGCGTTTTACCACCCGGGTTCCTGACTACCGAGGGCCGAGGCACACCATCGTGCGTATGGCCGCCGAAGATAACGTCAATGCCGCTGACCCGTGAGGCCATTTTTAAATCCACATCCATACCGTTATGTGAAATGACAACAACAACGGCTGGTTTTTCCTGCGAACGAACCTGGTCCACCACTTCCTGCATCGAATCGTCATTTATGCCAAAAGTCCAGTCCGGGATAAACCGTTTTGGATTAGCAATCGGTGTATAGGGGAAGGCCTGGCCGATGACGGCAACTTTGACTCCGTTTACATTTTTTATTGTATAAGGTTTGAAGGCGTTTCCGGTCTCTTCGTTAAAATCACTAAATTCTGCGAATTTATAATCAAACATGACGTCTTCCTTAACGCGGACATTCTGGGCGACAAAATCACCTTTAAAATCGCGCACATTGTCGATCATTTCCTGGTCCGGATAGGTGAACTCCCAATGCCCTGTCATGACATCCACGCCTAGTAGATTTGTAGCACCTACCATATCCTTGCCACGCGTCCAGTAGGCAGTGGCAGAACCCTGCCAGGTATCACCGCCATCAAGCAGCAGACAATTCTTGTCTCCTCGATCAGCGCGCACTTTCTTTACCAGCGTTGAAAGGTGGGCAAAACCACCCACTTTCCCATAGGTTCTGGCTGCCTTGTCATAGCCCAGGTAAGTAAATGCATGGGCTTCGATGGTTCCAGGCTTGATCTTGAAATGATCGAGGAACTTTTTGCCGACAATATGTGGCGCCTTGCCCCTGGACCCACCAATACCTAGATTGACATTCGGCTCACGAAAATAGATTGGATTGAGCTGCGCATGACAATCAGTCATATGCATCAGGCAGACATTGCCAAATTTTTTCTGATCATACATTGTGGCGGGATTGCGGGCGGCAAGGGCACTGGTTGGTAGCATGCCTGATGCACTGGCAATACCAATCAACTGGACAAATTCTCTGCGTGAAAGGTTCATCTATATTCTCCGGATGATGTGAGTATGTCTGCTATAAAAGCATATACGATTTAATATCGACCTGTTTTTCAAGGGGGTTTTATATTTTTCGCTAATTTTTTTATTTCACCGGAACACGTAAAACAGCTATTCAGATGAAATAAAATCTGTTAAGCGATCTTCGCGTCCTTATAAGGAACTTCTGAATAAACCTGGTTAATGAGATTGCTGCTCAAAAATTTCAGATACAGGGCGTAGATCGCAGCTAATAGCAGGCTATTGGCAGGATTTTCAACGCAGTAGCTGGGTTTTTTGGACGGCAAGATCGCAATCATGACTTGCTCAGAGCTTCCATAAGTTTCCCGTAGGACTAAACATAGCAAACAGACTGCCTGCTGGAAAGGAAAATCCGTTAAGATTTTGTTATTTGCTATCTGATGGCGCTTGATTGAGTGAGGAAAAAGACACATCGGTCAGGCTGTCTCCCAGTTCACCCGTCTCATTTCGGCTACTTTCAAGTTTGATCTTCAGGCGCAAGTCGTTACCAGAATCTGCCGCACGGATAGCATCATCATAATCAATCAAACCGTCCTCAAACAGCTGAAATAACGACTGATCAAAGGTTTGCATGCCTGAGTCAGTTGACTTGGCTATAACAGCCCTGATTTCTGAAACCCTGCCCTTGAGAATCATTTCTGCAATCAGCGGCGAACGAATCAGAATCTCAATCGCAGGAACCCGACCTTCATCTCCACGTTTACGCAGCAATCTTTGCGAAATAATGGCGTGTAGATTCATCGACAAATCCAGATATAGCTGATTATGCCGTTCCTCGGGGAAAAAGTTGAGAATACGCTCCAGTGCCTGATAGGTATTGTTAGCGTGCAGGGTTGCGAGGCAAAGGTGGCCTGTCTCTGAAAAAATTATCGCCTTCTCCATGGTGTCCCGAGTACGGATTTCGCCAATCAGAATCACATCAGGTGCCTGTCGCATGGCATTGATCAGCCCCGATTCGAAGGTGTTAGTATCGACCCCGACTTCACGCTGGGTCACGACGCAGTTTCTGTGTTCGTGGATGTATTCAATCGGGTCTTCAATTGTAATGATGTGGCCGAAACTGTTCTCGTTCCGGTAGCCTATCAATGCCGCCAGCGAGGTAGATTTACCGGTGCCTGTGCCCCCTACAAACAACACCAGCCCACGCAGCACCATGGCAATCTCACTGAGTACCGGTGGAAGATTTAATTCCTCAAACTTGGGGATGCGCGTTTCAATAGTACGCAGCACCATCCCCACCATGCTCTGTTGAATAAAAACATTGACACGAAAACGACCAATTTTTTTCGGATGAATAGCAAAGTTACACTCATTATCTTCTTCAAAACTGCGTCGTTGCTCTTCATTCATTATGCCATAGGCAAAGCTACGGCTTTCATCCGGTGTCAGGGCCTGCTTGGTAACAGGTGTGATTTTGCCATCGACTTTCAGGCAGGGTGGAACGCCTGCTGTAATAAACAAATCCGATGCATTTTTTAGCACCATCAATTTTAACAGATCAGTAAATACCATAACTTAAGGGCACCTCCATTAATTCTGGATAGATCAGATTGCATTCCAAATCGTTCATATCAAGGCAAGGATCGCACGGCCGCTCAATGACATCCTGTCATCGCGGCACTTGCACATCCATGTACTTCGTAATAGCTGGCTATTGCGAAGATTCTTAACGCAGAGAGGGACGATTTGGGGTGTAAGATGAATATTCATGGGTTATTTGAGGTGCCCTTAAGCTCCGCCTGTCCTCGATACACCACCTGCTGAAGCCTGGAATTTAGTCTTGTCCTGTGCTCTGCTACGTGCTTCATCGATATGAACGACTCGATTTCTGACCAGATTCAACAGACACTGATCCAGAGTTTGCATACCCAGCGCATGGCCGGTCTGGATGGACGAATACATCTGCGCGATCTTATTTTCGCGTATCAGATTGCGTATTGCCGGTGTAGCAATCATGATTTCATGCGCAGCGACACGTCCGCCACTCAGTTTTTTCATCAGGGTCTGCGCGATAACCGCACGCAGGGATTCAGACAACATAGAACGAACCATTTCCTTTTCTGCCGCAGGAAATACATCGACTATACGGTCAATAGTTTTTGCTGCAGAGGTAGTATGCAATGTGCCAAACACCAGATGGCCTGTTTCTGCCGCTGTCAGTGCCAGCCGGATAGTTTCCAGATCCCGCAGCTCACCGACCAGGATGATGTCCGGATCCTCACGCAGGGCAGAACGTAATGCCTCGGGGAAACCCAGCGTGTGTGTCCCTACCTCACGCTGATTTACCAGACAGCTTTTACTTGTATGAACAAATTCAATAGGATCTTCTACCGTCAGTATATGATCTGACCGCTCCTCATTGATAAAATTGACCATTGCCGCCAGCGTGGTGGACTTACCCGAGCCCGTCGGGCCCGTTACCAGCACCAGGCCACGCGGCTGGCTTGATATCTTTTTAAAGATTTCCGGGGCATTGAGCTGTTCCAGCGATAAAACCTTGGAAGGGATAGTCCGAAAAGCCGCGGCAGGACCACGCTGCTGATTATAAGCATTGACACGATAGCGGGCAATACCAGGCAACTCAAAAGCAAAGTCCGTTTCCAGAAACTCCTCATAATCTTTCTGCTGCTTGTCATTCATAATATCGTAGATCATGTCATGCACAAGGCGGTCTTCCAGCGATTCGACATTTATACGCTTGATATCACCGTCAACACGTATCAACGGCGGCAAGCCGGCTGATATATGAAGATCAGACGCCCCCTGTTTATTTGAGAAAGCAAGTAACTCGGCAATGTCCATCTACGACTCCGTGGTGGTGTAAATCTTATCCTAATTAATCATATACTGTTGTTATACGGTAGAATACGTCTTCAGACAAATAATGCCAATAGCATGGACTTAAAAACAAGGAAAGATCAACTTGACCAGCGAGTCAAAAGTATCGCTCATCGGGTAGGCCGAGAACCATCTGGGATAAGTTTACTGGCTGTCAGCAAGACCCGTCCAACTGTGGCAATTCGAGATCTTGCTGCTCTTGGGCAACAGGCTTTTGGAGAAAATTACCTGCAGGAGGCGCTGAAAAAAATCAGCGAACTTGCTGATCTAAACCTTGAATGGCACTTTATTGGACAGTTGCAAAGAAATAAAACTAGCGATGTCGCGGAAAACTTTAACTGGATACAGAGCATTGACAGGTTGGTCGTTGCTGAACGTCTGTCTGCCCAGCGTCCCGCAAAAATGGATGATCTCAACGTATGCATTCAAATCCGCATGAGTGAGGAAAAGGGTAAAGGAGGAGTAACACAGGAAGATCTGTTCGCACTGGCTGACGTCATAGATTCATTGCCCCGCCTGAAACTACGGGGGCTGATGACTATTCCTGAAAACACCAGAGACACAGAAAAGCAGAGACAGACATTTCGCAAGATGTACCGGATTTTCTGTAAACTTAAGTCCAGGTTTACATCAGTCGACACACTGTCCATGGGCATGTCCGGCGATTTTGAACTGGCCATAGAAGAAGGCAGTACCATGATCAGGGTTGGGACAGCACTATTCGGATCCAGAAATTAGAGAATGGCTGGTGTTCTGGGGCAAGACCTGAGAACTTTAATCCTTGAACATGGCCTGATGTTACTGTGGGAGGCGCGTCTCGCGGCGAATGTTTATAGGCTGGGTGCTTGATTTTTTCGCCGCGAGACGCGCCTCCCACAAAAGTCACAAACTTGGTTTTTGAAACTTGGAACTTGGAACTTGGAACTGATTGTATGAAAACACTAGGAATTATAGGTGGCGGTAATATGGCAGAAAGCCTGATTGGCGGCCTGCTGGCAAGCGGTGAAAAGGCATCATCCATTCTTGTCTCAGATCCGGAGAGTCCGCGGCGCGAGCTTCTATCAACAAAATACGGCATAAATTGCCTGAGTGAAAACACGGCATTGGCCGCGCAGGCTGATTTACTGCTATTCGCAGTAAAACCTCAGTTATTGCGACAGGTCACAGAACCACTGAAGCAGGCAGTACAGGCGAAACACCCATTAATTATTTCAATTGCCGCCGGTGTCCGCAGCAGCGACCTCGATCGTTGGCTGGGAGGGGGGCTTGCCATTGTTCGTGTAATGCCAAACACTCCGGCACTCGTGCGGGCCGGCGCATCTGGACTGTATGCCAACCATTTGGTCAGCAGCCTGCAGAGAGACCTGGCAGAATCGATTTTGCGCTCGGTCGGAATTACTGTCTGGCTGGAAAATGAAGCACAGATGGATATCGTAACGGCTCTTTCAGGCAGTGGACCAGCCTATGTTTTTCGAGTCATTGAGGCCATGGAGAAAGCCGCTGTCAGAGCAGGTCTGGGACTTGAAACAAGCCGGCTGCTGGCGATAGAGACCGTCCTGGGTGCCGCCAGACTGGCCATGGAATCTGATGATACACCGGCAGAGCTATGCTGCAAGGTCGCATCCCCCGGTGGCACCACTGAAAAGGGACTGCAGCAGCTTGAGAGGGGGAATATCGAACAATTGTTTGATAATGCCATTAATGCCGCAATTGATCGCTCAAGAGAAATGGGAGACGAACTGGGGGCTGACTCATGACTGGCCAATATTTTGCAAATAGTGCTGCTTTTATCATCCAGACGCTGTTTGGACTTTATATTCTGGCCGTATTGCTGCGTTTTCTGTTCCAGCTATTGCGGGCACACTTCAGTAATCCGGTTTCAAAATTTATTGTTACCCTGACCAATCCAGCCTTACGCCCCTTACGCAGGATAATCCCTGGCTACGGTGGCATAGACTTCTCTGCACTGGTACTAGTGCTGGCCTTACAGGTACTGGAACTGCTTCTAATATCAGTACTCTATGGTACAACC
>FXBF010000526.1_pt1 | contig 13250 bp, 13 predicted proteins | sample 5335321 | NCBI WGS metagenome assembly FXBF01 (sample SAMEA103928391, study PRJEB20085) | sediment metagenome | isolation source: sediment | reverse complement strand
GCCGAGCCCTCGTTCACCAGGCTGCCGTAGCCCACAAGTGAAAGCACTCCCGACCTATGCGCCTCAAGATCCGCTTCCAGATCCGGCCAGGGAAAGACGTATTTCTCCGCCTGCTGGGCCGTCCGCATCGCTCGTGACAGAGCTTGCTCCTGCTTCGGACTCAGCGCCAACTCAAGCCGGTTCGTCACTTCGACTCCCTATAGGCAGAAACTTCTCGTCCTTTGTGCTGTCTCACCGGCACGCCGCGATGCCCGTACCCGGGACTACGCCGGTACCTCGAGAAGGCCTTCATCCTAACGCCCGCCGGTTCGCACGCGCAATTGTATGCTCATTTACAGCTTTACGAGACCTGCGACTGCCCGGCACCGTCCGTCGCCTTCGCAGCGACGATTGGGTGGCCTCGCGCAGACATCGCCCAACTGGTCGATGATCGACCTGCCGGCGCAGCTGTGGTCGACCGTTACAGGGCGCGCCAAATCATGAAATCGAGAAACATGTTCAGCAGCCAGTGAACCAGAACCAGCAGCCAGATGCTACGCGACACGAGGGCGACCGTGCCGGCGGCGATCCCCCAGAGGAGCGTGCCCCAAAGCTCCGGGATCGGCTTGCCCAGGTGCCAGGCCGTGTACGACAGCATCGCGATGAAGATGGCGTAATATCCGAAGACGAGGGGCCCTCGGAGGCCGAAGATCCCGGTCGGCGCGTCGCGGTCCTGGAACTGATAGAGGCCAAACAGCAGATACCCCCGGAAGATGAACTCGATATTCAGAAAGAAGGCCAGGTAGCCGGCTTCGTAGATGGCGAACTGCCCTATGCCGGTGAAACCCCGATACATGGGATACGTCGCGATCATGCCGGCGTCCTTGGTGCCGAGGTAGAACGCGGGCAGGCTGACGACGAACAGCAGTGCCGCGGAGAGCAGCGCGAACCGCCGGCGCCCGGGCGGCGGCAGGCCCAGCCCGTAGTCCCGCAGGTCCTGCTTATATACGAGCTTGATCAAGAGAGCGGGTATGACGACGAGAAGGACGGTCCCGGCGAAGAAGGCGATCCACTCCTGATCCCAAGGGATCCCCGGAATGATGTCGGCCCGGCCGCTCGGATCACTTCCCGGCCCCTTCCAACCACCCCAGACCGAGCCCAGCAGATCGAGCTTTCCGTGAGTTCCCCAGAGCATGATCAGCAGGAACGCGCTGCCCAGGACCATGCCAACGGGGTCGTGGAAGGCCCTGGCGATCGTGTTCCAGATCACCTTCAGAACAGTCGTGATCTTCGGGTGCTCCAATTCATCGTCGGGTACCGGAACCGGCCGTGGATGTTTTTCCTCGGCACGGGGCTCGATGCGCTTGCTGGGAACGTTCATGGCTATCTCCCTGGTGGCGCGCCGAGTCTTAGCCAAGCCTGCGGCGGAGGCGGTATAGGGCACCGATTATCTGATTCACGATCACCGGCATCAGCCCAGCCGGCAGTCCGAGGACGATCGAGCGGATCCATGGTGCGGGCAGGCGCCCGAACGTGTTCGGGTCGAACTCCCAGAGATGCAGCCAGAAGTGGTTGGCCAGCTCCGCGGAGACACCGATGATCACGCCCCAGAGGAATTGCAGCGGCATCGCGTGCCGGACCGACCAGAGCGTAATCGTCCCCATCACCCCACCGAAGACCCCGAATACGACGACGAGGATGATCCACCAGGGATTGAAACTGTAGAATCCCGCCAGCAAGGAGGTGCTTTCGAGTATGAGGCCGAAGGCCACCGCGATCGAATACGTCTTGATTGCTCGATCGCGAATAGGCTCGTTGACGGGGCTGGCCGCTTGCTGGCGCTCTTTCCAATCCGCAACCGCCCGCCGCATGCCATCGCCGAGGCTCAGGCCGGCCTCCCAGCCAAAATCCTGCTTGGCGGCTCCCGCCGATGCCGCCCAAAAACGCTGCTTCAGCTCGCGCACCTTGTCGCGTGTCAGCGCGGGTCTGGACCGTGTGAAATGGTGCAGCCATTCGGAAACGATCGCACCCAGGCGCAAGGCAAAGTGCGGCGTCACGAGAGGAATTCGCAGGCGGTTGCCGAACGCATCGGCGATCGCGCTCGTGACGTCCGTGTCGCGGTAGACGCTGGGGTTCGTGAAGAAATATGTCTTACCGTCGGTCGCGCCGTTTTCCGTCGCGGCGATTAGTCCGGCAACCAGGTCTTCCACGTGCACCAACGACACAGTCTTGCGCTTGAATCCGACCATGGGCTTCAGTCCCGATTTGACGATAGGGAACGTGCCACCCGACAGATCCCGCTCGCCCTCACCGTAGACGGCGACGGGGCGCGCGATCGTGATCGGTAATCCCTTGTTGTGATATTCGTGCGCGATCTCCTCGCCCCGCTGCTTCGATTTCCCGTACCAAGACACCGGCTTGGGCGCATGCGTTTCGTCGATCGGCGAGGCGCTGGGTGAGGGACCCGCGGCCGCCTGGCTCGAAGTGAACAGCACGCGCTTGAATTGAGCGCCTCGATTCTGGAGCGTAGCCTCGAGGAGGTTCTTCGTGCCTTCGATGTTCGAGTCCGCGAACTCATCCTCGGACGTGCCCATGAGCACGGCGGCAAGATGGTAGACGTAGTCGACGTCCTGGAGGTACTTGGCGAACGTCTCGCGCCGCCGAAGATCTCCTACCACCAATTCCAGTTTAGGGCCGTATCGTGCGAAGAGCGGATCGAGCGACCGCAGGTCGCTCGTTTGCCGCACCAGTCCGATCACTTCGTCACCACGCTCGAGAAGCGCGCCGACCAGGTTAGATCCGATGAAGCCGTTCGCTCCAGTGACGAATACACGGGACATCAGTCCACCTCCCGTCTAGTGAGGGTGGCCGCCGAGCCGGCCAGCGAATCGAATCGAGCTAGAGGCTTTACAAGCTTTGCAGCCGGGAACAACAGGAAGGTTCCGACGGCCGGGGCTCAGGATGCACGTTCTAAGCTGGGTATCGAACAGCACGTTGGCAAGCCCGCTTACACAATGCTCACGCAGCTCCTGACTCGGTCTTGACCAGCAAGCCTTCCCTGTCGAGAAACTCTCTGAGCCACGGCTCGACGCCCTGCTGCTGGGCCATTGACTTCACACTTGCCGCGAGGTCCTTGTCGTCCCGATCCGAGATCGCTTTCCCAACCAGCCGCAGCGACGTCTCGCTGCGTTGTTTGTCCCGCCTGAGCGCGAGAATGAAGCGTCCGACGCTCAGCGCCACCAGAATGACCACGACGGCCACGATGGCCCACACCCACCACGGCGTCTTCTCGGTCTCCTCGCCGATCGCCTTAATAGCCTGTCGCACGACGCGGTCTCCCAGCGCGACGACCGCCTGACCGACCGCACCCGTCGAATCCAGGCCCGCGGCGAGACTATCGAGGGCCTGCATGGTGGTATGGCTGAGGGCATTGCCCGCCGCGAGCTTCAGCTCGGAGTCCAGAGAGCCGGAGAGCGTGTTCAGCCACTTGTCGAGCGCCCCATCGATGGAATCACGGATGATGGCGATCTTGCTGGAGATAAGCTCGTTCAGCGCCGCCTCCGCGTCTCTCTTCAGGAACACGGTCAGCGAATCCTCGATGCGCAAGGCGCGAATCTCCAGGCTGTCCAGTAACAGGCTGACGATCGCCTCGGACTTGGCCCGAAGGGTGTCGCCTATGCTGCCAACGGTACCCTCGAGCTTCGGGCGCACGGAGTCCTCGAAGGCCCGGCCCGCACCCTCGACCACGGCCGCGCCGGCCGGGCGCACGGCCTCCGCGAGCGTGTCACGCTGCTCGTAGATACCTTTGACGGCGTCGGAGCCAATCGACTTGCACGAGACGGCCAGCCCAGTCGCGATCAGAAGCGCGACCGAAGCGTACCACAACGAACTCGATGGCGAGCTGACTCGAGAGCGCGGAAAGTCGGTGCGGTTAGTCATCGTATCCCTGCCTTAGCTGTTCCAGGTGGGCGGTCTCAGCATCGTGTTGAATCACTGGCATGTAGAAGGCCGATCGGCCCGGCCTCGTAGATCAGGGGCTGAGGTTGACGTCGTTGAAGCTCAGACCTCCCTGCGGACCGATCCGGCAGATACGGCTGTCCGGCACTTCCGGTGCTTGCTCGACGTGCACGAACCCGTGTTTATCACACGCATGGCCTTCCCGTCCTTAGTAAAGGTGCTCTGGCCTTTGACGTGAGTGTGCCCGTAGATGAGGATGTTGGGCCGCGGGATGTTGAACCGCTCCAGGTACCGCTCGATGCCGTGCTTCATGTCGCTCAGGTTCCTGCCGCGGCTGAGCGAATCCGACGGAGCATCGACCTCCTTCAGCGGAAGGTCGTCGTTGCCGTCGATGAACGAGTCCACGATCTTCGCGATCAGGGGTTCCACGAGTAGCGACTTGAGGGAGTTGTTGCTGTAGCTGTGCGGCTTGCCGTCCTCGCGTCTCGCCACGATGTCCATCCCGGAGAGCGCCACGAACTCGCCCAATCCGACCAGCGCGTTCTTGTCATCGCCGGTGGCCTCACTGAGTACCGCGTTTAGCTTTCAGCGAATGCGACGTTGGCACCTTGGCGGCGTAGCAAACCGGTCTGGCCCAGGAACAGCCAATCCAGGTTGACGAAGGGAGCGCTCAGTCGTTCGGCCAGCTCCAGCTCCGCCTGCGCTCCGGACCCCGGATCCAGCGTGTAGTTCAGCGAATCACCAAAGCTGGCTTTGGCGGAGTCGAACCGTTTCCTCTGCTTGTCCGTTGGCACCTGGACTGGATCGCGACGCTTGATGTCGGACAGATCTTCCAGCACGCCCTTCAAAAGGTCCGCCACGATCAGATACAGATCCTCGAACAGGTGGCCGTGCATGCAGCGGATGCGCTTCCCGCCGACCGTGAACTCGTAGTCAGGATAGGCGAGCGTGATGGGCAGGTCCTGATGCTCGAGCAGCGGGTTCGTGATGACCGGTATGTTGACGCGCCGCCCCGCCGTATCCGTGGTGCGCGGATAGTCGGTGTTGCTCTGAGCTTCCTGGTTGGCCAGCAGCGGCTTGATCAACGAGTCGTACTGGCATTGCAGGTCCCACCAGTGCCGGTCGTGGTTGCCCGGCACCAGTACCAGCTCCTTGACCGTGACCGCATCGCGGATGCGTCGCACCAGCGTGACCAGCTCGTTGAGGCCATCAGCCATCGTGCCCTGGGATAGGTCGATGACGTCGCCCAACAGGATCAGGCAATCGAGCTCTTCGTTGCCGACCTCCCGTTTGACCGCGTTGGCCAGGGAGGGCATCGCGGGCCGCCTCGCCGTGCTTGACCCCCTGCACTTCCGACGGGTTCCACTGCTTGAGGTTGAGGGTGGAGTGCGGGGCACCGAGGTGCAGATCCGAGAGGATGAGAGCTGGAACGGACATGGCAGGTCTCCTAAACTGGAGTGAATTGGCGAAGCTAGCGCGCCTGCATGCACGCTGCAAATGTCAAAACCTAGACCTGCATTACAGATCGTGAATCTCGTGTTCCACGAACCCGGCGTTTGCGTTTACGTGCCACGGAGAGGCCTTGTCCGCAAGATCGCTCTTCACCAAGAACCACATCCACTGTGTACCGCGGATCCCATATTGCCCATCAGCGGCCTTTATCGGCACGTAGTCACCGCCCAGAAGTTCCTGCGCGACACCCTCGATTCCGGCTTCATTCGAGGACCCTCCACGACGCACAGGTATGTCCGGGGCGATCTCTCTAACCTCTTGCGCGACGGCAGCTCGCCGACGGGGGAGACCCACGATCCATCGCATCATCAAACCAATCCTCAAGTTGCTGGCGAGCCTGATCCAGGTTCTGCTTCGTGGCCGTAAGGAATGGCTGTACCACACTCTGTACCTGCTCGGCTACCTGGGCATCTGCGTTGGTATCCTTTATGTTTATGTCGAATATGGCCAGAGCGAACGTGCGTGCGGGGATGTACGACGGGCCAACGTTCCACGAGAGCAGCTTCTTCAAGCCTTTCTTGCGCAATGCCTCCTCTGGGTTCCACCCCGATCGCCCCAAGCCCTTTACTAGTGGGTGCTGGAATATCTTAAGGGCCAGGTGGGAACCGCTGGGATCATCCAGGATAGCCTTCATCCCTTGTTCCAGCGTCTTGGCTCTCAGCTTCAGAGCCTTCGCGATACCTTCGTTAAGTGCAGTGCAGACGAGGCTCAACAGCACGTACACGAATACCAGGCCGATAACAATCTCGAGATTCTCTGAGCCGAAAACATGCTGGACCTCCTGCCTCAGGCGTTCCACGGCGTGACATCGAGAAGCACACGTCCACGGAGACCCGGTCGCGGTTTATTCTTGCGATCGGTTTTGAATCCGATCGGAATGCGGATCCTCGTTCGCTTGGTGGATCGTCTCTCGAATACCGCCGTCCTCGGCGCACGGTCGAGCTCACCTTTGCTGCTCAGGCCGTACTTGAGCTTCATGGGAGCCTCGTTGGTGTAGAGGTGGAACAAAATCGTTTCATCTACCGACCAAGAACCTTCGATATGCTCGTCGAGCCAGAACTTGTTGTTTACTTCATACATCGGCACTTGGACGGCGACGCGGACCACGAATGCCAGTGGCTCATCTTCATCCTCTATGGTCTTTGCGGTGGGGTCCAGGTAACCCGTGAAGAGGTACACCGGCTTCTTATCCTTGACCAGATCGTCGTACTTCCTAAGTATTGCCGAGCCCTGATCCACTTTGCGCTCATTCAGGTAATACGTTGCACCACGTACTCTTGCCGTCGTCTCGATGTTGTAGGAGGCACGTATGGTTTTGCCTTCGTCTTTCAGTTCCTGCACTTTCTTCGGCAGTAGCAGCTCATCGATCTGCAGCCGCACGTCGACTTTAAGCGCTCCAAACAGGAAGCGCCGAAGGTTCTGATAACCCTCTTCAGAGTTGACGATGCCGTAGTGCCCGCTATGACTTCGGTGAACGTAGGCGCGAGGCGCGCCCTCCACCGAGGCGTTGCGCACCATCACCAGACCGTCGCTGAAGGGCCCAGTAGCTCGGCGCGACAGACCGAAGAACGCGGTGTAGTCGCGGTAGTTCGTGCCGACGAGACAGAAGAAGCGCTCCGGGTCAAAGGCGCCGTTCAGCAAGTTCACCTGTTCGCTATACCCCCGCTTGCCTTTCTTAGGAAGGTTGAGGTAGTCCCGGATTGCATCTCTGTTGAAATTGCGAACGTGCACGGGGTCGAGTTGCTTGATCCCGGGGACGTTGATGCCGAGCATGTCGATGCCGTTATGTGGCGTGGCATAGGTGAACACTTTGTCAACGTAGGAATCAACTTGACCGGTAAGCTCGAGCTGTTTGTCACGCTTCGTATCCCCAGTCCCCTTCACACAGATATTCTGCAAGTAGCAGCGGCACACCAGACCTCCCATAGAATGAGCTGCAAGAATGACCTTGAACCGCTTCAGATCAGCCGCATCCTTGCCGCAGACCTGCTTCCTTATCCGAAGGATGAACGCCCTTAGGTCCTCGGCGAACTTCGTGATAGGGACGCGTTCCCCGCTGTCGAGTTCCTTGGACACCTGCTCATAATACCGGAAAATCCAGATACTCTCCGGCCTAGCCGGTTTGTCCTCAGCAATGATATCACCCTCTTCATATACGTCTTCGTATTGGAAGTCTTTTTTCAGGCGAATCAGCGGGGATTCGAATATGAATCGAACCGGCCTGCCCTCATAGTCCTGACGTATCTTGGTCGAACCGAGATTGAAACCCATGTAAGGGGTAGCTACCGTGTCCTCGATTTCGTCCATCGTCGCCGCGTAGCCACGCACGTACACGATTGGGTAGAACGGCGGTGTGATCGGCATGGTCCGAACTCCTTCAGTGTGTTCGCAAGCGCCTATAACGGCCAAGTGATTCTCAACGCCGAAGCTGTTACCGGCCCGATGATTCCGTAGAACGTCCGACCCACTCAAGGAGTTGCGAGGTTGATGACGAAGTCGGTGACGAGGTTCGTGTTATCCGTATCCCGGTCGAATTCCAGCCCCAACGCGAACGAAATCCAAGCAAGCCGCCCAACGTTGAACTCTCCACCCGAGTTCAGCAGCAGATGCGCATTCATCTCTTCCTGCAGCGCTCCCTGAAGCTCGGCAAAGACCTTCAGGTCGTTGCTGCCAATGTACAGGCGCGTGGAAAGCGAGCTTTGAAGATGTAATTGGTCGGTCGTCTCATTTCGCTCGCTCTGGAGACGTGTGCCGATCAAGAACTGTCCCCAGGTTCCCAAGGGGAAGCCGGCAGTGCCCCATAGGGCCCACCGCTCGACCCCGAGGTTCTCAGGAGTGTCTTCCTGACCCTGCGCCAGAACAGCGGCCGCGAGATCCACCACGGTAGCATTCCAGAGGGAATTCTGAAGACTGTCACGAACCTCTCTGATACGATCGAGATCCGTCCGGGTAAGGCGCTCATAGGCAGCGAGCACCTCCGCCGCCTGGGCATCTGACAAACCCGCGTCGAGCAGGGCTGCTATACGGCCCGCTCTGGAAGCAGCCTCGAATACCATAGCCCTGACCTCTTCCGCGGCAATGGGGTCCAGGCCGCGGGCAACAAGCGAGTCTTGGACAATGGTTTTCGCCTGTGCTTCGGTGGCTGCGGCAGCTGTTAGCAGGTGCCTGTAGAACTCACCAGCAGCGTTGGTGCGCAGATCCGCGCCATCGAGGATCGTCGTTCTCACCCCGAACGCGACCATAGTTGCCTCAGCCCCATCCTCAGGGCGCGAGGTCGCGGCTGAGAAGCGGAGTCGGTACAGGAAGGCGGCTTTCTGATAGTCAGAGCGCGTGAGCGTCGGTCCGCGGAGTATCAGCGCAGGCGCAAATTCGATCGCGAAGGACCTGGGGATGGTGACATCCCCTCCCGCGCCCACGAACTGGGAGACGGCCGCCGCCAGCTCACGGACATTCGCAGGCCGGAGGATGTGACTCTCGGATACATCGAGCAGATTGAAGGCCGGTGACTCGGGAATGGCGAAGTCCAGTTTGAAAGAACCCGAGAGGTCCGGATCCACACCCTGGGCCAGCGCTCCCGACGCGACGCCCGCGCTCAGCACTACTGCCAGTGCAGCGGCGGCCCTCATGCTTCGACGAGCCTGGCGAAAAGGTTGATCGGCACGAGAATGTCATCGTCCTCGGCCTCACCGGAGGCGGTCATCGATCCTATCTTCTGATCGCCTTGCCAGAGTGTTACCAGAAGCGCCCACTTCCAGAGGCCTGGCACGATACCGATCTCGGCCCGGCATTGGAGCAAACAGCCGGTCTGCTCACCAGCAGTTCCAGGCAGCGTGTAGGTGTCGTCCTCGGGGTCAATAAAGTTCCCTTCCCAGCGTTTTTTGACGCTGTTCCCCTCCCATAGCGTGAGCACGTACGCGCCCTCATGTGCGTACCCAATCCTCACCTCCGCCTTGATCTCCGCGCCGTTGGGATCGATAGCGATTTCCTGGGGCATACGGCCCTCCCGTTAGAACTTGTCGTTTACACGCGCAATCAAGCTGGAGCGATCGCTCAAACTGACGGACGAGTGTGTACATGAGCGGCAACGGACCATCCATCTACTTCGGCAACGTCACGTTGAACTCGATGGCCGCCAGCTGCTGCGGCGACATGCCGATGCTCTCGAGCAACGGAAGCCAGCGCGGGTCGTCCTGGATGTTGGCGAACAGGATATCGACCACGATGAGCGACAGGCCCGGGTCGTTGTACTGCACCGCCTTGTCCAGCCACTCGAAGGCGCGATCGGCCTCACCGCGGTACGCCAGCACGTAAGCGATGTTGTAGGCCCAACCTTGGCGGTAGGCCATCACCAAACCGATCATGCGCCAGCCGTCGTCCGACTCCTGCTGCATTGCAGCCAGCGCCGCCTCCGGCTCATCCTTCAAAAGCAGCGCCACGCCGATCACGTACTGTGCGCCGAGAAACCCCGGGCTCAGTGTCAGCACGGTGCGCAACGACGCGATGGCCTCATCCAGCCTCCCGGTCCAGAGGTAGGTACGGCCCAGCCTGTAATGGCCGGTGGGGTTCACCGGGTCGCGGGCGACCGCGTATTCCACGATCGCGATGGCCTCGTCCAGGCGGCCGAGGTCCCGGGCCAGGGAGACGGCACGGCCGATGATGTCTGCGTCAGTCGGGTCCAGGGCGAGGGCCCGCTCGAGATGCCGCGCCGCGGCCGCCAGGTCGCCGTCGTAGAGCAGCGCGATCCGGCCGAGGTTCTTGTGGGCCGGTCCATATTCCGGGTCGATCGCCAACGCCCGGTTGGCCGCCTCGCGGGCCAGCCGGTAGCCCTCGTCTATCGGCCGCAGGCCGTTGTCCGCCTGGTAGCCGTAGTTGCGGGCCAGGCCAGCCCAGGCCGCGGCGATCTCGTCCTGGATGGCGAAGATGTTGTCCAGCGATCGGTCCCAGGTGTCCGACCACACGTGAAAGCCATCATCGGCCCTGATCAGCTGCGCGGTGATGCGCACCTGGTTGCCGGCCTTCCGGACCGAGCCTTCCAGCACGTGGGCCGCGTTCAGGCGCTCGGCGATCTCCGGAATCTCCAGGTTCTGGCCCTTGAAGGAGAACGACGAGGTTCGTGCCGCCACCTTGAGCTCCGGGATCTTCGCCAGCAGGTTCAGCAGCTCCTCGGAGATGCCGTCGGAGAAATACTCCTGGTCCTTGTCAGGTGACATGTCCGCGAACGGCAGCACCGCGATTGACTGCGACACTGGGCCCGCCGCCGGATCTGCACCCGTCGCGGGAGCCGATTGCCTCCCCACGTACCACACCCCCGCGAGCAGCGCGGTCACGCCGACGAGCGCGAGCACGCCCGCCGGCCAGCGCTTCGAGACCGGGGCGGCGGCGATCTCCGTCAGCTCGCCGGGCGCGGCCTCGGCAGTGCGCCGCACGCCCTGCGGCGTCATCTCGAACGCCCACGCGAGCACGATCGCGACCGGAAAGCCGAGCAGCAGGATGAGCGCCACGAGCCTGTAGGTCCACTCGGGAAGCAGCAGCGCGGGGACCACGAGGTCCACGATCTGAAGCAGTACGAACCCCACGATGCCGTACACCGCCATCACGCGGAACACGCGACGGCGCTTGAGCTCCGCGAAGAAGCGCGGGAAACCCGGGTTGTGATCGGTCATGCGGCCAAAGATCGCGGATGAGGGGGACGGTGGAAAGGGCCTTACCCGCCGGGCACGTTTGACACCAGACGCTGTCGAGACCCGGATCGCCATCGCTGTAAGTGTATGCCCGGGGAGGGATTTGAACCCTCACGGGAATTTCTTCCCACCGGATTTTGAGTCCTATCCAGAGACGGTGACTACCATCCACCAACCGCAACAATCCGCACAAGAGTAGCCTTTCCCGAGCTCCCAGAGGATCCCGGTATCGCATTGGAGCACGTTGTTCGATAGTGGTGAGGGTGACAATGGGGTGACAATCCAGGACTGGACCGCAAACAGCTCAGGCAGAAAGCAGCTCCGGCATCGAGGCTTCTGACTCTGATGTGGAGTCACTGCTCGCGCCTTGGCCTTCCATCCTTAGCTCATTGTACTTCGCAAACGACTGTTCAAGGCAAGTGCTGTCCGGCGAGAATACCTCATGTGCACCGCGCAGCGAAACTGTGGTCGAGAACCAGGAAGCCACAGAGCTGACCAAGTCTTGCCGCTTGCTACTCCGCACAACGGACGGCGTCGGCACGGGGTCTCCCCACTCCAGTCTTGCCTCGATATAGTCGTCGAACGCGCCGTCGGCAGAAATATTGGCTTCGATCGGAGACGAACCATGTGCCATGAAGCCCGGCAAGTCCGCGCACGTAACTACGAAGTACACCGACCCGTCGGTCTCCTCAACCCGCGAAATTATTCGACGGTAAGGTTGCTGCCGGTAAAAGTCCAATGTCTTATTGCTCATGTCTCCTCCAAGCCAAGCTCCTCTGTCAACTTATCGATCAGCTTGACTGCCGTTCGCGCATATACCGGCGGGAGTTGGCTGTGACGCGGAACCTGCGCTATGAACTGGGCGGGGTCTGCTTCGTGTTTGTAAACAGTACCGTGCTTCCCCTCGCTTGAGACAAAGCCGAAGCCAGTGTAAACGGAACGCAGGTCCTTATGGCTCCTACCATATGGAGAGGCCCGAAGTTCCGCAAGTTTCTTCCAAGCAGCCCTGGAAGCCATTGCTCTGCTGAGTTTCAGCCCGACCTGCGGCTGAGCTTCAGCGGGACGCTCTCCAGCCAACGGCGATCCACTAGTATATCGAAACTGTAATCTCCCTCACTAGCGAAAACAACGTTGACAATCTTGTTTACGAGCTGGATGCTTGCTGGTTCGGGAGATGGTTCCTCGCGTTGCGCCTCAAATCCTGCCTCTATCTTAAGCACTTCCTTCCCATCGGCGTCTACCAGCCTGATCATTAGTTCGTGGGTCATGTTGAGTTCGGAAGGATGTGCTTCCAGCCGGATGACCAAGAACATTTGCAGGTGCCTGGCCGGGAATGATTGCGCCCAAATCGTATCGAAGATGCCGCTGATGTGGAGCTTCGACTGGTTATCGACGTGTGCTGAATCGGCGAGCACCGCGAGTTTGACTTGCATGGCTCTAGCTCTGCGAGGGAAGTCGGGGCCAACGGCGAGTTGACCCAGTTCGGGTCCTCCAACGGGTCACATATAGGGCCCTACTATATTAAGAATAACACAGTCGTGCGTTTGTCCGAAAGCCGGAAACGCGCCCGGGTTGAACTCCGCACCCAGCTCTCGAGCGCGACGGCTCCCCTGACGTTATATCCTCATAGGCCGGTCACATGCACAAGGGGCGTTATTGGCATCGTCACTGTTCAAGAAACCTTAGGGCGAGTTATCCTCTTCCAGCCCGCGATGAGGCCATACATAAGGCCAACAGGAGGGCCAGCTTTAGCAGAAGCTCGCGTGCCAGCCTTCTCATCGGCACCCGGCACGAGCGTTGGGTCGTGGGGCCGCGGAGAGATGCCCTCTTGGACAAAGGCAGTGGCGAGGACGATGGGGAGCCCGATGAGCAGCACGACCAGAGCGAAGGCGGGAAACCAGGAACGACGTTTTGATGTAGCCCACTCCCCTCTCGACCTTTCCCTTCACCCGTGGCCAGTAGGGTGGGCTGGCCACCGGGAGATACCCGTGGTGGTCGGCGAAATCCAGGAACCGCTGGTTCCAGCGCACCTGAACGGAAGTGTCAAATTCTAAACCGTTGATTCCGTCAAAGATAAAACCGAGGTTGAGAGTGCCACCTCACTGGCGAGATCGGGCCGCA
>FXBF010000525.1_pt1 | contig 13254 bp, 9 predicted proteins | sample 5335321 | NCBI WGS metagenome assembly FXBF01 (sample SAMEA103928391, study PRJEB20085) | sediment metagenome | isolation source: sediment | reverse complement strand
TGATCCAACGCTCTGCGACCATATCGGCGAGGCGGGTGGAGAACGCTCTGTTCTTGTACAAATCCTTGAGCCAATCGCCAAAGCCACGCAGGAACTGTCCTTGATGAACGACGCCGATGGCCAGGTTGAGGATGATGGCGCAGTCGGTCTCGCGTCTCAGCTTCTCGGCCCGTTCGCGCAGGCCGCGATAGTAGCCGGGGTTTTCCGGATCCGGCCAGCTGGCCTTGTCGAGCTGGTCGGCATCCGGCTTGCGTTGTCCGAAGAACGGGCCGTCCACGTAGAGATAGTGTCCGTCCTGCGCCTTTCGCCAGGTGGTGCCCCATTCGTCGTAGTAGTTGTCCTCGTCGAGTTCCTTTTGATCGCCTTCGTAGGCGCTGAGTCCGAGAAAACGCGTGTCCACGTCGAAGCGCTCCAGAACCGATTGGTGGGGAATCGCCAATCGCCTGGTTTTGGAGTAGATCGCGGTCTCGTGCTCCAGACCCAGGTGCCGCTTTAACCGTTCGTAGGCAGTGTGATAGATGGTGGTGGTGTAGGTGCCACCGAAATCGATGGGAACGCGGTCGGTTTCCTCGTGGCGAAGGGCAGCGAGCACGCGCTCGCGATGGGACATGGTGGTCATTGCTTGGAACGCGTCGTCAACCGGTGAGCGCTTGCTTCTCGCGGTCACGGCTCTGTGCCAGCTGCCGGCAGCGCTTTATCCAGCGTTTGCATCTGGGGTCGATGCCGGCGAGGGCCTCGGCGGCGGCAATGCTGGTGAGCACCTCCGGGCGCAGCGGATTGAGGATTGCCGAGGTCAGGCCGGCGCCTATCAGCATGGCGAGGAAGGCCGCGTTCAAGTCCGTGCGATCGGGCAGTCCGAAGCTCACGTTGGAGGCTCCGCAGACAGTGTTGAGCCCAAGCTCCCGGCGTACCCGCGTCACCACCTGCAAGGCTGCCCGTCCGGCGTCGTTGACGGCCCCGATCGGCATCACCAACGGGTCGATCAGCACGTCGTTGGCGTCGATTCCATGGTCGCGCGCGCGCTCGAAGATCTTCTTGGCGACCGCAAAGCGCTCGTCTGGATCCTGGGAGATGCCTTTCTCGTCGTTGCAAATGGCGACCACCGCAGCACCGTGCTTCTTGACCAGCGGTAGCACGCTTTCCAGGCGCTGCTCCTCACCGGTCACCGAGTTGACGAGCGCCTTTCCCTGGTAGGCGCCCAGCCCACTGTCCAGCGCCGCGACCACCGAGGAGTCGATGCACAGGGGGGCATCGGTGAGCGACTGCACCAGCGCCACCAGATCGGCCATGATCTTCGCCTCATCGCCCATGGCCACGCCGGCGTTGATGTCGAGCACCTGCGCTCCGGCCTGAACCTGGGCGAGGGCGTCGCGCTCCGCCCTGGCGTAGTTGCCCTCGGCAAGCTCGGCGGCGAGGACCTTGCGCCCGGTGGGATTGATACGCTCGCCGATGATGACGAAGGGTCGCTCGGGGCCGATGATCACCTCTTTGGTGGCCGAGCTCAGAACCGTTTGGTTCATGGGTTGGCTTCCTGGTCGGCGTGCATACCAAGCGAGCGCATCAGGACGAGCCCTTCTGAGTCTGCAGGAAGGACTCGTAGTCGCCGAATCCCGTGTAGCGAAATTCGAACTCGAGGCCGATGCTCTCGGCGGCGGCTTCGGCTTTTGCCCTGAGCTCGGGGTCGTGGCTCTGGGCCAGGTAGACGACCTTCCTGTAACGGCCGAAGTAAACGTCGCGCAGCTTCGGATAGCGGTCGAGACCCAGACCCTTGAACACCAGCCGCTCGAAGTTGCGCGCGAGAAAGTCGGTCACGAAGAAACAACCCGGCTCCTCCTCGATGATGCTCGAGAACGAGGAGCCGGCGAACACCTCGTAGCAGTGCGCGCCGCCGATGCCCTCGACACCTTCCTCGTCGAGCATCTTCTGCATACCCCCGCCCGTCCCGCAGTCGCTGTACAGCACCATCATCTGGTCGAAGCGCTCGCGATTGTCGCGAATCGTGGCGCGCACGCCCTCGAGCAGACGCTGTGGGTCGTTGTGCAGCTCCGGTGCCAGGCACTGGACGCGCATGTGCTCCCAGCCGTTGCGTCGTACGATGGCCGTGACCTCCCGGGCCACGGCGCCACAGCAGATGACGAGGGTGCTCGGCTGCTGACTCATGGCTGCCGCGAGATCAGTAATGGTGCGCTCGCCCGGTCTCGAACATCGCGACCACGTTCTCCGGTGGCACTTCCGCCTGGATGTTGTGGACGCTGTTGAGGATGTAACCGCCGCCCTTACCGAGAATATCCACGATTCGGCGTGTCTCCGTCGCAACCTCGTCCGCAGTGCCGAAGGGCAGGATTCGCTGGGTGTTGATGCCGCCCCAGAAGGCGATGCGCTCACCGAACTCTCCTTTCAGACGCTCGGGCTCCATGTTTTTCGCCGTTACCTGCACCGGGTTGAGGACATCGACGCCGACGTCGATCAGGTGATCGATGAAAAGGTACGCCGAGCCGCAGCAATGGAAACAGACCTTGGCGCCGTTGGTGAGGGACTTCACGGTCTCCACCATGCGCCGGTGCCGAGGCTTGATGAGCTTCGCGTAGATGCCGTCGGGATCGAACATGCAGCCGTCCTGGGTACCGAGATCCTCTCCGAAATAGATGATATCGACGTTTTCGGGCCCGGCTGCCTCGATGACAGTTTCCGCGGTGCCGACCCAGAAGTCGCACAGCTTGTCCATGAGCCGACACAACGCTTGCGGATTCTTGTACAGATCCTTCAGGTAATTCTCGAAGCCGCGCATGGCGTAGCCGCGATGGATGACGCCGCCGGGCAGGTAAAGACAGACCGCGTAATCGCCGCTTCGCTTGATCTCCTGTACACGCTCGCGTACTCCCACGGCCAGGCCGGGATTGCTCGGATCGGGCCAGTCGAAGGCCTCGATCGCGTCGATGCTGAGCTTGCCGCTGTAGAACGGACCATCCTTGTGCAGGAAATGCTGATCGACAGCTTTCTCGGTGCGTTTCCACAGAACATCGAAGATGTCGACGTAGGTGTTGTCGTCCTTCCAATGATCGTGACCGCCGGCGTAGGGCCCCGGCTGCACGTTGCGGGTGTCGACATCGAAGCGCAGCAAAATCTCCTCGGCTGGATGCGCGACGGAATGAATGATGGACATGACCTCGGTCTTCGCGGTCACGCCGAGGTACTGTTTCAACCGCTCGTAGGCGGGCAAGGTGATGGAGGTGAATTCGGCGCCACCGAAATCGATCGGCACCCGGTCGGCTTCCTCGTGATTGGCCGCCGCCAGCACCCGTTCTCGATGTGTCCAGCTCATAGCTCTGTCTCCTCCGGCTTCATCGGCAACCCCGCCGCCCCTTACGGGCGCGAGGCCGTCGGCTCGGCGCCCATGCGACAGCGCCGATCAGGCTTTCATCAGGTTTCGGGCCTGCCCGACCGCGCCCGGCGCGTCGCGGCCGTAGGCGTCGGCGCCGATCCTGTCGGCGAATTCCCGATTGATCGGCGGCCCGCCGACGATGGTCTTGACGTTGATATTGCGCGTTTGATTGGCCTCGCGCATCGCGGCAACCGTTCTCTCCATCTCCGGCATCGAGGTGGTGAGCAGCCCGGACAGTGCGACGATGTCGGCTTCGTTTTCCTGAGCGCAGCTGATGAATTTCTCGGGATCGACGTCCGTGCCGAGGTCGATCAGACGGAACCCGGCGCCCTCGAGCATCATTCCGACGAGATTCTTGCCGATGTCGTGGAGATCGCCCTTCACCGTACCCAGCACCACCGTGCCCACCGGCTTGGTGCCGGATTCCACCAGCTTGGGACGAACGATGTCCAGGCCCGCCTGCACCGCCTCCGCCGCCATCAGCATCTCGGGCACGAACAGGATACCGTCGCTGAACTTCTGACCCACCTCGTCCAAAGCGGCGATCATCCCCTCGTTGAGGATGGCGTTGACGTCGGTGCCGGCCTCGATCTCGGCCGTCGCCAGCTCGGCAACGCGCTCCTCGTCAAACGCCATGACCGCATCGTAAATGGCCCGCAAGGACATAGCCCCTCCTTCCCCTTTTTAGACATTGAATACCAGTAGTATATCAGTTGCCTTTTTGACTCGCGGGTGACGGTGTTTCTACCGATTGCGCTGGTCACATTCATCAGCCGAGCACTGCCTGAGCTGCGACCTGGGGACGGCAACACGACGACTCGCCCTAGCGCGAGTCGCGGAACAGAGCGTCGATGACCGGGCAATCGGGTACCCGGCCACCGTCGCACTGCGACGCGATGTCGGCCAGTGTCCGCTCGAGCTTTCGCAAGTCGGCGATCTTGCTGCGCACTTCGCCGAGGTGCTCGAGCGTGAGCGCCTCGACCTGGCCGCAGGAGTAGTCCCCCCCGTCCACCAGCGCCAGCAGGCCACGGATCTCGCGCAGGCTGAAACCCAGCTCGCGCGCACGCCGGATGAAGGTGAGCCGCTTGACCTGCTCTTCGTCGTAAATTCGGTGGCCGCCCTGACTGCGCTGCGGCACCGGCATCAGCCCGATACCCTCGTAGTAGCGGATGGTTTCGATGTTGCATCCGGTGCGCCGGGACAACAACCCCCTGGTAAGTCGCGGGGCCTTTGCCGGTTGTGGTTCACGTGACATGATGCTTGCGCCTGTAGTAACTACAGGTTTTATACTAACAGATGATGGCGGCCTGATGTGGCGCTAGCGCCAGCTGGCCAATGCCGAATCGGCTGCTGTGGAGACTCGCTGGGAATAAGCCATGTCCCCGAGAATGATGACCATAGGGCAACTCTCCCACGAAAGCCGGGTCACGCCGCGGGCGATTCGATACTACGAACGGCTTGGGCTGTTCCCGCCACCACGCCGCAGCGCGTCCAATTATCGCCTGTTCGACACCGGTGCGGTGGAGCGCCTGCGCTTTATCGCTACTTGCCGCACCCTTGGCTTTTCCATCGCGGATATCGGCGATCTGCTGAAGGTCATGGATGATCCCAGCCACACCTGTGCACAGGTAGCCAAGCTCGCCGAACACCACGTCAATCTGATCGACAGGAAACTCCGCGACCTGACCGAGATGCGGGCCACGCTTACGGGATATCTGACTCACTGCACTGGTCAGGACGTTCCCGAGTGCGCCATGCTCGATCTGCTCAAGCAGTCGAACGATCACGTTGGGTGACGAACGGCCGAGCTTCGCAAGCTCGGCGTGGGTTGACCTTAACGCAACGTCAAGCATTACCCTCGGGGCATGAGGCGGTCGCTGAAGTCGTGCGTTGTCGCCGGTTCGGAGGTGGACCGCGAGCCCGAACGGGCGCGCTTCAGCCGCTTCTTGGCGAGCGTGTGTATCCTGTTCACCGTCACCCCGATCTCCACCGCCTTCGCTGCCGGGAATACACAAAGCGAGCCTTGGACGCTGCCGCGCCTGGTCGCGTATGCGCTCGGCAACAATATGGGGCTCGAGGCGGCACGCCTGTCCAACGACGTGGCCCGCGAGGACGTGAGCGCCGCCGAAGGGCAGCAGCTGCCGCGTCTCGACGTGGTCAGTGATCTGCTGGCGTTTCCTTTGAACGAGCGCCTGCTGATAGAGCGCCACGGCTTTCGGCCGCGCAGCAACCCCTTCGAAGACGTCATCCTCAACTATGGCCTGCGAGCGTCGATGCCGCTCTATACCGGTGGGCGTATCGAGAAGGAGATCGCGCTTGCGGAGGCCGCGGCGGCCGCTTCCCGGGCACGCGCTGACCTCACCCAACAGGGCCTCATCTTCAACGTCACCAGCGGCTACTACACCTATCTGCGACTCGACACCGTAATAGAGGCCGGCGAGGGCCTGGTTCGCTCGGTCAAGGAGTCGCGCCGCATCGCGCAAAAGCGGTTGGACACCGGCCGCGCTGCACCCCTCGACCTGCTGCGTCTCGAGACGCGCCTTTCGTCGGCCGAGAGCCAGCTGAGGGTGGCGCGCAACGGCCTCGAGCGCACGGTAGCGGCATTGACTGCCTTGCTCGCGCTCCCGCCCGGCACACCGCTGACGGTCGCCGGTGAGTTGAGCGCGGCAGAGGCGCCCTGGGACGCTGAAACAGCGCGCCAGACGGCTCTGTCGGAGCGCCCGGATCTCATTGCGCTGCGTCGCGAGGTCGATGCCCAGCGGCGCCGCGTGGGCATCGCAAAGTCACGAATGCTGCCGAGCATCGACGCATCTGCGTACTACGGCGGCGCCACCGGGAACAGCGGCACCACCACGGACGACGCCAAGATCTTCATCTTCTTTCGCTATCCGCTGTATTCCGGCGGCGCGCTGTCGGCGGCAAAACGCCGCGAGGCGGCCAAGCTGATGCAACTCATGGCGCGGCTCGACGCCGCGGAGCGCAATGCCCTGGCGGAAGTCGACCAGTCCCTGGTCGAGCTTTCGTCCACCCGCGCCCGGCTGGTTGCCGGGCGGCGTGCCATCACCCAGGCGGATGAAGCGCTGCGCGTGGAACGTCAGAAATTCAGCGGCGGACGAGGCACCAGCAACGACCTGCTGCTGGCGGAGGAAGCTCTGCTACGCGCCAAAACCGAAGTCGCGGCCATCAAGGCGGACAGCCAGATCGCCGTAGCGGCTCTGCGGCTGGCAACGGGCCAGTTGCAAGCCCCTGTTGAATGAGCCGTCAGCGCGTGCGAGCGGAGGCGACGAGCGCATGAGCCCTGGACCGTGGATCCGGTTCAGGAAGTAGATTCGAGTAGGTCCGTAGCGATGCGATGGCGGCGTCCGGTTCGCCCAGCCATAGCTGTGTGACACCTCGCAGGTATAGGGGAAGCGGCCTTGTAATGCGGATATAGATGGCCTGCCGAAGGTCCTCCCAACCGTCGGCGGAAACGCCTGGCGGGGCGGTGCGGCTCCAGGCGAGAAGCGAATCGATCACGTTTTGGCAACCATCGCTTTCGAGACAGCGGCGAAGGCCGTCCAGCCGAGCCTCGAGTTCGCGACGTGCCGACAATGCGAGGACCGTATCTCCCTGATCTGTGTTCAGCAGGGCCCTTACGAAGGGTGCCAGTATCCCGGCTACAGAATCGGTTTTGGTGCGAACCGTATCCAAGACTGCAAGAGCCTGCTGAGCCCGATCTGTCCCGGCAAGCGCCAGCGCGAACATAACGCCGTCATCCCCGGTTCGCTCGGGCGCGGAAATTTGCCCAAAGAGACGAGCAGCCTCGCCAAGCCGCCTGAGCTCGAAGGCGAGCCTGGCGCGCCGAAGCCGGAACGCGGTTGTATCGTACCTGCGCCAAAGCGCTTCCGCCTCGGCCCATTTTCCTTCCGCCGCGGCCGCGTCTCCCGAAAGCAGGGCGGCGTCCGCACGGTACCCGCGCGTGAGGAATGAGTTGGCAAACGTGCGCACCAAGGCGGTTCGTCCTTTGGCGAGGTGACGAGCCGCCACGGCCTTCAGCAAGGCCGCTCCTGCGTTGCCCGGGAGCGATGCCTCGGCCAGGCGTTCCGGAACGCTTGACAGAACAGCCGCCCGTTCGACGATCGAACGGTTAGCGCCCGTCGTGTCGCTCATGAGGTACCAGGGGCTTCCGAACTCCAGGATTCCGTTGTCGTCCGTGTTCAGCGGGCCTCCGTCCAGGATAGGCTCGAGTCCTTGTTGGTCGGCGATCCAGCGGGCCAACAGGTCCGCAGGCTCGAGTATACCGACCCGCTCCAAAGTGGCGCGGGGCGCGCCTTCGAAAAATTGGCCCAAGGCAGCGATGGACACCGGCACGGGCTCCATGCCAGCGACCGCCACCAGATCTCCCTCGGCGACCTGAAACAAGGATACGCTGGGAAACACGTCCATCACTGTCCGCAGCAAGATCTGGAACTGAGATGTGCTCAGGCCATATAGAGGAACCCATTGGACCAGCACTCCACGCGGCGACAATCGATTTCGGACCAGATCGAAGAACTCGCGCGTGAAAAGCCGAGCGGACATGGAAAGCCATGGGTTCGAGGGCTCCGAGACGATCACGTCGAAACGTTGGCCCGTGGATCGCAGATAACGGCGGCCATCCTCAACTGTGATCTTGACCCGAAGATCTTCAAGCGGCGCTCCGCTTATCTCGTCGAAGGCACGCGATGCTTCTATGACCGCAGGCTCGATTTCGACCACTTCGATCCGTTCGAGTGGGTGTTCCGCAAGGGCGCCGACCGTGACTCCGCTGGCAAGGCCAATGACCAGCGCGTTTCGCGCGTTTGGCCGGTAGAGGAAGGGGAGATGGCCCGAAAGCACCTGCGTGGCCATGTCCGCGCCGGTAGAGGCGTCGACCTTTCCGTCGATGGTCAAGACCCTGTGCGGCGGTCCGCTGAGAGTGGGGCGATCGAAGACGCCGACCACGGCTTCCGATCCCTCGCGGTAGTACTGCGTCCGATATGCGGAGAATGCGCGATTCAGGCGCTCGGGGCTGCCGAGGACTGCCAGGTAGACCGGTGCTTGGCGAAACACGCCACTGGTCATTAGCGACACATCCCACGACGGCAGAGCCGGGACCACAATCAGTCCGCCGAGTACACTCAGCGGCACGACGTAACGGAGTTTTGTCTCACGCTCACGGCCTACTACCCAGAGCAGAAACGCCGCCGCGAGATTCACCAGCGCCAGGACGGCGACGCCCCTTTGCAGGCCGAGCAGGGGTATCACCACGAAAGCCGTCAGCAGAACGCCGCCCACGTTCCCTGCGGTGGTCAGGGCGAGAGCCAAACCGACTTCCCGGCCCCGGCAGAACCTGCCGCGCTGCACAAGGCGTGCGGCCACCGGGAAGGAGGCTCCAATGAAGATCGTCGGCGGCAGGATGACCACGGCCGCGACCAAGGCGTTGATGATCGCGATGCTCCAAGGCGCGGTCCCCAGCCGAGCGAAGCCGAAAAGCGCGGCTGACGGCAAGACTCCGAAGAGCGCAATGCCCATTAAGGCTGATGCCGCCACCGCCAGCTGCAGATATTGGAACGTCTCGGCAGGCTGCTGATCCCGGTCGAGGCGCCTTCCGATCAAGAGACCGCCGAGGGCCAGACCCAAGAGGTAAAGCCCGAGCATCATGGCAAACGCGTTGCTGGACGAGCCCACTACAAGGACCAGGATGCGAGTCCACAATACCTGGTAGCCGAGGGCCGCGATACCACCCAAGCACAGGGCGGCCACGGCGGTCCCCCGCGTGAGTCGTGTGCCGCCGCTTGTTGCCGAAGACTGGTCGCTTCCGTTAGCCGGGCGTGACGATTGCGACCGGCGGAGAGCGAAAACAACCGCCACGCTCGCCGTTACCAAGCCGACGGCGGAGGTGCCTTGTTCGGAAGCCAGAAGACCGAACGCGGGTAGCGCGCCAAATCCGACGCCCAAAGCCGCAATAGCGCCGCCAAGGGTATTCAGGCCATAGAGCCACGCAATGTAGCGGGGATGGATCGCCCCATGTGCGTGTAGTGCCGCGGCCAGGGCGGGCAACGCGATCCCCATGAGGAACGCCGGAATCGATAGTAGTACGATGAGAAACGTGCTCGACAGTGCGATCGTGGGAAAAACAGCGGTGGCTTGTTCAAAGGCTTGGGGAAAGGCGAAGCCGATGACGGCGAGCAGGCCTTCCGCTATCGCAAACAGCCACAATGGCCGCGTAGCCCGGGTCGACCAATGGCTGGCCCACCAGGCACCGGTCGCAATGCCGACCATGAACGCGGCGAGCACTACTGCGCTCGCCCTGGTCGTGGAGCCTAGAAGGTTCAGAAGCTCACGGGTCCAAAGGACCTCGTAGGCCAGAGCAACGCCCCCCGAAGCGAAAGCGAGCGCGAGCAGGACCCCCGCGGCTCCGCGCTGCTCAGGCTTCGGGCACATTCCGATCGGGTCGGGCAACGGCCCCGGTCCGGGTTATCGGCATCGCGACGCGGACCGGGCCCTGCCTATTCCGTCACCGACTTCATGACGCTCGCGAGCACCGAATCGAGTTGCTTGCCCAGCTTGGCGAGGCGCGGATAGGGCGCGAAGATGACCGACGGCTTACGGTATTCGAGGCTCACGCCGCGACCGGTTTCCCGCACCAGGATGCGAAGCGGTACCTCCTTGAAGGAAGCGGGGTCTGCCGCGTACATGGGCTTGCCGAAACGCGGGTGGAAGACTTCGAAGCCCATCATCTTCTCCGCGTTGATGCCGACCATTCCCAACATCTGTTGGTAGGGCACGGCCTTTACGATCACCAGCTTCTGGCTGGTTAACGCCCGCTTCAGGCTGACGACCACCTTGTCGAAGGGCGCCTCGACCGTCTGCACCACGATGTCTTGTGCGGCGAAGGATTTCTCGGTCGGGGCCACGGTCAGCCCTCCGATCACGAGCGCCATCGGCAGGACGGTCGCAAGGGCTCTTGAAATGGAACGCTTCATCTTCATTCTCCTCTGTTGGTGCGTCGACGGGTCACTGCGGTGGAACCGGCCCCTGCCCGGGTCGTCGCCGGCCGCGTTACAGGTCATGGCGCCGCCTCTCCGGCGCGGCAGCCGGCAGCGCCTCCTGGTCCGCCGCCGCGCCCGCTTCCGAATCGCGCTGCGGGGCGGCCGGGGCCGCAGCTCCTTCCGCCGCCGGTTCGTCGGCGCCGGGAGCGCCGAAGTAGGCCCGCCTGAGCAGGTTCACGAAATCGTCCATCAGTGAGTAGGCGACCGGGATGACGATGAGGGTCATCAGGGTGGAGGTGATGAGGCCGCCGGTGATGCCCGTCGCGATGTTCCGAAACTGCTCCATCTGCGGCGGTGGGTTGATGGCGATGGGGAGCATCGCCGCGCCGACAGCGAGCGCGGTCATGAGAACAGGACGCAGACGCAGGGCGCTCGCCGCCACGATCGCCCGGTGGCGCTCGACGCCTTGCGCGCGAAGCTGCACGATCTTGTCGACGATCAGGATCGAATTGGAGAGGACGATCCCCGCGAGCACGACCATGCCCCACAGTACCGGCGGCGACCACGCCATTCCCCGCAGCGCCAATGCACCGATGGCGCCGAGCCCTTGCAGCGGGATCGCCAGCATCAGGACGGCGGCGATGGCGAAGGAGCGGAACTGGACCACCAGCAGGAGGTAGACGGCGACCAGCGCCACCTTCAGCCCCACCCCCAACTCGTTGAATGCCTGCAGCGCCGTTGCCATCAGGCCCGCTGGCCCCACCGCATAGCCCTTGGGCAGCGCGATCTGCATCTTGGAGGGCAGCAGCAGGCTCAAGGTGGTTTCCTTGAGCCCGAGCTCGCGATAGTAGCCGAGGACGCTGGCGGCATAGAGCGTGTCGACGGTGTGGATGCGGTCGTAGCCGAAACCCTCGCGGATCCGGGCCATGGACTTGAGCGGCACCATCGCACCCTGTGGCGTCTTGATCTGCAGGTCCTCGAGATCGGCGGGGGTCGCCCGCTGGTCCTCGCGATAGCGAATGAGCAACCGGCTGTGCAGGTACATCGGCTCGGGATTGAAGAAGGTCTGCGTGAACCCGCCGTTGATCGCGTAGTACACCTGTCCGACGACGTCGGCGACCGTGAGCCCGAGCGCCTGCACCCGCGCCTCGTCCAAATCCACGCGCAGCTGCGGCACCCCGAAGACCTTGTCCAGATAGGGGCCGTGCAGTCCGCGCGCCTGGGTGTCCGCTATCTCGCGGATCTGTCGGCCGTAGGCGTAGACCTGGTCCAGATCCGGCCCCTTGACCAGGACTTCGACCGGAGCCCGGGCGGCGGCCACCGGGGTGGGGTTCAAAGGCTGGAAGAACAGAACCTGAAGCTCGGGGTTCCTCGCCCGGGCCTCGCGCTCGATCCCGGCCATGATGTCCCACAGCGTCTCTTCGCGCTGGTCCGCGATGATCAGGTTCACGATCAGCCGCGCCTCGTTGACGCGGTTCACGCCGTAGCCGGTGAAGAACTGTCCCCACACGGGAGACTTGCCGGTGAGCGCCGAGGCGTCCTTGACGTTCTTGTTCTTGAGCGCGATCCTCTCGACGTCCTGGACGATCTCCCGCGTCCTGTCGAAGCTGGTGCCGGGGTCGGCGCGCAAATAGCCGAGCGCCACGGAGGTGTCGGTCAAGGGCATCTGCTCTTCACCGAGCTGCTCGAACAGGGTCAAGGTGAGGTAGAGCGAAGCGACCGTCAAGGCGACGACCACCCAGCGATAATCGACCGCCAGATCGACCACCCGGGCGAAGGCGTGCTCGAATCTGTGGAAGTGCTTCAGGAACGCCCAGTGGATCAGCCGGCCGACCCGATCCGGCGGCGGCTCGGCAGGAGGAATGGCCGCGGGATCGTCGTCGCCGCCTCCCGCCACCGGCGCGCAAGCCCCGCGCTTCGACGGCTTGAATAGATAGGATGCCATCAGGGGCGTCAGCGTCATCGCCAGCAGGTAGGAGCCGATGACAGAGGTGATCATCGGGATCGTCATGCTGAGGAAGCCGGAGCCCATGTCCCCCGTCATTTGGGTCATGGGGATCAGAATGACGACGAAGGTGAAGGTGGCGGCGGCAACCGCCTTCTGGACCTCTTCCGCACCCAGGATAGCCGCACGGCGCGGGGACTCGCCGCGTTCGAGGTGCCTGCGGATGACCTCGACGACGATGATCGAATCGTCGAGCAGCTTGCCGACGACGAAAACGAGTCCCAGGGTGATACCGACGTCCTTTTGAAACCCCATCACGTCGATCACGAAGAAGCCGAAGGCCACCGCCGAGGGCAGGATCGCGGCCGCGATCAGCATGGCGTTGAGTTCACCGAGGAACAGCAGCATCACGAGGCTCGCCAGCGCCACGGCGAGGAAGAACTCGAACAACGCGTTTCCGTCGTTGAGGTCTATGAAGTAGGTCTTGTCGAACACGATGTCGAAGCGAAGACCCGGATACTCGGTCGCGAGCAGCGCCGTGAGCCGTTTCGCTTCGTCCGCGATGGTCATGAAGTCGCGGGTCGGCTCGGGCTGGACGCCGAGCCAGATCGCGGGCTCGCCGTTGTAGAAGAAATCCCCGTACTGCGTTGCGACGGTGTCCCGCACCTCCGCGACCTCCTTCAGGTACACGACCCGCGCTCCGAATTTCCCCACCGGAAGCTTCCGAAGCCGTGCCCGCATGCCGTCTTCGCGGAACTCGTTGGGAATGCGGACCTGGATTTCCCGGTCGCCGTCGAGAAGCGCTCCGGCGCCGCGGTCGAAGTTGGCTGCGTCGATGGCGCGGCGAATCTCCAGGATCGACAGGTTGTAGGCCGCGAGCTTGTTCCGGTCGGCGACGATCTGCACCTGCCGGTCGGTACCGCCGAAGGTCCAGG
>FXBF010000524.1_pt1 | contig 13270 bp, 9 predicted proteins | sample 5335321 | NCBI WGS metagenome assembly FXBF01 (sample SAMEA103928391, study PRJEB20085) | sediment metagenome | isolation source: sediment | reverse complement strand
CCCCCCGCCATTCTACCGTCCGGTTCGTAGGCGCGGTACACCTGCTTGCGGCCCGGCCAGGTTGCCTTGCCCTCGGAACGCTTGCGACGCGCACGGCCCGCGTATTCCTCAAGCTTATAGGCGCAGTCCAGATACGGCGCGTCGGCGGAGGTGTCCATGCGGGTACCCACGCCGAAGCCGTCAATCGGCGCGCCCTTGTCCAACAGACGTTTTAGTTCGTACTCGTCCAAGTTACCGCTGGAAAAAATACGCGTCTCATCAAGACCGCCCTGATCCAGGATAGCGCGCACCTTGCGCGCGTGTTCGACCAGATCGCCGCTGTCCAGCCGCACTGCCTTGATGGCGATCCCGCGCTGCTTCAAACTCGGCGCAAGCTCCACCACCTTTCGCGCCGCCGCTTCGGTATCGTAGGTATCGATCAACAGCACTACGTTATCGGGTTGCGCCAAGGCGAAGTGTTCAAAGGCTGAATTTTCTTCGTCATGGGCCTGGACGAAGGAATGGGCCATGGTGCCGAAAATAGGAATGCCGTACTCCGCCCCCGCAAGCACCGTCGAGGTGCCGGTAAATCCGGCGATATAACTCGCCCGCGCCGCGAACAGGCCGGCCTCCGCGCCGTGGGCGCGGCGCAGACCGAAATCCACGAGCAGTTTGCCTGGCGCCGCCAGCACACATCGTGCCGCCTTGGAGGCAATAATCGTTTGAAAATGGAGCAGGTTGATAAGCCGCGTTTCCACCAGTTGGGCCTGAACAAGCGGCGCGGTCACTCGAATGATCGGTTCATCGGTGAAAAAAATCGTGCCTTCCGCCATGGCATGCACGTCACCGGTAAACTGCAGTTTCCCGAGGTATTCAACGAACGCCTTGCTAAACCGCCCGCAGTTCGCGAGCCACCGCAGTTCCTCCTCCGTAAACTGAAGTTGTTCCAGGAACTGGAGCGCCTGCTCCAGGCCCGCGGCCATCAGGAAACCGCGGCCGGGGGGCAGCTTGCGTACAAAGAACTCGAACACCGCCGTCTCTTCCATGCCCTGTTCGAAGTAGCCCTGCAGCATGGTAAGCTGGTAGAGGTCGGTGAGCATCGGACTCGATTGCGGATTCATGGTTAAGTCTCCATCACTTGTTCACTGCCGATACCATAAACACGGACAGTGGATTAAGCGCAGCGAATCCACCAGATGATAGAAACTTGCTGCTGGTCATTTGTCGCTTGTATCTCGCATCTGCTGAGTGGGCGGGGGATAAACCCCCGCGCTACGTGTTTCTCGTGACTCACGATTCGCCACTCACGAATTAATGTTATGGTGGATTCGTCGCTTCGCTCCTTAATCCACCCTACGGTCACTGGTCATTATTTGTCTCTTGTATCTCAGATCCGCTGACCGGGCGGGGGACAAGCCCCCGCGCTACGTGTTTCTCGTGACTCGTGACTTAATGTATGGTGGGTTCGTCGCTTTGCTTCTTAATCCACCGTCGGTTACTGGTCATTTGTCTCTTGTATCTCAGATCTGCTGACTGGGCGGGGGATAAACCCCCGCGCTACGTGTTTCTCGCGACTCGCCACTCACGACTTAATGTATGGTGGAAATGAGGCATGCCTACATTGTGCGTTGCAGCAATGGACGCAATAATTTCAATGAACGGGTGTTGAGCACGTCAGGCTTTTCCAACCAGCCGCGGCGGGCCTGCCCCACTCCGTAACGCAGGTTGTCGAAACCCTGGGTACCGTGGGCGTCGGAGTTGATGCTCACCAGCACGCCCTCCTCCTTGGCCATCTGGCAATATACGTCCAACAGGTCCAGCCGTTCCGGGTGGGCATTGAGTTCCAGGTAACAGTTGCGGCGTTTGGCCTTGCGAATGATCTTTAGCATATCGACGTCGTAGGGCTCGCGTTGCTGGAGCAGGCGTCCGGTGGGATGGGCCAGTATACTAAAGTAGGGATGATCCAAGGCGCGCAGAATCCGCTCGGTTTGCCGGGTACGGGAGAGATTGAATTTGCTGTGCACGGCGCCGATAACAAGGTCGAGCCGTTTCAGGATCGAATCCGGCAGATCCAGGCTGCCGTCTTCCAGAATATCCACTTCGATACCTTTTAATAAGGTAATCCCTTTCAGTTCCTCGTTCAACCGGTCGATCTCGTCGATCTGTTTATGCAGGCGCTTGGGATCGAGGCCGTGCGCCACGGTTAGCCGCCGCGAGTGCTCGGTGATGGCGAGGTATTCCAATCCCCACAACCGCGCGGCGGCCGCCATCTCTTTGATCGAGTTGTGGCCATCGGTGGCCTGGGTGTGGACGTGCAGATCCCCTTTAAGGTCGCGGACCTCCACCAGTCTCGGCAGGCGCTTGGCCCGCGCCGCCTCAATCTCGCCGCGGTCTTCCCGCAGCTCCGGCGGAATGAAAGGCAGCCCGACTGCATGAAAAATCGATTCCTCGGTCTCGCCGCCGATGCGTTTTCGGCCTTTGAATACGCCGTATTCGTTAATCTTGAAATCACGGCCTTGACCCAAACGGCGCACGGCGATGTTATGGGCCTTACTGCCGGTAAAGTAGTGTAGCGCCGCACCGAAACTTTTATCTTCCACCACACGCAGATCGACCTGGAGGCGGGAACTCAAGATGACGGTGGCGCGGGTCGTGCCTTTAGAAACCACCTCCTCGACCTCGTCATACCCGGTAAAACGCGCCATGACCGGGGCGCTAGCTTTCGCGGTCACCAGGATATCCAGATCCCCCACGGTTTCTTTCGCACGCCGGTAACTGCCCGCCAACACGACGCGCTTTACGCCGGGCGCCTTTTTCAGATACTCGACCAAGGGCTCCGCATACTGCGCGGCCAGTGCAAGCTTGAAACGCCGGCCGTGGGCGGCGTGGGTCTGAATCGCCTCTAAGATATGCCGCTCGGTTTTCTCCCCAAACCCCGGCTGTTCCCGGATACGGCCCTCGCGCGCCGCGCGATACAGCTGCTCCAAGCTATGGATGTCCAGTTCGCGATAAAGCACCTTAACGCGCTTGGGTCCGAGACCGGGGAGGTTCAAGAGATCGGTGAGGGCGGGCGGCAGTTTCTTCTGTAGTTTTTTCAACGCCGCACAACTGCCGGTCTCAACGATCTCGGCGATCTTCGCCGCCAGATCCGTACCGACACCGGGAAGTTGGGTCAGGTCCTCGCCTTTTTCGATCAGGGTCTTGACGTCGCGTCCGAGCCCCTCCAGGGTACGGGCGGCGTTGCGATAGGCGCGAACGCGAAACGGATTGGCGTCATCGATCTCAAGCAGATCGGCGATCTGTTCAAAAATCTTGGCAATATCGGCGTTATGGATGGGCATTTACTAATTCGATCAACCGCATCGCGTCGTAGGGCGCGGCGCCCTCGGCATCGTTGTCAAAATAGACGTGCACGTCCCTGTCCTCATTCAGCCAGTTGCAGGTTCGTGACGCCCATTGCTTGAGCGAACGCGTACTGTAGGGGGAGGCATAGGTGCGGGTGTGCCCGTGCAGACGCACGTAAACCATATTCGTTGTGACCTCTTCCCACATCGGCCAGTCGGCGGCATCGGACAGGCACACGGCAAGCCGGTGCCGGCGCAGGCACTCGCTTACTTCATTATCGAACCAGGATGCGTGTCGAAACTCGAGGGCATGACGCACATCACGCCAGGTATCCAACACGCCGGCAAAACCCTCAAGCCTCGGTATATGCTTCTTAAATCTGGGGGGCATCTGCCACAGTACCGCCGCAAGCTTTTTACCCAATGCCGCGGCACGCTTGCGCTCCTTTCCAACCGGTTCCCGGGGGTCGTTAAGCTTCTTGTTATGGGTTAGAAAACGGTTGCCCTTGATGGCGAAATGAAAATCGTCGGGTGTCTGCCCTCGCCACTTTTCGAATGTGGTCTTTTCCTGCAGGCGGTAAAAAGTGGCGTTCACTTCAATGCCGGTAAAACGTTCGGCACAAAATTTAAGCCATTCCTTTTGCGGAACCTCCGAATAAAACTCGTCCTTCCAGCTCGGATAACTCCAACCACTGGTGCCGATGTACGCGCGCCCGGCCACACTCGTTCATCCCTTGATGCAGGCAAGCGGTTCAAGCCGGGCCACCGCGCGCGCGAGTCCCGCTTTGTCCGACGCCTCAACCACCGCCGCGACATCCTTGTACGCCCCCGGTGCTTCCTCGGCCACGCCGCGGGATGAGGGGCTGCGAATCAAGATACCACGCTCCGCGAGCTGGTCGATTAACTGGCGCCCCTTCCAAGTCTTGTAGGCCTGGCGGCGGCTCATGGCCCGACCGGCCCCATGGCAGGCCGAGCCGAACGACAATGCCTCGCCGTCCGCGGTGCCCGCCAGGATGTAAGAGGCCGTACCCATGGTTCCGCCAATCAGCACCGGTTGACCGCCATCGCGCAACGGCTCCGGGATGTCGGGATGACCGGGACCGAAGGCACGCGTTGCCCCTTTGCGGTGGACGAACAGGCGCCGGGGTCTGCCGTCGACCACATGTATCTCTACCTTGCAGGTATTGTGCGACACGTCAAAGAGCAGTGACAGCTCCGCCCGGGGCAGGATCTCAGCGAACACCTCGCGGGCCAGGTGGGTGATAATCTGGCGGTTGGCCAGCGCACAGTTAATGCCCGCGCGCATCGCGCCGAGATACGACTGGCCAATGGGCGAGTCGATGGGCGCGCAGGCGAGTTCACGGTCCGGCAACTCGATACCGTGTTGGCCGGCGGCGATTACCATCTCCTTCAGGAATTCGGTGCCGATCTGGTGACCCAAACCACGAGAGCCGCAGTGGATGCTGACCATGGCATCGCCCTTTTTTAACCCATAGATCTCCGCGATCCGCGGGTCATACACCTCCGTGATATGCTGGACTTCCAGGTAATGGTTGCCCGAACCGAGGGTCCCCATCTCGTTTCGCTGCCGTTTCTTGGCATGCTCCGACACTTCACCAGCGGCCGCACCCTTCATACAGCCGTATTCCTCGGTGCGTTCCAGGTCTGCCGCCGTTCCGTAGCCGGATTCCACCGCCCACTGGGCGCCGCCGCTCAGCATGGCATTCATCTCCTGGCTATTCAGACGGATGCGCCCGGTACTGCCGACCCCCGCGGGAACCTTTCTGTATAACAGATCCGCCAACGGCGCCTTGACCGTTTCGATATCGTCGCGGCTCAGGCCGGTATGCAAGGTCCGCACGCCGCAGGAGATGTCGAAGCCTACGCCCCCGGCCGAGATCACACCACTCTTGGCGGGATCGAAGGCCGCCACACCACCAATGGGAAAGCCGTAACCCCAGTGGGCGTCCGGCATGGCATAGGAGGCCTTGACGATTCCGGGCAAGGTCGCCACGTTGGTCACCTGATCGTAAACTTTGTGGTCCATTTCACGGACCAGGCCCTCGCTGGCGTAGATCACGGCCGGTACGCGCATCTTCCCAGTGGGCGCGATTTCCCATCTGAATTCCGAGTGCCGTGCAAACAGGGAAATATCCATAAAAACAATTATACATCCACCACACACTGCGCGCGCCAAGCGCCGTGTTCATCCTGGTGGACGTGCAGTTCGGTGTAGGTGGCGCCTTTTATCTCTACGGCGGGCTGGTGCCGGGTGATATTCGTAGGCTCTCCCCACGCCTTGGCCGTCAACCGGTCGTTCTTCACCGCCACGCTAAACCGGCTGAAAAGCATTCTGCGTGTCGCCATCTCATAGATCAGGGCATTCAGCCAGTCAACCAGCAGCAGCTCGGAATCCGGCGCTTGGCAGTCAATCTCCACCGCCTCCCTTGGCCCCACTTTCTCCGGATCAGTAATCACGGCCGTCATAGCCAGCGCCGCTTGCTCGAAGGCCTCGGCCATGGTGCCGCCAACTCCGCGCACACCTATGTCGGCCATATGATGAAAATGTTCCCAGTGTTTCCTAGTCATCGAAAACCTCAGTGCGATTACGACGAACGACTTCGCGCACCCGGTGTGACAAAACGTTATTAAAGAGCCAGGACCGCGCCGCTGACAGGTACAGCCCACGCCGATGCCGATCGCCTACCTGCCGCGAACCGCTAGACATCGCCTCGGCGCGAACAAGATTCTGACCGTTGCGGCCGAAACGCTGCTCGCCGAAGTAGTTAGGCACACCGCCTTCCCTAATAATAGCGAGCCGTTTTTCGACTGCCCCGAAATCACCTTTTAGCTCCCGTACGACGATTTCAAAACGGTTTATCCGCAAGGCGCCGCGCCGCAGCTTGAGCCGGTGGCGGGGGGCACCGTCACATGGGCGAAGCCCTTTGCAATGAAAGGGTCAATCGCGAATTGCCATCCAAAGGGGCCGCTCGAGTCGTCCATATTTCATGCCAGTTTGTTCATGCCAACTAGAGTACGAATTGCATCCCTGCCGTACAACCGATCTGCGGTTATCGGCTATACTCTAAAATTTAGCGCCAGGCAACCAAAGCCGCCGCGGAGATTGGCAACTGGAATAGAATAATCGGTGTATCTAGCAGAGGGTGTATTCACCGTGTATCTCGTCGTAATACGCCATTCGTTATCCCCTGCACGGACTTAATGAGGCCCAGTATTCGTGAGGTGTAGGGGGTGAGGAGTGAGGCGAAGGTTCTGTGACAGGGGGTTTTATAAGGTATTTTTCCTCCTCACCCCCCACTCGACGTTAAATGATAACGCCTCGTTTTCATAGGAAACCGAAACGAAGTCACGGATTCACGTAAGGACTTACGGCGAAAGCGCACCACGGGTGGCAGGCGACTTGGCCTTATCTTAGCAGGGGATATAGTATGGATACGGTTCCATTAATACTTTCCACGATCCTGCAGGCGGCGGCCGCAGGCTGGGCCCTGCGCCTGGCCTGGACAGTACGCACCACGGCATGGTTGGCATTATCCCTGGCCATACTCCTCATGGCTTCCCGCCGTGGCTACACCCTATACAACGCGCTTGTGCTCGATCAGCCCATAAGCATGGGAGCGGAATCCATCGCCTTAACAATTTCGCTGCTGATGCTTTTTGGTCTTTGGTATCTAGCCCGATCGACGACCTCCGACACCGACACCACCGCAAGAGACGATGACGCGAGTGCGCGGCAGTTGTTGGTGCCGAAGCGGCTAACGCGGGCGGCGCTTATGCTTGGCGCCTTGAGTATTGCCGGGAGCGGGATGGTGGGATTTCTCGCCTATCACACCAGCCGCGACACCGCCCTGCGCACCCTCTTCGATCATAACCTGAACCTGGCGCGCAGTTTTGCCCAACATACGGAGATCGCCGCCGTTTCCACCCCGCCAGCCCAGCTCCTTGAGGGCCTGACGGCGCTTTGGCAGCGCTCAGGCAAACATTATCCGGGGAGCTATCTGTGCGTGGTGGATCGAACCAGCCGGCTTACCCTGCACACGGCGTATCCCGAGACGGTGGGCAGATATGTCGGTGACAACAAATTAGAACTCAGCGGAGATACTGGCCCGAACACATTGGGCGGCCTGTTCGACGTAAAGCAAGACTGGGTGGGCTATTACCGGTCATCCCGCGGACAGCGCCAAGTAGCCGCCTTTGCTTACGTGAAGGCTATCGATTCATTCATCTCCATCCATATCCCCGCCGACAGCGTTCATGCCGAAATCCAATCGACTGTCCTGCCCTGGGTCGGGGGATTCCTTTTAGTGACTGCGCTATTGCTCCCGCTCGCACTGGGCCTTTTACACTGGGCGTATTCATCAACCAGCCGGGCGGAGATTCGGGCGCGGCGGCTAATCGAAGGGCGTGAGCGCCAACAAGCCGCCGTGGCGGAACTGGGTCAGCACGCCTTGACAGACATGGATCTTCATACCCTAATGGACAGGGCGGTGGAGCTTGTTGCCGGAACCTTGAGGGCGGAGTACTGCAAAGTCCTGGAGTTGCTTGCCGATGGCAAGGCGCTGCTGCTGCGCGCGGGTGAGGGATGGAAGGAAGGGCTGGTGGGCCAGGCGATTGTAGACGCCGGGATGAATTCACAGGCAGGCTATACCCTGGCATCAAATGATCCGGTGGTGGTTAAGAACCTGCGGACGGAAACACGATTTAACGGGCCGGCGCTGCTGCACGACCACGGGGTGGTCAGCGGTATGAGTGTCATCATTCATGGCACAAAGCAGCCGTTCGGTGTCCTCGGCGTCCATACCGTCCAACGGCGAATATTCACCAAAGATGACGTCAATTTCTTGCAGACGGTCGCGAACGTACTTGCCGAGGCGATCGAGAGGAAACGCGCGGAAGAGGCTTTGCTGGAATCGGAAGCAGGCTTCAAGGCGCTGGCGGAAGAATCGCCTAACATGATCTTTATCAATAGGGGGGGAAGGATAGTTTATGCCAACAAGAAATGCGAAGAGCAGATGGGCTATACCCGGGAGGAGTACTACGCCGAAGATTTCGATTTCATGACCCTGATTGCCCCTGAATCAAAGGATCTAGTCAAAGAGAATTTTCGCAAACACCAGCAGGGCGAGGAGGTACCGCCCTACGAATACAACATCTTAACAAAGGACGGACGGGAACTTTCTACCATTCACGCCACTAAACTCATCGATTTCCAGGGTGATACAGCAACCTTGGGGATCGTCACCGACATCACCGCACACAAGAAGGCGGAGAAGGAACGCCGACAGCAGCAAGAGGGCCTTATAAAGCTGGATGGGTGGATCCGCAAACTCATGGCGGCAGCTGGACAACCCCGGGACTTCCATGATCTCGTCTGTGCCGGCATTCGGGATCTAGCGAACGCGGACCTGAGTGCGCTGCCGCTCATCGACGAGTCGGGTAAAACCTTCACCTACGTGGCGGCGGCAGGACCCAAAGCGGAATGGGTAATGGGAAAAACCTTGCCGATTCAAGGCGGTGGACTCTGCGGGTGGGTGGCGGAACATGGCAGGGCGTTGTGCATTCCCTCGCTAAGGGACGATCCGCGCGTGATCCAGGAATTGGCGCAGTCATTGGATGTCACGACCGGTCTGCTCATCCCGCTTGTGCTCGAAGATAAAGTTATAGGAGGCCTTTCCGCCTTTCGTAAGGGCGAACCGTTTGACGAGTTAGAAGAGCAGATCCTCAATCTCTACGGTCAACGGGTCGCCATCGCCCTGGCGAATTCGCGCCTGCTGGCCACACTGGAGCAGCGCGTCACTAACCGCACGGCCGAATTGGCCACTATCAACCAGGAACTGGAGGCGTTCAGCTACTCCGTCTCCCACGACCTGCGGTCGCCGCTCCGGGGTATCGACGGCTTCAGCCAGGCGTTACTCGAGGAATATCCAGATAAACTGGATGACACCGGCAAGGACTACCTGCACCGCGTGCGCAACGCCAGTCAGCGCATGGGCGAACTCATCGATGATCTGTTGGCCCTGTCCCGGGTAACCCGCCAGGAAATGCGCCGTGAGCCGGTTGAACTGAGTGCGCTGGCCCATAAGATTGCCGCTCAACTCCAAGAAAACCAGGCTGATCGCCCGGTGGAGTTTGCCGTTCAGGACGGCCTAATCACCCAGGGTGACTCCCACCTGCTGCGGATCGTACTGGAACACCTGCTCGGCAATGCCTGGAAATTCACCAGCAAGGAGCCCAAGGCGCGGATCGAGTTTGGCTATACTGACAATAGTGGGGAGGGGGCCTACTTCGTTCGTGACGACGGCGTCGGTTTTGACATGAAATACGCAAATAAGCTATTCGGCGCCTTCCAGCGACTGCATTCCTCGAAGGAGTTCGAAGGCACAGGCATCGGGCTCGCCACCGTGCAGCGCATCCTCCACCGCCATGGTGGCCGGGTGTGGGCCGAGGGCAAGGTAGGCAAGGGGGCGACGTTTTATTTTAGTTTGGGCTAAAAGGACCGCGTGATGAACGAGAAGATTATTCTGCTGGTCGAAGATAACCCCGACGATGAGGCGCTCACTCTGCGGGCGCTGAAGCAAAGCGATATTCTGAATATGGTGGTGGTGACCCGCGACGGCGTGGAGGCCCTGGATTACCTGTTCGGTGAGGGCCGTTATGCAGACCGTGACCTACGCATCATGCCGGAGGTCATTTTGCTCGATCTGAAACTGCCCAAGATCGACGGCCTGGAGGTGCTCAAGCGCCTGCGTGCCAACGCACGGACCCAGCTTTTGCCGGTCGTTATCCTGACCTCCTCGGACGAGCAGAGGGATATTGTCAAAAGCTACAGTCTCGGGGCCAACAGCTACATCCGCAAGCCGGTGGACTTTAATCAGTTCAGCGAGGCGGTACGCCAGCTCGGGCTTTACTGGCTGCTACTGAACGTGACCCCGGCGCGGGGCAAGGCGCCCGGATGAGCACCCCGCTGCGCGTATTGATCGTCGAGGACTCGGAAGACGACGCCATGCTGCTGATACGTGAGCTGCGCCACGGCGGGTACACGCCGAGCTTCGAGCGGGTCGATACGCCCGATACCCTACGCACCGCCCTCAGGAAGAAGGCCTGGGATCTCGTCATTACCGATCACAACATGCCGTGCTTTGATTCCACGGCGGCACTGTCGCTGGTGAAGGAGAGCGGCCGAGACCTGCCAGTCATTATCGTTTCAGGCAGCATCGGCGAAGAAATCGCGGTGGCCGCCATGAAGGGGGGGGCGCATGACTACATCATGAAAAATAATCTGGCGCGGCTGGTCCCCGCGATCGAGCGCGAGATGCGCGATGTGGAGACACGCCGGGCGCACCGCCAGGCCGAGGATACGATCCGCCACATGGCGTATCACGACGCGCTGACCGGGCTGGTCAACCGCCGCGAGTTCGAATATCGGTTGGAGCAGGCCTTGATCAGCGCAAAAAAGCGTCGGCTGTCCTACGCCCTGCTCTACCTGGATCTGGACCAGTTCAAGATCATCAACGACACCTGCGGTCACGTGGCCGGAGACGAATTGCTAAAGCAGCTCGCCACTGTGCTGCAAGCGCAGATTCGGGAGAGCGATACTCTCGCCCGGCTCGGCGGTGACGAATTCGGCGTACTGCTGCAGAGCTGTCCGATCAAGCGCGCGCGACGGATTGCAGAAACCCTCCTTGAGATGATCAAGGATTTCCACTTTGTGTGGCAGAACAAGAGCTTTAGAATCAGCGCGAGCGTCGGCCTCGTCAACATTTCCGACGAAAGTACCACCCTGAACGATGTGCTCAGCGCCGCGGATGTGGCCTGTTACGCCGCCAAAGACCTGGGACGCAATCGCATCCATGTCTACGCGGAAGGTGACAGCGAACTGATCCGGCGCCACGGCGAAATGCAGTGGGTATCACGTATCAACCAGGCACTTGAGGACAACCGCTTCCTGCTTTATTGGCAGGCGATCGTGCCCCTCGGCAGCCGCAGTGCCGAGGGACAATACTATGAGTTCCTTATCCGGCTGCGCGATAATAGCGGACACATCGTGCTTCCAGGGGCCTTTATCCCCTCCGCCGAGCGCTATAACCTGATGCCCACCCTGGACCGCTGGGTAGTCTATACTGCCTTTGCCCACCTGGCCCAGACCTATCGTAAAAATGGCAACTCGCAGGACACAGTTGGAACCTTCTTTATTAACCTTTCCGGCACCTCGCTGAACGATAACACCTTCTCCGAATTCATCCGCGAACAGCTCGACAGATATAACCTGCCTCCCGAGATGATCTGTTTTGAGATCACGGAAACGGCGGCCATCGCCAACCTCAGCAACGCCTTACAATTCGTTAAAGACATTAAGAAACAGGGTTGTCGCTTCGCCCTGGACGACTTCGGCAGCGGTTTAAGCTCATTTTCATACTTGAAGACCCTACCGGTCGATTACCTGAAAATCGACGGCAGCTTCGTTAGGGATGTGGTGCATGACCACATGAATTGCGCCATCGTCAAGGCCATCAATCAGATCGGTCACGTGGCAGACATTCAGACCATCGCCGAGCACGTCGAAACCGAATCCATTAAGCGTAAACTTCATACTATCGGGGTAGATTACGTGCAGGGCTACGGCATCGAAAAACCGCAACCCATAACAGATTGTTTCAACGACTCAACCATATCTACTGCCAGAATAACTTAAATACTAAGAGGAATATAGGAACATAAATAGGAACATGCGGACCGGGCTGCCCACTCAGCCCCATTACGCGGCGTCGTTTGTGGCACGACCCGATTAATCCGTTGCCATCGGACTGGTCGGGTGGAATCGCTTAACAGATCCTCGGCAGGGGGTCGTCTTCCAGTTCCTCGAGGATGCGCTCGCCGCCGAACTCGGTCTCCAGTACGACTTGCGAGTGCTTACCGGTATCGGTGCGCCCAATGATAGCGGCATCTCCACTTCCAACGGCTTAACGATAAACCCGTCTTTATTGAACTAAATAAAACACCGACTTAGCAATCGCAACCCTCTATCGCTGAAATACCGGTTACGAGTAATTGAGAGTAATAGAAGGATAGGGGATTGCTGAACCAGGGGTTCTGATGGCAAAATGAATAGGGGGTGAGCGCCAAATACGTAGTTACGTAGTTAGGAGCCTGTCGGACTTAGGATGATTCTAATGCGGCGGTGGGAAATCGCCTCGCTACGAACCCCTAAGTACGACAGGCTCCTAGTTATTCTTTACAACCCACCCCTATCTGAGCCTTTTCCCTATAGAGGAAAGGCTGACTTAGTCCCCACCCCGTGTGCGGAGAAAAGCGTAGCATGTCATAATAAAAGTGACTGGCTGGCGCCGCGGCGTGTGCCAAAGTTAACCGCTGTGCATCAGGGTCAGAAAACTACTCCAAGAGGAAAACAGATGTCCGAAGTAACACCGCTTAAAAGCGAAGTGGCACAATTGATTGTTGAGACTCTGAACCTGGAAATCGATCCAGCGGACATCGAGCCAGAGGAACCGTTATTCCGCGAAGGCCTAGGGCTGGATTCCATCGACGCCCTGGAACTGGCCCTTGCCGTGTCACAGCGTTACGGTTTTCAACTGCGCTCAGATGACAAAAACACTAAAAAGATCTTTTCGTCCTTGCGTGCCTTGAGCAGCCACATCGAGACAAACCGCGTCACGTAGATAGCATCCATTGACGGCAAGATCCACAACTGTGCTGATCGCTACTATTGGATATCCGCTTGCGATCCATAGTGCGGTGATACTGAAACATCCGGCGGTAGGCTTCGGGGTGCTGCTTGTGATAGTCCTCATGCATACGCTGGTCGGGGCTTGGAACAAAGACCGTAGCAGACAAAGTGCGGTGTGGGGGACACTGCTGGGAATAGGCCTCGTGGCAAGTTTGGCTGCGGTCGCGGTACGCTGGAACCC
>FXBF010000523.1_pt1 | contig 13270 bp, 16 predicted proteins | sample 5335321 | NCBI WGS metagenome assembly FXBF01 (sample SAMEA103928391, study PRJEB20085) | sediment metagenome | isolation source: sediment | reverse complement strand
AGGTAGATGAACCTGGGCTCCCCCCATCTCCTCCACTGCCAGTACCGGTAGGTGGTATCGTCCTCCCACTGGCACACGAGCCGACCCGCCTCATCGACACCCTGGAAGATCCCGGACTTCCTGGGCGTCCATGTGGGCCAGGTCAAGGTCACCTCGGATCCCTCGGACGCCGCCTTTGGGGCGCTCCGCTTGGCTCGATCCAAAGTGTCGGCGAGGGCTGCGCGAGTAAAGAAGACAGGCTCGCTGACGTGCGGAGGGAACTCGGAGAGATCGGCGCGCAGGAACGCGAAGAGGTCCTTGGGACGCATCCCACCCGCGTCCCAAGTCCGATCAGGGGTGTCGGAGTGCGACAGCACCACACCGAGGCTCGACTTGGCCCTGGACTCCACCCGCAGGCCGCACCGTACGCACACCAGATCGGGTAGCCGAAGGCGCTTGACCTTGGTCTGCCACACTTTGTTGGACATCGCGTAGCGCTCAAGCTCGACGGGTCGATGCTCGTGTCGAACCCGTAGGTGCTGACCGACTGCAGCCGTGCCCACGGCCCCCATCGAGACGAACCGGGCGAAGTCAGCGTCTTCCTTGAAACCCATCGATATCCTCGAACAGGAGAGAAGGTGGCACGTCCAGTGCCGAGGCAAGACGAAGGATGTTTTCGAGTCCTACGTTGCGCTGCCCGCGCTCGATGCCGCTTATGTAGGTACGATGCAGGTGCGCGACCTCGGCGAGAGCCTCCTGGGATAGGCTGCGTTCCTCACGGAGGCGGCGCACTCGCTGTCCAAAGGCGAGCCACTCGGGGTGCTCGGATTTGTCACTGGGGCAAGGCATTATGAACACAGCCAAGCGAGATGCTGACTATGGGTCTACAGACTATAAGTAACGTCGTCGACAGGCTTGACGGTGTTCGCAGGAAGATCCCTGAACTTATCCGGGTCAAACGGAGCGACCCGGTGTACATGGCGCATGCCTATCTCACCAAGGTGCCTGTGGAGGCTATCACTCCCTTTATTGAGGCTTTTACCGTCCCTGGCGACGTTGTGCTGGACCCCTTTGCTGGTTCCGGGATGACTGGTGTCGCGGCCGCAGTGACGGGCCGCCGGGCAAGGCTGTTCGACGTGTCTGTTCTCGGGCGCCACATCGGAAGGAACTACGTCAGCATCGTGGATCCGGATCTGCTCCGGAAGCGGGCAGCAGAAGCCATACTGAAGGTGCACGAGCAGCTCGGAGACGTCTACTCGGTCCGATGCCAGCGCTGCGATGCAGCAGCGAAGCTTGTCAAGAGCGTGTGGAGCATGCTCATGGCATGCCATTCCTGCGGGCGACCGGTCAACTTCTATCGTGCCCTGGAAGCAGCCGGATGGGACAAGAGTGGCATGATTTGTCCGCATTGTGGAGATGCTTTCACAAGCAAAGCATGCCGTCTGGACGAAGAATCCGTCGTGGACTGGATCGCGTGCTCGTGCTCCTTGACGCAGATCGAGCAGCCCTGGACGTCGGGGCCGGTCGAGGTCGATGCGACAGGCGTCGAGTGGCCCGATTTGCCGATCGAACCGACTCGACAGATGTACGTTGCCTCCGCGCTTGGCCGCCATGGTCTCACTTCCACCGCGAGCTTCTTCTCGAAGAGGAACCTGGTCGTGCTCGGAGCGCTCAAGCGCGCGATCGACTCGGTAGAGGAACGCGACCTTCGAGAGAAGCTGTATTTCGCATTCACCGGGATCCTCACACGGGCGAGTAAGCGGTACCAATGGTCGCGGAAGAGGCCTCTGAACGCTGCCAACGCTAACTACTACGTCGCACCAGTGTTTTACGAATGGAACGTATTCGACCTTTTCGAGCGAAAAGTCAATGCAGCGATCCGGGCCGACGACTGGATCCGCAGAGCGCGTGGCACCGACACGCTGTTCGACTTTGGCGAACAAGCTGATGTCCAGTACGAGCTCGCCAGCGCGGATGTTCTACCGATGCCGGATGCCTCTGTCGACTACGTATTCACGGATCCGCCGTTCGGGTCCAACATCTTCTACTCCGACATGAACCTCTTTCATGAGGCCTGGTTGGGGGAGACGACCGATGCTGCTGCCGAGGCCGTCGTTGATCGGGTCGATACCGGCTTGTTGAGAACCGCGGAACGATACGAGAAGCTGGTAACCGACGCCCTCCGAGAGTGTCGAAGGGTCCTCAAACCAGAAGGTGTGGTCACGATCGTGTTCGGGAACAGCTCGGGGGCGATGTGGGCGCTGCTGCAGCGCTCCATTGTTCGCGCCGGGTTTGGAGTGGATCCTGAACTCATCACCGTGCTCGATAAGGGTCAGCGATCGGTCAAGGGACTCGCATCCGGGTTTGAGAACGTGTCGACGCTGGATCTCGTTCTTACTCTGCGTCCGGCAGAGGGCACGAGCTCTCCGGCAACACACCCCGGACTCGACGAGCTGGACGCGGTCGTGGATGATCTGCTGGTCAGCAACGGGGACTTGACCCCTAGCCATCTCTACGTCGAGCTCTTGCGAACGGGGTTGAAGTCCGGGTGGGACCTCAGCGTGCTCAACTTGAGCCATGTAACGGAGCGGCTGCGGTCGGCAGATCGAGAGATCGACCGAAAGACGGGACGGATCGCTACCTAGTCAGATTGGCAATGGGTAGCTTCCCGTGCATCCTGACGAAGGCTGCCACCACTTCGTGTTCCACCGCACGCGGATCGCGATCGGTCACCTGCCACGCGATCAACAGGTTCAGGCCATCGGCGAGCTGCCAGGTGGCCCGGCCTCCCCGGTGCCCTGCCTTGTGACCGTGTCCTTGGCGAACGAAGGCCCACACTCGCCGCCGCAGATCCGACGTGGATGTCAGATGCGCCTTGCCGATGTAGACAACCCGGTTCCCGGGTACCCACGCTGTCCGCAGGTCTGCAACCTTGATCGTCGGGTCACGGCCGTTGTGGGTTCTGGCTAGGTTCTCGGAGAGGAAGGTTCGAGGTTCATCCAGGACTCTGTACGCGATGTAGACGCCGCCGACTCCGTTCGGGATTTCCTCTCGGCGAATGTTACGAGTAGGTCTCCAACCTTCGAACCCAGCGTGTTCGAGTTCGAGGCGTGTGAACGGAGGGCCCTCGCGACTCATCGGGATCGATTGTTGCGGAGTTTTTGGAGGCTGTGGCCGACTCGCTCGAGATCGTTGTAGACGACGGCAGGATGGTCCGGTGCGTTGGCGCACATCAGCGAAGTGATGTGGGTGTGAATAGTCGACTCGCGGTAGTTGGATCCGCGCGAACACACTTCCCGGACGATCTCTGTGTGAGAGAGAGAAGGCCTCGCGGGACGTCCTCTCTATGAGATGTGCGAAGGCTGCAAGAACATCATTTCGACATGTCACCGTGATTCGACCTCCGAGGTAGCGCTGACTGGCATGAGTCCGCCAAGGCCGAACAGTAGATGGAGGAGGTCACCGGTCAGCGTTCGTCGCAAGGCTGCTCGGCGCGGGTGAGACTGATACCAGGTGTACACATCGCCGATGAGCTCGGGGATGGTCATCCAGTAAATGCGACATTCCGCCAGGAGCGCGGTGAGCTCGGTACGCACCCTCGGGTCGAGGGCATGGACGATGAAAAGCCGATCGAAGTCGTCGGTACCGAAGTAGGCAGCGGCGCGATCGGCGTGCTCCTGACGCAACATGACGAACTTCACACCACGCGTTCCAGCCGGAATCCAGGCGTCGTCGCCCAACAGCTCGACATCTTTTTCCAGGAGTTGACCGAACTCTCGCCCGGAAAGATCCCAATCGTGTTCTGCCTTGACCTCGACGATCACGCGAGGTCCGACGGTCGTTCCATCCGGTGTCGCGAACGTCGATAGGTCGGCTCGCATTGCGACGAGGTCGATGTCGGAAAGGGCACGGGGTACCGGCACAGGCAGCTCTTCGTCAAGAAGACAGCCATGACGCTCCTGAAGCCAGAAACGAGCCAACTCGGTCGATGCGTTGCTCCCCGTCGACGTGATTCTCCGATCGGACTAGGCCCACACTATTCACCACACGGCTTGAGTGCGTTCCCGCCGTGGAGCTTCGGAACTCCGGCGCACGGACGTGTTGCTCGTGTGATGCCGATTCTTCTAACGAATCTTCCAACGGATAGGGCGGTATGAGGGGTTCTCCACAGGCATCAGTCATCATGTCGCGGTGGGTTTGTCCACCATCCGTCAGAGGCGTCATAACCGGGCTCCAGATGGGCGACGTCGTTGATATCAGGATTGACGACCGGAAGCCAGAATCTGCGCTCACTCATACGATTGTCCCTTCTCTTGTACTTCTGAGTTCTGCGCCGACTTTCGGAATCGTTAGCGCGTTCTGACGATCGGCTCCGTGAGCGATGCAGCCAGCGTGCTCGCCGAGTGCTGTGGAGCAGGCCCACATAGCTGCGAAACCATCGATTCCGTAGAGGTTCTCCCAGAACTTCTTAGGTCGTAACTGGACCTCTGAGTCGTACACTTTGACATAAACGGGTCCGACGCCGTCGTCGAGGCAGCCAGCATCCCAGCCAGAACCATTGATTTCCTTGAGGTTCGGATTGACGCTCCGCGGCACCCGGCGTGCCGCCGTTGGCCACTCGGGATCTCGGTCGATCGAAACCACGTCAGGCACTGCCATGAGATGAGAGCCGGGTACGGCTGGATTCGCGCCACGCGAGAATGGTTGCGCTAAAGGCAGCTTCAGGTGCTACGCCGTCGGGGACGCGCACGAGGAAGATCCCGGCTCAGCTCATAGACGTACTGTCCTCCTATCCCGGGATCCGCTACTCGGTATGTGATCTCTCCATGTCCACCGTAAGGCTCGTGAATTCGATGGCCACCTCGTCCTCCCCATCGTTGGCATTTGAGGAGCGGACCCAGCTTGTGGTCGAGGCACGCTCGCAGCCCTCAGGCTTGAGGTACGACCCGATGCGGGGAACGGCAGTCGCTGCGGCGTATCCGTCCGAACCGAGTGTTATGTTGCCAGCAGATTGAGAAAGGACGAAGTGACCACCGGTGAGCCGTGGACTGATCGTCCCGATGACCAGGTCGACTGGGATCGGATTGTTGGCATGATTGATCATCTCCCCCAAGGTGACAGGCCCGGTACGTGGCGTGATGTCGACGGGCTCTCCAGTGAGCAGTGGCAGGACTTCGACACTCGGTACGGCGCGACTGTGTATGACTGGATGCGCGTGTGCTACGACGAGGCAGCCCTTGTCGGGTTCGACTGGGGTGACTGGGTTGAGAGCGGCTCAGGTAGGCCGTACATCGAGGATCCGCACACGGTGCGGGACGCGGATCTGCATACTCTGCGAATGGTCCTGACTTCACACCTCCGCGGCGACCATTTCGTCGACGGGCATCTCCTGGCGATCGCCGAAGACGGCACCTTGCGCCTCCTACTCGAAGCGATCAAGAGCCGGAGCGCTGAACTCGGATTGGCTCGCCCTGCGCTCTCGCGTCATCTGGCGGAGATCGCTCACTGTCCCGTCGCCGAAGCGGCATCGATCGGAGAAACGGTGCCGTGCTCAAAGATCGTCACCTCTCAACAGGACCGTTCTGATCGGTTCCAGCTGCCGACACCGTGGATCGGCCGACTCGATCTTGCCCCGATGCTGTTCATCGGCGCAAACCCGTCGATCGGATTCGACGAGGATTACCCCGATCGGTCGTGGACAGATTGGGCAATGTACGACTATTTCCAACACGCCTTCGACTCCCACAAGGACTGGATCAAGGACGGCACGAAGCAACTTCTCGCAGACGGTTCGTATTCGAAGCCTGTGGCGTTCTGGGCCCAGATCAAGGGGCGGGCCTCCGAGCTGCTCCAGCGAGACGCCGAGCCCGGAGTCGACTACGCCATCACCGAGATCGTTCGCTGCCGGTCACAGGGCGAACATGGTGTGCCCGAAGCGGTTACGGAGTGCAGCGCTCGATACTTGGCGGTCACACTGCAGCTCTCTCCGGCACCGGTCCTCGTGACGCTCGGCAAGAATGCCGGTAATGCCCTTCGTTCGATCTTCGATCTGGGCGAAGGCAACGTCATCGGTCCCGTCGATGTCGGGGGCCGCCAACGGTGTGTCGCGTTTCTTCCCCACCCGAACGCCTTCCAGCCCAGGACCTTCGCCAAGGTCATCGGACTGGCGGGATTGGAGCAGCTCAGGGTCTGCTTGCTCGAACGCTAACCAACCGAGGTCAAGTCCTTACCAATCGTCTGCCGAACTCACGGAGTGTCTCGACGTGGTCTTCTGCCATGCCGATGTTGGATCGGGTGTGAATCAGGAGCGTCTCCGCCTCGCGCATCCGTGCCCACTGGTCAACGTCGCGGTGTAGGTCGTCGTCGATCCACGCCAAGGGACGATCCCCAACGAACTCGGTTACATCGGGCAGTTTCCATGTCGCAGCCTCGTGCAGGGATGTGAATTCGATCACAGGCAGCTTCGGCAGGCCGAGAACCGGAGCGATCAAATCGGCGGCATCTGTTTCCCACGCCGTTGCCCAAACCAGATCGAACCAAGCGGTCAATTCGCGGAGCCATCGGCCATGATCTGCTGACAGCCACACTCCGTGCCCACCGAAGTCGCGCCACTCGAACCCAGCAGGAACTTGCCGCACACCGAACGGTGCAAGAACGCCGTCAACATCAAGAAGTAGGAACGGACGCGTCATAGTCAGCAGTCAACGCCGCCGCTTCGCCAAGTGCCAACCGTTACAACCGGGAGCACTCGTATGCGCGCATCCGGCGTCGGTACAGCGACCACTGGAATCGTGCCTCACCCATCGCAAATTCACGGGAGTCGTGACGGACCTCCCGGATACCGCCATTGGATCGGCAGTAGACCATCACTGTGCCTGACCGCCGCTGCTCCTGACCTGAGCCCCGAATAGTGGTCCAACTGTTGTGGGAGTCCATACCCTTGAACTGGGAGGATGACCACATGAAGAGACATCGACACACGCCCGAGCAGGCGGTACGGAAGCTCCAAGAGGGCGAACGCATGCTCAACGATGGCAAGGACATGACCGAGGTGCTCAAGCAGCTCGAGATCGCCGAATCGACGTGGAATCGTTGGCGGAGCCAGTACGGCGGGATGAACACGAACGGGGCCAAGCGTCTCAAAGAGCTCGAGGTTGAGAACGCCAGGTTGAAGAAGCTCCTTGCCGAAGCCGAGTTGGATAAGGCCATGTTGAAGGAGTTGGCTGAGGGAAAATGGTGACCCCGGATCGTCGACGCCGCGCTGTTTCGGTGCTGCAAGACCGGTTCGGGGTATCACAGCGGCGGGCCTGTCGGGTCGTTGGTCAGCATCGTTCTACCCAACGCCATCCGCCCCGTCCGGTCCCTCCCGACGACGTGAAGCTCCGTTCAAGGCTCCGTCGCTTTGCTCGACGTCATCCTCGTCTGGGGTGGCGCAAAGCCCACACCGTGGTGCGCCGTGAAGGCTGGGTCGTGAACCATAAGAAGCTCCGTCGCCTGTGGCGTGAAGAGGGCCTGCGCCGGCCACCACCGAAGAAACAGAAGAAGCGCCGTCCCGGAGGTCTCGACGGCAGCCTGCTTCGTGCCGAGCATCGCAATCATGTGTGGGGTCTCGACTTCGAGTCGACGAAACCGCCGACCTACGACGGTTGAAGCTGTTGAACATTGTTGACGAACACACCAGAGAAGCGTTGGCGATGGACGTCGACCGGTCCATCACCGCAGACGACATTGTCACCACCCTTGAACGTCTCGTCGCCCAGCGCGGTGCACCGTTGTTCATCCGGATGGACAACGGCCCCGAGTTGATCGCCTGGGCCCTGCGGGACTGGTGCCGCCTGCGGGGTCTCGGCACGATCTACATCGAACCCGGCTCGCCGTGGGAAAACCCCTGGGTCGAGTCGTTCAACGGACGAGTCCGAGACGAACTATTGAACATCACCGAATTCGGATCCCTCACCGAAGCGAGAGTGCTCATCGAAGACTGGAGGAACGAATACAACGCATGGCGGCCGCACAGCAGCCTCGGAGGACTCACCCCCACCGAGTACGCTGAGAAATGCGAACACCAACACCAGCCGACACACCCATAACAGCTGGACCAACCACCGGGGCCCCGTCACCCCTAACGCGGCGGAGGTCAGTCAGCTCCGTAACTTGGCGCCTCGGTCTGGCGGGTGGTCGTTCCAGTACGATGAGCGGTTGTTGTGTCGTTTGGGTTCGTTGTGGGTGTCGATGATGCGGTAGAGCGTCCCGTTGGTGATGTTGTGGGTTTCGAGGATTCCGTTTGGTCCTTGGATGAGTTTTCGTAGGTTTCTGTAGTCGACGAGTACGTTGGCGATTTCGTGTTCGGTGAGTTCGCTCATTGTTCGTGCCTGTTTCTTTCGACCGGTTGCGGCGCGTTCCTGTGTGGGGCGGGTGGCGCGTTGTTGTGGTGTGCACAGGTACTGGTTGTATGGCTTCTCTGGCCAGGTGATGCCGGCTCGGTCTTTGCGACAGTTGAGGCATATGGAGCCGACAGGTTCCAGAATTTCTGAAGGCGCTCTGCTGGTTTCCTTGCAGTAGCTGCATGCGTTGAGGCGTGCCCCGTCTGTTGTGAATTCCCATTCTTGGACCCATGGTTTTCTCTTGATGGCGTGGAAGTTCGGTTGGATGTTGTCGCCGGTTGTTGGGAGTTCGCTGCGTAGGACGAGGCCGCCGTTTTGGGTTGCACGTGCATAGAGCGACGAGAGGGCGCTGTCGCGTCGACTCACGATCCGCCATTGGGAGCTTTTCCTGGTTGTGTAGAGGTCTCGGAGGCGGGAACGGAGCACCGCGTCTTGGGGGTCGATGGTTGCTTCGTCTTCTGTTGGGTGTAGTTCACTCAGTACGGCAGCGACAATGGTCGGGTCTTCACAGTTGAGGACCATTGCTGCTCTGCCGTTTATCCCGAGAATTTCACAGATCTCTTTGGAGACTGCTTGTCGGTCGACGATCCCTTGGTGAGGAAACGGGATCCCTGCACGCATCGCGTCGATGGCTGGGTGTGCTTGGTTGTCTGATTTCCTCCATGAGGCTCGCCATATCCAGTTGCCGGTGATCGGTATCCGGATTTCTCCGTCGTCGACGGAGAGTCGGAGGGTGCCTTCCCACGAAACGACCTTGGTTCGTTCCTTGTATGTTCCGCTGCGCGTTGACGTGAATACAAGGTCGGTGATCACGTCTGACCAAAACGATGCGAGGGTGGTGTCGTGGGGATCTTTCAGGGAGGCGACGGCTCGCAGTAGCCGTGACGTCTGGTTCTCGTGTGCAGCTGCAGCTTTGGCTGACGCCAGTTGGCGTTTCGCAGCCGCGATCTTCGGATCGGAGGCTTCGATATGTCTGTCGGTTTCGTTGTACTCGTCCTGTACGCGGTCAAGGAGAGCTCCCCGAAGTGTGAGTTGGCCGTCTGGGTTTGTTTCGGTGAGTCGCCCGAAGAGGGAATCTCGCAGGGCGATCCTGTCTGCCTGTCCGGTCTCCATCTGCCGTAGTCGGTTTGTGAGGTCGTGGAGTTCTTTGCTGTTGGCTGTGTCTCGTGGGAAGACGTCAACGTCGCGGTCCCCTATGGTCGCGAGGGCCTGAATGACGCTTTGAGCGAACGCGTCGTACGGGATCGGGAACGATCCGTCCGGGACTTTCTGGTCTGTCCTGTGCGGCAGGTCGTCGAGATTGAATCGTATTCCTTGCGTATTGTTGTATTGGTAGGAGAACAGGGTGCATGGCTGCCCGTTGACCGTGACATGCATCCCGGCGAACGCCATCGAGCGACGCCGAGCGAACAGCGTCCGGTTGTTGGTCTTCCACGCCTCGATACGTTCAAAGTCCGAAGGTTGTGCCCATGGGCCGTCTAGGGGAACCATGTCGAGGATGTCTACGTCGTCCACGTCGGGGACACCGAGTTTGGCTGTGTACACACCGGTTCGGTACATATCGAGGTTCTTGATGATCGCTGATACGACGACCTGTGCCTTGGTCTGTGTGAGATATGAATCGTCGAAGTACGCTGCGACACCGTTTCGGCGACGAATCCCGTCTGTGGAGAACCGTCGGGCGATGAGTTCCTCGCCGACACGTTTGAGGCTCCAGCCGGACTTCCCGATGACTGAAAGAGCGAAACGTACATTGTCGACTTGGTCGACAAGGTTGCCTGCGGCGTCGACGACCTGGCTACCCCCGTCCGAGATCGTGGCCGGATCGGGCCGACATCCCTCCGTCTCGAGATAGATGATCGTCCTGTCGCGGCGCCCGACACCATCGAGGAGTCGTGCACGTCCGAACCCTGGTGGCGGAACACCGGCGACTCCCCAACTCACCTGTCCCGCAACCAGGGTATCGCCGGTGTTTCTGGCCATCCCTTCCCTGGTTTGGGTCGGAAGCTTGTCGACTTCCGCTTGCGCCATTGTCGCCTGGAAGTACGTACTCATGCTCTCCATCAGATTGACCTTCCGGATGCCTTGTGCAGCATCGCCGATGAATGCGCCGCGGTGCTGAAGTGGCTGGAGCAGCCTCCCCACGGTGTGCACAGACCTCGTGAGGCGATCGATTCGACGTGCAAACAACAAGATCGGGTCGAGTTCAATGACCGTGTCGACCACATGATCCACGAAAGGCTGCGCGAAACCGTCCGTGATCTTGCGCCCCGAGCCGGCCGACAAGATGACGTAGAGTCCTGAGCCGGTCAAGTCAATATCTACGAATCGGTTGACGAACTCGCCGCCCGACGGATCCCTGGACTTTTCTCCCTTCGCCGATTTCAGGAGCTTGACCAGATCGGCGTCGGATGCCATGAGATGCCTGAAGTCGAGACCGAACCCCGCGAGCCTCTCCATTGCGAGGCTGAGATCCTGAACCGCAGCCTCATGCGCAGCCCTACCAGTGGCACCGGAGTTGCGGGCCACAACCACCACCGGGCGCCCTTCCTTGATGCCCGCGGTCACCTCCGCAGGAGCCGCCACTGTCTGTCTTGGCAACAGGTCACGTTTTACCATCTCACAATTCCTTTGCCAAAGGGAGAAGGTGATCATCAGAACCTTCCCCGCAGCCAACATCGCCACACGAGTCATCCACACGCGTCCAGACGACGTTGAAGTCGACAGGTTCGGACCGGCCCTCCCACACAGCAGCGACAGCATCACACCACGACTCCGGTTGCTCTGAATCGACCGTGTAGGCGCTAATACGGATCGTTGAAAGAGGTCTGGTCATGAAGCCGATAGTGCACGCCGAGCATCTGCAGGCAATCGGCCCTGTCCTATTGATGTGGTCGACATACCTGGGAACATTCAGGGATCGGCCCAGCGAGACTATGAACCGTTCCGGGTCTATCAGAGACTGTGGTGTGTACCGGGTCTGGTGGAGTCCAGCCGTGTCGGCTGGGTGGGACCTGGCGGCGCTACGCTCTGCTGCATCTCGCCGTAGCTGAGGCCACCCCTGTCGCAATTCGCAGTGATCGGCCTACCCCCGGCTGCGCATTGCCGGTGGTGCGTTACCGACCCAATTCGAAGGCGTCAGTGGTGACGAGGATGCGCCGTGCTGTGTCGCGCGTGAAATGACGGTAGACCTTGGCGACCATGCCGACGTCGCTATCCCCAAGTGCGTCGGCAACCTCAGTTGCCGGATGGCCCGCGGCGAACAGCTGTGTCGCGAAGACATGGCGGAGCGTGTGGGGCGTCGGTGTAGTCGAGGGTACTTCGACGCTCTCCTCGAGTGCTCGGTGGATCGCGGCGTCAACGGACACAGCAAACCGAGCTTGAAAGTTGCGCGCTGTGAGGAGCCCTGCCTGGCGCCTCCTGGCAGTGCGCCACAACGGAAGATGTTGATCACGTTCCGGATCTGAGACGAGTGGCTCGAGCTGCGGTACAAGCCATTGAGGGATCCCCACAAAGCGTTCAGATCGTTCTGTTTTCACAGGAACGCGCTCGTAGATTTCTCCTGTCTCGGACCATTCACTGCCGTGTCGCTGGATCTGATCTGGGATTTCGATGGTGCATACATCGAGCCTGACGCGGCCTGGCGTGATACCAAGGGCTTCACCTATGCGTAAGCCCGTGCCAGTCAGCAGATACGTCAGTACCTTGTAGTCAGCGCAATAGCGCGCGCCGAGATCCTCCGCGATCATGTTGACGAGCGCGAGCGACGGAATCTCATCTGGTGTGATCACCGATCCGGGAGCCGTTATAGGCCGGGTGTCAATGCGCGCTGCAGCCTGCCGGCGGGGTGACGCTGAGCCATGCACAGGGTTTGTCACGATCGCGTCATGCTGAATCGCTTCAGCAAACATCGCAGAGAGACTTCCTCGATACGTCCGCGTCGAGCCAGGGGAACGCCTCTTGCCGGTGGCTGTGTTGCTCTGATCGAAGCGCGAGAGTTCTGCCGTGATGTCAGAAGATGTGACACTCGCGATCGGGCTCTTACGCAATCGTGAACCAATGTGTGCCGTCTGGTAGAGGTACTTGCGGCGTGTGTTGACGCGGATCTGGCCGCTGCGAAGGGTGTTTCGACGAAGTGCTGGTTTGTACGTGCGCTCTAGAAACATTTCAATGGTCAAGGTTTCAGCCGACCGCGTGGAGGAACTGACTGATGGAGGTGGGTCAGTCCATGGTTCGCGGCGACGAAGCTGTTGGAGAGGAGCATGGCCCTGGGCTCGACGCCATTGCTGGAGCGTCAGTTGAGCAGCCGTTGCGAGACGAACTTCACGCAGGAGGCTGTTCGCTTCCGACTCCGATGTGAAGGTCCGAGTACGCCGGCGGTTGTGTTCGCGCCAGCGGACGGTGTAAGCGGCGCGGCCGTCTGCGAGTTCGCGGTGTTCGATGTGTCCGTTGGTTCGCATTGTTCCTGCTATGCGGCTTCGCTACGCACCCACGCATCAAGGTCGGCGAGGTAGATCCGGATGCGGGACCCACCGATCTTGTGCATGGGTAGTGGATTAGTGACCCTCTCTGCCCAGCGGCGGATTGTTTTTTCGTCGACCGCCAGGTATTCAGCAGCGTCTCTTATTGTCATCATGTTGATTGGTTTTGACATTGTGCCGTGTCCCAAGTCCACGCAGTGGGATCTTGTGTCCACCGCTGTACACAGGTGACTGTGTGTGACGAAAAACTCCTGTCAGTCGGTATTATACCCCATAACTCTGACCCATAGTGGCAACATCGAGGCAACCAGGTCGGGTGTTGTGCATACACACCAAGGGTTTCGCGGAAACTTGAGAGAGGACAGACGCACCCTTATCAGGGATGCGCTCTAACCAGGCTGAGCTATAGGCCCATCGGAATGCAAA
>FXBF010000522.1_pt1 | contig 13297 bp, 11 predicted proteins | sample 5335321 | NCBI WGS metagenome assembly FXBF01 (sample SAMEA103928391, study PRJEB20085) | sediment metagenome | isolation source: sediment | reverse complement strand
TCGATCTTCCAGCCGAAGACCTTGCTGTAGAACTCAGCAGCCGCGTTGGGATCGCTGGCCGAGATCTCCAGGTGGTTTACCGGATAAGCTGTCATTTTGTCCTCCTAAGGCATAGGGATACCGAAATCTAGATTAGCACATATGTTCTACTCGGTCAAGGTCCTGCGGATGGCTATTGTCAGCGGTGATCCCGTTGACTACAATGACCTACCGAATTGAGGCTGCACATTGCACCTATCAAGTGAGGCGACTCTCGCGCTGAAAATACGAGCCACTTGCCCTGACCCACACTATCCAAATTCGCATTCCAAGGAGCAGCCAAAACGATCGTGAGCGAGATTCGATTGATCGTTCTGGATATTGACGGCGTTGTCAGCGCTGGCGAGGCACAGCCACTGGAGCTCAATCTATTCGAACAGTTAGGCGCAATGAACCGAGCCGCCAGAAGCGACCCGGATCGACCCGCCATAACCTTCTGCACCGGCCGACCGGCACCCTATCTCGAGCTGATGCTGCAAGCGATTGACGGGCAGCTGCCCGGCGTGTTCGAAAATGGGGCGGGTATCTATGTCCCGTCAGACTATCAATTCATGACCCTGCCTGGGCTTGGAGAGTACCTGAACGGATTTTCGGAGGTCATCTCCCGCCTTGAAGGTACCCTCGTTCAGAACGAGATCGCTTACTTCCAGCCAGGCAAACACCACAGCCTGACCTTGTTCGCTTACGACCGCAAGCGCGCCTCGGAACTCAAGGATCTGACGGTTGAAGCGCTTGGCCCTCTATCCGAGCGGGTAGATCTCGTCTATTCGACCTTCTGTCTCAACATCCTGCCACGCGGCGTTGACAAAGGTAAGGGGCTTGCGCATCTCGCAGGCATGGTCGAAATCCCGCTTGGGAATATGCTTGGGGTCGGAGATTCCGACGTTGACCTACCGTTTCTTCGGCTCGTTGGACACAGCGCGGCGCCGGCAAACGCCAATTCCAACGTCAAGGACCTGGTCGAATACGTGTCCTCCGAAGAGATCGCCGATGGGGTCCGCGATATTCTCGCCCACTTCAAGCTGATGTCATGACCGACTGGAAGGTCGCCATCCAGGAGGACATGTTGCCCGGTCCGACCCTCGAGGATCGCTTCCTGCAGGCCGCAGATCTCGGCCTTCAGGGCATCGAGTTCTGGAGCGAACATCTTCCAGGGCAGGCATCCGAGATCGAGCGATTGAGCGGGCAACGGGCGGTTGTCGCGAGCTCAATCAATAATGGCAGGCGATCGCGCTTCTTGGACCCGGATCCCGAAGAGCGCGCCCGAGCGATGGCCGAACTCTCTGAGGCAATTGAGCTCGCCAGCCGGATTGGCGCACAGGGCGTTGTCTATGTGCCTCATTTTTTCGACCCCCTTCTGCCAGACTTGTCACCCTACAGGACTGCTATCGAGCTCGAGCGCGCGCTTCTTCGCGCACAGCTGGAGAACCTGGTCGAAGCGGCAGACCGAGCGAAGGTTCAGCTGTGGGTCGAGCCGGTCAACCGGGAGGAGACCCACCTCCTGAACCGTCTGGGACAAGCCAGCTCGTTGATCGATCCGATGTCGCACGATCGGCTAGGAATAGTGGCGGATCTTTTTCACATGGCGCAGGAGGACCCGGACATCCCGGCTGCCATCATTGAGAACCGGGCGCACATCGGCCACGTCCATCTGGCGGACAGCAACCGCAATCTGCCCGGGCAGGGGAGTACAGAATTCAGACCGATCCTGGAGGCTTTGAAGGAAATTGACTATCGAGGGTGGCTTGCCTTCGAATGTGGTGACCCTGGGCAAAACCAATCTCGCGCCAATCGGTATTCGGCGGAGCTGCCAGAAAGCCTACTGAGCACGTTCGGCTGAGTGCGTGGCCACTAAGACGGGCCCTAGCGAACCTGCTCGAGCTCTTCCAGCACGTTTAGCAATTCAATTGGCATGTGGATCGTAAAGTCCGGAACCTCCGACTCATCTTCCGGCTCAGCGGTATGCCTGCCAGACCAATCGATCCACACGCTGATCATTCCTAGCTTGTTGGCTCCGCCGACATCGCGATCCAGCCGATTGCCAACCATCACGGTCCGATCGTAGTCCTCGAGCTCGATTCCAAGCGCATCGAGCGCCGCCAGGAACATTCGCGCATCCGGTTTCTCAACTCCGACTTCCTCGGATATTGCAAAGACATCAAATAGCTCGTAAACGGAGTGCTGACGCAACACATTGGAATAGGTGCCCGGGCGACCGTCGGCAACCAGCGCCAGCTTGTAACCACGGCTCTTCAGCTCATGAAGAAGCTCGCCCGCGCCAGGAATCAATTCCGCTTGAAGCGTTGTGAGTGCGTCGTCCTTGACCTCGCTGGCTTCGTCGGCCAGCGTGTCTCCGAAATCGAGGCAAACTGCGAGGATGCGGTTCGCCACTTGGCTAGCCGAGCAGCGCCGGGACTTCCTTGGGTAGGTCGATGCTCACCGCAGCGCCCTCCTCGTAAAACTCGTCCGTTCCCGGATTGGAAAGATCCACCATAAGTTCGGTTCCATCCCCCTCGACCGCTACCGTATAGCGAAGGATGGGTCCGACATATGCCAGAGTGCGCACTCGGGCGGGGATTCCCCCTTTGCCCCCACCTGTGATCCCGATCGCTTCCGGTCGCAGGACAACGGATATAGCGGCATTCGGATTTGCAGGCGGCTGCTGACTATGGATCAACTGGCCAAGCACCCGAACATCGGCTCCCTTATCGTTCGATCCCACGAGCTCCGCCGGCACGACGTTTGACAGGCCGACAAACTCTGCAACGAAACGATCGGCCGGCCTCCGGTACAGATCAATGGGCGAACCGAGCTGGGTCAATTTGCCCTGGTTCATAATTGCCACGAGATCCGCTATGCTGAAGGCCTCTTCTTGATCGTGCGTCACGTACACACTCGTGATCCCCAAGCGACGTTGCACACCACGCAGCTCGCCTCGCATGCGTACTCTGAGCTGGGCATCTAGATTCGATAGCGGTTCGTCAAAAAGCAGCACCTTCGGCCGGATCACCAAAGCCCGCGCCAGGGCCACTCGTTGCTGCTGGCCGCCGGAGAGCTGAGAGGGCGATTTCTCCTCCTGCCCTTCCAGCTCCATTAGATCCAATGCCTCCTGCACCTTTCCCGGGATTTCTTTCTTCGGGGTCCTCCTCGCCTTCAATCCGTAGGCAACGTTCTCGTAGATACTCATATGCGGGAACAACGCATAGCTTTGGAAGACCATCGCGGTGGGCCGCGAATACGGTGGCATCTCGGTGACATCCTCATCCCCGATAAGGACCTTTCCCGAGGTCGGGTCTTCGAAGCCGGCAATCATTCGAAGGGTCGTTGTCTTTCCACATCCGCTGGGCCCCAGCAGGCACACTAACATCCCGGGTTCGACATCCAGAGTGACGTCGTCGACCGCCAGGACTTCCTTAAACTGCTTGGATAGATTTTGCAGCCGGATGGAGGCTGTCGTAAAACCCACTTCGCTTGCCATCATGCGATCCTAAACACATCCACGAAGCTCTTGCCTGTGAGCCTTCCTAGAATGGCAAGGGCAAGCAAGATAATGACGATAAGCAAGGCTGCGAAGGCCGCGGCCTCGCTTGGGGAGCCGCGGATCATCACATTAAACATCTGGACGGTAAAGAGCTGAGTCTTGGCGGAACTCAGAAAGATGGCCGCGCTCAGATCGGTCATCGAGCGGATGAAGATATAAATCACTCCGGCCAGGAACGCCGTCCTAAGCAATGGGAAGGTGATCTTAGCGAACGTACGAGGTCGCGAGGCGCCCAAATCCAGCGAAGCCTCCTCCAATGACGGATCGATTTGCTTATCGGCGGCCACACCAGATCTGAGGCCGACCGGGAGGCGCCGGAAGGCATAAGCCACAATGATGATGAAGAATGTTCCAGTCAGCAGATAAGGCGCGGCATTGAAGGCAATGATGTAGCCGATTCCTATCACCGTCCCGGGGATGGCATACATCAAGGTGCCGGAGAAATCCAGTGCTCCGCGGCCGGGAAAGCGTTGCCGACTGACAAGCCAGGCAAGTATGATCCCAATAAATCCTCCTAGGATTCCGGCTCCGATCGCTACCACCAGGGAGTTCTTAACCTGGTTAGCAGTAACGAGTAGGGCCTTTAGATTGTCCGTCGTGAGCGTGTAGTCGAATCCCCAGGCCTTCACAGCCGCCCCAACAAAGATGGCGCCGTAGAGCAACAAGTTGAACAATCCAAGGAACAACACGATGCTGAACAAGGGCCATTTAAACAATCCTGGCAACTTCCTTACGTGGCCCGTGCGGGCGCCTCCTGTGATGGTTACGTACGACCTTCGGTTGCTGATCCGGTGCTGTAATCCAAACGCGATCAGCGCCGGGATGACCAGCAGCATCGCAAGCGCAGCGCTGAGCTGCGGGTCATACAACTCCACGCGCTGTATATAGGCCTGGGGGGCAAGCAACTGAAAACCCCCTCCAATCAACATTGGATTGCCAAAGTCTGAAATGGATGCGATGAAACTAAGCAGCCAGGCGGTCAGCAGCGCCGGCGTAACCAGGGGGAAGGTAATCGTCCTTAGCACCCTGAAGGTCTTTGCGCCCAAATCCTCAGCCGCGTCTTCGAGATCTCTGTTCATGGAAGCGAACACAGCCATGAGAATGAGCACGGCCAACGGGATGTTGCTGATCAGCTGAACGAGGATAATCCCATCGGGACCGTAGACGGTCCACTGGCGTATTCTCAGAATGTCAAATGTGATCAGTCCTCGCCGACCAAACAACAGGATGAAGGCGAAGCTCACTGCAAATGGCGGCGATACTAACGTTAGGACCACCAGAATCCTCAGAAATCGTTTCCAGGGTATGTCCGTCAGCGTCAGAGCGTAAGCCACGACCGCTCCGATCAATGTCGAGAGCGTGGCCGAGGTTATACCCAGCCAGATCGTGTTGCGAGAGGCGCGGGCCACCATCGGCTTTGCGAATAGCCGCCGAAAGGTCTCAAGCGAGTAACCCCCTCCCTCTTCGGTTGTCTCAAAGCCCTCCACGAAAACCATTGCCACGGGCCAGAGTACAAAGATGAGCAGCGCGACAATTGCGAGCTGCACCGCGAGCATCATCACCGGTTCGCGGCGAAGCCTACTCGACATCAATGGCAGACTCATACCGATAGCGGCAAGGACGAAAAGCAGAGGGTCTCCGATCAGCTCGCGCCGAAAGCTGATCGTCTCTACTCCGTCAACTACTTCCCGGGTGTCTTCCACAGTCACAATATCCATGACCCACGTAGCAATGAAGGTCAGAAGGACGATCTGGACCACCGCAATGATGATCAGTGGGCGGCGACTGCGGATACGGTCGATTAGAGGAAGGGTTATTGACATGAACGGGTATTGGGTTGATTCGAGATGGGCGCTTGTGAGCTGCCGGTGAATGGAAGGGGGCAGGCTATGCCTGCCCCCTTGCGGAATTCGGTCGATTTACCGCTTAGATCCGATTTCCTCCTCCCACCGAGCAACCAGCCTATCGCGCTCAGCGGCCCACTCAGTCGGGTCGTAGCCGTCGATGAGCTTGACATCGTCGAGGCCGAAGGAACCCTCCTTGAGCTCAACACCTGCAAGGACAGGAATTCTGTTGTAGACGTCGTTGTGATAGCGCTGGAAGGCGGGAGTCAACACGAAATCCACCCAGGCTTGCGCTGCGGCCAGGTTCTTGGCACCCTTGATGATCGAGATACCTCCAACCTCAAAGGGCATACCTTCTGACGCAAAATTGAGAAGTACGGGCAGACCCTTCTGCTGCTGCACCTGGATATCGTGGGCGAACGAGATCCCTATTGCGAACTCACCCGCCGCGGCCATCTTACCGGGCGCGCTGCCGGACGAGGTGTACTGGGCCACGTTCTTATCAAACTCCGCGTACCATTCAAAAGCAGCATCTTCGCCCATCAGTTGAGCTAGTCCACTCAACACCGTATATGAGGTGCCGGAGGCTGCCGGGCTAGCGATGACTATTTCGCCTTTGTAGACCGGATCGAGCAAATCTGCCCAGGATGACGGGCAGGGTGCGCTGATTTCTTCAAGACGCTCCGGGCTGCATGCGATTCCCATTACGCCGTAATACAAGCCTGTCCAGCCACCGTCCGGATCCTTGACCGGACCATCGGGAAGGCTATTCCAGCCCGTGCCCTTGTAAGGCTCCGTGAGGCCATCCGCGGTCAGATTCACGTGCGCCAGGTTGGTATTGCCAAACAGCACGTCCGCCTGGGGGTTATCCTTCTCGGCCCGAATCCGCTCCAGCGACTCGCCGCTGCTCATTTCCAGGCACGTCACCGTGACACCGGTCTGAGCCTTGAAGGTCTCGAACAGCACTCCGTACTGGGGTGGGTCAAACAGACATGAGTACAGGAACAGTTCGCCGCCAATTTTGGTAGGTTCGACCGGGACCTCGACTTCGACTTCGCGAGTGACCTCGACCTCGACCGCGACTGTGACTTCGCTTTCAACTACAACCGTCTGAACGATCGGCGTTGGCGTCGCGCAGGCAGCCGCAACTAAGCCCCCTGCGACCAACAAGCCAACTGATATCCATACTGACTTCATCGATTTCTCCTCCTTGGAAGAATAATGGGTCTATTTACTTAGTTTCAAAGACAAACGCTTGGATGAGATCCACCTCCCTTCGCTGCTCTCAGATTTTTGCTTTTGAGCGGTCTGAGATCGGACCGTTATAGAGCTTGGAGACCCCTCGAGCCATCAGGGGTTCGTACGCGGTGTCAAGCCTTGCAGGAACACTATGCTTTTCTCAATCCCCTCCCGCGGGCTCATCAGCAGGTCTTCATGTTCGATGCTGAGTACGCCATCATAATCCATAACACGCAAGGTGCTAAGGAAGTTTCGCCAGAATATCTCGCCGTGGCCGAATCCAAGCGTCACATACTCCCAGGTCCGTACCCCGGCCTTAGTCATGGGTCGTATGTCGAGCGTGCCGTTAAGCGCCATTTCATGCGGGTCGAGGCGAGTGTCTTTGGCGTGCACATGGAACACCGCTCCGTGACCGAGCGCGCGTACGACCAGATTCGGATCCATGCCCTGGTAGAACAGGTGGCTCGGGTCCAGGTTAGCGCCAATCACATCCACACCGCCAATCTCGCGCAACCTTTGAAGCGACCGCGTGTTATAGGCTGCCTGACCCGGATGCATCTCGATTGCAACCCGAACGCCAAGTCCGCGCGCTTTTTCCGCGGCTTCCATCCAGAACGGCGCGATCACCTCTTCCCACTGCCGCTCCACGAGTTCGACGTATTCAGGCTGCCAGATGCAGGTCACCCAATTTGGGTAGCTTCCGCCATCGAGGTCTCCCGGGCAGCCGCTCATCGTAACGATGGTGTCTAGCTCGAGCCGATTAGCGGCTTCCAGAGTCTTGTTGAACACTTCCTTCGACGTGGCCCCCCGTTCACGATCCGGATCCAGCAAATTCCCGTTGCAGTTCAATGCACTAAGGGTGAGGCCGCGCGCGTGGATTGCACCTAGAAACTTCTCCCGAGCCTGCTTGTCGCTCACGAGCGCATCGAGATCGCAGTGGGGCGAGGAGGAAAAGTTTCCCGTCCCAATCTCCACCGCTTCGATCCCCTGCGACACACACCAATCCAGCGCGTCTTCAAAACCAAGGTCGGCGAGCGAATCCGTGAATAATCCGATCTTCATAATGTTGTGTCTCCAACCGGCTGCATCCCGAATAGCGGCTTCCCTCTAAGAGGGTCAAATTCATGAGGCGGAATCTGGCGCAACCCGACCACGCCTTCCAGATAGACCGGATCGTCTACCCGCAGCGGAAGCGGCACGCGGCGTCCTAACATCCCTGAAGAGTAGGTAGCCAGCGCGGCTTGCAGGGTGCGGGCTCCGTCTTCCGCGGTGGCCACCGGATCTCGATCGTCTCTCACCGCCTCGAAGAAATCCAGATGCAATGCATCAAACGTATCGTCGATGACTTCTTGGCCCCGCCTCGGTCGGTAGACTTTTTTGCCGGTCTCGTTCACCAGCGTCAGGTCTTCGAAAGTTGAGAAGGGTCCGGTCTTGAAATCCTCGTAGAAGGCGAGGATCCTGCCGCTTGAGCCGGTAACTTCCAAACCCCCTGGCCCCTGGCTCCAGCTCAAATTTACCGACACGTAGCCTTCCGGGAAGTATAAGTGCGCCAGCACAAAATCCTCGACCTGCTCGTTTGGCAGCCCCAAATTGTCGACGACCGCGCTTACGCCGGCGATCTGATCCCCCATCAGGTACTCCGCCAAGTAGAAGACATGGATCATATCCATGAGCACTCCGCCGCCGGCTTCGTCCAGATCGTGCCGCCAGCGCGGTCGGTATTCATCATTACCCGGGGCGTCGGGGACACCCAAGAAGTTAGTGGCGATATGTCGCAGCGCACCGACTTCACCTTGGTCGACTAGCTCCCGAACAAGCCGGTACTCCGGAAAGAACAGGTAGTTATGCACCATCCCAAATTTTCGTCCGAGGCTTCGCGCCCGCTCGATCATTTTGGCAGCCTCTGAGGGACGAGTTGCCAATGGCTTCTCGGAGATAACATCGAGGCCACGCTCAAATGCATCTTCAACGATAGCTCGGCGTACCGAGGGTGGGACGGCAGCCAGCACGTAATCCAGCTCACAGGCATCCGCCATTGCAGAAAACGAACTGAAGGCTTGGGATTCGGGCAGCTCGGCCACTGCGCGCCCCGCGGCGACTCGCGCATCAACCGGATCGGCCACGGCCACGACGCGTGCGCCTTCCAGTCGGTTAACCGCAGGAATATGTCGCTCGACCGTCACATTGCCGCAGCCGACGACCCCCAGCCTCAGTGCCGTCTCGCTCACGGTGTTATTTCTTTGATGGCGACCGGCCGGTTCTCCTCATAAGACTTCCGGGCGGCTAAGCCTATCGCGACCGGTGCGCGCCCATCCGCGCCGGTCACTTCAGGGGCAGTGTCGTTTTGAACGCTGTCCACAAAGGAGCGCATCTCCCGCAAGTACGATTCGGTGTAGCGCTCGAGGAAGAAATAGAGCGGCAGCGGCTTTTGAACTCCGTCCGCATTGCTATAGGAGTGCCGGTCTGGAGTTTCATTCTCTGTGGAAATCATTCCCTCCGAGCCAAAGAGCTCCACGCGCTGGTCGTATCCATAGACCGCTTTGCGGCTGTTGTCGATCGTGCCGATCACGCCATTTTCGAAGCGCAGCGTGATGATCGCGGTATCCAGATCTCCGACTTCCCCAATCTTGGGATCGATCATGACTGCGCCGATCACGTAGATCTCTTCTACTTCGCTTCCCGTGATGTAGCGCGCCATGTCAAAGTCGTGAATGGTCATGTCCAGGAAGATGCCACCTGATGCCTTGACGTACTCTAGCGGAGGCGGTTCGGGGTCTCGACTCGTGATGCGGAGAATCTGGGGTTCGCCGATCTTTCCCTCGCTAGCCATCTCGCGCACTTTTCGGAAGTTCGGGTCGAAGCGACGGTTAAAGCCCACCTGGAGCTTGACTCCCGCGGCCTCGACGGCTTCCAGTGCATCATCGATACGACTCAGCTCGAAGTCCAGCGGTTTCTCGCAGAAGATGTGCTTGCCCGCGACGGCGGCCTCCGTGATGATCTGCGCGTGCGTATCGGTCGCAGAGCAGATCGCGACCGCCTGAAGATCCTCGTGCTCGAGCAATTGAGCATAATGCTTGACCGCCGTCTCGACATTCAAATCAGCGGCCAGCGACTGTGCTGCTTCAAGATCGATGTCGGCGACGGCCGCTAACCGAGCCTTTGGGATTCGATTTGCTAAATTCTCGGCGTGGAGACGACCGATCCTGCCCGCTCCGATCAGACCGATGTTGAGTGTCAAGTTATTCCTCCAGTATGTGCGCTTGTGGGCTGGCTACGTTTCAGGAACTAGATTCCGAGCCGGCGAAGATAGTCCCGATTTCTGGTAGCAGATTCTTTGGGCGTGCCGGTGCCCGGGAAGAGATCCTGCTCCACCACAATCCAGCCATCGTAGCCTGTCGCTCGCAAGGCATTCAACGCTGCTGAAAAGTCGACCCCACCCATTCCCAGTTCGCTGAAAACCCCCCTCCGGACGGTCTCTAAGTAGTCCCAATCTTCTTGTTCGGAGCGGGCCGCTACGGCTGGGTCGAAGTCCTTGAAGTGAACATGCCAGATTCGGTCGCCAAAGGTTCGGATGGCCTCGGCCGGGTCCCCACCACCGAACATGAAGTGGCCAGTATCTAAGCATAAACCCAGCAGGTCCGGATCGGACCGGCTAAGCAGTTCTCTGACTTCTGACGGGGTCTCCACGTAGCCGCCGCCATGGTGGTGGAACGTGGTCCGCAGACCGGTTTCATCCAGAACGGACCGCGCGATGAGATTGGCCCCTCCAACGAGTTCATCCCACTGGTGTTGTTGCAGGCCGTGCTCAGGGCGGATCCGTCCCGCGTTATGGGTTCGGACTGCGACCGTGGCGTTGTCATCAGAAAGGATGATGAGCGGTTGGTCCCCTTCGACGGCAGCCAGCAAATGTGCTGCTCTCAGCGCCCTCGCGAGCCCGTCATTGTGGGAGGCCGGGTCCCACAGCGGGGCTTGAACGAAGGCCCCGACCAGCGAGAGCTCCCGGGCCGCAAGTTCGTCTGCGAGGAGTTCAGGCTCGGTCGGCAGATACCCCCATTCCCCCAGTTCGGTGCCCTCGTAGCCGGTCTCTCGAATCTCGTCCAGCACCTGCTCATATCCGGCGGTCTGGCCCTCGAGATCAAACTCGAGCACGCCCCAGGAGACCGGCGCGTTCGCAACTTTGATCATGGTGGATTGTCCATTCAGGATTGCGCGGGCCGAGTGTGCTCCGGAGGGTGATGCGGACGCGATCGGCGCCCGACTGAACCCCGGGCGACCCGTAATTCGCGTGCGCTCAGAACTTGCGACTCCAATCCTTGGGCCAGCGCTCGATGACGACCTTCTCCTGAGTAAAGAACTCCACCGCGTCTCGCCCTTGGCCGTGGAGCACCCCGAAGAAACTATCTCGCCATCCACTGAATGGGAAGAACGCCATGGGAGCCGCCACGCCGATGTTGATCCCGATGTTGCCTGCTTCGGCTTCGTACCGAAACTTGCGTGCGGCCGCGCCGCTGCTGGTGAACAAACTGGCCATGTTGCCGTAGCTACCGGTATTCACCAGTTCGATCGCGTCGTCAATTGTATCGACATGCATCAAGCCAAGAACCGGGCCGAAGATCTCGGTCTTGAAGATCTCGCCGCCCCCGGGCACCCCTTTCAGAACAGTGGGCCCGATGAAGTTGCCGTTCTCGTAGCCATCGATCTTTGGATCCCGGCCGTCGACCAGGAGCTTGGCACCTTCGGATTCGCCTTCCTGGATCAGGCTCTGAATGCGCGCCTTGCTCTCCGGCGTGATCACCGGGCCCATGTCGACCCCCTCGTCCAGGCCAGAGCCGACCACCCGCTGCTTGGCTGCCTCGGCGATAGCTTCTGTGAATTCGTTGCTGGCCTGGCCCACGGTGATAGCCAGAGATGCAGCGAGGCAGCGCTGGCCAGCATTGCCGAAGGCGCTGTCGGCCACGATTCGAGTCGACATCTCCATGTCCGCGTCGGCCAGCACGATGATAGGATTCTTGGCTCCGCCTTGGACTTGGGCTCGCTTCCCATTGGCAGCCGCCTGAGCATACACATGCTTGGCAACCGGTGTGGAACCCACAAAACTGATGGCCCGGATTGTTGGATGCTCTAATATCGCCTCCACCGTGTCTTTGGACCCGTTGACCATGTTCACCACCCCCTTGGGAAAGCCCACCTCCTCAAGGAGTTCAAAGACCTTGACCATGGTCAGCGGAACCTTCTCAGAAGGCTTCACGACATAAGTGTTGCCACAGGCCAGGGCGTAGGGCATGAACCAGAACGGGATCATTCCAGGGAAGTTGAATGGGCAGATCGCGGCGGCCACGCCAATGGGTTGACGGATCATGATTTCGTCGATGCCGCGCGCAATGTCCTCCGAGTTGTAGCCCTGCATCAGGATTGGAATGCCGCAGGCCACCTCCACGTTTTCGATCGCCCTGCGCATCTCGCCCCTGGATTCGCCGAGCGTTTTGCCATTCTCCAGGGTGATCGTGCGTGACAGCTCCTCGAAGTTCTTGTCTAGCAGATACTTGAGTTTGAATAGATATTGGACCCGGTCCACGGCTGGAGTTCGACGCCAATCCGCAAAGGCTCTTACCGCGGCCTGCGCAGCCTGGTCGACCTCACCGGGCGTAGAAAGCGGAACCCGGCCGAGTGTTTCCCCTGTGGCCGGATTTGTGACGTCCAGATGCTCCTTCGCAGAGGAAGTCTGCCAAACTCCGTCAATGTAATTCCTGATCTCCTCCATCAAACTACCTCCGGGAACGGCCACTCGAGGGGCCCTCTCTATTATCACCCACCTAAATGAATGTCAGGGATCCGAAACCGTGTAAAGACACGGAGACGGAAGGTTGTTTTAATCGTCGGTCCGGACTCGGTTGATGCGTTTCTTCGCGCGCCGAATCTGATAGGTCACATAATCGAGATCCTGGCCCGACCCGCGGCCATAGTACTGCCATTGGGGAAAGTTGAAGTCGGAGGTGACCGAGCGGGGTAATAATAATACCGCCTGAAGGAAGGCTTCCAAGTCCGGAACATTATAAATGTTCACATCGTAGCCCCACCGATCCATCTGATCGAAGAGCTCCCGCAGGTCGGGCCGCTCCCAACTAATCGAAAACCGGTTGATGCCCCAGCCAACCAGCATCTCCAGGGTCTCGTGGGCTCGCTCTGGCGTGGCCAGCATGAGCGGTCGTAAGAAATCGATTGGGGCCTGAAGGATCGACTTCGGGTGCGCGGTCGATAGGCGCCGGAACCCCTGCTCTTTGAGGTCTTCAACATTGGCATTGAACCATAGATCCTCATCACGAAACTTAAGCTTCTCAACCAGCTCGAGGGCCATATCCAAGACGAGTTCACCCGCCTTCAGATCCAACTTAATGGCCCGACCGTGTTTCTTGATCTTCTTGAGGGCCGACTTAAGCGTGGGCCATCGTTCATCCGCAAGCATCGGGGCATTGGCAAAAGAATCGTGCCGCAGAATGACCTCGACGCCCTCCGGGTCCAGCTGCACATCCACCTCCGCCCAGCGCACATCCGAGGAGAGGAACTGCCGCATATTAGGGTCGTCATTCACGCCGTGCCAGGCAAGCTGCACATGCGACGGTAGCGCGTTCTCGTG
>FXBF010000520.1_pt1 | contig 13319 bp, 12 predicted proteins | sample 5335321 | NCBI WGS metagenome assembly FXBF01 (sample SAMEA103928391, study PRJEB20085) | sediment metagenome | isolation source: sediment | reverse complement strand
ATGCCGAACTGCTGGCGGAACAAACCGACAGGGACAACAGATGTGATGGGACGAATGCGCTGGGACGCACCGTCACTCACGGTTCGCACAGAGTTCTTCAAGCCGGAGAAGGGCCAATACCTTCATCCCGAGTGGACGGCTGCCGATCCCGAATCCCGCGTGAACAGGCCGATCACCCACTGGGAGGCTGCACGCCTACAGGGATTCCCCGACAGCTTCTCTTGGTGCGGGAAGAAGATCGAGATCGCTCGCCAGATCGGTAATGCCGTCCCCGTGGGCCTTGCAGAGGCCATTGCGAGCAGCGTCTTGGAGCAGCTCGAGTCTCCGATCCCGATGATCACTTAGCTCGGTGACACACGTTGCAGAGGGTCCGTAGGTTGTCGTCGTCGTTCCCGCCACCGTCGGCAAGCGAGATGATGTGGTCCACCTCCAGCCAGATTCGGTTCCTGCGATCGGGTTCTCGCCCGCAGAGGACACAGGCGTGCCCGTCCCGTTCAAGTACCCGTTCGCGTTGGCGCGCATCCACGGCGCGTTCAGAGGCGGGTATCGGTTCGGGATCCAACAGCAGATACTCCCCGGGGTGCAGGTTCGGGTTGTCCTTGTGGGACTCGATGCGGAGACCGTGCTCTGTGCGCATCTCTCGCACACGTCTCGGACCGGAACTGATCTTGGCGACATACTCGATGTCCCTCGTCGTCACGATTTCGCCAAGTCGAGACCGAAAGAGTGCTTCGATCCTCTGAATCGCCGACGTGTCACGACGTCGAATCTCATTCATCAACGCCCACTTCTCCGCTACCGCTGAGTCGGGATCGATCGAGAGGAGTTTATAGCCCGACTTGGATGCCTCCACGTCATATCCAAACTCCACCCGAAGCTCACGAATACGGCGAGCGAACTCCTGAATCCCCGAAGCGTGGCGCAGGAAATCGGCAGGAACCTCGTCCGGGAAGGCAGCCTTCAGTAGCTCCAAGATGACGTCTCTTCCAGACTTGGTCCCTCTCAGCTGGCGGGCCATCTCTTCAGTGGCGACGGCGGCTTCGACCACCCTCCGCTGATTGTCGAGCGTCGAGTCCGTCTCATCAACGAGTCGGAGCGCCTCGATCGCAATGGCGGCGAGTTCTGCGAGAGAGCTACCGCTTGAGGAGTCTGTGGGCATCATTGGCCGGATGGTACCGTAAGACTGTCTCCGCGGATCTGGGAGTCGAACGTGCCCGACGTGTTCAGCCAAGCAGAGCGAAGCCGAATAATGAGTCGGATCAAGAACCGCGATACCGAACCCGAACTCGCTCTGCGTCGCGCTCTGTGGAGGCTCGGGATTCGAGGATGGCGGTGTCATCGTAAGGACCTGCCCGGACGACCTGATATCGCGTTTGGACCAGCGAAGCTCGCTGTGTTTGTTGACGGTGCGTTCTGGCACGGGCATCCGTCGAAATACAAGCCCGGTCAGAGTGGCGAGTTCTGGGACCTCAAGATTGCAGAGAACGTCGCCAGAGATGATCGCGCAAACGCCGAGTTGGCCGCAATCGGATGGACCGTGATCAGGCTGTGGGACTTCGAGGTGATGAAGGACCCCCTCGATGCGGCAGAACGGGTGAAACAGGGCTTGAGTGATCTCGGCTTCGCATAGCGTTAGTTGATGGCGTGCTGGGCATGGTCAAGCGCGGCGAGAGAAACCTCGACCGAGCGTTGCCTCGTCATCGGTTGACAAGTTCTTGAACCGTCACCGAGAGGAGCCTCCCTCCGATCCGTCACGTGAGGTCTGAGGGGAACGCACCTCGCGCTTCAAGGGCGTTTCGACCGCACACAGATGTAGCGCTGCTGCCAGCGACTGCTGTGACCGCTCAGAGCCTGCCCAGACAGTTGGTCTCACTCTTCGTTGCCGGTTGGTTCCGGCATCTCAGCGGGCATCGCTTTCGGATTCGGAGGTGGTCGTCGCGGCTCTCGCACTCCGCTGAAACCGCCACCCGAAGAAGGCGGGGGCGGGACATGACCGGACTCGACACGCCCGAAGCGGCGAAAAAGCACACCGACGGCAGCCAAGAGCCAGAGCGCGAGCGTCACAGCGAAACCGACGACAACAGGACTGAGACCAAGCTCATTGAGCGCCCAGTAGATCGTCCCAGCCATCAACCCCACAAGAATCGACCCCGCCGCCACCACGACACCTGGCCGCACGCGTGTCCGTAGCCGCGGTGACAACCGGACGAACACGGCATACGCGACACGCTCCCAAGCATCGGTGTATCGGCTACGCCGAGCTTGCCATTCGTACCGCCGTCGTCTCCGACGAAGCTCTCGGGCCCGCTCGTCAGTCATCCCGTTCCATGATACCTGTTGCCTCAACCGGAGGTGGGTCTGGCACTGACCCGAATCAGTCGTTGCATCGTGGTGCTGCAACCCAATGCCCGTGGCGACACACCTACCTGCTCCACGTCCCACGACCGGCACGATGAACGCCAGACAGAGGCGCACAGCCGATATGGGCGGGTCGTGAGGGCTGATGGCGGAGGTCGGTGAGGTTCCCTCACCCCCGACGCCGATCGGAAGTCTTGTCACGACTCTGCGGCTTTGGCGCTGCTTGTTGCCTTCTCCACCCATCGCTGGCCAGCCGAACGCACCTGCTCGATGATTTCCGGGTCGGTTTCGATCACCTCGAGAAAGGACACACTTGCGATTGCCAGCGCTTGCATTGAGGCGGTCAGCATCGCGTGGACGAGGAATGCCTGCGGACGATCGCCGATTTCGAGAGCTTGCTCCTTCTCCGGGTCAGGGTTCACGGCTGCATTGGTTGCCGCGCGATTGACGTGAACGTACTGGTCGAGCAGTGCTACGACGGTGATCAAGCCACCCATGTCACCGAGCTTCCCGGCGATCATGATCTCGTCGGTTAGGCGTTTGCCCGCCCCCACCTCGGACTTCCAATCTTGAACTTCCTTCAACTCTGCTTCTACACACCTTGAGAATTCTTCGATTCGCTTGAGATCCCCTCCACTCTTCTTCGCTCTGTGCAAAAGGCCGATTTCGTAGTCAAGCGAGGACTTCTGAAAGGCGACGACACGAGCCTCTAGCTCCTCGCTCGTCTCTGCTGCTGCAAACCAAGCCAACCGAATGGCACCGAATATGAACGTTCGCAGCACCACCGCCGCCGACGACGTAAGCCCGTCGGCAATGAGGAGCTCGACGGCCTTCAGATTGGCGGCAGCGTTAGCGAAAAGTACTGATGCATGGGCAGGGCCGAAGTCATCGATCCGACCATGATCCGGAAGAAGTGATTGAAGCTCGGATCGAGCCTCGAAGATTCGAGATGACGCATTCTCAATCACCGCTTCGATCTCCGCCATAGCGCCGAGCCTACGCACCGCAACCGCACTAGGACGCTCGCAAGCCGATTCCGGTCGCCCACAACCGGCTGGTGCGATGGGTCGGGAGCCCGTGGGGGGCGTTGTTGAGCGAGGCGCAACTCCGGTTCGACGCTCTACGTGGTTGTGCGCGAGAATCGGGATATGGGCAGGATCGATCTGACGAGGCTGCAGCTTGACGTGCTACATGACGCGTGAGGGTCCGTGGAATTCGGATCATGGCGAGATCGAGATTCCTGAGGATTGGGAGTTCTTGTATCGCGAGATCAAGGCGGAGGCACAGTCCGCTGTTGACGAGTTCCTCGGTCGTCACCGAGAGACGCAGCGTTCGGACCCACCAGGTCGGGCGTGAGCAGAACGCGCCTCGCGCTGAGAGGGCGTCACAACCGCACACAGTTGCAGCGCTGCTACGAGCGATTGCCATGACCGCTCGGTTTGCGCTGGCTGGACCCTGCGTGGGTCGTGGGTGCGGTCATCCGGGATCACGTCGTGTCCGCTTGGGTGTGGTCACATGGCTGGGCGCAGGACGCGTTCAGGAGTCTCGACCTGCGGAGGCGGCGGTGAATTGTGGTCCCTAACGACATCACGCCATGTGGCAGCCGCGCCGAGCACTGCGGGGTCTGAGAGATCGGCTTCGGGACCGACGCTCATGCGGGCTTCTGCATGCCTGGCTGCCGCCATGGACCACTGTCGGTGGCGCGAACCTTCAGGAGGCGGGGCGCCGATAGCTTGAAGTACGTCCTCAGGCGGTGCGAGTTCGTAGGCGGCCACGCGGCCGTTGATACGGTGTTGGAGTTCTTCGGCGACTGCTGAGTGACGATGGAGCAATGGGGCGTTGTCTTCGAGCCAGGTTTCTCGGATTTGAGCGTGCCCAGCCAAATCGTCATGTTTCGCTTCAAGTACCCGGACCTGTGCTTGAGCACCGCTGGTTCCAAGGCGTTCGGCGATCTCGCGAGCCTCGTCGATGGCCGCGCCGAGGGCCATCAGTTCGTCGATGTGGTCACTGGCGACCGGGCTCCATTGGATGGTTGCGGCAAGTTCGTCGCGCCATTCGACGAGTTGGCGGTCGGTGGCGGTCTCGACTGGGATGCCTTGATCGTGGACAGGTGGCTCGATGACAGACTGAGACAGCTGGCGAACAAGACCGTCGATCCGATCCTCGGTCAGCGGATCGCCCTGGACGTAAGTGCATCGCCCGAGCGGGCCGCGTGCGTCGTTGATCCACAGATGGGTTGCGCCCCGGGCGCGCGACAGGGCGGTGTAGCCGTGCTCGGCTTGCATACCGGCGTCGGCGTATGCGTGGGTGATCTCGAACGTCTGCCCCTGGGCGGTGTGGATGGTCTGTGCGTAGGCGTGGTCGACGTCCCGGTCGAGGTACCGCTTCGGCAGGTCGATCACGGCTCCGTCGAGGTCTCGCCTGAAGGACAGAGTGCCGGTCTCTGGGGACACGGCGGTGACAGTTCCGGTTTGACCGTTGCGCAGGTCTGAGTGGTTGTACCAGTTGTCTCGCACCACAATCCGATCGCCAACCTGGAACTCGAGGCCCCAACGATTGATAGCGGGCGGTCCAACAACCTGGCCTGTCTGTTGCATGCGCACCCTGGCGAGCTGGTTAAGCATCCATACCTCGTCGTGGCGAGAGGCAAGCATCCGAACCTGAGGGAGCCCGTGACGTTCGACGTCGGCCCACCACGTGTCCACCATTGCTGCCTTGGTCGAGTATTCGTCACGGCCAAGGTGGAGGCGACCGGCCTCCGCGTAGTCTCTGACTGCTGCCCGAACGTGTCCGACTCTGAGCTGGGCGAGGAGGTGCCGGTCTTTGTCGAGGCGTTGTCGTTGATTGACGCGCACGAGGTCGTCGACGGCTTGGTCGCCTGTGGCGACGATGCGGTGGAAGAGGCCACCACTGTCGACTGAGGGTAGTTGCTTGGGGTCGCCGATAAGTACGAGTTTCCCGTCGCTTTGTTCGACCTGGTCGACGAGCCAGGCGAGGTCGGCGGTGGAGACCATTGAGGCTTCGTCCACGATGATGACGGTGCCCTGCTGAAGCTGGTCGCCGTAGGCGTCTGCGTGGTGGCGGAGCATGGCGATCGTGCCCGTCCAACGCTCGCCCAGATCCTCAGACAGCTTCCGGGCAGCGGCCGCTGAGGTGGCGACGCCAATGACGGCGTGGCCGCTGACTTCGACAGCATCGGCGTACGCAGCGATGGAGTAGGTCTTGCCCGACCCTCCCGGGCCGACCAGTGCAACGACGCGACCTTCGAGTTCAGCGAGGTGCCGCATCGCTTCTGCCTGCCCGTCGACCAAGCTCCGTCCGCTGATCGCCTTTTCCAGAACACTGCGGTCGGCTGTGACCGGTGAGCGTGTTTCCACAGCGCCGAGAACTTGTTCCTCGCGTTCGAGCTGTAGGCGTGTCGTGTACCGCGCCTCACCCGGCAGGGCTCGAAGCCGGACGGTCGCACCTTGCTTGACCCAACCCGGACCCTGCTCTGCAGCGATACCCAGCTCGTCAGCCGACAGCACGACACCCTCGGGGAGGATCAGCCCCGACTCCGCGTGAGGGAGAACCGTCAGCACCTGGCCGGATCGCTCAGCGACATGCAGCATGTCTTTCGTCGCCGTGACCAGTTCGTCGGGGTTCGCCCCGTCGGGGAAGACCGACGCAACGTGAGAGACGAGATCCCGCTCGGTGAAGACGGCCTGGCGATCCGATACCCACTCGACCAGACGCCCGGACGCTTCCTCAACCACCTCAGGTGTTGGCCGGTGGGACGGCTGACCGATTCCTACGGCGGCACGCACGACAACCGCCACGTCCTCAGGAGCGTCTGCAGCCCGCCGCTGCCAATGAGCAACAACGTCCGTGGTCACGCCGTAGTCCTTCATCTGTCTCGTGACCATCGCTTCGCCCCGAGGATGCGCTTTGGGCTGCCGCGTCTCCAAGGCAAATGACTGCCATACCCGTCGATGCGCCTCTCCCCCGTGCTCGGCCAGATAGCGCTCGACCGCTTCGACAATCTCGGTACGTCGGGTGGAGAAGTGCCGAATCAACTCAGGGGAGAACCCCGCAACATCGGCTGCCCCGTTGACGACGGGCATCCACTCGACCCCGAGCCGTTGCGTCAGTTCGTCTCGCAGCACGGCCTGATATGCCGAACCTCCGGCCTTGGCGTGGGCATAGGCACGCTTCGCGTCGATCGCACGCCAACCCTCACCCGCCCACACCCGGTTGATCACCACAACATGAGTGTGGACCTGCGGATCATTGGCCCTCGACGTGAAGTGATCAAACGCTGCCCCGATGTACCCAGTCGATTCGATCGTGCGAGTCTTCACCTTCCACTGGCCAGCAACGTCCTTGTGCTTCGTGGCGAGTCGTGACTGTGACGCTCGCTCGTCCATGTACCGAACGGCTTCGGCCACTGCCCGTTGGTGAGCGGCCGTCACTTCGCCACGAACCCGATCATCACCAAACGCGTACAAAAGGGACACCGACTTCGGAGCCGAGAACGTGTGATCGAACGCAGCGACCTTGCCATGGCTCGCAAAACGGCGAACCATCGACTCACCCTCAGGTGTCTCGTGCGCCATCAGCTTGGCGAACACCTCTGTGTCCACGACGTCGCCGGCTACCAGGCCGACCTTGTCCAACCCTGAACCCATCCAGCGTGATGGCGATTCGTGCCCGGCGTAGTAGTCGACCTTGCTAGGCATCCGATCACCGCGCAACACCGGCACATCCTCACCAACGGAATGCCGAAGCTGCTCGGTGTAGTAACCAGCCTGAGACGCCACGAGCTTGCCGATCGACTGCACGTTCAGACCTCCGCAACCACTGGTTGCAACTGTATGCGGTTGGAACGACCTCGAAACGCGGCAGCCATGAATCGCCGGATCTTGATCGAGGTGGACGCTCGGGCGCGCTCCGAACTGCGACACGACAAAGAGGCGCCAGCAGCACTGTCCGGTCCCGAGACTGTCGATGCATCCGGACTGGAGCGAGGCCGAAACGAGAGATGTTGGTGCGGGTTGGGGAAGAAGTCCAAGAAGCTTCACCTCACGATGGTTGGTTAAGACTTGTATAGTTCTGAATACATTGCTACGATACATAATGCCATGACTCCTCGCAATCGACAACCCCTCCCATTCGACGACGAACCGGAGCCTGTGCGCGGTACTGACCGTCTTCTGTCTGCCCAAGAACTCGCCCGGTATCTCGAGGTTCCGGTGAAAACGATCTACACATGGCGATACCACAGGACAGGCCCTCAAGGTTTTCGCGTCGGGAAACACCTCCGCTTCCGGCGGTGCGATGTCGAGAGCTGGCTCACCGACCTCATCGACCAGGAAGGCTGACGTGTACGGTTCGACAGGAGCGCCACAAGAGCCACGCGACGGACTGCGTGCGAGGCGCGGCTCGCATCACGACAGGAGAAGAGCCGATGGCCGGATGGATTCGGAAACTTGACTCAGGACGGTACCAAGCGCGGTACCGCACACCCGACGGACGTACGCGATCAAGAACCTGGGATCGTCGCGTCGATGCCAAACGATGGCTGCGCCAGGAGCTGGCCAGAAGCGACCTCGGTGAATGGGTCGACCCGTCGGCCGGCACCGTGACGTTCGCCGACTGGACCGCTCGATGGGTCGAGTCACGGCTGCACCTTCGGGACTCGACGCGCGAGCGGGACGACGCCTATCTGCGATCCCTCGTTCTCCCCCACTTCGGGTCGCGCCAACTTCGCGGAGTCACCCCAGCCGATGTACAGGGCTGGATCGCAAGGCTCAGCCGTGATGGGTATGCAGCGGCCACGGTGCAGCTTGCCTACGGGCTGTTGTCGATGTCGTTCGCTGCGGCGGCGGATGCCGGACTGCTTGCCCGGTCCCCGTGTCGCGGAGTCAAGCTCCCGAAGCGGACACGCCGCGAGATGCGCTTCCTGGGAATGGATGAGCTGCATGAGCTTGCCGATGCGATCGACCCTCGTTTCCGCGTGCTCGTCCTCACCGCGGGCCTGACCGGCGCCCGGTTCGGTGAACTCGCCGCTCTGCGGGTCGGGGATCTCAACCTGCTCCAGCGGCGTCTCACGATCACTCGATCCCTCGCCGAGGTCCGTGGCGGACTCAGAGAGACGGAACCGAAAACCGCGGCCTCACGGCGGACGATCGCTCTGCCGGCCTCTCTCGTCGACGATCTGGCTCGCCATCTGTCTGCTCGATCCCACGATCCCACGGATCGTGTATTCACGTCACCGGAGGGTGGGCCACTGCGACGTCGAGGCTTCCGACAGCGTTTCTGGATTCCTGCGGTCAAGGCATCGGTCGACGAGCCGTGTCGCTTTCATGACATGCGGCATACGCATGCCGCGCTGCTCATCGCCGTGAACACTCACCCGAAACTGCTGCAATCGCGGCTCGGGCACAGCTCCATCAAGACCACTCTCGACATCTATGGGCACCTGTATGAACCCCTCGATGAGGTCGCTGCAGACCGTCTCGAGGAGCTGGTTCTCAGCGCGATCGCGCACGAAACGCGCACGGAACGCGCATCTGGCCTCTAGACCCACCAACCCCGAACAACGAGAAACCCTTGCGCTGCAAGGGTTTCTCTACTGTGGAGGTGACGGGATTTGAACCCGTGGCCCCTACGTTGCGAACGTAGTGCTCTGCCGGACTGAGCTACACCCCCGGAATTGGCAGATGATACCGCCCGTGGTCAGCCACCGTTCTCTGGGATCAGTCCCACTCCAGTTCGAAACCGATTCGATCGGGATGTGCGTGGCCGTTCACACAGACAACACGCTGGGTCGCTTCGGCCTCGATTGGTCCCTTCGCGGCAACGAACACAGGGCGAACATTTCCCGATCGCTAGCTGACGATCTCATGCGACGACACCTCCATGCGTTCGAGCCGGATGTCGTCGCTACCACATGCGGGGCACGCATCAATCTCCATGTTGTGTCTCCCGGCCATTCGAGAGTTGGGCTCTCAACCGTTCTTGAACAATCGTCGAGGTGAGATCGGCGCGGGATCGCTCGATGAGCGCCCGCGCGACATCGGTGGTACGGCGAAGGCCAGCGGTCATGCCGTCGGGGTAGTCGATCGAGGTCAAGAGGTCGTGCACGGTTTCCATGTCTGTGAAAGTTCGCTCCGCCTCTTCGAGCTCGCCGTGACGGAGCTGGTCGAGCAGCCTCCGTCGCTGCTCGCCGATCGCTTCACCGAGTCCCTTGAGATACGGAACCGCATGAATACCGAGCTGTGACGGCAGAGGTAGAGGTTCGTTGGCGAGCAGCGCGGCCGTCAATTCCGCCTCGGCGTACTCCTTCACCGCGTCGTAGAAGAAGCCGGCGTGGTAGATATCCCAGTGTCTATCGAGCGTGGCCTCGGCCTCAGCGATGAGCACCTTCACCTCGTCGAGAAGTACACGTGCAGCGTCCCGATCGCCACGGTGAAGTGCGCGGATGGCGTTCGCAGAATTGCGGATGATGGGACGCGAGTTCTTGAGCGCAAGCTCCCTCGCGGCAAATTTTCCGTCGAGTTCTGAGCGCACTTCGGCTTCAAGGTCGGTGAGATTGAGATCTGATGCCATGTGATCAGCCAGCGATCACGCGTACCGTTCGCGATTCCTCGTACTCCGGCTCGGGAACGGCTGCGATCCGTGCCGGCTGCTGCATGGGTGCGGGAGCGCTGATCTGCACGACCTGAGCACGGGGCATCATCCGCTGCTGCTTGATCGTGAGCAGAAGCGTCACGTAAGCGGCGATCGAAACGTTGAAGGCGGCATTCACCCACAACCACGGTACGGATCCGGTCCATGTGGCGAACATGAGCGTAGACAGCGATGCTATTGCGAGGCCGACGAGGATCCGCTGACGTCGGTACTGCGTGTGTTTCCGCACGTACGCATCGCTGTCTGGCTGTGCCATCGACACCTGGGCCAGTTTCTTCCTCGTGCGAGCGAAATCACGCGTCGTCGACTTGGGCGCGCTGCTCCGATGGTCGAAAAAGGAAGGTAGAAGGAACGCTGCCCACAATCCTGCAATGAGGATGAAGAGGACGATTGCCATCGTTTGATTCTCTCTTACTCCGCCAGCCACCCGAGCGTAGGCAGGTTTGGGTGTGCGCCAAAGGATTTACGCGGTCGTTTCGGGGTTACGTGGTGCATTCTGGTCACGACCGGCATCCATCGGCAAGTCGTCTCATGGCAAGGATAGGGAGAATTCATCGATGATCACCGAAATCTCCCGACGCGATCTCGACGGCGTGCTCGAGAACGGGACCGATCACAGTAAGCCCCTCCTGCACGGCTTTCGGTGATCCGGGAAGGTTCACGATCACACACCGCCCCCGCAGTCCGGCGATACCGCGAGACAGCATGCCGAACGGGACCTTCCCATAGGTGTCGGCACGCATCGCTTCAGGGAGTCCGGGGATCTCACGGTCGATCACCATCCTGGTACCTTCCGGCGTGAGATCTCTCGGGGAGAGGCCCGTCCCGCCGGTCGTGACGATGAGCGAAACATCCTTCGCCAGTCGGATGAGCTCTCCGGCAACCGACTCGGCACCGTCGGAGATGACCGATGTTGCAGTCACAGTGAACCCGATGTGCGCAAGCATCTCCCGGGCGACGTCTCCGCTGAGGTCGGGATTGATACCTGCGGCCACGGAGTCTGACACGGTGACCACAGCTGCAGAGTGTTCAGCCACGATGCCACTCTCCGCTGCGACCACCCGTCTTTGATATCAACTCAACGCCGGCGATCCTCGCTCCCCTGTCGATGCCCTTGATCATGTCGTACATCGCAAGCGCCCCTACCGAAGCAGCAGTCATCGCCTCCATTTCGACACCGGTCCTGGCTGTTACGGCAACGGTGACCGCGATCCGGGCGCCACCGGCGATCTGCGCAATGTCGACCACCACTGAGGTCAACGAGAGTGGGTGACACAACGGAATGAGATCCGGCGTCCGTTTTGCGGCCTGGATCGCCGCGACGCGAACGGTGGCGAGCGCATCACCTTTCGGAAGGTCCTCGGAGAAGAGTCGCTCCCGTGTCGCATCTGCCATCTCGACAACGGCAACCGCAACGGCAACGCGATCCGTCACTTCCTTCGACCCAACGTCGACCATCCAGACGTTGCCCTGTGCATCGAGGTGGTTCATGTCATCCATCGAGTCCCCGCCTTTCGTCCCAGGTGAACATCTCGAGTGTGACAGGGTCACCAGCGGACAGCGACCCCGTCCCGACGGGCACAACGGCAAACGCCTCCGCCGCTGCCAGCGCGGACAACACGTTTGAGCCTTGTCCCCCAGAGCGCACGGCAACGAGTGATCCGCTCGAGTCTTCGGCGAGCAGGACGCGGAGGAATACGTCCTTTTCGATACTCGTCGTTACATCCTCACCCATCACACCACGAATACGGGGACGGAACTGCCTGGTCGCGCCCATCATCTGAAGCAACGCTGGACGCACCAGCTGCTCGAAACCCACGAATGTGGATACGGGGTTTCCGGGAAGGCCGAACAGCGGCACGCCAGACACCTGACCGAACGCGAAGGGCTTGCCCGGCTGCATCGCCACCAGCCAGAAGTCCACAGAGCCGGCATCACGGAGGATCTGTTTGACGAAGTCGAAGTCTCCCATCGAAACACCGCCGGTTGAGATGATCACGTCGCCGACTTCAGCTGCGTGGGCATAGGCAGCTCTGAGCTCATCCATGTCATCGCCGATGATTCCGAGGTCTACGAACGGAAGGCCGAGACCGTCGAGTACACCGCGCAGCAATACACGGTTCGAGTCTCGAATAGTGCCGGGAACCAGCGTTTGCACATCGCTCTCGACGATCTCGTCCCCTGTCGACATCAAAGCAACGACCGGTACAGCCGAAACGACCGGAGTTATGCCCGCGCTTGCAAGACTGGCGAGATATCGGGCGGTCAAGCGCACCCCGGAGTCAACGACGACATCCCCCGGGGAGACATCGCCACCCGCAGGGCGCACGTTGGTTCCCGATTCGACGGCGCGCTCGATGGTCACCTGCGACCGATCCTCCGATGTCGTGTCCTCAACCGGGACGACGGAGTCCGCTCCGTCCGGCATAGGTGCGCCGGTCATGATCCTCGTCGCCGTGCCCGGGCCTACACGCATGGTCGGGACCGAACCGGCGGGAACATCCTCGTTGACGGGGAGCGTGACAGGAGGCTTTGCGACATCATCTGCCCGCACGGCGAACCCATCCATTCCAGAGTTGTCGAACGGCGGGATGGCGCTGGTCGCGATAGCCGGCTCAGCTACCACCCGATGCAGCGCCTCTCCGATGGGTACACGCTCGGTCCCGAGCCTTGGGACGGCGTTCAGGATCTCGGCCTGCGCTTGTGCGAGTGGCTTCACAGCACCTTCCTTTCAGATGTGGTGAGAAGGCGTGCGATGTTGCTTGCATGGCGTGCGATCACGAACACAGCGATCGCTCCCGCCCAAGCGAGTTCGGCACCGCGTCGGCCGGTGATCGCAAGGAACGGGACCAAGAGCACCATGGTCGTGAGCGATCCGATCGACGCGGTCTTCCACACGACAAGGAAGACCACCCAGACCACAGCGAGGGCGATGCCGGTGAGTGGCGCGATGAACACGAGGCCACCGAGAGCGGTCGCAACGCCCTTCCCTCCCCGGAACCGATGCCAGACGGGAAAGGCGTGGCCAACGACCGCGGCCAGAAGTGCCACGTAGCCGAACATTGGGTCGACGAGTAACACACCGACGGCTGCAGCGATCGCGCCCTTGGCTGCGTCGCCTACAAGGACGAGCGCTGCGAATTTCTTTCCGAGGACCCGCATCACGTTCGACATGCCTGGATTGCCTGAACCGACCGCGTAGATGTCGACGCCTCGAGCACGCGCCACGAGCACACCGAAGCTGACGCTTCCCAGAAGATACGCGATCGCAACGGCGAGGATCTGATTCA
>FXBF010000519.1_pt1 | contig 13332 bp, 11 predicted proteins | sample 5335321 | NCBI WGS metagenome assembly FXBF01 (sample SAMEA103928391, study PRJEB20085) | sediment metagenome | isolation source: sediment | reverse complement strand
CATGTGCTAGGATTGTGCATGGCGGTAGTGGTTCAGATGCGTGGCCGGGCCCTACTGGGGCTGCTTAGATGAAGCGTTTGCCTAATGCAGACGCCGCTATTGTTGATGAGAAGAAGGTTACTGGCTACCTGTTGTCGACAACCCATCCATTCGGGCGGACCAAAGCGGAGTTTTTTCGCCAGCTCGGTTTTGCTGCCGAAAACTGGCAGGTGTTGCGCCAGGCGCTCCGAGAACACGCGCTGAACCACTCTGTCGAAAGCGTTCAGGAGACACCGTTCGGGAGAAAATACATCGTCAACGGACCACTTGTTACGCCCAGCGGCGAAAAGCCGGAGGTGCGAACGATCTAGTTCATCGAGCAGGGGGAGCAGGCACCGCGTCTTGTCACAGCGTATCCCATCGGCGGAGGTCAACATGATTCATGAGCTGGACACGATTGTTTTAACGAAAGATCTTCCCGAACATGGCCTCGAGGCGGGCGATGTGGGCACGGTGGTATTGGTGCACAAAGACCGGGCCGGATTCGAAGTGGAGTTTGCTACGCTGACCGGGGAAACCGTGGCTGTGATAACCCTGCGAGCCGAGTCCGTGCGCCCAATCGAGAAGCGCGAGATAGCACACGTGCGCCGGGTTGCGCATGGGTAGAAAGACCTAGTCCAGCGTCCTCGTCGGCTCAGTCCTAAAGTCTACGTCCCTCAGCCCTTATTTCCCACTCGTAGTGTTGCCATTGGTGGTGGAAATCGAAACCACCAACGGCAATATCTATCGTCACCACGCGCCTACACGCAAGGGCGACCCCGATAATCCTCTTACCGATGAGGAGCTGACCGCGAAGTACCGCGAGCTCGCTGCACCGGTGATCGGCGATACGGCCGCCGATCAGCTGCTTGCAACGTTGTGGGAACTGGACGAGCTTGATGACATCGAAGCGCTGCGTCCCACCCCGCCAGCTCTCGAGCGCAGAGGTATATGAGCAAATCAAGCGCGCCACGCAGCCGAAGAAGAAGTTGACGACCACCCCGGACGCGCAGTGCGTCACCGACTCGGCGCTCAACCCGGCCGAGGATCAGATCTGGGTCTTCGGTCTGCGGGCACGGCTGGCCCTATAAGCCCGTATAAAGGAGAGCGAGATTTTCAAGAACACATTCTAGACTATGTAGCCAAACGTGTTTTACAGATAGCGCGCAGTCCGCATCGCTTTTTTGCGGGCCTGATGCTCAGCCCTGAAACGGTTCCAGATCGGTGAGAAGCTGCGCTGCTGAAAGAGCTCGTATCTTCCGCGCGAGCGGGAAAGTCTCGGAGCCCGCATGCACCACGTCCAGTCGCGTCAGCTGCAGATCTTCGAGCGCCGAGTTCATCGACGGCGTGATCCGAGGCGAAGTGGTACGCTTGATCTCAAAACCGTAGTGCCGACGGCCATGCACGACAAGGAGATCGAGCTCTGCTCCCGTGTGTGTGGCCCAGAAATAACATTGCTCAGCGCTCGCCCCGAGTTGGTGGATAACGGCTTCAAGCAGGAAGCCTTCCCAGGAGCTTCCGAGCTTGGGGTGGCGCTCGAGATCGTTCATCGACGCGACCTCGAGAAAGCTGTGCAGGAGTCCGCTGTCGCGAATGTAAATTTTCGGCGACTTGACTTGACGCTTTCGGATATTCGCGGCCCAGGGTCTGAGAACACGGACCATGAAAGTCGCTTGCAACGCGTCCAGGTAACGGCGGGTCACGTGATGAGAGACCCCGAACGATCGCCCGAATTCCGAGGCGTTCCAGATCTGTGCATGGTAGTGGGCGAGCATGGCCCAGAAACGTTCGAGGGTCCCCGCAGGGATAGTGATGCCGAGCTGCGGCACATCGCGCTCCAGAAAGGTGCGAATGAAATTTCTGCGCCAAGCGCGGCTCTCGTGGTTGGAGCGCGCCGTGTAGGAGCGCGGAAAGCCACCGCGGAGCCACAGTCGATTGAAGTTTTTGCTACCCACCTCGTCGAGGGTGAGTCCGGAGAGCTCATGATACGCGATGCGCCCGGCGAGGGACTCCGAGCTCTGCCGCAGGAGATTCGGAGAGGCACTTCCGAGAATCAGAAACCGCGCCGGCTTCCGAGGACGGTCGGCGAGGACGCGAAGGGTCGGAAAAAGTTCAGGTCGCCTCTGGATCTCATCCAGAACCACCACTCCCCGCAGATCCTGGAGTGCGAGTTCGGGGTCTTCGAGGCGCGCAAGATCTTGGGCACTCTCCAGATCGAAGATGGTGGCTCGGCGGCTCTGCCGCTCGACGAACGCGCGTACCAGGGTCGTCTTCCCAACCTGTCGTGCGCCAAGGACGGCAACCACAGGGCTCCATGACAGGAGTCGCTTGAGGGTCTGCTGCTGGTGCGGCCTCTCAATCATAGTCTGAAATTGTACCATGAAGTTTGGAAGGTAGGCATCCAAATTTCATGGTGGTTGTGGAGCCGGGCTGCGCGCAGGCGCCTCGGACGGCGCTGGGGGGAGCGCTCTGGGAGCGCTCGGTGAGCACTCGGTTTGGCCACTACATGAAAGGAAGGCGCGACCTACTCGGCCTCGGCGTGAACTGGAGCCGACCCTCGGAGAAGACCCTCACCCCCGGATTGCGCGACCAGTACACTCTGGAGTTCTTCTACGCATACAGCTGTCGCAGAACTTTGCCATTACCCCGGACGTACAGCTGCTCATCAACCCTGCTCTCAACCCGGCCGAGGATCAGATCTGGATCATCGGTGCGCGCGCGGCTTGCTCTATAATCGCCGCGTTTCTGTCTGCACAGAAGGTAGCCTGTTTGGCGTGGCCAACGGCTCCCATGACAAGACGCCACAACCCGGGTCCGGGAATCCGGTTATCCCACAAACATATAAATTGTGGGATAACGCTCGACAAAGTTATACCACAAAATGATGTTTTGTGGTATAACCTCTGCTCATGACCATTCAGCGTTACAGCGCGCAACTCCAGGCAGTCTACTCCGAGCTTGTCGAGCAGCTGAGCCAAGCCGAAATCGAGCAGTTGGCCAAACATGAGGGCTCGTTCGGCAGCAAGTCCGTCAAGGGAACCAAGTATTGGTATTTCCGCCGCCGTGCCGGAAACAAAGTTGACGAGCGCTACCTTGGCCCCGAGACCCCCGAACTGCTGACACGTATCAAGACCCTGACCATCAAAACCGGGGAAGCCAAGCAGGCCGCCAAGACACGGCGCGAACTCATCCGGCAGCTGCGGGCCGGTGGTTACTTGGCCCCCGATCGCCGAACCGGGCGGGTGCTCGAAGAGCTGGCCCGGTCGGGCGTGTTCCGTCTGAACGGCGTGTTGGTCGGCACCCATGCATTTCGCTGCTATCCGGCTTTACTGGGCGCGAAACTGGAGATGCAGCTTGCGCTTACGGCAGACGTCGATATCGCGCAGGATGCGTCGGTCTTGCTCGCTATCACGGACACGGCCGATCCGGCTCTGGGTGACGCATTGGCCGCCGCGGAGCGATTCATCGCGATTCCGGCATTGAATCTGAAATCGGCATCGTCGGGCTGGCAAACACCGGACCGACGGCTGCGAGTGGACGTGCTCACCCCACAGGTGGGGAGATCGAAGGCGGGTAACGTATTACTGCCGGTACTCGGCGCGCACGCAAAACCACTGCGGTTCCTGGACTTCCTGCTGGGCGAGACGGTGCGCGCTGCCGTGCTCACGGGCAGCGGCGTGCTGGTGCGCGTCCCGACACCCGAACGATACGCACTGCACAAGCTCATCGTGGCTCAGCGGCGTGATGCCAGCACGCGAGACAAGGTGCCGAAGGATCTCGGACAGGCCGAGGCACTGCTACGGGCGCTGCTGGAAGACCAACCGGGTGACGTGGAGGACGCATGGGCCGATCTCGTCGCGCGTGGCACGAGGTGGCGCCGGGACGCTATGCGCTCGCTCAAGCAGCTGCCCGAGTATATCCAGGACGTGCTGCACCCGTGATGCTGTCGTCGTGTGCTGCCGGCATGACGATCATGTCCACATTGAGAATGTCGTGGCTCTTCGGATTGAAATCGCGTTATTGCGACTAATGAATTACCATCGCTCCCTCCCCCGCAGGATGGGGCACAGCTTAGTCCACCGACACAGAAAAGAAGTGGATAAGAGAACGATAAACAATCGCATGCTTACCTCGCGTGGCATTGCCGCATTGGTCGGATTACTGCTGTTGCTGCTCGGCCCGACGGCCGCGCCGGCACCAAAGACCGACACGGTGACGGTCACAAACGGCGACGTCATCACCGGTGAGATCAAAAGCCTGGAGCGCGGGATCCTGCGCGTGGGCACCGACTCCATGGGTGATCTGGACATAGAGTGGGAAGACGTGGTGGCGGTAACGAGCGATCAGGAGCTGCTTATCGAAACTACGAGTGGTGCGCGTTATCTCGGTACGCTGGCGCCCTCAGGCGATCCGGCAATGATCGAGGTGCACGTAGCCGACGAGGACGAGGCGGATGCCGAGATCCATGAAATCCTGAAATGGGACGTAGTCCGAATCAAGCCGATCGAGAAAAGATTTATCGATAGACTCAAGGCCGATCTGAGCCTCGGTTACAGCTTCACCAAGTCGAGCGACGTCGCACAGTTGACCTTCGCTGCCGACGTGCGCTACCGAACCGAGAAATTCCGCCTGCGCATCGACGCCAGCAGTATCATCACGGAGCAGGAGAATGAGCCGACCAGCCGCACGCAAGAAATCTCGGCGAACTATCGCTATTTTCTGAAGAACCGCTGGTTCGCACTGGCACTCGGCGGGTTTCAGGAGAACACCGAGCTTGGCATCGATCTGCGTACCTTCGCCGGCGGCGGCGGCGGCCGCAACCTGATCCAGACCAATCGCAGCGGACTGTCCTTGTCGGGCGCGGTGACGGTAGTGAATGAGCAGACGACCGAGGGCGGGGACACCACGGACAGCGTCGAAGCGCAGTTAGGTCTGGACTATCGGTTCTTCGTCTTCAATGCGCCGAAGCGCGATATCCGCGTGAAGTTTGTGGTGATTCCGAGCCTAAGCGAATCCGGCCGCGTGCGTACTGAACTCGATACGCGCTTTAAGCTCGAGCTGGTCAAGGATTTTTTCTGGGAGCTGAAACTCTTCACCAGTACCGACAGCAAGCCGCCCGGCGGGGCCATTTCCAAGAGTGACTATGGGATTATCACCTCGTTTGGCTATTCGCTCTAGGGGGAAACAGCGACACGCCCGCGCGAGGCTGGGCTAGCAGGATGCTGAGAATAGTTTTTCAATGGCGTGCTAGCAACCCCGATTCGCAAGGACCCTCGCGTCGTTGTGCTTGCCGTCAGACCCACGCCTGTGGTAAATGAATCGCTCCTTGGGGGAGCTTGTCAGCGGACTTGAGAGCTCGACCACCGCCGGGAGGACGGAAAATGATGCTTGTTGGAGCGCGAGGCCTAATAAGCCGGAGATGCGCGGCCATCGCTACGTACGCGAGGCCGGGGCCGCAACCACTGCCTGATAGCTGGAGAGCGGAGCGGGTACGTCGTGCGAGCGCGTGGACGCCTCTGCTCGCAATGGCGGCGTTGGCTTTGCTCGTGCAGGGCTGCGCCAGCGCGCCGCAGCGCAATCCCGTGCCGGAAATTTACAGCGCCATCGCCGAGGTGCCGGGAATCCCCGAGGCTCGATTCTGGGGCGACGAGACGCCGCCAAACATGGAAGAGTGGTTTGCTGCATCGAAGGCCGAGCTGCGAGCCGGCTATCCCGCCATCATGGGCCGCAAGCACAACTACCTGGCGCTCTCCGGCGGCGGCCAGAAAGGGGCCTTCGGCGCCGGCGTGCTGGTCGGCTGGACCGAGGCCGGAACCCGCCCCGAATTCACCCTGGTGACGGGCGTTAGCACCGGGGCGTTGACGGCACCGTTCGCGTTTCTCGGGTCCAAGTACGACACTGATCTCAAGAATCTCTTTACCAAATATTCGACTAAAGACCTGCTCAAAAAACGAAATTTTTTGAAGGCCCTGGGGAGCGATGCCGTCGCCAGCAGCGCGCCCTTGAAGGCATTGATCGCCAAGCATGTGGATCAAAACGTAGTGGAGGAGATCGCGACCGAGTTTCGCAAGGGACGCCGGCTGTATATCGCGACCACTAACCTCGATGCGGACAGGCCAGTCATATGGGACATCGGACGCATCGCCGCCAGCCGTGTTCCCAACGCCGTGGAGCTCGTACAAGACATCATACTGGCCTCGACCGCCATTCCCGCCGCCTTCCCGCCGGTGATGATCGAGGTCGAGGCCAAGGGTCAGCGCTACGACGAGATGCATGTAGACGGGGGTGTGACCTCTCAGATCTTTCTTTACCCGATTGGTCTGGACTGGCGCCGCGTTGCGGAGCATCTCGATGCGAAGGGCCGCCCGAGCGTGTACCTGATCCGCAACGCGAAGCTGGATCCCGCGTGGAAGGCGGTCAAGCGCCGCCTCAGGCCGATCGCCGGGCGCTCCATCGCCGCGCTTATCCGCACGCAGGGTATCGGCGATATGTACCGCATTTACATCAGCGCCCAGCGCGATGGGATTGACTATCGCCTGGCCTACATCCCGGACGAGTTCGATGAGGAGTCCCAGGAGATGTTCGACCGTGAGTATATGGGCAAGCTCTTCGATCTGGGTTACCGCATGGCGAAAGCGGGCTATCCTTGGAAAGACTCGCCCCCCGGCGCTAAGACGCCGTAACACCGGAGCGGCACCGCCTCCCGAAATGTCAGGGCAATGCGACACCGAACGGTGCACCGCTTTGAGGCCGTCGCGGCCACATCGGGCGATCCCGCCACTGCGCGCCTCGATCAAGGCCAAACCCGTAAAACCCTGAATCCTGAAAGGTTTTGCACCCGGACCCGATGACACTGGGGCGTGAATACCTTATTATCGCGGCCTTTGCGCACCGGCATGGCCAGGCCCTTGCCTCATGGCTTCAGGGCTTTTTTAATGAGAAATCACCGAGATGCGAAACGACATTAACCTGCGCGTAGCGGGCATCGCGCTTGCACTGCTGCTTGCCGGCTGCGAGCAGGCCAACACCTATGTCGAGCCACCCCCACCGAAGGTGACGGTTGCCCGACCGCTGGTTCAAGAAGTGATCGACTACCTCGAGTTCACCGGCACGACCGTGGCCTCGGAACAGGTCGAGGTTCGTGCGCGCGTGGCCGGCGTGCTCGAAAGCTTGCATTTCCAACCGAGCACCCAGGTCAAGAAAGGCGATCTCCTGTTCGTCATCGACCCGAAGGAGTATCAGGCCGATCTCAAGGCGGCGCAGGCCGAGCTCGCCAGCGCCCAGGCGAAGCTCGAGCGGGCACAAAAAGAGTTCGCCCGCGCACAGAAGCTGTTCAAGCAACAAGCGGGGTCCGACGTAGAGGTGGTGAAATGGCGCGGCGAGCAACAGCTGGCCCGTGCCGCCATCGAACGCGCCAACGCCGATATCGCGCGCGCCGAGCTGAATCTCGGCTACACACGAGTGACGGCGCTGATCAGTGGTCGCGTAGGGAGAAACCGGGTCGATGTCGGAAACCTGGTCGGCCAGGGGGAGGCGACGGTACTGACGGAAGTCACGGACTATGACCCGATGTACGTCTACTTCAATCTGAACGAGCTCGACCTGCTGCGCGTTCAGGCGATGTATCGCGCGGAAGTCAAGAAAAAAGGGCCTGACCCGGCCAAGAACCGAGAGCGGCAGGCAACTATACGAAAAGCAGATATACGGGTTTATCTTGGTCTCGCAAACGAGGAGGGATATCCACACGAGGGTGTGCTCGATTTCGCCGAGTCCGGAGTGGACACGGACACAGGCACCATACAGCTGCGTGCCGTGTTTGATAATGCGGAAGTGCCATACGCGCTCATACCGGGCCTATTTGCTCGCGTTCGTCTGCCCATCGCCAAGCGCCCCAACATGCCGCTGGTCAGCGACCGCGCCATCAATGCCGATCAAAGCGGCCGATATTTGTTGATCGTGAACAGCGACAACGTGGTGGAGAAACATAACGTCCGCCTCGGGCAGCTCGTCGACGGGTTGCGCGTCATCGAGGAGGGTCTGCGCAAAGACGACTGGGTGGTCGTGAACGGCATCCAACGCGCGCGCCCGGGGGGCAAGGTAGACCCGGAAAAGATCGACATGGCCTCGCTCACCGCCTCGGCACTACGCAAGGCTGCCAGCGCCGAAAAGAAACAAAACCGAGGCGCCGATTCCGATACCTCGAAATCGGGGCAAACGCAGCAGTAGCCGGAACGCAAGACCACTATGTTCTCCCGCTTCTTTATCGAGCGTCCGATCTTCGCCAGCGTCATCTCGATCGTGATCGTCATTGCCGGCGCCATCACGCTCGGGGGGCTCCCGGTCGCGCAGTACCCGGAGATCACGCCCCCTACTGTTCAGGTATCGGCCACCTACCCGGGCGCCAACGCCCAGGTCGTCGCCGAAACCGTCGCCGCCCCCATCGAGCAGCAGGTCAATGGTGTCGAGCGCTCGATCTACATGTCCTCGACCAGCGCGAGCGACGGTTCATATAAGCTCACCGTGTCCTTCGAGGTGGGCACGGACCTGGACTTCGCGCAGGTGCTGGTGCAAAACCGCGTGAAGCTCGCCGAGCCCAACCTGCCCGAAGAGGTTAAGCGCCAGGGCATCAATACCAAGAAACAATCGAGCAACATCATCCTGTTTATCTCTCTGTTCTCTCCCGACGGGAGTTATGACGAGCTTTTCCTGGCCAATTACGCCACCCTCCGTATCAAGGACGTGCTCGCCCGCATCCCCGGCGTTGGTGACGTCGCCACCTTTCCGCCCAGCGACTACAGCATGCGCATCTGGCTCGACCCGCGCCAGCTCAAGTCGCGCCGCCTGGCGACCCAGGACGTTGTCGATGCGATCCGGGAACAGAACGTGCAGGTGGCGGCCGGTCAGATCGGGCAACCGCCGGCCCCCAAGGGGCAGAGCTTCCAGTTCCCCGTCAATGTCCTCGGGCGCCTGAGCGATATCGAGCAGTTCGAGCAGATCATCGTCAAGACCGGGGAAGGCGGTCGCATCACGCGCCTCAAGGACGTCGCCCGCGTGGAGCTCGGCGGCAAGACCTACGACATCACCTCGGCGCTCAACGGCGCGCCCTCGGCCAGCATCGGCGTCTATCAGCTGCCCGGTGCCAATGCGCTTGACGTCGCAAACCGGGCGCGCGCGGCCCTCAATGACCTCAGCAAGTTCTTCCCCGAAGGCATGGAGTACAGCATACCCTACGACACGACGATCTTCGTCAGCGAGTCGATCAAGGAGGTGTTCGTGACACTGTTCCAGGCCGCCACCCTGGTATTCGTCGTGCTGTTTATCTTTCTGCAGGACTGGCGCGCAACGCTGATCCCGGCGGTGGCGATCCCGGTGTCGTTGATCGGCACCTTCGCGGTGATGGGGATGCTCGGCTTCTCGCTGAACATGCTCACGCTTTTCGGCCTGGTGCTGGCCATCGGCGTGGTGGTGGACGACGCCATCGTCGTCGTGGAAGCCACGGTGACACACATAGAAAAAGGCCTCAGCCCGAAGCAGGCGGCGATCAAGGCCATGAGCGAGGTAACGGGGCCGGTGGTGGCGACCACACTGGTGTTGCTGGCGGTATTCGTACCCACCGCCTTTCTGCCCGGCATTACCGGCGAGATGTACCGGCAATTTGCCCTGACCATCGCCGTGGCCACCGTGTTCAGCTCGATCAACGCGCTCACCATGAGCCCGGCGCTCTCGGCGCTCGTGCTGAGAGCGCCCAAGAAACGGAAGAACGCCTTCTTCCGCGGCTTCGATTCGGCCTTCACTAAAATCGAAGGCGGTTACATGGGGATCGTGAAGCCGCTGGTGCGCCGTACCGCGATCGTGATGCTGCTCTTTGCTGGCCTTCTGTTTATCACGGGCTGGCAGTTCGGAAAGGTGCCCACGGGCTTCCTGCCCGTCGAGGACCAGGGCTACGTGCTGGCGGGCATACAGTTGCCCGACGCCGCCTCGCTGGAACGCACCCAGCAGGTGCTCGAGCGCATCGATGGCATTCTCAAGGACACGCCCGGCGTGCGGGACTGGGTCACCCTTGGCGGTTTCTCGCTCATCGACAATACCAACGCCTCCAACGCGGCCACGGTGTTCATCACCTTCGATCCATGGGAAGAGCGCACCGATCCGGGTCTGAGCCAGGAGTCGATTCTCCGGCGCTTGATGGCCGAGTTTCGCGGCATCCAGGAAGCGATCGTGTTTGCGTTCGTACCACCGGCGATCCCCGGCCTCGGTGTGGCCGGCGGCTTCCAGATGCAACTTCAAGATCGCGGCGGCGTCGGCCTGCAGGTGCTCGAGCAGATGACCCGGGAAATCATTGCCGACGGTAGCGCCCAATCCGGTCTCACCAATCTGAACACGACCTTCCGCGCCAACGTGCCGCAGCTCTTCGCCGAGGTCGACCGCACCAAGGCCAAGAAGCTGGGGGTGTCCCTGAACGAGGTCTTCGGCACGCTGCAGACCTATCTGGGCTCGGTTTATGTCAACGACTTCAACAAGTTCGGCCGTACCTGGCAGGTGAAGGCGCAGGCGGACCATCAGTTCCGCCTCGAGCCGGAGGACATCCGCCGGCTCGACGTGCGCGACGCCCAGGGCCGCATGATACCCATCGGCACCCTCGTGAAAGTGGAGCGCAGCCTGGGGCCACAGACGATCCTGCGCTACAACCTGTTCCCGGCGGCCTCGATCACCGGCGAGGCGGCCCCTGGCTTCAGCTCGGGCCAGGCGCTCACGCTGATGGAGCAGATGGCCGACGCCAAGCTGCCGGCATCCATGGGATACGAGTGGACCGGCATGTCCTACCAGGAAAAGAAGGTGGGCTCCGAGGCCATCCTGATCTTTGCGCTGGCGATCGTGCTGGTGTTCCTGGTGCTGGCAGCGCAGTACGAGAGTTGGACCGCGCCGGCGGCGGTGATCCTGGTCGTGCCGTTGGCGGTGCTCGGCACCGTGATCGCATTGATAATGCGAGAGTTCGACAACAACGTGTACACCCAGATCGGCATCGTGCTATTGATCGGGCTGGCGAGCAAGAACGCCATCCTGATCGTCGAGTTCGCGCGCGAGCAACGCGCCCAGGGCAAGGACATACTGGAGTCGGCCATTACGGCGGCACGCCTGCGATTTCGTCCCATCTTGATGACGGCGATCTCGTCCATTGCCGGATTCATGCCTCTGGTGATCGCCGCCGGCGCCGGCGCGGCGAGCCGCCAGGCGATCGGCACGGCGGTTGTGGGCGGAATGATTGCCGCCACGGTGATGTCGCTGATCTTCACGCCGGTGTTCTTCGTCGTCATGCAAAGACTGGGTGAGCTCGGGGGCAGGTCGAAGGAGAGGGAAGAAGAGCCGGTAGCTGGAGAGGCCTCGAAAACAGTGTGAACGAATCGCGTTTGTGCCCAAGCGGTCGAGCAGGTAATCACACAGACCGAATACGCAAGGCGAGGCGTTCAGGCATGCGCCCGTCGCCCCGCCTGCATAATGGTTTCCCGCGAGGGATCTCGCGGAAGTTAGGATGGAAGAAACGGCAGTGAGAAAGATTTTTCCGTTAGGCCACATCTTGTTAAGGAAGGCGGTGCGGCCCGCTCGCATCAGCGCGTTGCTGGCGGTTGTGACCATTGTGCTCAATGCCTGCACCACCGTCGGCCCCGACTACAAGCAACCCGAGAGCGCGGTCGAGACCCAGTGGCTCGAGCTCGGCGACCCCCAGATCACCGAGGCGGCGCTGACTGACCCGCAGTGGTGGTCGGTCTTCAGCGATCCTGTGCTCGATCGGCTGATCGAGACTGCGCGCGAGCAAAACTTGACGCTTCGCAGTGCCGGGCTTCGCATCCTCGAGGCACGCGCCCAGCTGGGCATTGCGCTTGGGTCGAAGTATCCCCAGTTCCAACAGCTCTCAAGCGATGCCTCGCGCGTGAAGTTAAGCAAGAATTCCACCGACAATATCCCGTTGCTCGAGGATGCTTTCTCAGTCTACAGCCTCGATTTTACGCTTTCCTGGGAGATCGACTTCTGGGGGCGCTTCAAGCGCTTGATCGAGTCGGCCGCTGCCCAGCTTGATGCCAGCGTGGCGAACTACGACACCGTCATGGTCGCGCTGGTGGCCGAGGTGGCGCGCACGTACGCGCTGGTTCGCACCTTCGAGGAGCGCCTGCGCATCGCCCGCGAAAACGTCACCACCCAGCAACAAAGCCTCAAGATCGCCGATGCGCGCTTCCAGGGCGGGGCCGTGAGCGAGCTCGACGTGCAGCAGGCGAAATCCTTACTCAACAACACCCAGTCCACCATCCCGGTGCTTGAGATCAGCCTCAAACAGCTCAAGAACGCCCTGGCGGTGCTGCTCGGACTGACCCCGGGGCAGCTCGGTGATCGTCTCGGTGGCGCGCGCGCAATCCCCACGCCGCCGCCGCAGGTGGCGCTCGGCATGCCGCAGGACCTCATACGGCGCCGCCCCGATATCCGCCGCGCCGAGCGCACGCTTGCCGCCCAAAGCGCCCAGATCGGCTTCGCCGTCTCCGATCTCTATCCGGCCTTCTCGCTCGGTGGGGCGATTGGGCTCGGCACCACCACGATCGGTGGCAAGGGTGTCGGGGATCTGTTTGACTCGGACAGCTTGAGCGGCAACGCCTTCTTCGGCTTTAAATGGGATGTGTTCAACTACGGGCGGCTCAAGAACAACGTGCGCCTGCAAGATGCCGCCTTTCAACGCCTGCTCATCGACTACCAGAACCTGGTGTTACAGGCTCAGGGTGAGGTCGAAAACGCCATCGTCGGCTACCTGCGCACCCACGATCAGGTGCGCTTCCTCGATCAAGCGGTGAGCGCCGCCAAACGCTCCGTGGAGCTCGCCTCCATCCAGTACCGCGAGGGGGCGACCGATTTCAACCGCGTGCTCACCACCATGAATGACCTGTTAAGACAGAACGATGCACTGGCCGCCGCCACCGGCTCCATCGCCACCCATCTCATCGCCACTTATAAGGCGCTGGGCGGGGGTTGGCAGGTACGCGCAGATACTCCGCTCGATAACCTCATCCCAGAAGCCACCAAGGTCGAGATGCGCGAGCGCACGAAGTACTGGAAAAAGGTGTTGCCTGTGTCCACGGATGCTCCGGCGAAATCGAGCAAGTGACCGTCGGCCGAACGGGCCACATTGTCGATTCAGCCCATGGCGCCCTGCGCGGAACAGCGTACGGCCAGCGAGGCCCGACGGCACAGACCGGCGCGATAATTCGGGCCTGTCTTAGCAGGATGTTGAAAAAGGCCTTGCTGCGCTCCGCTGTCCCGCTGCGCTGGCAA
>FXBF010000518.1_pt1 | contig 13341 bp, 10 predicted proteins | sample 5335321 | NCBI WGS metagenome assembly FXBF01 (sample SAMEA103928391, study PRJEB20085) | sediment metagenome | isolation source: sediment | reverse complement strand
TCAATTGGTATTTTACGTGCCACGATCAGAATTGCTGAAGTTTGGTTTGTCCTAAAAACGATAGTGTGAGAAGGCCTTGTTGGCTTCCGCCATCCGATGCGTATCTTCCCGCTTCTTTACCGCGCCACCGCGACGCTCCGCCGCATCGAGTAGTTCGCCGGCCAATCGCTGGGCCATGGATTTCTCACCGCGCCGGCGTGCCGAGTCCGCCAGCCAGCGCATCGCCAGCGCGGTCTGACGTACTGGGCGCACCTGGACCGGCACCTGATAGGTGGCGCCGCCGACCCGTCGGCTTTTTACCTCGACCTCCGGTCGCACGTTCTCCAACGCCCCATTGAACACACTAATGGGGTCCGCCTTGGTGCGCTCCGTGATAATATCCAACGCACCGTACAGAATGCGCTCGGCCACCGATTTCTTGCCACCCTTCATCATGACGTTGACAAACTTGGTCACCGTCTGATTGCCGTACTTAGGATCAGGCAGAATATGGCGCTTGGGAACCTCTCGTCTTCTTGGCATAAAGCCGATCTATCCGCTCAGTGTGAATAGCATAATATGCCGAATGGCCTTGACCTTATGCGGCAACACGAAACTCGCTGTGACTTAAGATTTCGGTCGTTTGGCGCCGTATTTGGACCGCCCCTGGCGCCGGTTGACCACGCCTGAGGTATCCAACGATCCGCGTACGGTATGGTAACGGACCCCCGGCAGGTCCTTTACTCGCCCACCGCGGATCAGGACCACCGAATGTTCTTGCAGGTTGTGCCCCTCACCACCGATATAACTGGTGACCTCGAAACCATTGGTCAAGCGCACACGTGCCACCTTACGCAACGCTGAATTGGGCTTCTTCGGCGTCGTGGTATACACCCGAACGCACACCCCGCGCTTTTGCGGACAGCCCTGGAGCGCCGGCACGCTCGACTTCTTGGTCTGTCGTTGGCGCGGTCTTCTGACCAGTTGGTTTATCGTTGGCACTAAATTTCCCCGGCCCAAAACAAACGACAGGCCGGACCCCCGGCCTGTCACAAGGTGCGGCGATTCTAGGCAGAGGCCTATCGCGTGTCAAGCCATGAACAGGGATGGGATTAGGCGGATACCGCCTTGCCGCCCTCCTCGTCAACCCCAGCCTTGGCAGTTGTTCCGCCGCCCAGCAGTTCCTCCAGCTCATCGGCCTTGGTGACGGCCTCTTGGCGCTTGCGCCGGCGTTCCTCGTGGTACGCCAGACCGGTCCCCGCCGGAATGAGGCGACCGACAATGACGTTCTCCTTAAGCCCACGCAGCCGGTCTTTCTTCCCGTTGATCGCCGCCTCGGTAAGCACACGGGTCGTCTCCTGAAACGAAGCCGCGGAGATAAAGGATTCCGTAGTCAGCGACGCCTTGGTGATGCCGAGCAACACCCGCGTGTAGGTGGCCGGCCGCTTACCCTCAGCCGCCATGGCCTCGTTCTCTTCGAGCAGGTGCGTGCGCTCAACCTGTTCACCGGGCAAAAACCGGGTGTCGCCGGGTTCATCTACCCGTGCCTTGCGCAACATCTGCCGGATGATCACCTCGATGTGTTTGTCATTGATTTTCACGCCCTGTAGACGATACACATCCTGGACCTCGTCGACCATATAGGTGGTCAGGGTCTCAACGCCGAGCAGTTCCAGGATGTCCGAGGCGATCGGCGGGCCGTCCACAACGATGTCGCCCTTTTCCACGCTCTCACCTTCGAATACCGAAATGTGTCGGCCTTTTGGGATCAGGTATTCATTATCATTGCCTTCCTTATCGGTGATAACCAGTCGCCGCTTACCCTTGGTCTCCTTACCGAAGGAAACGATGCCGGTCGCCCCCGCCAGCACCGCATGGTCCTTGGGCTTGCGCGCCTCGAACATCTCGGCGACGCGGGGCAGGCCGCCGGTAATGTCGCGCGTCTTGGAAGACTCCTGCGGAATCCGCGCCAGTACATCACCACTCCCTACCGCGGTACCGTCGCTCACCATGACGATGGCTCCAGCAGGCATAAAGTAACGGGCCGGGATGTCGGTGCCGGCGAGCTTTAGGTCATTGCCTTTCTTGTCCACCAAACTGATCGTCGGTCGCAAATCCTGGGCCGCGCCACGGCGCTGTTTGGGGTCGATCACCACGTAGGTGCTTAGACCGGTGAGTTCATCGGTCTGCCTATGTACCGTGACCCCGTCAACAAGATCGGCAAACGCCACCTTGCCCGCCACCTCCGTGATGACGGGGTGGGTGTGCGGATCCCATCCCGCCACCACCTGACCAACCTTTACCCTGACGCCGTCGGTGACGGTCAGGGCCGCACCATAAGGTATCCGGTGGCGTTCTCGATCAACTCCTTGCTGGTCCTGAATCACCAATTCACTGGAGCGGGTCACGACTACGTACTTACCGCTGGAGTTTTTGACCAGCCTGGTGTTCTTTAACTTTACCTTGCCACTGGTCTTGACCTCGATCTGGCTAACCGCCGCGGCCCTGGATGCAGCGCCCCCGATATGGAAGGTGCGCATGGTCAGCTGGGTACCGGGCTCACCGATGCTCTGGGCGGCAATCACTCCAACCGCCTCCCCCAAGTTGATCATGTGGCCGCGCCCGAGATCGCGTCCGTAGCACCGGGAGCATATCCCGTAACGGGTCTCACAGGTGACCGCCGAGCGCACGATGACCTGGTCGATGTTGGACTGTTCGACCAGCTCCGCCGCCTTGTCGTCGATCAGCTGATTATGCGCTAAGATGGTGCTGCCGTCGGCGGGTTTCACCACATCGCCGACCACCACACGCCCGAGAATCCGGTCGCGCAAGGGAATAATGACCTCCCCCCCCTGAACCAGCGCCCGTTTGGCAATCCCTTCCTTGGTCCCGCAATCATCCCCCGTCACTACCAGATCCTGGCATACGTCCACTAGGCGGCGGGTAAGGTAACCGGAATTCGCGGTCTTGAGCGCGGTGTCAGCGAGACCCTTCCGTGCGCCGTGGGTCGAAATAAAATATTGGAGGACGTCAAGCCCTTCACGGAAATTCGCGGTAATCGGGGTTTCGATGATGGAACCGTCCGGCTTGGCCATGAGTCCGCGCATGCCGGCAAGCTGGCGAATCTGGGCGTGGCTGCCACGGGCACCGGAATCGGCCATCATATAAATAGAGTTGAACGACTCCTGCTTAACCTCCTTCCCCTCGGCATCGACCACCGTATCGGTACCCAATTCATCCATCATGGACATGGCCACCTTTTCCGCGGTGCGCGTCCAAATGTCCACAACCTTGTTGTAGCGCTCGCCGTCGGTGACCAGACCAGAGGTGAACTGGTTTTGGATGCTCTTTACCTCGTCTTCCGCGGCGGCAAGGATGTCACCCTTGTCCGCCGGCGTGACCATGTCGTCCACACCGATAGAGATACCCGCCTTGGTAGCAAAAGCGAAACCGGTATACATCAGCTGATCCGCGAAGATGACGGTTTCTTTCAGACCGACCTCGTGATAACACATACTGATGACTTCCGAGATGGCCTTCTTATTCATCACCCGGTTAATACTTGCGAACGATAGCCCTTGTGGAAGCAGTTCGGATAAAAGCGCCCGGCCGGCGGTTGTGTCGTAGAGTCTGCGAGTTTTTACGCGCTTACCATCTTCCTCCACCAACCCCTCACTCACCCGGACCTTGATCCGTGCCTGCAGGGAGACCTCCCCCTGTTGATAGGCCCGGTGGACCTCGTTAACGTCGGCGAAAGTCTTACCCTCGCCCTTGGCGTTGACCGCCTCGCGAGTGAGGTAGTGCAGTCCCAATACAATATCTTGTGATGGCACGATAATGGGATCGCCGTTGGCCGGCGACAGGATGTTGTTCGTGGACATCATAAGCGAGCGGGATTCCAATTGTGCCTCAATGGACAACGGGATATGCACCGCCATCTGGTCACCATCAAAATCCGCGTTGTACGGGGCACAAACTAGGGGATGCAACTGGATCGCCTTACCTTCGATCAAAACCGGCTCGAACGCCTGGATGCCCAACCGATGGAGCGTCGGCGCGCGATTGAGCATTACAGGATGCTCGCGGATCACCCCCTCAAGGATGTCCCACACCTCCGGGTCCTCTTGGTCTACCATCTTCTTGGCCTGTTTGATGGTGGTCGCCAGGGCGCGCAACTCCAGTTTGCTGAAGATGTAGGGCTTAAACAGCTCTAAGGCCATCTTTTTAGGCAGCCCACACTGGTGCAACTTCAACGTCGGGCCGACCACGATTACCGAACGGCCGGAATAATCCACCCGTTTGCCGAGCAGGTTTTGACGGAAGCGACCCTGCTTCCCCTTAATCATGTCGGCCAGGGATTTCAGTTGCCGCTTATTGGCGCCGGTGATGGCCTTGCCACGCCGGCCGTTGTCCAACAACGCGTCGACCGATTCCTGAAGCATGCGTTTTTCGTTGCGCACGATGATGTCCGGTGCATTTAAATCAAGCAATCGCCGCAGCCGATTGTTGCGGTTAATCACCCGGCGGTACAGGTCATTCAAATCCGACGTGGCAAACCGTCCGCCGTCAAGCGGCACCAAAGGCCGCAGGTCCGGTGGCAGCACCGGGAGGATCTCCATCACCATCCATTCCGGGCGGTTGCCGGAATGAATAAACGCCTCGATCACCTTGAGTCGTTTAGTCAGCTTCTTTATCTTGGTTTCGGAAGAGGTGGCCGCCAATTCTTCACGTAGCGTGGCGGCCTCGGCGTCAAGATCAACGCGTTTCAACAGGTTGCGGATCGCCTCCGCGCCCATGCGGGCGTCGAATTCGTCGCCATATTGTTCGATGGCGTCCAGGTAGGCGTCCTCCGTTAACAGCATGCCCCGTTCGAGCGGTGTCATACCCGGTTCAATCACTGTGTAGGCCTCGAAATAGAGTACCCTCTCGATCTCCCGCACCGTCATATCCAGCAATAACCCCAGCCGGGACGGCAGCGATTTCAGGAACCAGATGTGCGCAACCGGGCTGGCCAGTTCAATGTGGCCCATACGCTCACGGCGGACCTTGGACAAGGTCACCTCCACCCCGCATTTCTCACAAATCACACCACGATGCTTGAGACGCTTGTACTTGCCGCACAGGCACTCGTAGTCGTTAATCGGACCGAACAGTTTGGCGCAAAACAGCCCATCGCGCTCCGGCCGGAACGTCCGGTAATTGATGGTCTCGGGCTTTTTGACCTCACCGAAGGACCAGGAGCGGACCTTTTCCGGAGAGGCGATGCCAACACGGATGGCGTCAAAGTCGTCCAACTGGACCGATTGCTTGAAAAGGCTAAATAGATCTCTCAATATCGTATCTCCATACAAACCAGCGGGCGGGTCCCGGCCCGGTGTGCGGCGGCGGTCCCTGCTCTATCAAAGAGCGGATAATACAGAATGGCGTCAGTCATGCTTAAGTTCAATATCCAGTCCAAGGGAGCGGATTTCCTTGATCAGCACATTGAAGGATTCAGGCATGCCGGCCTCCATCATATGGCTACCCTTGACGATGTTCTCGTACATCTTCGTCCGGCCGGCTACATCATCCGACTTGACGGTCAACATCTCCTGCAAGGTGTAGGCGGCACCGTAGGCCTCCAAGGCCCAGACCTCCATTTCACCGAAGCGCTGGCCACCGAACTGCGCCTTTCCTCCTAGGGGCTGCTGGGTTACCAGGCTATAGGGGCCGGTGGAGCGGGCATGCATCTTGTCGTCGACCAGGTGATTCAGCTTCAACATATACATAAAACCCACCGTGATCGGGCGATCAAAGGGCTCACCGGTACAGCCGTCGTACAACACCGTTTGCCCGCTCTTGGGCAGCCCCGCCAATTCAAGCATGGCCTTGATTTCCGACTCCGCGGCGCCGTCAAAGACCGGGGTCGCCATCGGCACACCCGCCTGGAGGTTTTGTGCCAGATCGAGGAGCTCATTGTCGGTCAGTGACCGAATATCTTCCTTTTTACCGTTGTGATTATAGATGCGCTCGATAAACCTACGGATCGCGGCAACGTCACGCTGTTCATCCAGCATCTTGCCGATCTTCTTGCCGAGTTCGTGGGCGGCCCATCCCAGATGGGTTTCCAGAACCTGGCCCACGTTCATACGTGAAGGCACGCCAAGTGGATTCAGGACGATGTCTACGGTGGTGCCGCCAGCCATATAGGGCATATCCTCCACTGGCACGATGCGTGAAATGACGCCCTTGTTGCCGTGGCGCCCGGCGATCTTATCACCGGGCTGTAGGCGACGCTTCACGGCGACAAAGGCCTTGACCATCTTGAGCACACCGGGTGCCAGGTCATCGCCGGCCTGTAGTTTGGCCCGTTTTTCCTCAAACTTGGCATCAAAGTTCTGCTTCTGTTGTTCCAGTTGCTCGCGGATCTGCTCTAAGGATCGGTTTGCCTCTTCGTTACGCAGCCGGATCTCGAACCACTTGGACCTTAGCAGCCCGGCGAGGTAGGTCTTGGTGACCTTTTCACCGGATTTGAGGCCATCGGGGCCGCCCTCCGCGGTCCTGTTCGTAAGCAGTTTCTCAATCCGGGCAAACGCGGCATCCTCAACAATGCGATACTGGTCCTTGAGGTCTTTGCTGATGCGCTTCAGTTCCTGCTCCTCGTTTTGTTTCGCCCGCGCATCCTTCTCGATCCCGTCACGGGTGAATACCTGCACGTCGATGACCGTGCCCAACATACCGGACGGCATCCGCAGCGAGGTATCTTTAACATCCGACGCCTTCTCGCCAAAGATGGCGCGCAGCAGTTTTTCCTCGGGGGTCAACTGGGTCTCGCCCTTCGGGGTCACCTTTCCGACCAGGATATCCCCCGATTTGACCTCGGCGCCGATGTAAACGATGCCGGACTCGTCCAGCTTGGCAAGGGCGCTCTCGCCCACGTTGGGGATATCGCGGGTAATCTCCTCGGGGCCGAGCTTGGTATCGCGCGCCACCGAGGACAGCTCCTCGATGTGGATGGTCGTATAGACATCGTCCTCAACCAACCGCTCGGAGATCAGAATAGAGTCTTCAAAGTTGTAGCCATTCCAGGGCATGAAGGCGATGAGGACGTTGCGTCCCAAAGCCAGCTCACCCAGGTCGGTAGACGGTCCATCCGCCAGCACGTCACCTACCGCTATCACGTCACCGACCTTGACCAGTGGCCGCTGGTTGATAGTGGTGTTCTGGTTCGAACGGGTATATTTAGTTAGACCATAGATGTCGACGCCGGGCTCACCCGGTACAATCTCTTTTTCATGCACCCGGACGACGATGCGGCTGGCGTCAACCGAATCCACTATCCCACCGCGCCGTGCGATCAGTGTGACGCCGGAATCGACGGCCACGATGCGCTCCATGCCGGTACCGATCAGCGGCTTTTCACTGCGCACGGTTGGCACGGCCTGCCGCTGCATATTGGAGCCCATGAGCGCACGGTTGGCGTCGTCGTGCTCCAGAAATGGAATCAGGCTTGCTGCTACCGACACAATTTGGGACGGTGCGACGTCGATACAGTCAACCTCATCCGGAGTCGATAGAGTGAACTCATTCATGTGCCGACATGACACCAGCTTATCAATAAGCTCACCCTTTTCATTGATGGTTGCGTTCGCCTGGGCGACTAGAAACTTACCTTCTTCGATCGCGGACAGGTATTCCACCTCGTTGGTCACCTTGCGGTTCTCCACCTTCCGATAGGGCGTTTCCAGGAATCCGTACTCGTTGGTTCGCGCATAAATCGCCAGGGAGTTGATCAGGCCAATGTTCGGCCCCTCCGGTGTCTCGATCGGGCACACACGGCCGTAGTGGGTGGGATGCACATCGCGCACCTCGAACCCAGCCCGCTCCCGGGTAAGCCCTCCCGGGCCAAGCGCGGATACGCGGCGTTTATGCGTAACCTCCGACAACGGGTTGGTCTGATCCATGAACTGGGACAACTGGCTAGAGCCGAAGAATTCCCTAACTACGGCGGACACCGGCTTGGCATTAATCAGCTCCTGCGGCATCAGGCCCTCGGATTCCGCCAGGCTAAGGCGTTCCTTCACCGCCCGTTCAACACGGACCAGGCCGATTCGGAATTGGTTCTCGACCAATTCGCCCACCGAACGGACACGGCGGTTGCCCAGGTTGTCGATGTCGTCAATCTCTCCCTGACCGTTCTTAAGCGCGATCAAGGTTTTCATCACATCAACGATGTCCTGCTTGCTCAGGGTGCCGGGGCCTTCATCCGTGTCGCGCCCAAGACGGCGGTTGAATTTCATGCGCCCGACCGCGGACAGCGCATAGCGGTCGATATTGAAGAATAGATTAGTAAAAAGATTCTGCGCCGCATCCTTCGTCGGCGGCTCGCCTGGGCGCATCATACGATAGATCTCGACCTGGCCCTCCAATTGGTTCCCAGTCGGATCGATGCTCAGGGTCTCGGAAATATACGGGCCTCGATCCAGGTCGTTCGTGTAGATCATCTGGACTTCGTTAATACCGGCCCCGATTAGTTGTTCCAGCAGTTCTTGCGAAACGACATCGTTGGCCGCCGCAAGGAGTTCGCCGCTCTCTTTATCAACAATGTCGGTGCTCAGCGTCTTGCCCACCAGGTAGTCCTCTGGAACCACAATGGTCTTCATTCGGGATTTCTCCATCTCCCGGATATGCCGAGCCGTAATACGCCGGTCGGCCTCAACGATCACCTCACCTTTCGACGTTTTGATATCAAAGCCTAATTGCTCGCCACGCAGGCGCGAAGGGATCAAATCAAACTTGATCTCTTTCTTGCCGATATGAAATGTATCCATTTCAAAAAACATGGCGAGGATTTCCTGAGTGCTGAAACCAAGTGCGCGCAACAGGATGGTGGCCGGCAACTTACGGCGTCGATCGATACGGATGTAGAGCAGGTCTTTGGGGTCGAATTCGAAGTCGAGCCAGGATCCACGATAAGGAATGATCCTCGCCGAGAACAAGAGTTTCCCCGAGGAGTGAGTTTTGCCACGGTCGTGGTCAAAAAACACCCCCGGCGAGCGATGTAGTTGGGACACGACAACCCGCTCGGTCCCGTTAATGACGAACGTACCGTTCTCAGTCATGAGCGGAATTTCGCCAATATATACTTCTTGCTCCTTTACGTCCCGAACCACCTTGTTGCTGGTAGCGTCGTCTTTCGAAAAGATGACGAGTCTCAATACCACACGCACTGGAGTAGCGAATATCAGGCCGCGTTGCTGGCACTCCCTAACGTCGAAAGCAGGTTGCCCGAAGCGATAGCTCACAAACTCCAGCGCCGCATTACCATTGTAGCTCTCAATTGGGAAGACCGATTTAAACGCGGCCTGCAAACCTTGATCAATGCGTCGCTCAGGGCGCACATCCGCCTGCAGAAATTTACGGTAAGATTCCTTCTGGATCTCCAGCAGATAGGGTACCGGGTGAACGTATTCACGCTTGCTAAAGCTTTTACGAATCCGTTTCTTTTCGGTAAAGGAGTAGGCCATTGGCGTTCCTCAGTCTGTAAACGATACTGGGTTTGAACGTATTGGGAAAGTTGGTCTCATGCACTGCCGTCCTGATGCGACCAGAAACAGGCCATGGCGGTGGTTTCCCAACCAACCACTTTTCGTTGCAGCCCAACCCGTTGATTTCGAGGTACTGTCTACTAATTCTCGATCCAGAGCGGTGCTACTTGATCTCGACGGTGGCACCCGCTTCTTCAAGCTGCTTCTTGATTTCTTCGGCCTCACTCTTGGAAATCCCTTCCTTTAGCACGGAAGGAGCGGATTCGACCGTATCCTTGGCCTCCTTCAGGCCAAGACTGGTGATTGCACGTACCGCCTTGATGACACTGACCTTATTGTCGCCGATGCCGGTGAGTACTACGTCAAATTCGGTTTTTTCCTCAGCGGGCGCCGCGCCACCCTCCGCGCCACCGGCGGGCGGGGCAGCCATCGTCACCGCGGCTGCAGAAACGCCGAATTTATCTTCCATCGCCTTGATAAGCTCGGATAAGTCAAGCACCGACATCTCGGCAATCGTATCGAGAATCTTTTCTTTAGACACAGCCATAAATCAAATCTCCTGAAATAGAATAGATAGTAGCAAGCCGTAAGTTTAAAGTTGCAAGCAATAGTTGGAACTTACCCAAACAAGCAGGAGGAAGTTGCTACTTGTTACTTGGCATATACCACTTTGGTTGTTAAGCAGCCTGTTTGCTGTCGCGCACCGCCGCGAGCGTACGCACAAACTTGCCGGGCACTTCATTGAGGGTCCGCACAAATTTCTGTAGCGGAGCCTGAAGCGTACCCATCAGTCTGGCAAGCAGTTCCTCTCGACTCGGCAGTTTAGCCAGCGCCTCGATATCCTCCGTGGATATGAGGTTTCCAGACATGGCGCCTACCGTAATGTTGAGATGTTCATTCTCCTTAGCAAACTCACTTAGCACCTTGGCCACCGCCACCGGATCCGTCGAGGTTGCCATCGCCAACGGGCCGGCGAGATGGTCGTTCAGGCACTCGAAATCCGTTCCCTGGACCGCCCGCCGAGCCAAGGTGTTCTTGACCACGCGAAGATACACCCCAGCCTCGCGCGCCCGGCCACGCAAACGGGTCATTTGCGCCACAGTTAAGCCACGATATTCGGCCAGGATCGCGGTGTGGGCGCCCGCAAGGACGCCGGCAACACCGGCGACCACGGTCTTTTTCTGCTCAATATTCTGGCTCACTACGAGCAACCTCCATACCTAAGCAGTTACAATTCAAAATTCAAGGGACCTCAAAATGTTCGCTGTCATAATGAACGAGTCGTGAGGCATCGGGGATGACAGCTTGTATATCGGGCAGGCTTGAACCTACCTTGGCCGGCTTGGGCCGGCGTTACAGAATTTTTCCAGGCGTCCTTAACCATCAATTCAACCAAGCGGCAACGAGGCCCGGTCCACGCCGATCCTAGGCCCCATGGTTGCCGACAAGGTCACCCGTTTTATGTACTGGCCCTTTGCGGTCGAGGGCTTCAACTTCTGAAGGGCGGAAAACAAAGCCAATATGTTTTCCTTCAACGCGCCAGCGGGAAACGAAGCCTTACCAATGGAACAGTGGACAATGCCCGCCTTGTCGTTTCGGAACCGCACCTGTCCAGCCTTGGCATTTTTCACCGCCTCGGCTACGTTTGCGGTCACCGTGCCCACTTTGGGGTTGGGCATCAGCCCGCGCGGGCCTAGAATCTGACCGAGCTGACCGACCACCTTCATGGCATCCGGAGTGGCAATAACTACATCAAAATCCAAATGGCCTTGCTTCACGCGTTCTGCAAGATCTTGCAGGCCAACAATGTCGGCACCCGCCTTTTTCGCTGCGTCAACCTGTGCGCCATCTGAAAATACTGCCACACGCACGGTCTTGCCCGTGCCCTTTGGAAGCACGGTTGAACCACGCACCGTCTGATCCGATTTCTTGGCCTCGATACCCAGATTAACCGCAACATCCACAGATTCGTCGAATTTGGCGGTGGCGGTTTCTTTGACCAGCGCCAAAGCCTCCTCCAGGGGATATTGCTGCTCGGCCTTAATCCGCTCGCGCAGTGCCTGCATGCGTTTCGGCTGTTTTGCCATCGCCTACATTCCCTCCGTCTCGATTCCCATACTGCGGGCGCTGCCGGCGATAATGCTTACCGCCGTATCCAGATCATAGCAATTCAGGTCAGGCATCTTGATGCCGGCGATCTCTTCCAATTGGGCCCGTGTAACGCTAGCCACCTTGTCCATGTTCGGCCGAGAACTCCCCTTCTGAACCCCCGCGGCCTTTCTCAGTAAAACAGATGCCGGCGGCGTCTTTTTGATAAAAGTAAAACTTTTATCTTTGTAGGCCGTTATCACTACTGGGATCGGCAGACCCTGTTCCATGCCCTGCGTTTCGGCGTTGAACGCCTTACAGAACTCCATAATATTCAGCCCGTGTTGGCCTAATGCCGGACCCACAGGAGGACTCGGGTTGGCCTGGCCGGCCGGAACCTGTAACTTTATGTATGCCCCGATTTTCTTAGCCATTCTCTGCTCCGACGAGTACGGACGCCTCGTCTTTTCTATAACTAACCTTTATCAACCTGAGAAAAATCCAGCTCCACCGGTGTCGAACGGCCGAATATGGAAAGCGCGACCCGCAGCTTGTTCTTTTCGTAGTTGACGTCCTCAACGATACCGTTGAAGTCCTGAAACGGGCCATCAATAACACGAACCATTTCTCCGGGCACAAAAGAGAACTTCGGGCGTGGGGCTTCCACCGCCTCCCGGACCTGTTGCATGATTGCCGCCGCTTCCTTATCGCTGATGGATGTCGGTCTAACACCAGAGCCGCCGATAAAACCGGTCACCTTGGGCACCGCCTTGACGAGATGCCACGTGTCATCGTTCATTTCCATCTGTACCAACACATATCCAGGAAAAAATTTACGCTCACTCGTCTTCTTTTGACCGCTCCTCATTTCTACGACTTCTTCCGTAGGCACAAGGATCTCACCAAACTTATCCTCCATCCCGGCGCGTTTGATGTGCTCCCGCAGGGATTGCTGAACGTGCTTTTCAAACCCAGAAAAAGTGTGTACCACATACCAACGCTTGGCCATTCCCGAATTAACCCAGCACCAAAGCCTTGACCGCCCAAGACAGCCCCGTGTCCAATAACCAGATATAGAGACCGATGGCGATAACGAGGGCGACCACTAATAAGGTCGTCTGTATCGTTTCCCGGCGGGTTGGCCAGATGACCTTGCGAAGCTCCTGGCGTGCAGTTTTGGCAAACTCCCATGCCGCCCGCCCGCTTTGAGATTGCAACGCAACGACAAGTGCCACGATTGCGGCAGACACAACCATACCGGCGCGCAACAGGGTGGCCTGTTCACTAAAATAATAGAACCCCCCGATACCAATCCCAAGAATCAGTACCGCAAGGAAAAGCAATAGCTTGTCTACCGTCAAACTAGAATCCTGCACCAGCGAGCTTTTATGAGCAGCTAGCATCTCATGGTAAATAGCGAGGGCAGTTCCCCCAGTTACTCGAAATCCATCGCTACGCTGGCAGGCCAGGAGGGAATCGAACCCCCAACCTGCGGTTTTGGAGACCGCTGCTCTGCCAATTGAGCTACTGGCCTATTTATCGTGATCGGTGATCGGTGATCGGTGATCGGCTTACTGTTCACGGTTTACGGTTCACGGCTTACGGTCCACGGTTTACGGTTTACGGTTTACGGTTTACGGTTTACGGTTTACGGTTTACGGTTTACGGTTTACGGTTTACGGTTTACGGTTTACTCAATAACCTTCGTCACCACCCCGGCACCCACCGTGCGTCCGCCTTCACGAAC
>FXBF010000517.1_pt1 | contig 13349 bp, 6 predicted proteins | sample 5335321 | NCBI WGS metagenome assembly FXBF01 (sample SAMEA103928391, study PRJEB20085) | sediment metagenome | isolation source: sediment | reverse complement strand
GCGAGCACACAGATAATTCCGGTCTTCACCGTGAAGGACTCTTCATCGTGAATGACTCGGCGCAAGATAGAGGTGGTGTATGGTAAATGTCACCGTTTGGCCTAAACATAACCCCGCCCACGCGGTGGAGCCAGTGCCGGTCCAACTATCCGCGCCGTGAACGTCGATTATCCGCGGAGTGAACGTCGATCTTGACAGATGTTGTACGGCTCAGTATTCTAGCTGAAATTTCCGAATACTGCACTCCAGTTGCTCTAGCTACCGCTGTGAGGCGAACTGGCGATTTCAATGGTGAGGCACGCCGGCAATTTCAATTCCGTGATCGGCCCCGGGCTCGAAGCCCTCAACGGCCGTCTTGCCGGGCTTCGGGGATGTCCAAGCGCGAGCCCCACCGACCGTTGCCAGCCACTGTCCGATGCCCCATGATCTTCCGAAGCGTGAAGCCACGTTTTTCCAGGATGGCGAAACTACCATGAATATGCTCAGTACGAACTGGCGAACACGTCTGGTCCGGATCGGTGTTGTATCCCTCTTTCTGGGGATTTCTTGGTCAGCCCCGATCACTGATGTTGCCCAAGCTGAAACCCTGTCGAGTTTTTATGTCGGTCACGAGGTACAGCAGCGTGCTGACACAGTCACCGGCAGCGTGACGGAGGCCCAAACCGGCACCCCACTATCTGACGTAACGGTACGAGTGTCGGGAACGGACGTTCAAACCGTCACCGATGCGCAAGGAAATTATTCTTTGCCAGCTCCTGCAAATGGAGTGCTGATTTTTCTTCAAATCGGCTATCGCAGTGTGGCGTTGTCCGTTGGCGGACGTAGGACCATTGACGTCAGCATGGAGCAATCGGTCTTGGCGTTACGGGAGATCGTCGTCACCGGTTACACCGAACAGAGGAGGGCCGATATCACGGGTGCCGTTTCCAGTGTCGACATCGAAAGCATCTCCCGACAGTCCGGGGCAAGTGTGCTCCAACGGCTGGACGGCCGCGTTGCCGGTGTAACGGTTGATGCAAGTGGTTCACCCGGCTCACGTACCACCGTCAGAATCCGGGGTATCAGTTCCTTCCAGAACAACGATCCCCTCTATATCATCGACGGTACGCCGGTCGAGGACACATACATCAACTGGCTCAATCCGAACGATATCGAGTCGATACAGGTCCTGAAGGACGCATCGGCTGCTTCTATCTACGGTGCTCGAGCAACGAATGGCGTCGTCATTATCGAAACAAGAAAAAGAGGAAGCTCGACAGAACCCCGGTTTACGCTGGATGTAAGAACAGGTGTGGCCGCTCCTGTCCGCGGCTATGACGATATCCTCATTCTGGACGCGCTGGAGTACCAGGAAATCGTCAGACGAGCCTATGTCAACGCGGGATTGCCCGTCCCGGAGAACGTCTATGGGAATCCCGACAATCCCACGATCCCTGCCTACATCTGGCCCAATGACGGAGTCAGTCAAACGACGGGTGTGGATGAGAGTACGTATTCCTTTCCGAACACTCTGATCCAGCCCGGCAGCCCCGGTACGAACTGGTGGGATGCTGTTTTCGGTCCCGCTTTGGTTACGGATGCCAACCTGGGTGTCTCAGGCAGTGGTGTGTCTCACGGCTATAATGTTTCCCTCAACTATCTCAATCAGGAAGGCACCGCGGCTTTCAACCGGTTCCAGCGGGGCAGTGTTCGCATCAACACCGCGTTCGATCTAGGTAGTAGGCTCACCATCGGTGAGAATTTCGCGTTCGCTCTCGAGGAATTCTACGGTGGGGCGGGCGACCCGGGGGGTTTTGCCGAAGGCGGCATCTTAGGCAAGGACATACTGATGCAGCCTGTCGTCCCCGTGTATGACGTCGGTGGTAATTTTGCCGCCGGGAAAGCCGTCGGCCTGGGCAATCAGTCGAATCCTCTCAGGAATGCGTGGGCCAACAAGGATGACATTGGCAAGAACCTCAAGATCTTCGGGAATGTATTTGCTACCGTTAACATCACGAGCCAATTGCAGGCGACCACCAGGTTCGGGTTCAACCTGAATGAGCAGTCAACCAGAGGCTTCAATCCTATTGAGCCCGAGATTTCCGAGCCGTCGTTTTCCAATGGCGTCTTCGAGAGCTATAGCACCTTTAGGGATTGGACCTGGAGTAACACGCTGAACTATTCGAACACGTTTGGCGAACGGCACAACGTTAACGTCTTGTTAGGACATGAAGCGAACGAGAACAGGAGCAGGTTCAACTCCTCCGGCATCAACAACCTGATAACCACGAACATCGATGCCAGGTACATTCAGGATGCTATCGGTGACCCGGACACCAAGAATGTAAGCAGCACAGGCAGTACGGGCGCTTTGCTATCCTTCTTTGGAAAGGTCGACTACAATTTCGCGGAGCGATATCACCTGAGCTTTACGCTGCGAAGGGACGGCTCTTCCAGATTGGGGCCGGATAACCGGTGGGGAACATTCCCGGCATTCAGTGTGGGATGGAGGTTGTCGCAGGAGCCGTTCCTGGAGCAAAGCCAGTTCTTTACCAACGTCATGCTGCGGTTCGGATGGGGTCTGACTGGAAACCAGCTCATACCTACCGGACGCATCGTGAGCCAATTCGGTGGTAACCGGTCAGATACCTTCTACGATATTGGCGGCACAGGCAACACTATCGTTGCGGGATTCAGGCAGACCTCGTTGGGGAACTCTGACTTGAAGTGGGAAGAGAACCAATCCATCAACGTCGGTTTGGATCTCGAGTTCTTTGGCGGCGCCGCCAGTCTCGTCATAGACGCCTACCAGAGGGAGACGGATAACCTGCTGTTCGACCCCCCCACTCCGGGAACGGCAGGCGTGGCCGCTCCCCCCATCGTCAATATCGGCAAGATGAGAAACCGGGGCATCGATTTCTCCCTCGGGTACACGGGATCCGTTGGCGATGGGACTTGGAGGGTGAACTTCAACGGAAGCCGCTACCGGAATGAAATCGTACGGATCGACGGCGTGCAGGATTTCTTCTTCGGTAACGCTGTCCCCGCACGTTTTGGATTTCAAACCATCAACCAGATTGGCGATCCGATCGGTTCGTTCTATGGCCTGGTGGCGGACGGCTTTTTTGAAGATCAGGCTGCAGTGGCTGCCCATGCGACACAGGACGGTGCCGCTCCCGGCCGGCTCCGGTTCAAGGACATGAACGGGGATGGAGAGATCACTCTGGAAGACCGGACGATTATCGGCAGTCCGCATCCGGATTTCACGGCTGGATTGGATCTTGGAGTTGAATTGGCAAGGTTCGACATCAGTGCAACGCTGTTCGGGACGTTTGGGAACGAAATATTCGACCTGCAGAAGCAATTCTACGTGTTCCGCAACTTCAGCACCAACGTCCGACGCGACCTGCTGACTGATTCCTGGACAACCGATAATCTAGACGCCAAGTACCCGAGACTGGATCAGGACGATACTTTCAGTGGTCAACAACTCAGCAGTTACTATGTCGAGGATGGATCGTACGTCAGGCTGCGAAATCTGCAAGTCGGGTATCTTCTTCCGCAGTCATGGCTCCGAGGGACGAGAACGAGAGTCTATGTGCAGGCGGAAAACCTGTTCACCATAACGGGGTACCCGGGTCTCGATCCGGCGTTGCCCGCGGCCAACATATTCGGAGCGGCTGGCGACGTGAGGGATCAATATCGGGGTATCGACAGGGGTGCGTATCCCAACAATCGAACGTTCAGCTTTGGAATCAATACCACATTCTAGTGAATTCGTCTCTTACAAGGGAACTGAAGACGATGAGATCTCTATATCGGTCCAGACTGTTTTCGGGGGCGGCTCTCCTGATCTTCGTGACAGGCGCCACGTACGCGTGTGAGGATTTTCTGACCGGCGCCCCACAGGGAGCACTGGATGACAAGACGCTGGCGAATAAGGCAGGCGTAGAAGGCACACTCATTGCCGCGTACAGAGTGTTGGACTATAACACGGGAGTAGGCGGTGCCTGGGGAACCGCCGCCAGCAACTGGGTGTGGGGAAGTGTACCCAGCGATGATGCCTACAAGGGTTCCGAGGCCAGTGACCAGCCCCCGATTACGGACATCGAATTGTTCAATTGGAGCACTGGTGGCGCCGAGGACTATCTGAACGATAAGTGGCGAGGCTCATACGAAGGGGTGGTCCGAGCCAACGCCACGCTACGCCTTTTGAACTCGGTCGTTGCAGACAGCCCGGATGAGATCTCCCAAGAGGACCAGGATGGCATCAGGGGAGAGGCCTTGTTCTTGCGGGCGCATTATCACTTTGAAGCCTGGAGGATGTGGGGGAACATCCCCTACTACACCGAGGATGATGACGACTTCCGCAAGTCGAACGTGGGCGTGGATGCCGTCGCGAGCATTCTGAGCGATCTCGACCAAGCCATCGGGCTGCTGGAGGATACTCCAAGGAACGGGGAAACGGCAAGAGTGACGTCGTGGACTGCCCGAGCCTACAAAGGACGGGTGCAGGTCTATTCCGGCGACTACAGCGGAGCACTGACGACCTTGGGAGCTGTCAGGACGGGCGGGCCGTATGCCCTGGAGCAAGACTTCAGTCAGGTCTGGACCGGTTTTCAGCAGTTTGCCAACGGCCCGGAAACCATCTTGGCGTATCAGGCCTCCGCTAATGATGGAGAGCCCGGTGGGACCAACGCGAATTATGGAGAACGCCTGAATTTCCCACATTCCGGCAGCCCGTTCGGTTGCTGTGGTTTTCACCAGCCGTCGCAAAACCTGGTCAACTTCTTCGCGGTTGACGCCAGCGGACTTCCGTTGGCCTTGACGGATCCGACATGGAACGCCCGAGGCACGAATCTCGACGCCTCGGCCTCGGTGATCGTGCCAATGGATCCGCGGCTGGATTGGACGGTCGGCAGGGATGACGTACCATACAAGGACTGGGGAGCCCACGCGCCGGACTGGATCCGGTCCCCATCATTTGGAGGTTGGTACAGCCCGAAGAAGAGCGCTTACGAATCGGCAAGTGGCGCCGTGAGCAATGTCGGGTGGGTGAATACTCAATTGAGTTCCATGAACATCCACATCTACCGGTATGCGGATCTTCTTCTGCTGCTGGCCGAAGCCGAAGTTGAAGCAGGGTCGCTCGAAGGGGCCCGAACGATTGTCAATGAGATCAGAGCGCGGGCAGGGGTTGCAGCCCAGGGATGTGGGTTTAGGCCTGGTACCGGTTTGGAACTGTTGTACCCGGGATGTGACGGGGATGCTCGCATCGCCGTGCCCATTAATGATCCCTCGATCCTCTGGGCGGATTACCAGATCGGCCAGTACCCGGTGGCAGGGTGGGACCAGACCTTCGCCAGAGCGGCCGTTCGGTATGAGAGAAGGCTTGAATTGGCCATGGAAGGCCAGCGGTTCTTTGACTTGCGGCGCTGGGGAATCGCCGAGCAGGTTATCAATGACTACCTTGCGGTAGAACAAGGAAGGAGATCATTCCTTTCAGCTGCGAGTCCATATACATCTCGATACAACCTCTTTCCCATCCCTCCCATTCAGATTGAATTGAGTAAGGTTGAGGGTGAAGACCGATTAGTGCAGAACACGGGGTGGTAAGCACCGCCGCACATTCTTTACCACACCACCCTGCAAACCAAGAGCCCGGTCCCGACCTCAGTCGGGACCGGGCTCTTGGCGAAGCGGAGGGACCAACGTCGCCTACCCTCCGTCCTCCGCACGATGCGCTCACCGGCCCCTGATCGTGAACACCTGAAGTGAATCGCTGTTATTCGCAACGAGGACGGCCTTCCCCGTCGGCGTAGTGATCAGGGCCAGATCCGTGACCTCCAAGGGAGCCAGGAAACCACTTTCGAATGCAGGAACCGGCGTAAAGTGGCCATGGCCGTCACCCTTCAGCCAGAGGCCATTGCCTGCGTCAGCTCTGGGAATGTTCGGTTCAGAATGGTACAGGTTTCCCGCCACGATCAGATCGAGATTGCCATCACCGTCAACGTCGTGGGCAATGATCCCCTTGATCGGTGATATCTGTGCCAAGTTGGGCAACGGAAACGAGGTGAAAGATCCATCTCCATCGTTCTGCAGATAGGCACTGGCAAACGTATCCGCCTGGTAATGGACTGCCTCCTGCAAACGGGAGGAACTGAAGATGTCCCGGATGGACGCCTCCGCAAACGATTCGTATGTCGAGAATTGCAGACCGACAGTGTAGATCTCTGTGCCTAACTTCGCCAAACCGAAAAAGGGATACTCCGTCCCGTCTATCTCCTGTGTGAGAACAATGTCCGTGGTCCGGTTCTCGGTGAAATCGGCCGCATAGACCCCGAACCTGCTCTCCTCTGATGTCGTGAACGTGTAATTCAAACCCAGATTTCCGGCTACCAGATCCGGATGGCCGTCGTTGTTGAAATCTCCTGGTTCGAGACTGTACCACCAACCCCGCATCGCCGGCAGGCCCACCGAGCCAGTGACATTGCGCAATCGTTCTCCATCGTTCTCATAAAATTGCACCGGCATCCAAGCGCCCGCTGTTACCAGGTCCAATCGCCCGTCGGCGGTAAAATCCATCCAGACCGCATCCGTGATCATTCCTCCGGGTTGCGCCAGCTCGGGGTTGGCGACTTCTGTAATATCAGTAAAGCTGCCTCCATCATTGCGTAACACATAGCTTCGGGTCGGATAGGGGTAGCTCCTGGGTACCAGGCGGCCACCGACGAATAGATCCAATCTGCCATCGCCCGTGAAATCGCCGGCCGTAACGCTGGCCGTGCTGGTCGGCATCTGCGGTAAAGCCGCGGCATCCCTCACAAACCTGCCGCCGCCCTGGTTGATATAGAGGCGGTCCTGCAACAAATCCGAAACCGGTGAGAGATGATACCCGCCGCTGGCCACATACAGGTCCAGCAGCCCGTTCCCGTCGGCATCGAAGAACAGGGCTCCCCAATCTTCGTGATCCTTGTCCGCCACCCAGGCTTGACGGTATGTGGATTCGACGAAACTGCCGTCCTCTCGCTGAATGAATAGTGTGCCTGGGGAACCTGATGCACCGCCAATGAATACGTCATCCAGGCCGTTACCGGTTACATCTCCCACGGCAAGCGGAGGCCCCTGTCGGGAAAGCATATAAGGCAACAGGGGTTGTACACCGTAATCGACCAACGCCTTTTCCCGGTGCTCATACTTCAACGCCCTGCCGGCATCCATCGGCTGGAACATATGATTGTGAGCAGGAGCAGAAGGATTGGGTCCCGTCTTCTCTGTTGCATCTTCCTGTCTCACGGTCAACACGCGATCAACCTGCAGATCGGTCAGTAGCTGATAACGCCCATCGGGCCAAACCACTTCCAGGCTATCCACGCGCTGGGCATCACCCAGCCCGAAATGAATCCTGTCATCCATGCTGGACATATACCCCCTGTAAGGGGTGTGGTAGACATATTGCTTTTGTCCGCCGGCCATGAGGATCAGCTTCGATCCGAGCCCCCGGTTGTTGGGATACTCCCCTTGCAGCTCGATCTGCAGATAGTGATTCGTGTCGTCAGTGGGTTGGACATTTTGGTAGATAAACGCCGGCGCGTCGATGTTATTGATCACGATATCGAGCCTGCCGTCGTTGTCCAGGTCGGCGTGTGCTGCGCCGTACGAGAAGCTCGGGTGGTCCATCCCCCATTCTTTGGTTTTGTTGGTGAATGTCAGATCACCCTCATTCCGGAAGACATAGTTGGACACCTCGTAACTGTGCAGCTCATCCAGGATTTGCAGTCCCCTTTGCTCGTCTCCGGTCTGGCGTGCGGTGTACATTTGCATCTGGTAATCAAAATCGATGACTGCTTTTGGATAGCCATTGGTGACGAGGATGTCCTTGTATCCGTCGTTGTCATAATCGCCAAAGAGGGCACTCCAGCTCCAATCCGTGTAGGCGACACCCGCCAGGCGGGCAATTTCACTGAAGCTGACATCCCCGTCTCGCGTGACTCCGCTATTCAATTGCAATGAGTTGACGTTGTAATCATTGCGAAACCCTCGGCGGCGGAACTCCATGAAACTACTATAGGTCATGGCTCCAGTCACCCGCTTCCGTGCCGGCAAATCATCAGGCGCCATGTCCGTCTGCAGAATATCGAGCCAGCCGTCATTGTTGAAGTCGGCAATATCGACGCCCATGCCCGCAAAGCTCGTGTGCTTGAGCCATGCGGCCGCGTTGTCGGTGAAGGTTCCATCCCCATTGTTGACATACAGGACATCGTTGGGCGTCTCGTCGTTGGAGATATAGATGTCGGGCCACCCATCCCCATTCAGGTCGGTAACCGCGACGCCGAGTCCAAACCCGACCTCCCTCAGGATGCCCGCTTCCGTGGACACGTTCGTGAACGTGCCGTCGCCGTTATTGCGGTAGAGTCGATCGTAGCTGATGGGACTCTGGCTGCGTACGCCGAACGGGTGCCTTGCTGCCTCGCCGCGCGCAAAATCCCCGGGAGAATTGGTGAGTAGAAAGAGGTCGAGGTATCCGTTCCGGTCGTAATCGAAGAAAACGGCGTGGGTGGTAAAGCCGGTGTCATCGATACGATATTCCGCAGCAGCTTCGGTGAAGGTACGGTCCCCATTGTTGAGAAACAGCAGGTTGGCCCGTTCTTCCGGTTTGGACCACTCGGGTCCGGAGACGGAGACATAGATATCCAGATACCCGTCGCTATCGATATCCACCATGCTGGCCCCGGTGGCCCATCTGTCGGTCACGACGCCCGCCGACTCCGTAATGTCTTCGAACTGCAAATCCCCTTTGTTAGCATACAGGCGGCTCGAGACCATGTTGCCTGTAAGGAAAATGTCCGGCAATCCGTCGTTATCGATATCACCGACGGCCACGCCCCCACCGTTATACACGAAAGCGTCCGTTTGCACATTCACGGAATCATTGGTGGTGATGGTATTGGCGAAAGTGACTCCGGTTTGATCCGGGGTCAGTAGCCTGAACAGTGGGGGAGCTTTTTCTTCATTACTGCATCCATCTAACAAAAGAAGAGAGATAAAGAGCGCCAATAGATATCTGCACGTCATGTTTATGTAGCTAATGGATTTTGGCGGATCGCGCGCTCGGCTCCGACGCTTGGGACTCTCCGGTTAGTCACCGCCGCCCGTCGCCCGGTTGCCGAGCACCTCGACCGGGAATCGATAGTTCACGCCCATAGCGTCCAGGTGTGGCAACACACTCTCCAGCCGGCGGACAAACGCATCCCAGTCCCGGGCGGCGGCGTCACTCCAGACGACCTCGGCCAGGGCCACCGCCCGAGGATAGGCCATGTACTCCACGTACTCGGGCGTACGGATGTACTCCGTCCACACATTACCCTGCGCGCCGATGATGTGCTCCGCCTCGGCCGCCGTCAGCACATCCGGCACCGGCTCGAACGCGTACACGGTTTCCAACGTTATCGGGAACCCCGCCCAGTTCATGGCCAGCGGTTCCGTCGCCTCGTCACCTTGATAGAAGTCGAAATACGCATACTGCACCGGCGTCATGATGACGTCGTGCCCCTGTCGGGCCGCGGCGATGCCGCCTTCGGTGCCTCGCCATGACATGACAGTCGCGTCAGGTGCCAACCCACCCTCAAGGATTTCATCCCAACCGATCAGCCGTCGGCCGTTCGCCCGGAGGTACCGCTCGATCCGGCGGATGAACCAACTCTGCAATTCGTCTTCGTCGGCCAGCCCCTCACGGCTCATCACCGCCTGGGCCTGATCGCTCTCCCGCCACTGCCGCTTGGGTACCTCATCACCCCCGATGTGGATGTACTCGGAGGGGAACAGCTCCATGACCTCCGATAACACATTTTCTAGGAACGTGAACGTCTCTTCCTTGGGACAGAAGATCGTGTCGTGTACTCCCCACGTGGTGGAGACCGCGAGGCGCTCGTCCGTGCATCCGAGCTCCGGGTAGGAGGCAATCGCCGCGGTGGCGTGTCCGGGCATCTCGATCTCCGGAATGACCGTCACGAATCGCTCCGCTGCGTAGGCGACGACATCGCGGATCTCTTCCTTTGTATAGAAGCCACCGTGCTTGACGCCGTCGCCCACGTACGGGTCGAGATTCTTCTCGACCGGACTCTCGGCGCGCCAGGCCCCGACCTCCGTCAGCCGCGGATAGGCGTCGATCTGCACCCGCCACCCCTGATCCTCGGTGAGGTGCCAATGGAATCGATTGAGCTTGAACCGCGCCATCGTGTCGATGTACTTCTTGACGAAGGCGACGTCGAAGAAGTATCGCCCCACGTCCAAGAGCAGGCCCCGATAGGGAAAACGCGGGGCATCCTCGATGACCACCGCGGGCACCACCCAGTCCACGTCGACCGACGGCGTATCCGATTCCACTTCGGCCGGTAGCAGTTGCCGGAGCGTCTGGAAGGCGTAGAACGCGCCGGCCTCGGTCGCCGCTTCGATCGTCAGTTCCTCGGCCGTCACCCGCAGGACGTACCCTTCCGCCGGGAGTGACGGATCGGCGGCGACCCGGATCCGCGACGCGGCCCCGCCGGATCCCACGGTGAGGGGAAAGCCCGTGCTGCGCCTGAGATGCTCCACCTCACGGTCCACCACCCTCGCCAGCTCCGGCGCCACCACCTCGACCAGGGTTTCCGCCGTGAACCGGAACGGGGCGGCTCCGGGCCGGACCGAATTCGGCACCGGGATCACCTCGACGGGGATCTGCTCGTCGGCGGACAGGCATCCCACAGCGATCAGGAGAAGAAGCGGCGAGAATCGCTTCACCGTGAACTCCTTGGATCATGGTTTCACCGCGCGGCCTCAGACACTGTGATTCCCGCCAGCAGTCGCCTGCCTTAGGGCCGGGCCGACAGAAATCCCAGCAGAGGAGGAATCATCAGGATGGAAAAGGCAATGCCAAGCGTCCAGCTAAGCCATTGCTTCCCGGGATGATTGACCCAGTAAAAGAGGATAACTGATAACAGAAACGACTGCAACAGAACTTCCCACAGACCCAGCATCTGAGCCAGCGGCGGAATGATCGTGTAGATCAGCCCCTCCACAGAGCCGGGAGCAGGTCCGAATGTGGATAGAACACCGAGAGCAAGCAAGAGCCACCAGAGAGTTAGCCACCCGCCTCTTTCGGCAAAGAGGACCTTGCGCAAGGGGTAGAAAGCCAGAGCAAAGATGACCCCGCGGACGGGTTGGAACAGGGGAAGGGGGGAGCGGCGAACTCAGGCTTGGACCACGTACGCTTCCATTGCGTAGTACTCGGGCAGCCCCAGGCGGTCGGCCTGGGCTGCCATCTCGCGGTTCCGCGCGTCGACCCGCTGCCAGAACTCCCGCTCGTCGTGGCCTCCGGGAAACGGCGCCGTGTCCTTCTGCGACTCGTGCTTGAAGATGGCGGAGACCTTGGCGCGCAGCTCGTCGTCGGACAGCGGCACAAGGACATTCGCCTCCGTGATGGACCACTCCTGCCACGCGCCCCGGTAGAGCCACACCTCGGGCGGCGGGCCCGGGTAGCGGGCGAGCGCCTCCTCGATTGCGCGCTTGCACATGCGGTGCGTGCCGTGCGGGTCGGACAGGTCGCCGGCTACGAACACGTAGTCCGGTTGCACGTCGTTGAGCAGGGTCAGTACGATCTGCACGTCCTCCGGTCCGATGGGGCGTTTGCACACCTCCCCCGTGCGGTAGAACGGCAGGTTCAGGAACCGGGCGGCCTCGGGCGCGAGTCCCACTGAGCGCAGGGCGGCGATGGCTTCGGACTCCCGTACCGCGCGCTTGAGATCCTGCACCCCTGGCGGGTCGACGCCGGTGGGCGGCTTGCGAGCGAGCGCGGCTTCGACCTCCGCCCACCGGGCCGCGATGGCCCCGGCATCGAGGTGGAGCACGGGGGCGGCCCGCTGCATGAAATCCAGGTGCCGGCCCACGTCGTGGTCGAAGACGGCGATGTTGCCGCTGGTCATGTAGGCGACGACGGTGTCGTTGTGGTTCTCCTTCAGCTTGCGCAGGAGGCCACCCATCGCGATGACGTCGTCGTCGGGATGGGGGGAGAAGACCAGCATGCGCTTGCGCAGCGGCAGCGCCGACCGGCCGCGGATCTTGTCCTGGAGCCGGTTGAACACCTCGCCGTTGATGGGGCCGGGAGTGCCGTACTTGGCCAGGAGCGGGCTCAGGTGGTGCTCCGCGTAGTCCGCGGCGCTCAACTTGAGGATGGCCTTGCCCGTCTCCTCGGCGAGCCATACCACCGCCCGCTCCGTCATCTGGGGTGTCCATTCGACGCTCTCCAGCACCCACGGCGTCTTGACCCGGGTGAGTTCGGCGGCGGCCGCCAAGTCCAGGTAGACCGTCGCAGTGGGGTGTCGCTGGAGAAAGGTGGCCGCCACCACCGTGGGCGTGACGTCGCCCTCCACCGCTCGCCAGACGATGGCTGCCTTGTGCTCCCCGCTGGCGATCAGAGCGATCTCCCGTGCCTCGAGGATCGTCGCGACCCCCATCGTGAGGGCCTCGCGGGGTACGTTCGCCTCGCGGAAGAAGTCGGACGCCGCGTCCCGGCGGGTGATCGTGTCGAGGGTGACCAGGCGGGTCCGGGAGTCGGCCGCGGAGCCGGGCTCGTTGAAGCCGATGTGGCCGCTCTTGCCGATCCCGAGGATCTGGAAATCGATGCCCCCGGCCGCGCGGATCGCCCGCTCGTAGGCGGCGCAGTGCTCCGGGATGCGCTCGCGGGGCACGGCGCCGTCCGGAATGTGGACGTTCTCGCGGGCGATGTTCACGTGGTCGAAGAAGTTCTCCCACATGTAGCGGTGGTAGCTGTGCGGGCTCTCGGGCCGCATCGGGTAGTACTCGTCCAGGTTGAAGGTGACGACCCGGGCGAAGTCGAGCTCGCCCTCCCGATGGCGGCGCACAAGCTCGGCGTAGATGCCGAGCGGCGTGCTGCCGGTGGCGAGCCCCAGCACGCAACGGTCCTTCGTGCGCACCGCCTCCCCGATCACCGCCGCGATGCGGTCGGCCAGTAGCACGGCGAGGTCCTCGTGCTCGGGGACGATCACGGTGGGGATGCGCTCGCGATCGCGACAGCCCTCGAGCGGCGCACGGATTGCCCGTCCCGCGAGGTGGCTCGGCGCAGCGGTTCGCTCCATACCCACAATTATGCGCGGGCGCGCGGGCCAAACCAAGGGGCGCAGGCGCTTGACGGACTGCCACGGATTACCAAAGGAAGGGCTGCCGCGGATTACCAATGGGACGCGGATTGATCATGGCCTGCATCCGTGTTCCGACAGCAAATCTGCGGAAGGACTGCCACGGATGACCATTAGAACGCGGATTGCTCATGGCGCGCATCCGCGTCCCCACAATCATCCGCGGCAGCGTATCCG
>FXBF010000516.1_pt1 | contig 13359 bp, 11 predicted proteins | sample 5335321 | NCBI WGS metagenome assembly FXBF01 (sample SAMEA103928391, study PRJEB20085) | sediment metagenome | isolation source: sediment | reverse complement strand
ACCTCGACGAGCGCTGAACCCACGATGGCGCCGGCCGCGTGTTTGCCGACGTTGGCGACGTCTTCGGCCGCACGGATGCCGAAGCCTGCGCAAACCGGCACGGGCGATACTTCTGACACCTTGTCCAGGTAGTCGGCCAGACCGGCGGGCAGGCCACCGTCACCACCGGTGATGCCGGTGATCGTTACCGCATACAGGAAACCACGTGATTCCTGGGCCAGCATCTTGAGTCTGTCGGGTGGCGTTGCGGGCGTGACAAGCTGAATAAGGCCGATGCCTTTGGTCTCCAGCGCGCTTCGAATTTCTGCACATTCTTCGAACGGCAGATCGGGCACGATGAAACCGCATATACCGGTATCGAGTGCGCGTTGCGCGAGATTATTGAACCCGTAGGCGAGCAGTGGATTTAGATAAGACATAAGAACGATGGGTGTCCCAATTTGTCCCTTCACTGATTCGAGTTGATCGAAAATCCACCTCAGCGTGACGCCTTTCACGATCGCAACATGACTGGATCTTTGAATGGTCATGCCATCTGCCATCGGATCGGAAAACGGCACACCAATTTCGACCACGTCACCGACTTCGGCGACTGCCCGCAACGTGTCGAGGAACCCGGCTGGTTCCGGGTAGCCGGCGGTTATGAAAGGTACGAGGCCGGTCTGGCCATCCTTGTTGGCCGAAGCGATCGCCGCGGATATCGAGTCATGCGGCTGCATGGGTTCGTGTCCTCACCGGGTATTTCGTCAGTGTCGGCATGTCCTTGTCGCCTCTTCCCGAGTTGCCGATCAGTATCCGCTTGCCGGGATTCTTCTCAGACCATCGTTTTGCTCCGGCATAGGCGTGTGCAGTTTCCAGCGCCGTCAGTATGCCCTCCGTCTCGCAGAGCTCCTCGAGCGCTTCCAGCGCTTCGTCATCGGTCGCCGTCTCATACGTCACCCTGCCCACTGCCTGAAGGAGGGCGTGCTCCGGCCCGACGCCGGAGTAGTCCAGCCCGGCGGAAATGGAATGCGTCTCCTGGACCTGGCCGTCATCGTTTTGCAGGATAAGCGAGTAGCAGCCCTGCAGCACGCCTGGCGTACCGGTTGCCAGCGTCGCCGCATTTTGACCCAGCCCGTCTCCGGTACCGCCGGCTTCAACACCGATCAGCTCGATGTCGTCAGCGAGCAATGGATGAAAAAGCCCGATTGCATTAGAGCCGCCGCCGACACAGGCGAATGCCACATCGGGCAAACCGCCGGCGAGATCGAGCATCTGTTGGCGCGCTTCGGTGCCGATAACCGATTGCAACTCGCGAACGAGATAAGGATAGGGATGCGCGCCGACAACAGAGCCCAGGAGATAGTAGATACCGGCCGGATCGGAAACCCACGCTCGCATGGCCTCGTCAATGGCCGCCCGCAGAGTCTTGTCACCCGTTTCGACCGGTTTAACCTCAGCGCCCAGCCGATGCATTCGATCGACGTTCGGCGCCTGTCGTTCGATGTCGACGGCCCCCATATACACGCTGCATGGCAGGCCGACTCTTGCGCACGCAGCAGCGGAGGCGACACCGTGCTGCCCCGCGCCCGTCTCGGCGATGACGCGCTTTGCGCCGAGACGTTTCGCCAGCAGGGCCTGACCGATCGCATTGTTTATCTTGTGTGCGCCGGTATGCGCCAGGTCTTCACGTTTGATCCAGACCTCGGTGCCCCAGCGCTCGCCAAGGCGCGGCGCAAGGCTCAATGCAGTGGGGCGCCCTACCCATTCACGCAGCTGCTTTGAGAATTCAGCCTGAAAATCCGGACTGTGCAGGTGTGTTCGAACGCCCTCTTCCAGCCGCTCGAACGCGGGCACGAGCGTTTCCGGAACATAGCGCCCGCCAAAGGGCCCGAATCGGCCACCAGCGTCCGGCAGCTGCCCGTCAATCAGGGCCTTCTGCAGGGTTGCCGCTTCATTGGTATCCAGTGTCGACTTCATACACGTGCCCTCCAGTGTTCTGGCCCGCAATCAAGTTCGCGAATTTGCTTGTCCTTTTTGCCGCTGACAGCGTTGCTTCTCCTCGCGTGGAGCCTGCCACTACTCGTCGTCGCGCCTTGCCGGCGGCAAAAAGTCCTGCGCGCCTTCAGCAAATTCATTGCAGGACAAGACACTAAATCACCTGGTTCCCGGGTTTGGCGTCGCTCTTACGGTATCGATGAACGCACGTATCAGCTCCGGGTCTTTTTTTCCCGGCGATGACTCAACAGCGCTCGATACGTCGACGCCGTATGGCGCGACCTGCCGAATGGCCTCGGCAACATTTTCCTGGCTCAGCCCGCCTGCCAGTATTATCTGTTTGCGGGCCGCGAGGCTGGCTGCGATGCCCCAGTCAACGGTCTCGCCCCGGCCGCTGGTCTTGCCTTCATAAACGAATGTATTCGGCAGGTCCCCGTTCCCGGCAACCGTTCCTTCCCGAACTACCGGCCATCTCGTAATGTCGTCCGGTACATCCAGCTCGAGAAAGTCCTGCGCATCCGTTTGCAAAACGTCCGGACAGAAGATCGCTTGTACTTCTTCCCACTCGTCGGCGCCCGGATGCATCATGACGGCGACGCGAAGTACATGCTCCGGCACGTTTGTCGCAATGAATGCCGCGTGCCGGGCAGTCACTTGTCGCACCGATTTCGCGAACACGAAACCCACTGCGTCGGCGCCCGCTTCTACCGCGGCATCTACGGTTGCTGCGTATTTCAATCCACAAATTTTGACCAGGCAGGGCATGGCGCTCCTAAAAACTCAATGTTGGCCGGGCGCGCCGCAGGGAATGGCTGTAGGAGCCGTTCCTACGGTTGCGTTTATTTGACGTCAGCCTCAAGCCATTCTCCCTTCGCGGCCGGCCTCGAGCATGTCCCGGATCAGTTGCCCCGGATCCGGGGCGCGCATCAGTGCCGTGCCGACGAGCGCCAGGCTGTATCCCCAGCCAGCCGCCGCAGCGGCATCCTGACCGTCGTGCAGCCCGCTTTCGGCAACACAGGGAACACCCCGCGGCAGATGAGGGCCGAGCGCCTTCAAACGCCCCGGATCGACATGCAATGTGCGAAGGTCCCGCGTGTTGACGCCGACAAGGAGCTTGCCGGACTCCGCCTGATCACGATGCCGGGCGTCGTCAAGCAACGCCGTCGAACGACGCAGGTCATCTTCATCGAAGGATTCCAGCAGGACGAACATTGAATGCTCGTATGCGCAGTTCAGCATGTCGTTCATTTGATTATCGGTCAACATCGTTGCGATGAGTAGAACGCCGCTTGCGCCCGCGGCCCTCGCTTCCAGGATCTGTACTGGATTTACAAGAAAATCTTTTCGCATTACGGGAACGGAAATGCCATTGACCGCTCGTACGACCTCTTCCAGGTGTGCAAGTTCGCCGGAGAATTGTGTCGGCTCCGTCAAGACGGAAATCGCGGCGGCCCCGCCTTCGGCATAGCCAGCTGCCCGTTCGCTTCGGCTCGAAGTATCATTCGAAAGCGCACCTTCCGATGGCGAGCGGTTCTTAATCTCTGCAATCACATCGAAAGTTCCGAGCGCGAGCGGCACGACGGGCAGATCCAGGTCGGCGGATCGCACCGTACCCTCCGCCGCCGACGCCCTGTCGGCACTTTCTTTTGCCATCGTTTCGAGAAAATCGCTCATGCAGCTCTGAATTGTGCTTCCAGGTCGCCGAGAAGATTCTTTGCAGCTCCACTATCGAGGGCCGAGGCTGCCATTTCGACACCGTCTTTCGCATCTTCGGCCATACCGAGAACCTCCAGCACCAGCGATGTACCGATTAGCAAAGCGTCACGGTGCGGACCTTGATCCTCTCCGTCAAACACGCGACGGAGTTCATTTGCGTTGTGTTTTGCGTCGCCACCGGCCAGTTCTTCCGGCCGGCAACGATCAATTCCATATTGTTCCGGTGTTCTGACAGTTTCTTCGACTGAACCGCCGTGGGCGTCGTACAAAACGAAATCGCCAACCGGCGTCGCTTCGTCCCATCCCGGCTCACCATGCACGACGAATGCCCGTTCGATGGGCATGCCCGCCAGTGTGTCTGCCATGAGTTTGGCAGCGTCTTTGCTGAATGCGCCGACCAGCTGAAACGGCGGCTCGGCAGGATTGGTCAGTGGCCCAAGCATATTGAAGACGGTCCGCACACCGAGTGAATTCCGTACTGGCATGATTGCCTTCATCGCCGGATGAAAAGCCGGTGCAAACAAGAAAGTGAAGTTGGTCGCCTGAAGGCAATCGATGACTGCCTGCTCATCGAGCGGCAATGGCATACCAAGATGCTCGAGCATGTCGGCGCTGCCGGACTTGCTGGAGACAGATCGGTTGCCATGCTTGACGACGCGAGCGCCGCAAGCAGCTGCCAGCAAGCCTGTGCCCGTAGACAGGTTCAGGCTTCCCGAGCCATCTCCTCCCGTCCCGACAGTATCGACAGTCGGGCTGCCATCGGGAATCGCAGGGTGCAGCGCCAGTTCACGCATTGCCAATGCAAATCCGCGAATCTCATCCGCCGTCTCTCCCTTGGCTCTCAATCCGGCCAGCAAGGCGCCGGCCAGGGCCGGCTCCATTTCCCCGGCGGCCAGCTCATGCATAAGCGCGGCCGCCTCCGACTCACTCAGGGACTCGCCGTCAAGGACCCGGTCCAACAAATTACTGTTGCTCATCGTCCTGTCATCCGTATGAAATTATCCATCAATTTGTCGCCCTCGGGCGTAAGTACACTCTCAGGATGAAATTGCACGCCCTCGAGCGGCAATTCCCTGTGCCGTACGCCCATGATTTCGCCTCTGTCCGTCTGGGCCGTAAGCTCGAGATCATCCGGCAGGGATGTGTGATCGGCACACAGGGAATGGTAGCGGCCGGCTTCGAACGGTTGGGCAAGTCCTCTAAACACAGTTTTGTCGTCATGTTTCACCATTGACGTCTTGCCATGCATCAGTCGTTCCGCGCGCACGATGTCGCCGCCGAAGTGACTGACAAGGCACTGGTGTCCGAGACAAACGCCAAGCATCGGCACTATTTCCGAGAACACATCGATCATCGTAAGCGATACACCAGCATCTTCGGGCCGCCCGGGACCCGGTGAAATTACGAGGTGAGTAGGCTCGAGTTCCAGCGCGCGGTCTGCGTCGATCGCATCATTGCGGTAGACGAGGACCTCTGCTCCCTGCGCCGCGAACGCCTGGACCAGGTTATAGGTAAACGAGTCATAGTTATCGATCAGCAGGATGCGCACTTTTTCGTGCTTCATAAACCTTCTCCCGCGATCTCGAGGGCCCGGCGAAGAATTGCGCTCTTCGCAAGGACTTCCTGAAACTCCCGCTCCGGCACGCTGTCTGCGACCAGCCCCGCACCAGCCTGATAACTGTACTCGTTGCCGTTGAATACCAGTGTGCGGATTGTGATCGCCTGATCCATATCGCCGCCGCTGCCATAGTAACCGGCCGTACCGGCGTAGAGTCCGCGACCGACGTCTTCCATTTCCTCGATAATTTCCATCGCCCGTACTTTAGGTGCACCAACGAGGGTACCCGCGGGGAAGCTCGCGGCAAACAAATCGAAAGCATCGTATTCGGGGGCCAGTTCGCCCTGTACGCCGCTGACGATGTGCATCACGTGACTGTATCGTTCGATTGCACGATACGGTTCGACATGCACGCTTCCCGCCGCTGCGACGCGTCCGAGGTCGTTGCGGGCGAGGTCGACCAGCATCACGTGTTCTGCCGACTCCTTGGGATCGTCCAGCAGGGCGATCTCGTTCTGTCTGTCTTCATCGGGTGTTTTTCCGCGCGGCAAAGTACCGGCAATTGGCCGGAGGGATGCGGTTCGACCGTTCAGTTTGACCAGCGCCTCAGGCGACGAGCCAACGACTCTAAGGTCACCGAACTCGAGATAAAACATGTAAGGCGAAGGATTGAGCAGGCGCAATGCACGATAGACCTCGAACGGCGATACGTTCGACTCGCCACGATACAGAATGGACAAGACGATCTGATAAATGTCACCGGCCGCGATGTATTCCTTACAGGCCTCCACCCGCTCCGCAAATTGCTTCTCCGTCATGCTGCCGACCGCAGGAGATGTCTTTGTGAAATCGCCGCTGGACGGCACGGCTCCACGCAGAAGTTTGATCACTTTCTTTCTTAATGCTTCGCGTTCGGCGTCAGGGCCATCGTGCAACAGTGCAACGCGACGAGTCAGGTGGTCGAACACCAGAACGGATGACGGCGCGGTAAATGCTGCCTCGGGAATTGCCGTTTGGGGTGTGGTATTCATTGGCAGCCGTTCGAACAGGCGCACGACGTCATAACCTGATACACCGACAAGGCCGCCTGAGAACGGCAGGCCCTCCACGAGCGGTTTCGGTTCCGGTGCTGCAGCCAGCGCCGATCTGAGCAGGTTCAGGTATTCCGCCTGGTTCTGCGGGCGCTCGAGAACTTCGTCCCCGATCGAGAATGTCTGACCCTCGAGCCGGATCTCGAGTGCGTCACCGAAGCCCAGGAAGGAATATCGTGCGAGCCGCTCGCCGCCCTCCACACTCTCGAGCAGGAACCTCGGATTCAAGGCCCGAAGCTTGAGATACGCCGATACCGGCGTATCCAGGTCTGCTGCGATGTCGAACGGCGCCTGCATATTTCCAGCTCACACTCACCCATAAAAAAACCCACCCCCACGGTCTGGCGGAGATGGGCTTATTCGTTCGTTCTGCTCTGCTATACGTCAGCCAGCCGCCCACTCCTCATGGGGCAGCCAAGACCAGTGCTGTGCATAGCGAGCATTCATGAGCCTGAGTATCTCCGTGACTTGGGTGCAGGTCAAGGGATATGGGCCGGATTCGGGGGCCTGCGCTGGTGTGTCAACAAGGCTATATCGATGGGCTCAGCGAGTCGGGAAGGCGAGAAAATGATTGCTCGGACAGGCTCCTATAGTCCGTAGAGTAAAGGCAGGACGATGGAGAAACCGACCCACATGATGATCGTGAGTGGTATGCCCACCCTCATGAAGTCGGAGAATTTGTACCCGCCGGCGCTGAGAATAAGCAGGTTCGTCTGGTAGCCAAATGGGGTCGCATAGCTCATATTGGCGCCGAAAAGTACTGCGAGCACGAAAGGCTCGGGGCCGGCGCCAAGCTGCTGGGCGATTGCGAATGCGATCGGCGTACCGATAACGGCCGCGGCGTTATTGGAAACGACGTTAGTCAAAATCGTCATGATGAGCATGAGCAGACTCAGCATGAGCGGAATCTCCATGCCGGCGGTAACGCTGACAAAGCTCATCGCAAGGTAATCGGCCATACCGGTGCCTATCAGGGCCTTGCCGAGCGCCAGGCTCGTAACGATGATCATGATAATCGGGGTCGACAGCGCGTGCGCTGCATCCCGCCACGACAGACAGCCCATCGCCATCATCAATCCGACGCCAATCAATGCACTTACGGAAATGGGCATGATGCCGAAAGCCGCGGCAAGCACCACGAATGCCATTGTCCCCAGAGCACGGTTGGCGCGATGCGTATGCGGCAGGTCGGTCGTGCCGTCGAGCACGAGCATGTTGCCACTGACTTTCAGGTCATCGATCGCGTCCCGCGAGCCCTGGACCAAAAGGACATCACCTGCCCGGAGTCGAATCATGTTGAGGTCGCCCGTAACCTGTGCACTGGGCGAGCGCGCCCTGTGGACTGCCAGCGGCAAAAGTCCGTAACTGGTGCTGAAGCGCGCGGCTGCAAGGCTTCGCAAATGCAGCGGGGATCCGCGCGTCACGACAACTTCCGCAAGCTGCTGTCCGGCAGCCTGCAGCGGAGTGTCCTCGTCGACCGGGTGCTCAATGTCCGACACGTTATAAAGCGTTGCACCCAACTGGCGCTCGAAGTGCTTGAGGTTGTCCGGCGAGTCCTTAACGAACAGGCGGTCACCGGGCTGCAATATCACCGATGGTAGTTTGGCGAGGAACAGGGATTCACTGCGCTGTATCCTGTCCACCCGCATATGCCCATCGGTTTTTGCGAGGATTTCCGACAGGCTCTTGCCATCGGCGAAACTGCCCTCCTTGATATAAAGCTGACCTGAAAACACTCGCGGCGATATATCTGCCATCGGCGGATCGCGTTCCGGCAACAGTCGCGGCGCAATCAACCAAAGAAACGCAATGCCGACGCCGCCGACGAGTGCGACCGGCAGCATGAAATCGAACATCCCGAAACGTTCCATTCCGAGGTGGTGTGAAATGTCGACAACCAGAAGGTTTGTCGACGTGCCAATCGTTGTCGACATACCGCCGACTATGGTCGCCAGGCCCATCGGCAACATGACGCTGGATACCGGAAACTTAACCCTGAGCGAGACGCCGACCAGTATCGGCATCAGCAATACGACGATGGGCGTATTGTTCATGAACGCGCTCAGCACCGCCGCGGCCACGAGTGTGACAATCAGGGCGAGCACCGGTCGAGTTGACCATGCCCGGCCAACGACCGTTGCCAGCGGCTGCAGCGCGCCGGTCGTCTCGAGCGCTTTGCCGACGATCATGAGGGCGGAAATCGCTACCAGCGCTTCATTACCGAAGCCGGCGAAAAACTCGGCCGGTCCGATAGCGACACCATCGCTCGAGTAAGGAAAGAATTGAAAACCCGCAACCAGAACGATGAGGATTCCCAGGCTCGAGGATTCCAGCGGGATGCGGTCACGCGTAAAAAGAATGAGGGCTACTACGGTGAGCAGCAGGACAGCAATCCCATGCGAATCTGGTGTTATCCCTTGCAACGGGTCCTCGCAGATTTATCAGAAGAATGGGGCCGGACCCATTGCTGTCCCACAAACATTAAATGCCAGGCCCTGAACAGAAACGGTAGCATGGCGTTTGTGTCGTTTTTATTCGTTGGGCACATAATATTAGCATGGATATCCCTGCAAGCATCGCCCGTCAGGACGGGCTCCAACAATCGCCTGATTATCCCTGCAAGCATCGCCCGTCAGGACCGGCTCCAACAATCGCCTGGATCCCTTTGCACGCATCGCCCGTCAGGACGGGCTCCTACGCGGGCGTCTATTAGCAACTGTAGGAGTCCGTCCTGACGGACGATTGTCGAACCCCGTGCATCATTTGGCGCCGTTTTGACGCCGATCCTGAGTTTATGGGACAGCAGTGGGATGTACCCCTTTTTCCTTGTCCGTCCCCAATTAACGGCATTGTGGTCTATCCCAAATCTCCGCCGACTTCAGACCGTATATTAATCTATACCCCGGCCGCAATGAGTGAACGGCCATTTCGTTGTTGCATGACAGCCCATGCCCTGGTGTGGAAGCGCTTGAATTGGCCAATATTCCAGCTGTCCAGCGGCGGTTGGCCGGCGAATGCAAAGGCGTCGGCATGAGCCAGAATCGGAAGGAGATCGGTAAATCCGGCCGTATCTTCGCTACCTTCCGGCAGCACCGAATACGGCGACATGACCAGCAAGTTGCGATGTCTTACGGCCGAGCTTGCCAGAGCGAGATGCCATCGCCGCTGCCAGTTCTGTCTGTGTGAATGGTCGCAAAGGCCCCCGGACGGGTCCGAGCGTGCCAGGGCCGGCAGTAAACCGGTCTGGCCAGCGATAACATGCGACCGGTCCCACAGGGTTTTTCGTACCTGCTTGATGATTTCATCGACCCACTGCAGGCACTTGAGACAGCCGGGATCGTTACCGTGCATTTGAACCAGGTCGCCGACCCCGGTCACCACGATGGCTAGCCTGCGGTTCAGCAAAGCGTCGCTACGCTGGCAGGCTGTCGTCCAGCTCAGCACGTCGAGCAATTGATCGCCGAGATCTATGCAGGATTCGAGTGCCGATTGCAGTAGCGGCCAGCCAATCTGACCCTTTTCGTCAGCGAAGCGTGGCAGGTGCACGCCAATCGGCAACCAGGCTGAGCCCGTCGGCACCTGTATTCCGTGCAAGGGTAGTACGGCTTGTGCAGCTTCGTCGCCGAGCAGCGGGCAACCCGTCCTTACACCCGCGCCGTACGCCGCCACCAGCGGGTTCTCCAGGTGTCGTTGGCGCCAGAGAAACGACCAGTTCTTTTCGGTTTCCTCCTGAACCCTGCTGTTTTTGTGATGCTTCATCTGCAGGTTGTCCAGAATTACATATCGCGGGCCGTGGCCAAGCAGCGTGCGTGAAATCAGCAGGTACGCCTGTAACGGTATCTGATGGGAGTGCAGGCTCAGGCCAATATTAGATAACAGGGCCTTGTCTGCGCCCAGGAAGCTCCGAATAGAAGAACAAAAGTTCTCGAAAACCTCGATTCCACTGTCATCCGGGCCAAGTTCTTTCAGCGACAATGTAAGCGGAACGTTGTCGTGAACCGGGCCGGCGACCCGGCGCAGGAAGTGCTCCGTCGCCGTGTCAGACTGCCCGATCTCCCGGGGCCACACCGGTAGGTCTGCGCCACCGGCTGTCATGCCAGTAGTGCTGGTTAGGAGGCCCGGCGTAAGCCCCAGGTCCCGCAAACTGCATACCAGCCCGGAAACGATGTCGGTCGCCGAGCCCGGCGTGCAGGGGCGGACCTCCTGCGTAGCCGAAAGCGCATCAAAAGCTATGATTTCTTGCAACATATCGGTCCATCCATGGACTGGTGCTCCTACAAGGTTATATTGATGAATTCAGAGCCACCCGGATGATCCAATACGGCGTTGCAGTCCTTGAAAAGGACCCTGCCATTCTCTGCGGACTGCGCCTTGTCTTGCTTCATCGGGGTGGCTCTGAATTCATCAATATCGTCTTGTAGGAGTACTTGTGTGCATTGTCATCTCATAGCCATTCCGACGCTGCTCGACTTACTGGGCAGCATGCGGAGTTTTTGCTATTGTCGCGGCGCCCTGAAAGCCTCGGACGGACCGACATGAGCTTTAAATCATTGCTTGATTCATGGAGCAAACAGGAACCGCCAGCTACTACAGATAATGACTACTCGGTGCGGCTATCCGTCGATGACGCTGCACGTATCCACGCGCTGGCCGACCTTTATCCGGGCATGGACACGGAGCGCATCATCACCGATCTGATGTCGGCATCGCTCGATGAACTCGAAGCTGCCATGCCCTACGTTCCCGGAGAGCGTGTCATCCGGGAAGACGATCACGGCGATCCGGTTTATGAAGATACGGGGCCTACCCCGCGCTTCCTCGAACTTACGCGGAAGCATCAGAAGAAATTGCAAGACAAAGCCTCCTGACGGTCGCTCCCAGACGACATAAACGGTCTGCGACTGCGCTACACTTGAAGCCCCGCCGGATGTTCCTAATGAGGACTTCGCGAATGCGATCTGATCGTGCCAGGACTGCAATCATTGCACCTCTTGTGCTCATCCTGGCCAGCGGTTGCAGTCAGGACGTTCCGGTTGCCGGCCCGGTGGATCTGCAAACCGGCTACTGGCAGGCGCGCATTACCTTGCCTGGCGGCGACATAGAGACGGCGTTCGAGATCGGCCGCGTCAGGGAGAATTACCGCGCCACGTTAATTAACGGGCAGGAACGGGTAAGAGTCGGCGAAGTCGGTTTTTCCGATGGCAAGCTTAAGCTGCGCTTCCCCGTCTTCAATAGTGAAATCAACGCCAGTCTCGTCAGTGGCAAGCTCGTTGGAACCCTGACGCTCGTAAAACGCTACGGCATAACGCAAGTAATGCCCTTTGTCGCAATGCCGGGCGGCGAACGCAGAGACACAGCAGATCGAGAACCGGCTGCCGTCGATTTGTCGGGCCGATGGGACGCAGAGTTTCACAACGAGAACGGCACGAGCGATCCTTCTGTCGGCGAATTCGCACAGCGCGGATCGCGACTGTTTGGAACATTCCTGAATCCCTCAGCCGATCACCGTTATCTCTCCGGGTACGTGCGGGGCAACGACTTCCATCTGGGTACCTTCGATGGCGCGCATGCGTTCATTTTTGCCGGCACGGTCGAGGATGACGTGATCGCCGAGGCGAACTTCTGGTCCGGGACCGGCTTTCACCAGACCTGGTCGGCCAAGCGAGATCCGGACGCGTTTTTGCCCGACGCATACAAGTTGACCTATCTGAATCCCGATTATGAGCGCTTCGAATTCCGGTTTCCGAACCTGGAAGGCCTGCAGGTATCGCTGACCGACGAAAAGTTCAGGGGTAAGGTCGTTGTCGTTAACATCGCCGGCACCTGGTGCCCCAACTGTCATGACGAAGCCAGACTTCTGGCGCCTTTATACAAAAAGTATCGCGACCGCGGCCTCGAAGTCGTTGCGCTGATGTATGAACACTTTGAGGACCAGGAGCTTGCGATAGAACAGATCAGGCGGTATCGGGAGAAGTTCGACATACAGTTTGAAACGCTCGTCGCCGGTATTTCAGACACGATTGAAGTATCGAAGACACTGCCGTCTCTCAATGCCGTACTCGCATTTCCGACGACGATATTTGTCGACCGTCGCGGCTCGGTCCGCGTCATTCACACCGGCTTTTCAGGCCCCGGTACCGGTAAACATTACCAACAACTGAAGGATGAAATTACAAGCCTGATCGAGGCGCTCATCGAAGAACCGATTGATCCTGCTGAAGCAGAATATCCTGATGAACAGGATACTTAGTACTCCGTCAAGGTGATATTGATGAGTTCAGAGCACACCCGCATGATTCAAGACAAGGCGCAGTCTGCAGGAAATGGCGAGTCCTTTTCAAGGACTGCAACGCAGTATTGGATCATCCGGGTGGCTCCCTTCGGGCGAGCCGTCAATATCACCTTGACGGAGTACTAGGAGGAGTTCGAGGACATGCCATCGTTTGACGTAGTTAGTGATTTTGACCCGCACGAGGTAGTCAATGCGGTCGATCAGGCAAACCGCGAGGTCAACACGCGCTTTGACTTCAAGGGCACGGGCTCGAAGTACGAGCTTGAGGGGCAACTGATCACCCTCACGACGCAATCCGATTTTCAGCTCAAGCAAATGCTGGATATTCTTCGGCAGAAACTGTCGAAGCGCGGCGTCGATATCGGCTGTATGAAGGACGAAGAGCCGGAGATTACCGGCAGCCAGGCGAAGCAAAACGTCATACTGCGCAAGGGAATCGAGATGCTGCTCGCGAAAAGCCTCGTCAAGACGATCAAAGGCAGTAAGCTTAAGGTGCAGGCAGCGATTCAGGGCGACAAGCTGCGGGTAAGCGGCAAGAAGCGGGACGATTTGCAATCCGTAATCAGCTTGCTCAAAGACACGGATGTAGATTTACCATTGCAATACGAGAACTTTCGCGATTAGAACCTATCTCAGAATTCCGCATGGCCGCGAAGCGGTCTTTGCGGGATGGGCTGCAAGGCGCGAGGAGTGAAATGTGGTTGTTCCACCTGAGCGACGAGCAA
>FXBF010000515.1_pt1 | contig 13363 bp, 16 predicted proteins | sample 5335321 | NCBI WGS metagenome assembly FXBF01 (sample SAMEA103928391, study PRJEB20085) | sediment metagenome | isolation source: sediment | reverse complement strand
AGGCCAGAGTAGAACAACCTAGCGTCGCTACGCTCCGATGAGCGATCATGATCCCCGGAATCGGTGATCACGATGCCCGGACTAGGTGATCACGATGAGCGGAATAGGCAATCAGTTGGCCGAGTGGGCTAGGTGGTTGGATGCCTTTGGCCAAGAACGCGCACGATGGGTTTTTGTTGTGGTTGGACTCGGATGCATCGCAGTTTCCAGCATAGCGAAAGCCGCACATCCGCCTTCGCGTGACAAGCGCCAGAACCCCCGAGATGAGTTATCGCGACTACGAAATTGGGGGGTTCAATTGTATGCGGAGCGCCTAGCAAACGAGCGGGAGCTAACGGATTGGCTCTATCGTGTGACGGGCTGGGAAAGGTCTGTATCGGCGCTTCTTGGCTCTCGGTTCACAGAAGCCTGGTCCTTTTCTATTCCCTTGTGTGAGTCGAACCAAGTCAGGTTTAGATCAACGAACGAACGAGCCATGCGAAGGCTGGCCTGCTGCGCTTCTTTTTCGGTATCAAAGCTGTCACCTGGGAGGGTGGTCTCGACCTGTACGCCCCACCCTGGTGGGGGGAATGGTTTCTCGATCCGGCACATGCCTTGATATGGCGGCCGGTCACCGATGGCGATCCCGAAGATGAGACAGCCTTTGTATTCCTCTTGGACCTCACTCATCGGACTCGTCCTGGCCCTTCTCGTTGGCCTGCATCTTCTCTGGGCTCGGCCAGCCCTCCGGCGGGCGCTCCTTTTTGAGCGCCTTTTTCGTGGCCTCTTGCCAATCCCCGTCGAGGGCCAGCCGCTCGGGATCGGGCCCCGGCTTCGGCTTTTGTTTGTCTGTATTAGTCATCTTGCGTACACCCCTTGATTGACTGGCTCGGACTGGATATGATAAGGCCATGCAAATCGCCGTGACTTCCGAATACCTTGCCGCCCTCCAGGCGCGGCTTCGCCAGATCGATGAGGCCCACCGTGGGTTGGAGGTTGAGCGCGAATCCATCAAGCGGCTCCTCAAGCTCCACGGGATGTCCGTGAACGGAGGTGTCCCCATGGCCCACAGACCGGCCAAGCGGGTTGGGGGCGTGGCGGTCAGTGTTAGTCAGCAACTCCTCAACTACGTTCGGGATCACGACGGATGCCAGACCTTGGACGTGGTCAATGCGTTCGCTGATAACGTGACCACGACCTCGAAAGACCCGCGGCGATATGTGCGATCCGTCGTGGATACGCACATCAAGCGCGGAAAGATCAGTCGAGACGATGACGGCGGGCTACATCTCTTGTAGCAGAAAAGGGGGCGGAGGGAGCACGACCACCAGCGATTAGTGCAAGCTGTCGTGGCCAGTCGTGTACCCCCTCCGTCCAGGGCGGGCGTGGCGGAAACTAGTAGACGCGCTGGTTTTGGAAGCCAGTGGGGCACATGGTCTTCACAGGGCCGCCCCGTGCGAGTGCAAGTCTCGTCGCCCGCATACGGCTGATTATACGACCATGATCTCGGTCGCGCAAGGCGCGGCTGAGCCTAAGTGTTTATATATCAACCGCTTGGAGTTGTTTTCCTTACAGCGCGAGTTGTCGTTGGGCATGCCAGTTGAGCGTTTCGACACGCGAGGGGGTCTCAAAGCTCCGCTGGTCGAGCAAATCCTCCACACTCCGAATCTGCAATCGCGGATACTCCTTCCCGAGGTACGTGTACATGCCCGCCTGTGCAGCCTCCTTCTTCATACCTTTGGTCGGTTTGCGTAGGGAGATGAATCCGGCGAGTTCGCTAGTGCTGTCCGCCTCCACCGTGCCGCGTAGTTCCCGGACGTAGGCCGGGGTGATGTGCCCGCCTTTGACGGAGACTACCATATTACGAAGGCCGTCTTGGGTGTCAAAATAGATCCGTCCGTCCACTCCTCGATCACCGGAATAGCGGTTATTGCAGAAGCCACCGGCCAGTTCCACAACCCAGTGCTGGAATTGGCGAGGATCGCGCTCAAACAGATCGGTTGCGCCGTCAACGCTCAACGGCACGCCGTTAATCTCGTAGTGCTCACCCTCATTAAGTCCATACCGTTTGGTGAGTACGTCGCGCACGATACGCACAGACAGGATAGCGATATCGCAGCCGATCCAACGACGGCCGGTCAAATGGGCTGCGTAGGTCGCTGTACCGCAGCCCGCGAACGGATCGAAGACGACATCGCCCTTGTTGCTGGACGCCGTGATGATGCGATCGAGGAGTGCCAACGGCTTTTGAGTTGGATAACCGAGACGCTCGGCTGCGAGGTTGTGAATCGGGCGAATGTCGGTCCACACATCTTGAAGCGGCACGCCCGGTAGGTCGTCGAGGTATTGTTTAAGTCTCGGCATCCCACCCTTCCGGGCTGGCCAATGAATGCGACCGTCGGCGTCCAGTCGATCTAACTCGCTCGGTGGGTATGCCCAATGCCTACCTTTCGTGGTGACATCGATTCCCCTCCATGGCTTTCCGGTTTCGCCGTTCCGTGTACCAGCGCCGGTGAGATCCATGCGTTTCCATCGACCTTCTTTGTCCTGGTGGTCGAAAAACGTTTCGATGTACAGGTCATCATATGGCTGGAACAGCTTGTTCCAGGTGTATTTCTTCCCTTTCGTATAGAACAACAACGTATCATGCACCGGGCCGTAGCGCTTAGCGCTACTGTGGGCGCTTGTGCGCTTCCATGTGATCTCGCTGCGGGAATTGGCGTGACCGAAAACCCCGTCCATCATTACCTTGATGTAGTGGCTTGCCGCGGGGTCGCAGTGGAGATAAATCGAACCTGTTGAGTTGAGAATCCGCCGCATCTCAAATAGGCGGTACGTCATGTAAACCAGATAGGCAAGTAGGCGCGGCTGGGTCGTTCTGAGGGCTTTAATCCACGCCGTCCAGAACTGCACAACATCGTCCTCTACGCCGTATTCGGCGAGGACAATGGGCATGTCTCACGCAAGCTGTTCCTTTTCAGCGTCCATCTCCCATGCGTCACAGAAGGCTTCTTCCTGTTCAGGAACAGGAAGCCCAGTGAGCTGTTTGTAGATCAGGTTGTACGTGCGCTGGCTGTTGAAAGGAGGGTCGAGATAGATCAGATCGACGCTCGACGATGGCATGCTTCGCATGATGGTGAGGTTGTCACCGTAGTAGAGATGATTGGTACGGACTCCTGGGTGTTCTGGGAGGTCGAGTTCACCGTGCGGAGGCGCGGGGCGTCGTGACATGGTTCGCTAACATAACGATTCATTCGCCCCGCGCAATATTCCTTATGCTGGCTCGTAGAAGAACAACCGCTTCCCTTCCGCCGCCTTGATCGCCGCCGCCGTGCGGCTCCCGTCGTCGGCCTTCCGGTACGCCATACCGTGCACCCCCTTGGAATTGGTGTGCGCTGAGTATGGCCGGAGTCGGCCTCAGGGGTGGGTCATGCTCGTGAGAATATCGACCGCAAGTGGGTCATCCTCGTGAGAATGCTACCCGGTAGGGTGGGTCATGATCGTGGGAATACCTGGGTCATGGTGGTGAAGAAATGACAAACCCCTCACATTAATCCCAAATCACTGTCCAAAGAAATCGGGGGCTATATAGTGTGTGCCTATAGCCTCTGCTAGGTCAACCTGTCGATAGCCGGGTCTTTCTCTAATCTTCCGAATAAGGTCACGAGGGGCTTGACGGGGATTCAACCCACTGCTACTATTGAACGTGGCCGTTATGGCCGTTATGGCCGTTATGGCCGTGGCGATTGAGCGCGAAAAGGAGAGCACCGATGGCGACAGGCGAGCGGTTCATCGGAGTCAGCGAAGCCGCCCGCATACTGGGTGTGTCTGAACGAACATTACGGAGGTGGGCAGCTGAGAAGAAGCTGCCTGTCAAGCGCGTCGGTAGACAATGGCGCTTCGACAGACGGGACCTCCATAGGCAGAGCACGCTGGTTGATACTCCGCTGTCACAGAGCGATGCGCCGCCGGAACTCCCGCACAGACTGCCGTTTCCTTCTGAGCAACTGCGTACGATGGTCAAATCGTTTCGACAAAAGGTGCACGAGTATGACCCCGACATCATCATTGTGGAAGATCGACAAGCGCACAGAGCTGTAGCCCGTCTCGGCTTGTTGAATGAGGAGGAATACGCCGGCAGGATATACTTCCCAGGGAGCCTCTCGCAGATGTCGGAGAGAGAGCTTCGGGAACTAGGGGAGCAAGCAAGAATCCTTGTTGTTGATGAGGCTGCGGCGCGTGCTCGCGGTCACACTAAGTACAGAGAACTATTCCCCCAAGCCAGGATTCACAGCCTAGTCCTCGCGGTACTCTCCAGTTCCCGAGATCGTGGCGAATTAGAGGATCTGGGCCTGGAATACTGTGCCGAGCTCAGTCCACAACAATATCGGCGGTTCGGCGCATGTCTATTAGAACTGACGGCCTCCTCCCGGCCGATAGACGCCGACCATCTGAATGCAATCTTCCAGATACCACCAGAAGACTGGGGCCGACTCAGATCACTCCTGCCCGGCTGGGGGCAACCGTGGGATCTCACTCCATTCGTGGGCTCGGGCAGCCTTGAGGTCTGGACTCTTGACGATCCGACTTTCTTTCGCCTCCCGAAGACCGACCGTGCGGCACTAGTCTTCGACGGCTCCTGCAAGGTACGCCTCTACTACGACTCTGTGGAGCAGCACTTGACCTTGGTCCCGATCTGCTATCCGACGGCAGAGTTATCGCCTGACGTCACCCTTTCCCTCCTGGATACGACAGGCTGGAGCTTCGGCAAGAGTGCTCTGCCCAAGGACTTTGACGAACTTGAACCAACAGCGCAGGCCGCCTGTGGATACCGGGTTCTCACTACCGTTCTGTCCGCCCAACTCCTATGCCAGTTTCTGGAGGGGATGCGCGAGTATTTCGATAATGATCAGCTCGCGAACTCATTCCACCTGAGCCGAGATGAATTATTCCCAGAACTGCATCCACAATCGTTTCGCTACATATATGAGGCCCTCGACCACTCCTTCCGTGAGGCGGTCTCAAGACCGCCCTCGTTCCCCGGCTTTGACACTAGGCATGATTGGGAATGGGTGACATATGAAAGGCCCCACGAAGACAAACAGACACCGTCGAAGTTCTCGATGGCGCGAACCAGCCAGGTAGCAATTGATTGGCTGGCTGATGAAATCGACAGGCGGAGTTCATCTGGTGAACCGGAGAACAGACTCTATGTTCCTGGCACGGCGATTCTGAACGGCATACGCGAAAGAGACAAGGGGATTACCTATGGCGATTTCAGTCAGTGGCTAGACTTTTCGCTGGATCAGACGATTGCGAAGCCTGGCGAGTACACTGAGGGGCTTGGCGGCGAAAATTTCCTCGTCGCACGCGGCTATGCGCTCGGCGAGAACAGCGGGAAGAAGTTGGACACGAGCCGTCCACCTGGAGGGAAGTTCATTGCCTCTCGCCGCAACGCTCAAGGAAACGATCAGGTCGAGCGGTGCTACGCGGCCCTGTACACTGCGTTGAGGGGTCTCTCAGAAGCGACCGGCGAGCGAGCTTTCGACGAGTTCCTCGTTCAGAAGATCTTGGCGAACCTGCAACTGGACTGGCCCCTGGGAGACTTCGATCCATTGGCATTCAGAGTGAGACCCTATAGGTATGGGCCGGTGGTTGACGTACCCCAGCGACACTCACGCCTTAACGAATACCTCGGCATCGCGGCCGCAACACGGCGTAGTGTCTACGTCCGGTGGTCCCCCGACATGAAGCGACTCGGCCCTTCGACTGGTCTCCTCCCCGCGCAAATGGACCACCTTGAGGAGTTCCTCCCGTACGGCGAGGAGCAGACAATCATCGGATTGGTCCGTTTCTACTGTGACATAATACGAGATTTCGACAAAGGTTCGTTCTCACGACCTGAAACGCTCCTCCAACTCGCAATAGCGAGAAACGAAAGCATTGCGTATGAGTATCTGAGAATCGAGCTGTCGATATGGATGGACGATTTCGAAGATCTTAGGGCTGTACTGCTCGGCGTTGGGCCGGGGAGACAGATCTCGGGCCAGTCCGCTGTGGAGGTTAAGGCATGCTACAAGAACCTCCGAGCCGCACCTGACGAGATAAGACGTAAGTCCAAGCTGGTCAGGCTCATGCCAGAGACCCTCAAGAAGCTGCACAAACGGGCAACAGCCGACTCAAACAACAGGGCTCTCAGGACGCTTGTGCGTGAACTGGACAAGACAGTTCCAGGATTACTGTCAGCTCGTGAGCCCATTCAAACAGTAAGCGATCTCGCAAGTACGCTCGATGCGCTCAACGTCCTGGCCAGGCAGGTGTGCCTACTGAATCTAGGCCAGGCGGTCTCGAGCGAGTCAATCAAGAAAGCCACTCAGCAACTGTTGGAGCGGCACGGGTTCCTTGGCATCGAGTGCGACGAACTTGTCCGGCAACTCTCGTCGGGGAGTGCGGAACGCTCGCTAGCTGCCTTGACTGCGCTGGCCCGACTCATAAACACCCGTTTGTTTAGCAGTCTGCCTGAAGAAGGTCTACTCCAACTCAAGGAGCGCATTGAAACGCGTTATCGCCAACTCGACAAGGAAGTGATGAAGTTGTCCGTGAGCGCCGGCTCAGACTGCCTTATCGGCTATATGGATATCCTCGGCGTACTCAACCTAATAGTCCGGCTTGTTGACCAAGATCGTGCAGCTGACCATGCAGAAGCCCTCAAGCTCTGTTGCGATCCAATCAATGAGGTGTTGGAGGAGTTCTTCAATGAGAATCCAGAAGGCTTCGAGTTGATCCCTCTGCGCGCAGGTGGGGATGGATGGGTGGTGGCATTCCGACACGATCAGGGGCCAAACTGGGCAATCGATCACGCGGTGCACCTCATGAGGCGCCTACAACAGGCGCACCCAATAAGGATGCCGACTCTGGGTCTTCACCCTGGAAAGCCTCAGATCGGACTGGGAGGTCCAGGAGGGCTCGCATCGATCGTGGCATACCTATATACGGAAAAATCCAGACGTGCGTCCTACGGTGATATCGTTCTTAGCGAGGCGTTCGCGGATGGGATTCAGCGCGATCGGCCTGTGTTGGCGAAGCAGATCAAGTGCCTCACGGAAGAGAAGCGGATTGAACTGCCGATGGTTGGGGAGACACACGTCTTCAGATTCGGATACACCTAACCTCTCATGCCCGCTGGAAAGGAGCCTCGTCGTGAGCGAGATCCTTCAACAGAAGGGACTCCTTGTCGCCTGTGATGTAACTGACCTCCGGGAATTGCGGCAACTAGTGACGAACACACACGCCCTTGACGCGATCGTTGGCTACAAAGTGGGCCTAAGCCTTAGCCTAAATCTTGGCCTGGCACATGTGGTAGCTGAGGTACGAGCGCTCACAGACAAGCCAATCATCTACGACCATCAGAAGGCGGGCACAGACATCCCTGCGATGGGTGAGAAGTTCGCGCGAGTGTGCTGTAAAGCAGGTGTTGACGCTGCGATCCTGTTCCCTATGGCCGGACCAGACACACAACGAGGTTGGATCGGGTCGCTGCGAGCTGAGGGAGTGGAACCGATAGTCGGCGGATTGATGACCCACTCGCGCTTTCTTGAATGCGATGGCGGCTATGTTTGTGATTCCGCACCAGAACAGATACTGTTCCTCGCCAAGAAAGAGGGCGTTCGTCTGTACGTGCTACCGGGCACGAAGACGGCTTTAGCGCGCACCCTGGCAGCAAGCCTTGGAGAGGGGAGTCGATTCTTGGTGCCCGGCATTGGGACGCAGGGAGGAAGCATAGGGGACCTGGCCGAGTTCCTGCCCATAGAGTACTGCCTACCCATCATTGGCTCAGCGATCTACCAAGCTCCGGATCAGAGCGCTGCAGCTGAAGGGTTCGCGGAAGAATACCTAAGGGCGCTAGGACGGGTCTGATGGGAAACAAGCCCACTCAGACGGCGATCTCACCTCGCGAAATCACAATTGAGCTGTACAGAAGACGTCTGATTCTTACGTGGCTGCGCGACAAGCCGGAGGGCTGGCGGCTAGTGTCTGGTCTGTGGAGTCCGTTCTACCTTCAGCTTCGAAACCTCCCGAGCCACCCAGACCTCATGCAGTCGATAGGCCGCTTGGTCGCTGCCTCGGTAGCCCAGGAAGTACCTGACGTGACGCGCCTAGTCGGCGTTGCCATGGCCGGCATACCAATTGCAACGGCCGCCTCGATTGCGGGTAAGGTACCGTGTGCTTTTACGCGCAAGGTTGAAGGAGCTCGCGACGTGTCGACCCTTAGCTCCCACCTTGAGGAATATGGGGATCACAGCCTAGTGGAGGGCGAACTTCGAGATGGAGATGTCTTGGTGCTGGTGGACGACCTTGTGACACGCTTCGACAGCAAGCTTGTCGCCCTGGAGATGCTGCGACTTGAGATGATCCGTAGGAAGATTAGCGACTTCAAGACGAAGGGCGTGGCGGTCATTGTGGATCGAGAACAAGGCGCCCAAGAGGAAGCAGCCAGACTGGGCATCGCGCTCATTCCGCTCCTGCGTTTCAGGAGCCAATGCCTTGGCTTCCTGGCCGAGGTCGCGTCAAGTGAGGAGCTAGAAACCATATCGGAATACCTCTCTACTCCAGAGGCATTTCAGAGTACCGACCGGCAGGAGTACCTGCGGGATCTCGCGCAGCGTAAGATGATTCGGTAACTGCTACTGGGAACTCTGCCGGTTTTTTTCTCCCCGTGCCTCGGACTTGAAAGGTGAGCGGAGCGATGGGATGCCACTTACCGATGCCCGACTCTGAGGGAGGAGATGTCCTTCTCGGTGTGGTAATTCACCCTACCCATGAAACAGGAAGCCGCAGGCGTGCTGTAGCAATGCCCGCATCTGACTCTCAAAATGCGGAGTCGCGGTCGTGCGAACATTTATATACATGCGTAGCAAGCAACATGGATGGTGTGCGCAGACTTTGAACATGACATTCCTGAGTATACACGATCGCTCATGTCAGAAGTCGTCGAGAAAACTGGGTGTCCAATTGTACTCGTCGAAAGAGCGGGTATCGGCTACGACTCCCATCTTTGCATGGCCGGAAAGACTCAACCCTTCCATCAACTTGCGTACGTCCCAGAGCATCAAGGGTTCCTCTTACATTTCATTGTCAATGCAGCCGTGAAGATCCTACGTGTGTGGGATCTGCCTCCAGAAGAACGTCTCTTTCCGGTCAGTGAAGCAGCGAAGCGACTGCCGAGAGATGATGAAGTCGAGTTGTGCCGGAAGTTTGGTAATCCTCCTACCGCACTAGTAGAGGATCTGAGTAGCTTTCTGTACCACAGTATCGTGCAACAGCTGACGAGCGTACCTGTTAATATTCGCATTGAGCGGGAGATGGCTGAGATGCTCCCTGAGCACCGTGGAGCACAACACGACTATTTGAGCAGACAGGTGAAAGACTTAGACCCCTACTTCACGACGCCCGAGATTGCCGCGGTTGCACCCGATAGGATTTACGCCGCAAGTACAGCCATGAACGTTGTCCTGGCAGAAGAAGCTGCAGAGATAGCCGACGTGGAGCTCAGCCCTTATGCCGCCACAACCCCATATCGTAGCCGTGGCAGGCGTCTCCAAGAGCAACTGCATGCCGTGAATGAACCTGGCTACCGTGGGGACATGATGGTGACAGACTCCTGGGCTGAGGAGCTTGGGCTCGGCGATTGGTATGAGTGGAGGATGTTGGATTAAGTCTGCTGTGCGTGCCGGCAGAGCTGGAAGCCGCCGTGTCCCCCCGTACTGCAGACTATCGAGGCGTTGAGTAAACAGATACGCCAATACGACCGCCACATCACCGCAATTGCCGACACAGACTACCCTGAGACGCAGGCGCTCCGGCAAGTGACGAGGAACTCACCGACGAGTTAGAGGCCGGCGGCGGATGGAAACTCATTCAGAAGCAGCAACTAGACGGACCATATTCCTACGAGCTCGTGCTCGTGACGGGCGCCGGAGACTTCTCTGGACCAACTGGGAAGGAAGTTATCGACGAACTTCGCGACAAGTTTGGTATTGATTTCGACGGTCTCATGAGCGAGTAGTCTTCGTTACCCTCTGCCTGCCCTTTTCTACAGCCTCTTCTCTCCACTCCGGCGTCACTTGCCTATGCTTGTTCAACAACGACAGCAGACGATCGTGCAGAGCATCCGCCTTCTCTGCACACGATACCGTGATGCGGCGGCCCTGCTCCAAGACGCGGCTTCGTCGTCGCTGTAGTTTCTCACGTTCAGGGTATCGATACGGCGAATAGCGAGGCGTACGCTGCTCCATCTGCAGCAGTTCCGTACCAATCTCGCATTCCTCCTGACAAAGCCTCTGACTCATATCTCTTTCTCGCGCCCGCCATCCACTGAGCTGATGCAGCGTCAAGGCAATCTCGTCCTTGAGAATTGAGCCGGCCGAGAAGCCCTCCACTTCCCAGCTCGAGCGTGATGAAATAGCGTCTCGGGCTCTCTTTTCAAGCTGCTCGGCGAACGTGGGATGGTGGGGGTGGTCCTCGACGCGCCGTAGATTTCTCGCCACAGTGGCGTTCACCTCCTTTTTGTTTCGCACCAGCCACCGACCTCAACCCGGCTTCAGCCATCGTGACGTACTCTGGATTGAGTTCGAATCCTATGAAGTGCCGGCCAAGCTTCTTTGCCACGACCGCGGTCGTTCCAGAACCCATGAACGGATCCAAGACGATGTCTCCCGGACGTGATCCGGCCAAAATGCACCGCCGAACAAGCTCGGGGGGGAACGTGGCGAAGTGTGGCCCGCGACTAGGTCGCACTGGCATGGTCCAGACTGTGCGGGCGTTCCGGGTACCCTTCTTGTCCTCCCATGGGATTGAAGAGCCCACGGCGCTCAGACGATACGGTTCGCGTTTGCGCACCCTGTTGCCAGACTTCCGTCCTCTGAAGTTCATCGGCGCCTTCCGCACAGAGCGGCTTGAATTCTCGCAGTGATTTTTCGGGCCGCCAGGCTGCTGGTCAAACAACGGCTGGTTGGTACGCCTGAGACTGGCATCGGTGAGAGGCTCTGCGATCGCGGCGGCGTAGTAGAAGTATCGCCTCTGCCTGGACAGCAGGAACACGTATTCGTGCGAGCGGGTGGGTCGGTCCTTCACACTCTCGGGCATCGGATTCGGCTTCGACCAAATGATATCTGACCTAAGGTGCCAGCCATCGTTGCGTAGCGCGAAGGCTACCATCCATGGGGTCCCCACCAGATCCTTTGGCTTCAAACCAGGCAGGGGAAGCCGGTTCGGCTGTGTAATAGGACCCACTTGCAACCAGCGACAGCCCTGTTCACCACCACCAGGCCACTTCCCTACCCTGCCCGCTCCCGTGGAGTAGCAATCGCCCATGATAAGCCACAGCGTACCTTCGGGCTTCAGAACGCGCCGAACCTCGCGGAAGATCCGAACAAGGTGCTCGACGTAGAGTTGAGGTGTGGGCTCCAAGCCTAGCTCTCCTCGCCATGCTCCGCAGATTTGACACCATGCGCCCTGTCCAATGCTGTGGCGCTTCCAACCGACACGCTTCTTTAGCGGCTGTTCTTCGTCGCGGCCGTTTCGCGTGTGCTGCCATCGTCGCTTGTCGACGTGGTTCGTGGCAAGTACCCTGATATCGCCGCCCCACTTGTGCTCGCAAGCATCGTCACCGTCCCAGATCTGTGGCGGCGTGCCATACGAGCGTAGACCCCAATAAGGTGGCGACGTCACAACACAATCAACGGATTCGTCTGGTAACCGTTGCAGCCCTTCTATCGTATCCTTGTGGTGAATGTTGTCCACTTTCAGCATCTACTAATGACATGTCCAGCCCTTTAAACGCTTGAACTGATTTCTCCGCCTCTCTCAGTGGCTTGTACGACCGATTCAGTTAAAACAATAAGAAGGGATGAGCTTTCCCCTTGCTACTCGTGGCGAAACATTCGCACCCACATGATTTGAAAGGAGGCAACTGGCAAAGTCAACACACTACAAATGAAGCCTGACGATACGTATAACTGGCTCATCCAGAGTGAGCGACGAAAGGAAATCATTCGCGATCTCGATCAACCCTTGACCGCGACGCAGATCGCGCGGCGAGTCGGCATTTCCCTCGATCGGGTTCTTCACCTGCTCTGGGCGTTGACCCTATACCGTGTCCTTTACTGCCTCAACAAGGACACCCGGCACAATCGGCTATACTGGCTCACAGAATTGGGCAAGGTGTGTCAACGACGACTACGCGAGACATTGGCACTGAAGCCACTCAAGTACCTCTTTCCAAAGATTCCCTGGGATCTGTACAGCTCCATGTGCTACAGCCATCGCGCTGCTGTTATCAAAGCCATCCGTGAACCGATGCAGGCCGCTGCCATCAAACGGATAGCTCGCTTTCACGACCCGGACTTGCGGATGAGCGCCAACAACGCTCGCGATGTGCTTCGATACCTGCTAGAGGAGGGCATTGTTCAGAGGATCACACTGAAGAAGAGGAGTCATCCGCGGTACGGGTTGACTGACCTGGGAAAGACCTCTCAGAAGCTCCTTCTCGGAGTAATTCGGCGCGGTGATTAGTATCTTGCAATTTGAGGACGTGAAACACCGTAGGCGGGAAGATGAGCTTGATCTCCTCCGTGGAGGTTGTAGGTTGACTATCAGTAGAACGCGTTATGGGATCGTTGATGATCCTGCTCGCGATGGCGGGCGTGCACTTTGCCGCTCAATACATTCAATTCCCGCATCGGGCTGAAGGTGAACGCAATTAAAGCCGCCCTCGAACGGTACGTCACTGAAACAAGAAGACTAAGCGAAATAGATACGTCGACAGAGGAGACTTTCTATCCGCCTGTCCGCGACCTGGTGGCGGCTGTTCTTAAGGCGAAGAATCTTCCTTTCGAAGTGCGCACTGGAACGGCCGAATCACGTCCCGACGGTACCGACAAGCCCGATTTCATTCTCGCCGATGGCCCGGCAGTATCCGTGTTCGGCGAGGTGAAAACACCGGATCAGGATCTCCACACGCTATCGCTGTCCGTCGATCGAAACAATCAGATCGGCAGGTACCTCGCACAGACGGGCGTGGTATTGCTCACCAATGTAAGAGCATACGCCTTACTCGTTACGCGAGGCAACTACGAGCGCCAGCCCGATGTCCCTGTGCCGCCGGAAGCTCGTGAGACCATTGCCACAATAGACCTTTGGGCCCAGGTCGACACGATAGAGCCCGCAGTCGACGTGGACAGCACCGCAGCTGACTGCCTCGCCGATATTGTTCTACGAGCAGTTAACGACTACGCCCCAATTGCCACGCCAGAGTCACTAGCGAAAATATTGGCCCATCAAGCGCGGGATGCATTGCTAGACTTGCCTGCATCATTCACCGCCG
>FXBF010000514.1_pt1 | contig 13371 bp, 13 predicted proteins | sample 5335321 | NCBI WGS metagenome assembly FXBF01 (sample SAMEA103928391, study PRJEB20085) | sediment metagenome | isolation source: sediment | reverse complement strand
CCGCCGAGGTGGCCGCCATAGCCGCTGCTAGCCTGTTTGCGACTGCTGGCCAGCGGTCGCGCCTCTGGCCGTGGCTGCAGCAACACCGGCCCGGCACTCGCCGGCCGCGCCCAGGCGCTTGCAGGCGCGTGCTAAAAGGAGTTAGATTCCCCCCCTTGGCACAGGCTATGGCCGGATCGCCAGAGGCTGATGGTGCAGCACAGCACCACGCCCAAACCGACACAAAAACACGAACGGAGGAGATTCAAGATGCTCAGTGTAATCACCCGATCCAGTTATTTACTCGCGCTCGTGCTCGCGCTTTTCGCGCTTTCCTCGACCGCGGCAACAGCCCAATGCAAGAACCGGGGCGATCTGGATACCCGCTATTGCGACGATAATGGCGACCTGGTCGCCGATACGCCGAAAGACTCCGGCAAATGGCTGGACCCCGACACGCTCATTTTTTCCTACACACCGGTGGAAGACCCGTCGGTCTACGAGAACGTGTTCGATGACTTCATGGACTACCTGTCCAAGAAGACCGGCAAGCGCGTCAAATGGTACGGTGCCGAGTCGTACGCGGCCCAGGTTGAAGCCATGCGCTCGGGGCGCCTCCATGTCGCCGGTATTTCGACGGGCCCGACGGTGTTCGGCGTCAACCTCGCCGGCTACGTGCCGACCGCCATCATGTGCAAGGGCGACGGCACCTTCGGTTATAAGTTACAACTGATCACCTACAAGGACAGCGACATCAAGAAAATCACGGACCTGAAGGGTCGCAAGGTGGCACACGTGACGCCCTCGTCGAACTCCGGCAACCAGGCGCCCCGCGCCCTGTTCAAGAAACTGGGGATCGTGCCCGACGTGGACTACAAGGTGACCTATTCCGGTAAGCACGACAATTCCATCATGGGCGTGGCCAACAAAGACTACGACGCCGCACCGGTCGCCTCGAGCGTGCTCGACCGTATGGTCACCAAAGGGGTGGTTAAGCGCGATGCCATCCGCATCATTTGGGAGTCGAAGCCATTCCCTACGACGTCCTACGGCTTTGCCCATAACCTCAAGCCAGAGCTTCAGAAAAAAGTGCGCGACGCCTTCCTGACCTTTGACTGGAAAGGAACGGCGCTGGAGAAGGAGTTTGGCAAGCAGGCCGACGCATTCTGCCCGATCACCTTCAAGGAGACATGGAAAGCGGTTCGCTTGATCCAGAAAGAAAACGGGATCGTGTACACCGATGAGACCCTGAAGGGACTGAAGGTTAAGAAGAAGAAAAAGAAGAAGAAGAGCTAAGAGACTGAAAGGTCTTTAAACAAAGCGCCGCAGAGCCTCCGCGGCCGCCACCGCGCAGGCTCTGCGGTCTTATTTTGAATTCGTTTTTGTCATGCTTTCGATCACCGATCTCGCCAAAGTCTACAAGACCGGTACCCACGCACTCGATGGCGTCAGCCTGACGGTCGACAAGCCCCAGGTGGTCGCCGTTATCGGATCCTCAGGCGCCGGCAAGAGCACCCTGATTCGTTGCATCAACCGCCTTGTCGAGCCTACCGCAGGACGAATCGTCCTCAATGACCTCGATGTCACCGCCTTGTCGCGGCGCGAGCTCAGGAAGGCGCGACGCCGCATGGGCATGATCTTTCAGGAATACAACCTGGTCGAGCGTCTGACGGTAATGGAGAACCTGCTCTCGGGTCGCCTCGGTTACGTCGGTCTCTGGCAGGCGTATCGAAGAAACTACCCGCCGCATGACATTGCCGCCGCATTCGAGCTGCTTGACCGTGTTGGGCTCAACGGTTATCAGGACACCCGTGCCGATGAGCTCTCAGGCGGCCAACGACAACGTGTCGGCATCGCGCGTGCGCTGATGCAACAACCTGATCTCCTGCTGGTCGATGAGCCGACGGCCAGTCTCGACCCCAAGACCTCGCGTCAGATCATGCGCTTGCTTTGCGAGCTGGCGCAGGAACGGGGGACGCCAGCACTGGTCAACATCCACGATGTTGGCCTCGCGCAGGACTTCTCTGACCGCATCATTGGTCTGAGTGGCGCCAAGATTGTGTTCGACGGCAATCCGAGCGAGCTTGATGCTGAGGTGTTGACTGCCATCTATGGCGAAGAAGATTGGAGTGCCACCATCCGAAAGGTCGAAGACGAAGACACGAAGCGCAAGAACACTATGAAGAAAATTGAGCAGGAGTCGGCCGCGGGATGAGCGCTCGCGGCACGCCCGCCACCTGGAAACCCCCCAGGCTTATCGCCCACCCATACTACCGCCACGGCTTCACGATTCTGGCCATCGCCTACCTCATTTGGTCGGTCGGATCCTTGGATATAGACTGGACCCGCGCGGGCCAGGGGCTACCGCGAGCGGCGGACATGTTCGCCCGCATGGTCCCGCCGGACTTCAGTCGCTGGCAGTTGCTGGTCAAGGGCCTTTTGGAAAGCGTGCAGATGGCGTTCGCCGCGAGCTTCTTAGGCATGATTCTGGCGATCCCACTCGGTCTGTGCGCGGCACGCAATCTCGTGCCGCTGCCGGTCTATCTGGTCGGACGCGCTGTCCTGGCAATCAGCCGTACGTTTCATGAGATCATCATCGCCATCTTCTTTGTAAAGATCTTCGGCTTCGGCCCGCTGGCGGGCGTGCTGACCCTGGTCGTCGCCAGCATGAGCTTTATCGGAAAGATGCTGGCGGAAGATATCGAGAACCTGCCCCCCGGCCAGATGGAAGCGGTCCGGGCGACGGGTGCCAGCTTTCCCAAGATGCTGCTGTACGCGATACAGCCGCAGATTCTGCCGCGCTATCTAGGGGTATCGATCTACCGCCTCGACGCTAATGTCCGGCACTCGACGGTGGTCGGAATCGTTGGTGCCGGCGGCATCGGTCAGGTGCTGGCGGCCAGCTTCTCACGCTACGACTACGATTTCAGTTTGGCCATCTTGATGGCGATCGTAGCGCTGGTGTTTCTCGGTGAGTTCTTCAGCAACTGGGTGCGTGCGCGCCTCAGATGATCTCGACGCAACCGCCCGGGTATGTAGTGAGATGACCGTTCAAGAGCACGCCCAAAAGTATCCCGAGGTCTGGCGGCGTTTTAACCCGAAAGAAACGCTCATCCGTTATATATGGTACGTAGGCATCGTCTTTGTCGCGGTATGGGCGCTCAGCGATCTCGACATTCCGTGGTTCTACTTCCTCGATGCCCATGTGCAGGCAGCCGACCTGATCGAGCGCATGATGCCGCCGTACTGGCCGTTCTTCCAGGAAGTGGCTGGCCCGCTGATCGAGACCATCAATATCGCCACACTCGGCACGGTGGTTACCGTGATTATCGCGCTGCCAATCGCCATCCTCTCGGCGAGGAACACAACGCCGAACGCGCTTACCTGGTTCATCGGGCGTTTGATCCTGGTGACGTCACGGTCCGTCAACACCATCGTCTGGGCCCTGATATTCGTCGCCATATTCGGGCCCGGTCCCATGGCCGGTGTTTGGTCGATTGCGGCTCGCTCCATCGGCTTCGTCGGCAAGTTGATCGCCGAGGCGATCGAGGAAATCGACACCGGCACGGTGGAAGCGATCGAGGCTACCGGCGCGTCGCGCTTGCAGGTGCTGGTGGTCGGCGTGATACCCCAGGTGTTACCCGTGATATTCGGCACCATTATCTACCGCTGGGATATCAACATCCGCGAGTCCACCGTGCTCGGCTTCGTCGGTGCCGGCGGAATTGGCATCATGCTGTATTCCTCGATCAACCTGTTCGCCTGGCGTGAGGTCTCGGTGATGCTGATCGCCATTTTCGCCGTCGTAATCCTCAGCGAGTTTGTCTCGGCGACAGTACGAAGGCATATAACTTAACCTCAGTAGCTAGTGGCGAGTATTTGGTAGCGAGGAAAAACACCGATGGCCGTTTCCGTGGTTCGGTCCTCGTCACTTGCTACTTGCCACTTGCTACTAGCATTTCAGCTACTTCCGCAAAACCGGCGCCGCAGCGTGCCCCGGTCACGTATGCCGGTTCTGCCTTCAGCCGCCCGGCAAACTCGCGGATATTCGCCACGCCAATGGCATTGGGAAAGTAAGCAAACATCGGTGCATCATTGGGAGAATCACCGATAAACAAAAAGAACTTCTTCGCGGCGTCGAGGTCGACGTCAAAGCACTCACGCATCATGATGCGGGTCATGCTCAACTTGTCGTAGTTGCCGAACCAGCCGTTGACGTGGATCGAGCTTACCTTCGCCGTTGCCCCCCCTTGCTCGAATATCTTGACAATGCGCTCCACCTCCGCCGGCGGCAGCGCTGCTACGTCCTCACAATAATCGATGGCCAGGTCGGCTTCCCGATATAGCTGATCCGACGCGACTCCCGCCCCGGGCACCTCGGCCAGAATCGTTTCGCGCAACCCTTCTAGACGACGCCGGTTGTCTGCGCGCTCGTTATCGCTGAGTAGAAACCGCTTTTGCATTTTGCGCGCGCCATGGTCATAGCGGAAGTAAAATGCACCGTTTTCGCCCACCACCGCATCGACCGGCCACGTGCGCGCGATATGATCGCACCAGCCCGCCGGCCGGCCCGTGATCGGGACCACGATCAGCCCGGCGTCCACTAGACGTTCCATCGCCGCATACGCCTGCGCGGTCAAGCGCCCTTCGGTCGTCAGGGTATTGTCGATATCGAACAGTACGCCGCGGATACGGCGGCACGTCGCAAGCGCCAGTGTCTCAAGCGGTCGCATCGTCAAGCACTAGGCGCAGCGGCTGGTGGTCCGATGCGTCGGTCTTTTCGTCCGCGTCCATGGCATGCACCCGTGGTGCCAAATCGCTCGTGACGAAAAAGAAATCACGGCAATGGGGCACGGACCAGTGCACGAGCTCATAGACGCCGCAGGTGATGGGATGGTCTTTTCCCGGATGCGCGACCGCCCATGCATCGACAAACGCCTGGGTTTCGTCGTCAAAAGGCTCCCGTACTCGCGCATAGGCTGGCTCAGATCTCTCCATGTTGAAATCCCCGCACAGCAGCGTGGGGCACCGACCCGCGGGTGGAACGTACGGACTGGCGACCGCCTTGAGAGCGGAGATCGGTTGCGCGACGTGCGCCCAGGCCTGCCGGTGCAACAGCCGCAAATGCTCCACCTGCGCCGCCCGATGCTCGGGCGAGTGATACTCGAGGTGCGTAGTCATGATCCGCAGAGGCCCGAAAGCCGTAGCCACGATCAGCTCGAGCGCCTCGCGTTGCATGTGAGCGGCGCCGGTGGTTGCCGGGCGCGGCAATAGATGGCTGAAGCCCTGCAAGAATGGGCGTCGCGTCAACACCAGGTTGCCGAACTGGCGGCGCTGACCGGCACGATCTCCGCCAAGATCGGTCCCATAACCAAAGATCGGCTCGAAGCCCGGCAGCAGCTCGCTCAGCCGTTGCGGCTGATCCTCACCGCCCCCGTCGAGCTCCGGGAAGCTGCGAGTCACCTCCTGGAAACACAGGATGTCCGGGTCGCCCATGGCCATTGCCGCGTCCACGATGCGACCGAGGTCGACCGCACCGTCGCGCCCCTGGCCCCACCGTATATTCCAACAAACAATCTCGATCACTTGATACCCGCCCGCATGAAGGACTGCACGAACTGCCGCTGGAACAGCAGAAACGCGATCAGCAATGGCGCAACGGCGAGCAGCGTGCCGGCGGTGATGATCGACCAATCGACGCCCGATTCAGGCGCGGCAAAGATCGCCAGGCCCACGGTCAGCGGTCGCGTCTCCACCGAGTTTGTGATCACCAGCGGCCACAGAAAATTGTTCCAGTGGTAACTGACCTCCTCGAGCCCCGCAATCAGGCGGAGCGTGGTCGACTTGCCGCAGCCCGATGGCCCCAGGAGCACCAGCAGCTTCCCCTGCTCGGCAGTGAAGCTGATGTTGTCCACTGCCACGTTGTCGCCCCAGCTCTTGCTGACGTTCTTTAGGGCTACCTCGGACACGGTGTTGTGCTACTCGCTGACCAGGACACGCTGTCAGATTTTCCGGCAACCAGCCGTAGGCTGCATGAGCGCTCAATGGTATAACAACGTCCGCGCCGAATCACTCGCGGCCCGGGACCCGGACCCAAGAGCCGAAGTGGTATTGCGGACAAAGTCGACAAAGAATGCAGAAAAACAACGAACTCCTTGATTTGCTTGTTATTGGCGGCGGTATCAACGGAGTCGGGATTGCCCGTGACGCGGCTGGGCGCGGGCTCAGGGTAGCGCTTTGCGAGCAGGGCGATCTCGGCGGCGCCACCTCCTCGGCCAGCAGCAAGCTGATCCACGGTGGGCTGCGCTACCTCGAGCACTACGAGTTTCGGCTTGTGCGCGAGGCGCTCGCCGAGCGCGAGGTCCTGCTGCGGGCGGCGCCACATCTGGTGCGACCGCTGCGTTTCGTGCTCCCGCACGTGCCGGCGTTGCGCCCGGCCTGGATGATCCGTGCCGGCTTGCTGCTCTATGACTACCTGAGCCGCCGCGTCAGCCTGCCGGGTTCGGAGCGTGTGGATCTGCAGCGAAGCCCACTCGGCGCCGGGCTGCGCACGGACTATCGCAAGGGATTCGCTTACTCGGATTGCCTGGTGGATGACGCGCGGCTGGTGATCGCGACCGCGCGCGCGGCGGCGGCGCGCGGCGCCGAGATCAAGGTGCGCACGGCATGTGTTCGCGCCGAGGTCGAGCGCGGTCGATGGCGCGTCAGCCTCGAGGACACGGTCACCGGAGCATCTTCAACGCTCAACGCACGGGTGCTCGTGAATGTCGCTGGGCCCTGGGTGGATCGCGTGCGGGGTTTTCTCAAGAACATGACGCCCACAAAACCGATCCGGCTGGTGAAGGGCAGTCACATTGTAGTGCCCCGGGTTCATGACGGCGACCATGCATATATTCTACAGAACGACGATGGTCGGGTCATATTCGTTATTCCGTTCGAAGGCCGATACTCGCTGATCGGTACCACCGAGGTCGAGCTTGAAGGCGACCCCGCTTCAGCTGGTATTTCCGCTGCGGAGACCGACTACCTTTGCCGTGCGGCGAACCGCTACCTCGCGCAGCCGGTGCGCCCGCAGGCCGTTGTCTGGAGCTATGCGGGCGTGAGACCCTTGTTCGGTGATAACGGGGAAGATCTCTCCACCATCACACGCGACTACGAGATCGAGTTTGACACGGTCGACGGCAATGCGCCCATACTTACCGTTTGTGGCGGCAAGATCACCACTTACCGGCGCCTGGCTGAGCACGTGCTCGCGCAGCTCAAACCGTACTTCCCTCGCATGGGCCCGGCGTGGACCGAGTCCGCACCGCTCCCCGGCGGCGATATGCGCGCAGACGGCCTCGGCGCCTTGGTGGATCAACTCGAGCGCGACTACCCGCGGCTACCACGATCACTGCTGCAGGCGCTCGGCCGTCGCCACGGCACATTATCACGCGAGTTGCTGCGCGATGCGTACGGCATCGATGACCTGGGCCGACATCTCGGGGCACAGCTCTACGCCCGGGAGGTCGATTACCTGCTCGAGCACGAATGGGCGCGCACCGCCCAGGACATTCTTTGGCGGCGCACTAAATGCGGTTTGCAGATGTCGGCGCATGAGCGCGCAAACGTCGATGACTACCTGGAGCACCACGCCCCGACGGCCAAAGCCGGAACCGCCTCGTAGGTAGCGACACGGAATTTCAGATAAAATCGCTCCCTCGCGATAAATCTGAAAAACGATCCATGACCAAGATGCAGAAAACGGTCTCACCGGTAGACGGCAGCGTCTACGTCGAACGCCCTTACGCCTCACAGCAAGAAATCACGGCGGTGCTCGCCAAGGCCACCTCCGCTCAGCGAGACTGGAAGCACGTGCCGTTGAATGAGCGCGCGGCGCGGTGCACGGCCTTTGTCGACGCGTTCGTGGCCAAGACCAACGAGCTTGCCCCAGAGCTGAGCTGGCAGATGGGCCGCCCCGTCAGCGCCGCCCCGGCCGAGATCCGCGGTACCGAAGAGCGTGCCCATTACATGATCGAAATTGCCGCTGCGACTTTAGCCGATGTGCAAGCAGCACCAAAGCCAGGTTTCACGCGCTTCATCCGGCGCGAACCGCTCGGGGTAATCCTGACCATCGCCGCTTGGAACTATCCTTACCTGATCGCGGTCAACAGCGTCGTGCCGGCCATCATGGCCGGTAATGCCGTCGTGCTCAAACACTCGTCGCAAACACCGCTTTGCGCAGAGCGCTTCGCCGAGTCTTTCAACGAGGCTGGGCTGCCCGACGGTGTGTTCCAGGTACTACATATGGACCACGCCAGCGCCGAACGGGCGATACAGGATGCGCATGTGAGCTTCGTCGCGTTCACCGGCTCCGTGGGCGGCGGCCACAGCATCCAGCGCGCGGCGTCCTCGCGCTTCATCGGGACTGGCCTGGAGCTCGGTGGCAAGGATCCCGCGTATGTACGCGCCGACGTCGACATCGAGCACGCTATCACCAACACCGTCGACGGCGCCTTCTTCAACTCGGGGCAGTCGTGCTGCGCCATCGAACGCATCTATGTGCATGAGCAAGTCTACGACGCGTTCGTCGAGGGGTTTGTGGAGCTAACAAAGCAGTACCGGCTGGGCAATCCGCTGGATGCCGAAACCACACTCGGGCCGCTGGTGCACACATCGGCCGCGGATTTCGTGCGTGCTCAGACCGACAGCGCGATTAACTCGGGGGCACGCGCACTGATCGATGCCGGCGCGTTTCCGGCCAATAAACCGGGGTCGCCGTACCTCGCGCCGCAGGTGCTGATCGATGTGGATCACGGCATGGATGTCATGACGAAGGAGACCTTCGGCCCGGTCATCGGCATTATGAAAGTCGGCTCGGACGACGAGGCGATCGAGCTCATGAACGATAGCCCGTTCGGTCTCACGGCCTCTATCTGGACGCGTGACCGAGAGGCGGCCATCGCCATAGGCGACCGTGTCGACACCGGCACCTGGTTCATGAACCGTTGCGATTACCTTGACCCGGCGCTCGCCTGGGTGGGAATCAAGGACTCGGGCCGTGGTTGCACGCTGTCTTCAGTAGGCTACGAATATCTCACGCGGCCCAAGTCCTACCACTTGAGAACGGAGACCTGACATGACCGATACAGCGGAGCTCACGGGCAACTGGAACTACCCGACCACGATTCGCTTCGGTGCGGGCCGCATTGCCGAACTGGCGGACGTGTGCCGCGAGCTCGGCATCACGCGCCCGCTACTGGTGACCGACCCGGGGCTCGTGCGCCTGCCGATCGTACAGCAAGCGATTACGAACAATGAGCGCGCCGGCATGCCGACCGGCGTGTTCAGCGACATCAAGCCGAACCCGGTCGGAAAAAACGTCGACGGCGGGCTGCGCGTCTATCGCGACGGCGGGCATGACGGCGTCATTGCATTCGGTGGCGGCAGCGCATTGGATGCTGGCAAGGCTGTCGCCTTCATGGCCGGGCAGAATCGGCCTATGTGGGATTTCGAGGACGTTGGTGAAAACTGGAAAGCCGCCAATGCCGACGGCATCGCCCCGATCGTCGCCGTACCGACGACTGCAGGCACCGGTTCAGAGGTCGGACGCGCGGCGGTGTTCCTGCAGGAAAGCAGCGCAACCAAGAAGATCATCTTCCACCCGAAGATGCTGCCGTCCATCGTGATCGAGGACCCTGCGCTTACCTTGGGGCTGCCGCCGCACATTACGGCCGGAACCGGGATGGACGCGCTGGCGCACTGCCTCGAGGCCTATTGCGCGCCGGGCTACCACCCGATGGCCGAGGGCGTCGCGGTCGAGGGCATGCGCCTGGTCAAGGAGTGGCTACCGCTCGCCGTGCGCGATGGCAGCAACATAAGGGCGCGCGCCCACATGATGGCGGCGGCGAGCATGGGGGCAACGGCGTTTCAAAAGGGCCTCGGAGCGATTCACGCGCTTTCGCACCCGGTCGGTGCACTCTATGACACCCACCACGGTACGACCAATGCCGTGGTCATGCCGTACGTGCTCGCATTCAACCGAAACGCGATCGAGCAAAAGCTGACACGCCTGTCTGCCTGGCTCAGGTTGCCGGATCCGTCGTTCCAGGCAGTCATGGACTGGGTGCTACGGCTGCGCGATGAGATTGGTATTCCGCACACGCTCGCAGATCTCGGCGTGGGCGACGATCGGCTCGACGAGCTCGCGGAAATGGCGGCCGCCGACCCCACCGCGGGCGGTAACCCAGTACCCATCGGCGCACTCGAGCTAAAGACGATGTTCGTATCGGCACTCGAAGGCCGGATCGCCTAGCCTGGATATTGCCGAAACCACTGAAGAGATCGCCAGGAACGCCCAGGGAGCATGACGGTTGGCACTGGCTGGTGGGATCGGACTCGCGTTACAAGCTGCGACCCTGCGACGACGACGCCAAGCACGAAAGACTGATTCAAATCAGAGCCGTTCGCACGCTCTCGATCGTTTGCCCCCGGCGGCATCTGGTATCGCCGCCCCAGGCGGTGTGCGCTTTGCGTTGAAATATTCGGTGCGCTCGCGTGAGCCTGGCACACCTGGATGACGAGTGGCGAGCGCACCGCGATGCAACCGGCATCTTCGTGCCTCGCGCACGCGCACTTGCTACAATGTGCGAACGAGGCAACGATACGACGCCGGATGGCCAGCTCGCATGGGTGGTGAGAACGACGAATGACTGTTACCTACCCTGATCGCGTCGCGCTCGCGCAGCTACCGACTGCGCTTGAGCCGCTCGAGCGACTTTCGAGAGAGATCGGCGGCCCGCGTCTGTGGATCAAGCGCGACGATTTGACCGGATCGAGCCTCAGCGGGAACAAGGTACGCAAACTCGAGTTCTGCGTCGCCGAAGCGCTCGCACAGGGATGTGATACGCTGATCACGTGTGGCGGATTGCAGTCGAACCACTGTCGTGCGACTGCGATCGTCGGTGCTCGGCTCGGGCTCAAGGTGCATCTTTTGCTGCGTGGCCTACCGCAAGGCGCGCCTGATGGCAATCTCTTCCTGGACTACCTCGCAGGCGCGGATTTTTCGTTTTACCCGGCGGCGGAGTACTACGCGCGCCGCGACGAGATCTTTGCGGAACTGGTGAACAAGTATGCCGCTGCGGGACGCAAGGCCTTCGTGATCCCCGCGGGCGCGAGCGACGAGATCGGCCTATGGGGCTATGTCGCCGCCTGCAAGGAATTGAAGGATGATTGTGAGCGGCTGGGGCTGTCGCCAGACTACATCGTGTGCGCAACCGGTTCCGGTGGAACACACGCCGGCCTGATCGCCGGAAACGCCGCCTACGGGCTCGATGCGGTGATCTGGGGTATCAACATTGACGATGACGATGCAGCGACGTTCAGCCGAAAGATCCGCTCGGATCTCCGGGCATGGAAGGAGCGCTACGATCAGCACCTCGATGTTGAAACGCTGCCGATCGAGGTGATCGATGGTTACGTCGGGCCCGGCTACGGCAAGGCAGAGCCGCCTGTTTTCGAGACCATAGTCCGCGTCGCCCGAACCGAGGGCGTTATTCTGGATCCTGTCTACACGGGTAAGGCGTTCCACGGTCTTATCAAGGAAATCGAGTCAGGCCGCCTGAGCGACGCCCGCGACATCGTGTTCATTCACACCGGTGGCATCTTCGGTCTGCTCGCGCAACGCGAGGAGCTTCACTTCGAACGCGCGGGGCCACAATGAGCCACTCGACGTGCGCGACTGCTGTATGCCTTATGTCTCGTTGGACGCCACCCTGAAATGACGACCGCCGGCACCGAAGCGATCAACAAGAACGCCTGGCCAGAACAGATCTTCGCTGTTCTGAAGGCGGTGCAGGTGCGCCAGGTCGTGTATGTGCCCGATGCGGGGCACGCGCGGCTGCTCGAGCTTTGCCAGATGGACGATGGCATCAAAACGGTTCCATTGACCACGGAAGAGGAAGGCATCGCAGTGCTGGCCGGCGCCTGGCTCGGTGGCGAACGCGGCGTGTTGCTCATGCAATCGAGCGGCGTCGGCAACTGCCTCAATATGCTGGCGATGGTGCAAGAGTGCCGTTTTCCGTTCCTTACATTGGTCACCATGCGCGGCGAGTGGGGCGAGTTCAATCCATGGCAGCTGCCCATGGGACAGGGCACCGCACCACTGCTGCGCGACATGGGCGTAATCGTCCAGCCAGTTAATGAGGCAAAACAGGTGGGAGAAACGGTCAATGCAGCCGCGCGTCTCGCCTTTGACGCCTACCGCGCGGTTGCGGTGCTCATTTCGCAACGCATAATCGGCTTTAAGGATTGGCATGCGACGCAAAACAACAATTGATATAGCTCTTGGCTTGCCGGTATCAGCGCTCGGCTCCGAGCTGCGCCCTTTGTCGCTAGCGTCTCGGCGCCGCCCGACGAGACTTTCGTCGCTATGCTTTCCTGCAACGCTCGAAAGCCCGGGGCTTGCCGTCCGTGGCAAGCCCGTTCGCCGCGACGAAGATCCACTGGACCTTCGTCTTTATCCGGCTCACCCTGTCTCGGCGGTCGGGCGCGACGTCCCTGTCCGCGCCCTCTGGCGGGGCGTAGTCCAAGCCGCTAGCGGGGCTTCGCCAGTCGCCTCGCGCAGGCACCGGCAAGCGCCGACTAACAGACCCGACGATGGCCACCACTAGACACATTACGCTCGACCGCCGCGAGGTCGTGGCCCGCATCCTCAGGGAGCGCGGTGATGCGTTGCTGGTAACGGGTCTGGGCAACACCACCTGGGATGCGGCCGCTGCCGGCGATCACGACCACAACTTTTACCTGTGGGGCGCCATGGGTGGCGCCGCGCTCGTGGGCTTGGGGCTTGCGCTGGCACAACCCGCGCGGCGTGTGCTGGTGATCACCGGCGACGGCGAAATGCTGATGGGTCTGGGCGGGCTCGCGACCATCGCGGTACAGCGGCCGGCGAACTTAGCAGTGATCGTGATCGACAATGAGGCGTATGCGGAGACCGGCATGCAGGCGACACACACCCGCCACGGCGTGGATCTCGCCGGCATGGCGGCAGCTGCCGGTTTTTCAGAAAATATGACCGTGTTTGACGACGCCGGGTTGGAGACGCTGGTACCGAAGATCTACCAAGAGGCCGGCCCAGTGTTTGCCGCCATCAAGGTCGCGGCAATCGCCGCGCCGACCGTGCTCCCGCCGCGCGACGGTACATATATAAGGAGTCGGTTCCGCCAAGCTGTGCTTGGCGCCGAAGCGAAACTGTGAGGAGTCAGGAGCGAGGCGAGGGGCCTGTATCGGCGTCGAATGGCGATACCTCGTTTTCCAAAAGAAACACAGACTAGCAGGTTTCTGAAAAACTGTTTTCAGAAACCTGCCAGCGCCATATTCACGATTATCCGGGAGATACAACATGCATGCCCG
>FXBF010000513.1_pt1 | contig 13384 bp, 5 predicted proteins | sample 5335321 | NCBI WGS metagenome assembly FXBF01 (sample SAMEA103928391, study PRJEB20085) | sediment metagenome | isolation source: sediment | reverse complement strand
TCCCCATATTCTCGAGAAGGCGGTCGACGTCGCTGAGTTCACAACCTAGCCGCGCCAACGCCAGTTGCGTCACATGGCTGTCGAGCGTCTTCGAGATATGCTGCTGTAGAGCACGCCCCGTGGCTCGCCAGTGGCAGAAGACGAGGACCTTCTCGCCCTGCTTCCAAAGATCCAGAGCTCGCGCTACCGTCGGTTCGACTTTCGGGTGGTCTCCATAGGAATCGTCGTCGGGAAGCGCATTCGCCAGTTGACCCAAGTACCAGCGCGCAGCATCGGTAAGTTGCCGCCCTTCCATCTCAACGGCTTCATCCAGAACACCCCGCACTCGGTCGCGCGACAGCGCCGATTCCCGGGTCTGCAGAAACGCCTCGTAACTCGAGGCTAACCCTTCGGCAAAGGTGGAACCCGAGAGGGTCTTCTCCTTCCGCGCTTCGGCTGATAGCGCTGCCTGGCTACGTGCCGCCAGCAGAAACGGGAGAATGGCTCGGTCGGCGATGGCCAGCCCGGCACCGTCGGACTCATGGTCGGAACAGATCCCAGCACCCGGCAAAGTGATTCGGCGCGGCAGCTCTCCGCCCGGAAGCATCGCGGGCCGACGATGCCGGATCACCCACGGTTGCAAGCGGCGCTCCGCCTTCGACATGACCTCCCTCGCCCGATGGTATGCCCGGAGAGTTTCGGCCACTCGCTCCGATCCACGTTCAACGCTTTCTTCTGAAACGCGCCGCCACCATTCTTCAAGGCCGCCGTCGAACGCCTCTGTCTCGCCGAGATCTTCGCGGCTCAGTTTCCCCCAGCGTTCGTCCAGGTGAGTTGTGGCCACGTGAGCGTCATCCAACGCGCGGGCGAGCTTTTTCATCTCGGTTTCGAATTCGTCCAGCTGCATTGAAGGATTACCCTTCTTCCAGCGAATGCCCCGGAACCGGTCCAGGACGTTTAAGAGCTCGTGGTGGCCAAGCTGGAAGGGAGTCGCCGTCAAGAACAGCATGCGTTCGAATCGCGTGCTAAGGGCTCCATGAAGCAAGCGCGCTTCTTCCTGGGCTTCCGGCTCGACGAAGAGCGAGGCCAGCTGCGTTGCCGGGTTCTTCAGGTGGTGCGCCTCATCGAGGATCAGTAGCGGCGAGCGGAACCGGGCGTTCACCAGCGCTTCGCGCCAGACTTCCCTGAAGGCCGACGAAAGCGAACCCCGAACCTCAGCCAATCGCTCATCCAGGTAGCGGGATCGCTTGATCGGCAACTCATAGAGACACTTCCGGAGCTCTCTGAGATCGACACGTCCCTTGTTCAGAACAGTGATAATCGCGTCTGGCACGGGATCGTCCCCCGGATCGCCAGCCATGCGTGTCATGATCGACCGCCAGAACTTGGGATTCGCCCTTAGCAACTCTTTGAATAGCGCTGGCTTCCGATACCGCCAAGGCGGTCTCAGAATGTCTCCCGCGAACCTGTGAAATGCCCGCTTGCGTTCGGCGAACCTGCGAGGCCGGAGCGCCTTACGCAGGATGGCAAGCTTCGTCCAGGGGTCGCCCAGACTACGATAGAGCGCGCCATGAGTCAGGAAGATGATGTGGGCCCGCCGGTCCCTCGGATCATCGAGCAGCTTGAAAAACTCTACCCCGGAATCAGCCCGCCGGACGCGCAGAACATCCTCCCCACGGTCTTCATCGCGTCGAAGACACTCGCTGCGAAAGACCCCGAACTCCTTCGGCCACTTCTCTTTGAGCGACGGCGGCACCATCACGACGACGGGTCGCCCTCCCTTTTCCCTCCACGCAACCGAGACAGCCACGGCGAGAGCGACAAAGGTTTTCCCCATCCCTACCTCGTCGGCGAGGACGAGTCCCGGCTGTCGCTCGAGACGCTGCAAGATGGCCTTCACCGTAGCCGTCTGACGGTCTGCATCCACCAGAGAGATCCGCTTAGAATCCTTGGATCGCAGTGATATCCGCCGCGGATCGAATTGAACAGGCCAAGTCATGAGTTCACAACGGCAAGAGTCTCTTTGACATACTCCCGAAGATTGGCCGGCGCGGACTGCTTCTCCGCCAGCGCGGACAATTCTCGCAGGACCGAATCCACCTCACGCTTGACCGCCCCCGCACCAAGCAGTCGTTCTGAGGCGGACCAATCTACACCGTGCACCGTGAGAGCCACTTCGGCAATCATAAAGGCTGCACCCTCACCCTCTTGAGCGGCGAGCTGACGCGCCAGGGTAACTGGACCTATGGGCCCATGAAGCCGCCAGCATAGGGCTTTCATGTGATGCGCCGGGCGTTCGAGACGCACCCGCAGCCCTTCCAACGCTGCTGCGACGCGCCGGACCCGCCGCAGGAGGAAGTTGCGTGTGTCGACCTTTCGATGAGGATCCGTCTCGAACTGGTGCCCTCTCTGACCACGCGCCTTGTGTTTTCGAATCGCGCGCCGCCACGCCTCGTAAAGGGGGAGCGCTGACGTGAGGATCTCGACCAATACCTGCAGCGGCAGATCCCGCAGCTCCTCGGGCGGCGGGAGCTTGGACGCGTCCGTTACGTTGACCACCCAGATCGAGGTCCGGTGGTCGTCGTCGGCGTCACGCCAATCAACCAGTACGAAGCTAGGAGGACGCTTCTCGGTCCAAGGCAGCTCCACCACGTCAGGTTGACCAATCTCTATCCATGCCTCCGCGTCGAATAGCGTTCCGGAATCGGTGTAGACGCTGAAACCTTGGGGCGGGACCTCCACAATGCTCAAGATCAAGACACCACCCGGTCCTTCAGGCCGGAACAGCGCTTCACCGAAGGCCGTCGGAAGCGGCGCGTATGATTCGGGCTCGGGCGTCTCCTTGAGAATGTTCGGCTTGAATCGCACGTCCTCGACGGCGGGACTCAGCCGCTCGTAGGGCGGATAGGCCTTGTTGCAGCGACGTGCGAAACCGTCAGTTGTCGATGGCAAGATGTAAGCGAGATTCGCTTCGATGTTGACGGGCCCTGGTATAAGGCCGGTGCCTGCGCACGTGAAATTGCTGGACCCGACGACAAACACCGCTCGGCTTTGACGTTGAAACCACAGACTCTTAGCATGGAGAGCACGCGCTTCCTCTTCCTTTATCTCACTCACAAGATTGAAAACATGGCGGCGCCGCGAGTCCCAAGGGTTCGCGAGCGCGCCCGGTAGATCGTACTCTACAGTCTCATCTGGTAGGCGCCGGCCGGAGGTATAGTAATGGATCGTCCGTTCCCCGTTACGGCCCATATGCTCAACTAGATGATCGACCAGTTTTCTCGCCCGATCACCCACGTCGAAAAACGGGCTCAACACGTGCACGTCGGAAGGCCCGGCGCCCAACCACATGCGGGACCGGACTTGTTCGATTAGGGACGGTTGCCCAGGCTCAACAGTGACAAACTCCACTGTGTTGGACGCACGACCCCAGGCGTTTCGCGGCCAATCGCCGATCTGGTCGCCAATGCGCTGCAGAAAACTGGCGAGCGCCTGTTGTGGGCCTTCTTCGCTGTCTGTACCACGGCGCGGCGCATAGGTGCTGAGATGCTCGAGGAATGAGAGGACACTTCTGAGGCTGTCCAAAGGCAGGCCACCGGCTGGCGAGAACTCCAAAACACCCATGTGCTCGAAGTTGCGACGGTAGCCATGACTGGTCAGATTGGCGGATCCCACCAGGACGCGAATCAAGTTCTCCCATACTAGAATGGTGACTTTCGCGTGCAAGATTCCGCCGCCAGGTACAGTAATGGGCAACAAGTTCCAGCGGAGATTCCGCGCACGGGGCACGTGCGACCGATCAACCAGAACACAAGCGAAGACGTGTGCCAGACGTTCTTCTCGCTCGACCAAATAGAGTTCAGCAGCCTCATTGGGATCAGTGTCCATCCCGATGAAACGGCCGAGGCACTCTTCCTCGAAGAACGGCGCATCGAACGTGAACGTAGTCGCGATGCACCCCACCGGACTGCCGAACTCGTCGCGGCGCTCCCATAACGACAGCAACGCCTGCCTTGCACTGTCAGAACGGGAATCCCCAGGCATTACTTGGGTAACCTCCTCAAATCCTGTAGGAACGTCGAAGCCGTCCCGCTGCGGTACCAGTGCACGTAACTGTCATCTAGGACGGGCATCGTCGGTTCAAGATACTGGGGTCGTACGACAATCCCGTTGAGCCGCTCGAACCAGGATCGTTTGCCATCTGGCGGTTTGGACGCTTGGGCCGTCTCGTGATGATCGACGATCGCCTCGTACAACGACTCCGCATCCCGGACGTCGCCATACCGCACTACCAGATCGCGGACTTCGCCCTCATAGGGGGTGCTCGCAAAACTCGCTGCCAAGTCGTGGGTGGCCACCGGGACTCTCATCGCAAGCTCCCCAGCGGCGGGCACAGCCGCAAAATCAGCCACATCTACGGCCACCCCGGCCTTGCTAGTTGAAAGGTGGAGCAGAAGGCGAAAGGCTCCGTCCAGTGGCCGGCAAAGCCCTTCATAGGCATCTATTGCCACCAGTCTCTCCTTCAAATCAGCTGAGGCCGTGGGCATCAGTGATCGCAAGAACTCTGTCTCCGCCCGCTGCCGCCTCACCGGCTGGCCATTCTTCTCAAGTAGGAGGAGGAACTCACGCCGCATCTCCGTAGCCGCCGGGTCGCGCGGATTCTGCCGCAAGTCTGTCCTCAGAAGTCTTTCTGCGATCCACTTGGCCTCTATTGGACCGGCGGCCCCAGGCTCCAAGTGGCGGGCGATCGCTTCCCAAGGCGTCTGGCGCTGTCGCGTCGTATGTCCACGTGCAAGTCCCATTTCCACCGAGCGCCGGAGACTATCACGGAACTGCGCGCCAGGACCGTGACTCCCGGAGACAAACCCATCCAGGTCCTGCTCCTCCTCCCACACCCTCAGGACCTCCCATCCTCCTTCGTCCATCTCCAGGTCACCGTCGAGCATCTCGAGGCCGTAGGCGAGCCGGCGATAGACGCCACTGAATCCGAAGATCTGCGGCGTCTTAAGATAGGTGGCCGCGCTAACTCGCCGGTCAGTCTTGACGGCCCGGCGCACCTTGTCGATGCCCGGTATCCCCCAAGCGTTCTCAAGAAACACGCGTTCGCCCCAGCGGATGAACGCTTCAATCACATACCATTCGAAAACCAGCCAGGGAGGAGTCACACCATCCGCTGCAATCTCGTCTCGGTACGGATCGCATACATGCGCGGCAACAGCCATGGCAGTGAGGAACCGTGGCCGTGCCATGCGCACCGTGACGAAAGGCAGGACCCGCTCGGCCAGGTGTTCATACGTGGCCTGTGTAGAGAGCGGGTCGATGCTCCCCTCTCCTGACACGACCGGGTCGAACGCGCTTAGAAACGGTGGTTGAAGCACAGCCGGTGGAACCCTTTCATAAATGAGTGTTGGTTACGCGCAGGCTCCCATACGTCACCGTGCTATAGCACCCTGTCCTCGATCGGCGGGGCACTTTCTACGGCTAGTCCCCTTCAACAGGAACGAAGACTGTCTTAAGAGGCAGTAGCGCCTCGGCCACAGGATCCTATTCCTCGTAGTGCTCGGTCAATAGTCCAACGGATCGATCACGATCGACCAGCGTGACAGACAGGCCATGGGGTGCCCTCTCAGCTACGAAATGCGCATCCCTTATGGTTGCCCGCTTTCATTTGGGACCATCGTTCTTTCGTGCATGTAAGCCGATCATTCAGGGATATCCTCCCTTTCCGGATCAAAGCCCTGATCACGACCCGAAACCCAAAGATCTCTTAGATATTGCGCATGCTCTGAGGAGGGCCATTCATCGTTCTCAAGTGTACCTATGACGTCGAAAAGGAACTCGAGAACGGCGTCCTGATACCTATCAAGCCCCCAATGCGCCAGCCTTCGTACATTCTTGATCTGCTCTCTCGGTTGGGAGCCCAAGTAGCTCAGATCGACTTGGGTCTCAGGCAGCTCAACGATCGGCTCTGCGGCTTCCTCCTCCTCGATCGTTGGCTCGACGGTGGCGACAGGCTTCGATTTCGGGCCAGTCTCAAGTGCTTGGTCCCAAGCTGTGGGCTCCAATCGAAGGGCCTCTTCAATCCTTTCCAGCTCGCGTTCCGGATTCTCCATGTAGCGGCGCCCGGAGACCCTGTGAAACACCCACCCGGCGCGTTCGAGAATCTCTTGTCGTTGATAGTCCTCCGGCCGTAGGAGCCCTGTGGGGTCCGACTTCCACTCCCCGTCACACTCAACGGCGAGCTGGCGTCCCTTGCCATCCTCTACGACTAGGTCGATCAAGTACCGAGCACACGGCTCCTGAGTGGCCACATGGTAGCCGCGATCGCGAAGCCGGTTACAGACGTCACGCTCGAATTCACTGTCAAAGCGATCGGCGCGGCCATCGCCGTCACCATTAGGGTGCAGGTTCTGGATCTTCGTAGCGTGCTCAAGGAAGCTTCGGATATGACCTTTGGGAAATCGGTTCAGTGAGTGGGAGATGAAACAGATAGCCGCCTTTTTGGCCCGCGTGAACGCAACGTTGAGCCGCTCCTCCTCGATCTGGATTGCCCGAACGACGCCGGGATCGCTGGACGGGCCATATCGGAAAGAGTAGAGGATAATGTCACGCTCATCACCTTGGAAGCCATCGGCCGTTGATGACACGATGCGGTGGTCCCGCAAGAGTTCGGGCCTGTCCTTGAATTCCCGCTCCAATAGCTCATCGATCAATCGTGCTTGGTCGCGATATGGCGAGATGATCCCAAGATGCATACGCTCGGCCTCGCCGCTATCGATGATTCGGCGTAGCTCGGATACGACCACTTCGGCTTCCCGCCGGTTCACTTTGCGATCCCTGTCGTCATCCGCATCTGTAAGTTCACGAACCTCAAGAGGCGCTCGCCCATCCGAACGGTTCCGCCGTGTCATAATCCGCAGGCGATTGTCGTAGAACTGCTCGTTCGACCAGCGGATGATAGCGGGGTCACATCGGAAGTGTTCGTTAAGGAACTCACCCGCTTCCGCACAAGATTCTGCCAACTCGATGAGGGAGTCGCGGCCGTTTAGGAAAATCGCGCGAGGGTGATCGACGATGCCATGTCGCTGCTGAAGAACATCGATTACATCCTGCTTCAGGAAACGTGATGTGGCTGGGCGAAGCTGTTTTCGATCGCCCACTACAACCATTTGCTTTGCTCGAAAGGCGAGCGGAAGTGCTGTAGCTTGGTTACACTGAGACGCTTCGTCGACAATCAATACATCAAAGAGCCCAGCTCTGAGAGGAAAGAGTCTCGCTACATCATCAATAGTGCATATCCAACAGGGGAATGCTTTCAGCACAGCATGGTAGTCGATGGCCCCCTTCAAAGTGATGAGGCTCTGGGTCTTGCGCTTACGCGACAGGAGCCGCCGAAGTTTGAGAAGCTCTACCCGGATCTTGGGCTTGCGCACGGCCTCACTCGCCGCATATCGACGCTTTCTTCTAACAATCTCCAGAATAGCTCTGCGCCGGACGTCTTGGCCTTCAGCAAGCTTATGCGCTATCTCGGTCAGATCATCGGGGTCGGCAGCCAAGCTCTGCAAGAGAATCTGGCGCAGACGATGAGCCTCGAGTGCAAGATCCGCTCGATCCAACCACGTCGGGATTGCCCTTTCCGCTACTACGCCATCACGAAGGGCGCGGAGCGTGCCTCTGAGGTTGTGGAGATCGACGGTCTCCAAGTCCAAGAGACGTTGGTAGCACGGATATGCCTGAAGAAGAGCCTGCAACCTCTGGAACTGGGAATCTGCAGGAAAGTCGGTTCCCCCGTCACGCAAGGCGTCTAGGATGTCGGCGACAAACTCCCCCCATGCACCGGCCAACATGGAGGACTGCCTCAGTGCTTCGATTTCCTGGAATCGACTCATACGCAGCGACACGGCCTCCGCCAGCGTCGCCTTTTCAGTCAAGTTGTCGGAATTCACCGATCTGATTAGCTGACCGAGTGGATTAGAGTCTCCAGCCGAGCATGCGTATCGTGCTTGCGGTCGACTGGCAATAATATCAAGTGCCTCGGCAATAGCGGCCCGGCATACCGCGGCCTGCACCAGCTGCGGGCGCGATGCTTGCTGGGACACCGGAGGCAAACCGTCGACTTGAAGTCCTTCATCGAACTTTAGAATCGCCTCAATGAGGGAATCGCGCTCGCGGTACCAGCGAAGGGCTTGATCGATGTCGGTGACTTGTTGCCGAGCGGTAGACCGAAACAGCACGATGTCGTGCTTCTCCAACTCAGCGCGTGCCCGCCGAGCTGATCGACTGAAGATCCAAGGAATGAGTTTGAAATTCGAGTTCCTCAGAACCTGGAGCGCGTTCTTTAGGTTCCTCCGATCAGCAGCCGACACCTCGGGTAGGATTTCTCTGGCATCTGATGAGAGTCCCTCAACGCGCTGCACCGTTTCGCGCCATTCACCCGCCTCCCGGCGTATGCGCATCTCGCCGCGTATGTCGGCAACTTCGATCAAGTCATCCAGAGCCGCGATCGAGGTAGGGTCACCAGTTGCGGCCTTCACCAATCGTAAGCACTCAACGCCAGCACTGCGCAGCCACTGAGCGGCGTCTCGATAGTCTTCCGCAGCCGCTTTCAGGTCGGCCTCCGCAGCCAGAGCATCATCGACGATCTCTATCGCTTTCTCAGGAAGGTCGATTGCTGACTGGGAAACGAGTTCAAGGACTCGCCAAAGATAGCCTGCGATTTGTGCTTCACGCGCGCGGGTCGTCTCCACGCTGTCAGGACGAAACAAGGAATCGAATTGCTCTAGCGCTGGAGCTAGCTGAAGCACTAGTTGAGACCACTCTAGCAACGCTTTGGAGATGATGTCGCCGTGGCCATAGTCAGGGCGGTCCGCTTCATGCAGATGATCCCAGGCACGAACCTCGTGGTATCGATAGTGACTCGCATGCTCTTCGTGCTCAAGCTGCTTAAGTTCCGAGTATCTGCGATCCAACCGGCGGAGCTCACGATCCAAATCACGGAGAAACTGCTCACCTTTGTCGACCGAATCACGGAGATCGGCAAGATCCTCGGATTCCAGTTCTTGCACTTGCTCAAGTCGGTTCTTCAGTCGTGTCATCGATTCTTTTTCTGATCGGAGCACCGACATAGCTAGGTGCTCGATATGCGGGAGCTTTGTTGTAAGAACCTCCAATGCTTTTAGCTGGTGACTCGTTACGAGGACCGCCTTTCCCCTGGTTACAAGATCACATATCAAGTTTGCGATGGTCTGGGTCTTCCCCGTGCCGGGAGGACCTTGAACCGTGAGCACGCGGGCACGTCTAGCTTTGTCAGCTGTCCTCCTCTGGGATTGATTACTCTTGAGCGGGTACCAGAGCGGCTGTTCCCCATTTGCGGGCTCATGGAACGGAAGGCGCGTACCGAAGTCGTCGTTAATACCCTCCTCCGGGACATCTCCGACGACGGCTTCGAGCACACTTGGACCCCCTGTATCCTCTATCTTCGAGATCTCATCCAAGTCGCCAAGCAGGAATGCGAAAGACCGGGGACCATTCGTGATTATCGGCCATTTGCCAAGCAAGGGCGCTTCGTCTTGACGAAGGTCAGATACGGCACGAAGCAATGCCGGAAGACGATTCGGACCTTGCATACGGGCAGAAGAGGCATCTGCCGTCTCGGGGCGAGGCTCCCGAAGCTCTCGGAGGGGCTCGAAGATCCCTTTCAGCGCCTTGATGATCTCCTCGATGTGCGCTTCGTCGAAATTCTCCGTTAAGATAAGCGGTAGCAGCCCCTCTCGGATGAGATCGAGATCGGAATCCTGGTCGGAGAATTTCCCGAGAAGGACAGTGTTCAGTGCTGGCGTATCGGCACGCTTTGTTACGGTTAGTCTCTGCGTGCGTGGCTCATAGGAGAGTTCCACTTCCCATAGTAGCAACGGGCCCACATGGCGACGGGCGCCAACCCTGCCAGCCACGATCGGATATCCAATCGTGGTCTCGCGGTTGAACGGGTCACTCTTTTGTTTTCGGTAGATCCTCCGCAACGCTGATCTTGTCCGGTCTTTCTCAGCTGTCGTGGCCCCGCTGTTCCCTAGATTGGAAACCGAACCTTGCGAGTTCCCCTGTGTTCTTTCGGAATTCGCTTCTTCTTCCACATCTTCGTCGCCCTCGGGCTCTTCAGGCCAATCGACCGCGCCATTCCCCGCTCGATCAGAGCCTGATGACTTTAGGTCCAGATTCAGACAGTCCGCGTTCAGAAACGTACTGATGTCTACGCCAAACAAAGAGAGGTCCGCGATTAGCCCGTAGCGAACGCGTGATCCAAGATCATGTAGGTGCCGGCTTCCCGCCGCACTCATGTTTCGAAGGAGGTCGGCATAGTAGCCAGCAAGACAGCGTATCCAGTGCTGCGAGTCGTTCGCCGTCACGGTCCGTCCTCCGAACTCAACACGCTTGGCTCCGCGTACTTAAGCACAAGCTCAATTCGCCGATTCAGTGGAAGGCTGTCGCTCACCGGATGGTACTCTCCACGGCCCATGCTTGACAGCTTCTTGGGCGGCAGTATTGCATTAATCGTCAGCAGCCGAACAACGTTGGTAGCGCGCTGAGATGACAATTCCCAATTGTCCTCAACCGGACAGCTGGGAGGGCCTACGGGTGGTAGAGAATCCGTATGACCTTCGATCTGGATGCGCTCAAAGTACCGAACTCTCTCAGATAGAATGCCCCCCACAAAGCGAACGATGCTGTCACCTCGTGCTGTAAGGTCTACCTTGCACGTTGGAAAAAGGGCGTCCGAACTGAATGTGACCCTCTGGTTCTGACTATCGATGTTTCTCACCGTCACCGATCTACGGAAGTCATGTGGTAGCCGGTCTTCGATGAGTTGTTGGACCTCCTTCTGCCGCCTTTCGATCTCTTGCCAGGTAATCACCTTGTCGAACTGACTAAGTGCACCAAGAATGAACACGAGCAGTGTAGCTAAGGCTATATCGCCAAAGGCGGCCCAGTAATTTCGATCCTCATGATCATCGAGGGAAAGCCGCATCTCCCTATGCCTCTCCTTCAAACATATCCCGGAGCCGTTCTTCTTCCTCCTCGGTTAAACGCAGCGGCCCGTCTCCGTCTGCTAGGTCTGATGCGCCGGTTGGCCTGGGGTCGTGATCTCCGTCTTGCGTACCAGTTCCCTGCACCAGCGAAACACCTTCATCCAAGCGCTCACGCTTACCTGACACTCCTCCAGAGCGCAACAAGTCCCGCAACTCCCTCCCAAGTTCGCGCATAGCCTGCTCGACTTTGGTCCCAAGTCGATCTTCTCTCCGCTCCATAGCTGCGGCCAGTTCCTTTGCCCCGCGCTTGACTTGGTCTTGTAACTCATGAATCAGTTCTTCAGAGCGTTGACTTGTCCTACGTCGCTCCTCCGCCAGCACCTGCAGCGTCTCGGCCAACTGCCCATCGACGTCTTGCAGCGCCCGCAGAACGGAGTCCTGAATCTGCGCCTCGCGCTCTTGTGCCCCGCGCAAATGGGCATCGATGGACTTCAGGCCGCGCTCGATGTGGTCCGCGACTACATTCTCGGCCCGACCGAGGGCGTCCACAACATCCTGCCACATTTCCTTGTATCGCTTTGAGGCTTCGGCAAACCCGCTCACGCTTGTGGCAACCTCTCCCACCGCACCGGACGTTCGGGTCATTTCCTCGGTCAGCTTTGAGGTGAGATCCGTTTGCAGTCTCAGTTGTTCTGCCATCTGACTGACGCTGCCTGCAATGGCGTCATGCAGTTGAGTCGTTTGTTTCTGTACTTCCTCTCTGATCGAATCTCGCAGGTCTGGGATCAAGTTGCTCGTGTCCGTTATCGCTTGCCTGAATGCTTGGACCGCCAAGGTAAGCGTATCGAGCTGCCCGGCTAGCTTTGCCGTTGACTGTGCCAACGACTCCGAGGACGCCTGAAGCGAGACTTCTTCTTTGACCTCGTGAGCCGGGATGAGGGCAAGTGTGCTTAGCACCTCCAGATTGGTGAGGATCCTGCTCTGCCGATGGCGGTACACACCCACTGCAGCCCCAACGAGTACGGCCCCCATAACCCCAGCAAGCGTCGTTGAGAAGGCCGTGGCCATGCCCTGAACAGCGGCGGTAATTGCAGATCGCAATTGTGCCGCGTCGGTGACTTCTCCTTGCACAAGCTTTAGCACCCCAGAGATCGAGATTGCGAGCCCCAGAACTGTCCCCCCCAGGCCAAGGAGGACGAGTATGGTGGTCATGTAGCGGGCAAACTCGATTTTGCGGCGAAAGCTCTCGGTAGTTATCGCTGTTAGTGCCTCGTTGGCAATTCTTTCCTTCTGTTCGTGTAGGCTACGGAGAATGGCCAGACGCTTTGCGACGGCTGTCGATTTTGGAAGCTCGGCTGCAATGCGCGTGTAGCTGTCGGCATCACGAAAGCCCTTTTCCTGTACTTGCTTGATTGCCTCTTCTTCGCGAGGTAGCTCGTTGAACAACCCCGAGAGCACCTGGATCAGCGCAACTGCAGCCAACCCGAGAATGATCAGGTTCAGTACAAGTGATTCCGGACGGGTCGGTGAGAAGAAGAAATCGACAAAGTCCATTGATCAGTCCTGTCTTACTCTCGTCTACAAGCTGGGCCGCGTCCAAGACGGACAACACAGCTTTCTCAAGCATGCGAGCGACCCGGTCGTCATTAATGCGCGCCTGGTCACCGGGCTGCGGATCCCGTCGGCCAGCGGGAAGACCGTGCCATCAAGGCAGTGTCTGATTCTAGTGGTTGTCTCAGCCATTCGCCTACTCCAGGGGGAGGTCGGCCGCACCCTTCACGGCCCGTTTCAGTATCGCTCGGACCTCCGGAGGTCGGCTGATCTCAGCTTCGAGGCCGTAGCCCAGCACGCGCGCCACCGCCCACCAGGGGCTCTTGCAGCGGTGCCGCACGACTACCGATCCATCCGGCTGCTCCTCAGCCTCCTCGCCGTATCGTTCCCGGATCCAGCGGGCGATCCGCGGGCTGTAGCGGATCGTCACCTCCAGGTCGTCCTCGTCGCCCCGGTAGACACACTCCGGGTCAATGTAGTCCTCCACCCTGACATTCTCCGCGACCTCGGCCGCCTCGTTAGTTGCCCGGGCCTCGACTATCCGGTCCAACCGGAAAACCCGCGGCTCGCCGGCTCCCTCGTCCCGAGCCAGCAAGTACCAGGTGCCCTGCACAGCAGCCAGCGCCCACGGTGATACCTTACGCGGCCTGGGCTCTTCGGGCACGTACGGCTTGAAGTAGCCTATCTCTAGCACGCGCCGCTCGCGGAGGGCCAGCCGGATCGTTTCCATGATCTGCGGCGCTGCCCCCGCAAGCGGTGAGCCGTAGGCGAGCACGTCGACAGCCGCCACGGAGCCGCCGTCGGACTGGAGCACGGTCGTCAGCTCGGAG
>FXBF010000512.1_pt1 | contig 13391 bp, 9 predicted proteins | sample 5335321 | NCBI WGS metagenome assembly FXBF01 (sample SAMEA103928391, study PRJEB20085) | sediment metagenome | isolation source: sediment | reverse complement strand
CCGTAGCAGTCGAAGGTAATGATGTCGTATGGCAAGGTGGTCATGGAAGTCCTCGAATGTGACAAGGTTGGGCTTGGCGCCACCATCCAGTAGACTAAGATAGTGACGGTTGCGGGGCTCGTCCTCGGCGCAGGAGATCACTGTTGTGGCCGCGCTCTTGAACACGCCCTTCAGCGTGCGGTTGAAGTTGCGGTTCAGGCCGCGCGTCTGTCGCAACTGAACAGCTTGACGTGTGGGCGTCCAGTCCGATATACCTGTCCATGGGCGTTCTCCTTCCGTGCTGGGGGAACCTGCTGTTTTGACAACGACAGGGTGTCATCCCCAGCGGAGCGGTGCGTTACGTCGTCAAGTCCAGGTCGATGCCGCGTGGCATCGGAGAGATAGGATCGAGTAGGAAAGCGAACAGCATGACGCTGAAACGTCTTTGGCACGTTGCCTGCCTTGCGACGGTCGCCGCAACAATTGCCTGCGGTGGCGAGCCGTCTTCCGCCCCGAACCCTCCCTCCAAGCGGTCGCTGGAGGACATTCTCGGGGCCTATCGGAGCGAGTACGGTCTCCCGGCTGTCGCGGCAGCGATCGTCCGTAGCGACAGCATTGAGGAGGCGGCAGCGGTCGGTGTTCGTCGCCTGGGATTCAGCGATGGCGTCAGGTTAGGAGATCGCTTTCATATCGGATCCGATACGAAGGCAATGGTGGCTACCGTTGCCGGAAGTCTCGTGGAGGACGGCACTCTCTCTTGGTTCCTCAGCCCGACGGACGTGTTTCCCGAACTCGCCACGACGATCCATCCCGATTTTCGGACCATCACTCTCCGAGACCTGCTCATGCACCGCGCCGGTATACAGCCGTACACGACCGGCGCAGAGTGGGACGCCATACCGAACTTCACGGGCACACCGCAAGAGCAGCGCCGCGCGTTTGCCGTGTGGCTCCTCCAGGGCACGCCGTACGGTCAGCCCGGTCAATACCAGTACTCCAACGCTGGGTACTCGATTGCAGGGGCGATACTGGAGGAGGTGACCGGTCAGTCGTGGCAATTGCTGCTACGCCAGAGGCTTTTCGACCCAATGGGCATGCGCACCGCCGGTTTCGGCTGGCCGGCCCTGAGCGATCCCGACCAGCCCTGGGGACACTGGGTCATCTCGGGGTCACTACAGCCCCACCCACCTGACGACGAATACCAGCTTTCGGGGATCATAGCGCCTGCGGGCGACGTGCACGTGTCCATCGAAGACTTCGCGCTGTTCGTGCAGTTGCACCTGCGAGGTCTTCTCGGATTCGACGGGATGTTGACGTCAGAGACCATCAGATACTTACATCAACCCGTTGGGAGCTACGCGTTGGGCTGGAGCGTCTATCCCCTGCTCGGTCAGGTCATCAGCTCGCACAATGGCAGCGCCGGAACCTTCTACGCGACGATGGCCGTGAGCCACTCGCAAGACCTCGCCGTCGTGATAGCGACGAACGCCGGTGGCAGCCGCGCCGCGGACGCATTAGGAATTCTCTTGACCGTGCTGTTCGATGAATACCGCTAGCGACACTCGACCAGTTCACATGTCATGGCCACCCTTTGACGGCGACAAAGGCAGGTCGCTATAAAACCATCACTCCGCCCATCGACGACCAAGAGCGGGTGATGGGACGGCGCGGCTTGGGGTTCAAGGGGTGTGCTGTTCGCTTCCCTCACTTTTTGCGGATCTTCCTCCCGGGTACGTTCTGGCCTGCCTGGTGAAGGATTAGCTGCGTCACCTCACCCGATTCGTCTCGGACGAATGTCACCTGGGCATCCACCACCTTCAGGAAAAACTTGGTCTCGGATTCGGCGAACACGGGGAACTTCGGCTGCCCTGTCGCCTGCACGTGGAGTTGGCCGTCCTCGAGGGTTACCGTCATCTCGAAGCCGGGCGCGAGCTCATACACACCCACATAGTCGGCCATGATATCCGGGTTCACCTCAACTTCCGTCCGCTCCTCGACAGGTTCGGGTGGAGCCGCCAGCGGTATCGACCCGTTGATCAGGTGGAAACCGATATCGTCCGCACCGTGCGCGGAATTGGTGAGGACGACGGCCCCGACTCGCCTCGAGGGGTCGAAGCCGGCGAACGTACGGTAGCCCCCGGTCCCACCGTTGTGCCATACCACCACGTCGTCCCCTACGTGTCGGATGTGCCAGCCGAGACCAATAGTCATGTTGGGGCCTGCCTGTTGGCGGGACTCTTGGGTCACCCGCATGGCCCGCTGGAGATCGGTGGTGGGTTCTCCCATGTTTGCTTCCAGGAAGGTGAGCATGTCTTCGACGTTGGAGCGGAGGGCTCCGGCACCGGCCAGAGTGGGGATGTTCCAGTTGGGAACCACGTCGCCGTTTTGGTTGTGGCCCAATGCCAACCATTCGCGCATAGGTCCGGTGAGCTCGATGCCGCTCATGTCCATGCCCAGAGGGTCGAGAATTCGTTCTTGGACCAACTCTCCGTAATCCTTCCCGGCACGACGAGCCAGTAAGAAACCCAACAGTCCGGCGCCCACGTTGGAGTACTCGTACTGAGAGCCGACGTCACGCGTCAGCGTGTAACCCGACAGAAACTCCCAGAGCAGTGCGGGCGTGTAATCCGCGAACGGGTTCGAGCCATCGGCGGGGGAGAAGTTGGTGGGCATTCGTGGCAGGCCCGAGCGATGGGTGGCGAGGTCTGTGAACGTGATCGTCTGTCCATCCCTGCTGGGCATAGAAACTCCGGTTGGGAGATATCGCTGAACGGCACCGTCGAGGGCCACCTCACCGCGGGCCGCCATGTCCGCGAGCAGAATGGACGTAAACACCTTGGTGATCGATCCGATCTCGAACACGCTCTTGGGTCCCAGGGGCCGGGCACCCGGTCCGGGCTCGCCGTAGGCCACGATGGTTCTGGACCCGGTGGCCTCGACCACACCCACCACCATGCCGACGCTGCGCCCGGCGTCTACCCGCTCCTTGATCAGGGCGAGCAGTTCTGACTCGGCGGGGAAATGCTGAGCCGTAACCGAGCCGGCGGTTAGCAGCAGCAGGAGGGAGGTCAGCCCCGCTCGTCTCAGGGTTGTACAAGAGGTGATCATCGAATCTTTCCTTTGCCGAATGTTTCCAGAAGTTCGGATAGCCGAGTTCGTTTCAGTGACAGATAATAGGAAGGAATGGGAAAGAGGGAATGTGCCGGCTCACCCGCCTTCCACGACCTTCATGATTTCGTCGGCGCTGAGCCCGTTCAGCCCGAGACGCTCCAGCGTGCGGCCCGTCTTCCAGTAATCCTCTTCACAGACGATGGAACCGATGTATACGATCCCATCGATCACCGGGGTGGGCACGCCGGCCAACCGTCCCAGCTCGGAGCGAGGCACGAGACCGAACGGAAGATCCTCAGTGATATATCGATCCCGGAGAGACGTCGGCCCGATAATGGACGCGATCACGCCGTCGGTGTCGAACGGCGCGACGAATTCGACCCCCATGATGCTGGTTTTCGTCGTGAAGTCCCGATCTTCGTACTGGATCATGTCGAAGCCGAGCGCCCGTGCCACACGGCGGGACTCCTCGTACACCTCTCGGACAACCCGAGCTACCGCTGCCGTGATGCCTTCACCGTACATGTAGAAATCACCGCCCGAGTACTCGATACGTCCGGTGTTCAAGAGCGAGCCCGGCGGGTGAACGATGGGGTTGGGATTATTGAACGCGGCTGCCAGCACGTTTTGCCCTTCGATGACGCAGGGCAACATCTCGCGGAACTCGTCCATCACGCCCAACAGGTCGGCGCTGGGAATGCTGGCGACCATGACGCGCGGCGCCACCAGGAGTAGAGCAACCTTCCCGGGCCCCTGGAGACGGGCTCCATACGGGATGGTGCTCCCCTCGATAATCGTAATGCCGCGAGCGTCCCCTCGATCCGCGAGCATCGACCTCAAGCGGAGCGACCCGAAGTCGCCCGCCCACAGAACGACCTTATGGCCTTCCCGCAGATGAGGAAGCATCTCTTCGAAAAACAGCTCGTGCCCGCGGGCCGTTGTGACCACGTGAATCCACTGAACACCATCCAGGGTCCTTGCCATGTCCATGCTGACCCGATCGATCGCGATGGTGCCGCACGGTCCTATTCCCTCGACTTCGATGGCCCCCCGCTCGAGCGTCGTCTGAAATCCCTCCTCGAAGTTCGGATGCTCGTACATGTGAACTCGGTATCCGCGATCGGTGAGATCGGCGGCCATCATGTGGGCCCCGTTGCCACCGCCAAGAACTGCAACTGGTGCATTAGCCACGATGTATTCCCTCCCGTCTCCAGATCCGTGTCAGTTTTCGCCGCAGCGTCCGGCTTCTGCACTCTTTCAACTCGGACGTTCCACTCCCACCCTTGGCCGCCATTCGACCTTAGACATTCTGCATTGGACGTTCAGCAGACCTCACCATGTGCCCCGCTCGCCGACACTGTCGATGACGGGATTGAGTCGACGTGCCGCGTTCCGCCAGTTCGTCTGTATTGCAACCTGTGCCACCTCGGGCTCACCGGCTTCGAGCGCTCCGATAATGGCCACGTGCTCGTCCACAGACGTTGCATACTGCTGCTGAAGCACACTCACGTACACCCGGATATACCGCTCCGCCTGTGGCCGGATGGCCGCGTGGAGCGCGCGGAGACGGGGCCTGGCCGCCGCGTCCACATACTGGCGGTGAAACCGATCGTCCCCATCATAGAACGCCTTTCCATCAGGAAACCGTTCGCCTGCGATCTTCGACAGCACGTCGTTTAGCTCCTTGAGCCGACCGACGAGGGCCTTGCGCGAGGGTGAATCGAGCTGGGCGGCGTACCAGCCTGCCTGTCCCTCGAGCACCCCGATGATGTGGAACAGCTCCGACGAATCATCCTTGGTGAGTGGCGCGACGATGAGTCTCGAGCGTCGGCCTCCCCGCGATTCGGCGACGAAGCCTTCTTGCAGAAGACGGAGAAGAGCCGCCCGAACCGGCGTCCGACTCACACCGAGTCGCTCGGCGATCTCCAGCGCGATGACACGCGCCCCCGGCGCTAACCGCCCCCAAACGATCAGCTCGCGGAGCTTGTAGTACACCTCACTCTCGCGGTCGACGTGCGGGCCATCCTTGGCGACCTTGACCTCATTCATCAAGAAACTCCTCTGCCGGAAGTCAACGTGCCCCGTGCTCATGCCATCACCATCCCTGATGAGGAGGGCCAACGAGGCGCGCCGATGTCTCATAGCTTCTCCTCCACTCGCTCGAAGTCTTCGAGGTCCTCTACCTCCAGGGCTTCGACATTCCCCTCAGCGTCGATCGTGAACGTCAGCATCGTCGTTCCCATAACGCGATCACGCCACTTCACCTCGAACGTGTCGTAGTGCCAATGCACCAGATCGCCTACCCACGCCGTATGGCGGCGAATCACCAGGCCGCCGTCTTCCTGCGTGATCGTCACGGTGCCATACATGTCGTCCTCGTACGTACCGACATATTTGGACAGTGCCAGCGACGGCTTGGTGCCCTTGACGCGTCCGTTCTCTCGCTTCGTTCGCTGCTCCTCCGCGGCCTTCTCTTGCTGCTCCCTGAGATCCAGGAACGTCGCGTTCCAATCTTGCCGCGGAGCATCCAGGTACGAGTCCACGATATGGAACGTGATCGCGTTGAACGAGCTGTTCGGTGACGTGTTGGTGAGCACCACGACCCCGAGTTGCTCCTCCGGAATCAACATCACCTGCGAGAGCATCCCATCGATACCGCCGGTATGGCTCGCCACCAAACGCCCGTGGTAGTCTCTGAGACCCCACCCCAGGCCGTAGGTGGCGAAGTGCGTTGACGGGAAGAGCTTCTTGGTCTGGGGGCTCAGGCCCGTAATCGTCTGCGGGGTATGCACTTCGCGAACGACGTCGGCGCTCAGAATGCGCTCGCCGGCGAATTCGCCGCCAGCGAGCATCATACGCATCCAGTTCGTCATCTCACGGACACTCGAATTGATGGAACCCGCGGCGGCCACGTTGTCGAGATTGCGGTACGGGACCGGTGTGACCTCCCCGTCGATCCTCGCGTGCGGGGTCGCCACGTTGTCGATCCGCTCGAGATCCACCGTGCTCGTGTTGCTCCGCGTCATGCCCAGCGGCCGGAAGATGCGGGTTTTGATGAAGTCATCCCATGTCATGCCGGCGACCGCCTCGATCACCTCTCCGGCGCTCGAGAACATCGTGTTCTGGTAGCCGTATGCCGCGCGGAAACTCGAGTTCGGCTCTAGGTAGCGAATCCGTCGGACCACTTCGTCCCGATCGAAGTCCGTCCCATACCAGTTGGCGTCGCCGCGACGTCCCAAACCGCTCCGATGGGAAAGGAGATCCCGCACTCTGATCTCTCGGGTGACGTACGGATCGTAGAGCTGGAACCAGGGAAGATGCTCGATCACGCGGTCGTCCCACGTCATTCGCTCCTCGTCGACCAGGATCCCGATCGCCGCCGAGGTGAACGCCTTCGTGTTGGAACCGATGGCGAACAGGGTGTGCTCGTCCACCGGATCCGACTGCCTGAGATCGCGCCGGCCGAACCCTTTGGCATAGACGACCGAATCGTCCTTGACGACGGCCACGGCAAGTCCGACCACGTCCCAATCTTGGCGGACCTGCTCGATGTACCTGTCGAGGTCTGCAGGAAGCCCCGCTTGCGCCGCCGCCGATGTGACCACGACGACTGCGAGTAGACATACAAGTGACAAGACAGCAAGCCTATGACTCTTCACGGGGCCCTCCTTTCACGGTCCGAATTCGGCCCTGAGGTTCTCAATACGCTGCAATGCAAACACTGTCAGCCGCGTTGCGAGGCCCGGTGGGCTGCAGCGCACGTTGGGCAGGGGTGCCCCTTCAGCCCGCACCGTGTGCGCGTAGCAAGGTCACTGGCAGCAACATCAACAGCACTTGTTCCGTCACTTCTAGTAGTTCACGACCGGCAGCGCGATGTGCGACGGATAGGCCGCGCTGCGATAGACGCGCTGGGTCGCCTTCTGATAGTCCGCCTCGGTGGCCGTCGGGATGTTCACAAACGTCTGCGGGTTGCGGCCGATCAGCGGGAACCACGTACTCTGCACCTGCACCATGATCTTGTGCCCTCGGCGAAACCGGTGGTTCCGGCTGTTGAGATCGATGCTGTACCCGACGACTGCATCGGACGGAACCGGCTCGGGTCGTTCGAAGCCGTTTCTGAACTTGGCGCGGAGCACCTCATCGGCGATCATGAGCTGGAAGCCAGCCATCTCCGGATCGTCGGGGTAGTTCTCCGGGTAGACGTCGATGAGCTTTACCACCCAGTCGGCATCGGTGCCGGTGGTGGACGCGAAGAGACGGGCGATAATGTCGCCGGCGACGACGATGTCCTCCTCCAGCTCTTCAGTCTCCCAGCTCAGCACGTCCGGACGCCGGTCAACGAACCGCTGGTCCGTGACCTTCCACAGGGCCTGACCGCCCTGCCAGAACCCCGGGATCGGCCGCGGCATGTACGGTACCGGCTTGTCCGGATCCGAGACGTAGGCGTCAAAGGCATCCGCAGCCCGGTTCCGCGGGGCATCAAAAGACAGCATGCCCGAATCGTGGAAGTATAGATTGCGCACGGTGACCGCTTCGGTCGGAGGCCAGCTCTCCTGCGACGTCCAGGTGTCGCCCCCCGTCTGAAAGGTGTGAGCCTCACCGATGTCCCACGATCCCCGGTCCTTGAGGTAGTACGCGAAGAACCGGGCCTGTAGCTCGCGATAGTGGGCGCTCGTGTTGCTGCCGAAGTCCAACGGGCCCAGGGTCTGGCCGTCACTCCTCGCCCATCCGCCGTGCCGCCATGGGCCCGCGACGAGAAAGTTCACGCCGGCGGTGTCGTACCGTTCCAGCGCATCGTAGATCGCCATCGGCCCGTAGAAATCCTCGGCATCCCACCAGCCGGCGACGTTCAACGTCGGCATGCGCACGGCGGTCAGGTACTGCGTTACGCCCTGTCGCTTCCAGTATTCCGTGTAGTTCGGGTTCTCCATGAACGCATTCCAGGTAGGAATCGCACCGCGGAGATACTTCTCGTTCGCGTTGGAGAGCGGCCCGAGATCCAGATACCACTCGTAGACGTCGCGCTGATCGAACTGGAACGGCCGGTTGGTTTTGTCCGTCTCCATCAGCGCGGCATACCCGAACGCCGCCGCCAGGCGCAGCGCGCCGTTGTGCAGGAAATCGTCACCGATGAACATGTCGGCGGGTGAAGCCTGAGGGGACACCGCCGCCACGGCGGGATGCGGCTCGATCATCCCCATGACCGTAAGCCACCCACCATAGGAGATACCCAAGATGCCCACTCGGCCATTGTTGTTGGGTACGTTCTCGAGTACCCACTCGATCGTGTCGTAGGTATCCGTGCCCTCGTCGATCGCATCCGGATCGCCGGCGGCCCTAGGCGGCCGCAGCATGACGAACTCGCCCTCGGACTCGTACCGACCTCTGATATCCTGGAACACGAAGATGTACCCATCCTCAGCAAGCTCGGCATATGACGAGGAGAGGGACGCGTGCAATCCCGTGTCGTCGTGCCGCAGGCCGTACGGCGTGCGCGTAAACAGGATGGGCAGCGGCTCGGTCGCCTGCTTCGGAACATAGACCTCGGTGTTCAGCCGCACGCCGTCCCGCATGGGAATCATGATCTGCCGTTTGTCGAACGCCGTACCCGGAACACCATCGGTGCCACCGCAGGCAACGAGCGCGATCGCCACACCCAGAGCGGCCCGGGGCCCAATGTCGGTTATGAAGTGTGTCATTGTCTGTTGTCCGTGTGTCCGGGACCGCGCAGCACGTGCCCCGGTCGGGCCCCCGTGTGCCGGCCGTGGTCGACGACCACCTCACCGTTTACCAGCACGTAGTCGATACCGACGGGGTACTCCACCGGATCGTCCCAGGTCGCTTGGTCCTGTATGGTTTCAAAGTCGAATACCACCACGTCCGCCCACATCCCCTCACGGATCACGCCTCGATCGGTCAATCGCATCCGCAATGCCGGCCAGGAGGTCATCTTACGAATCGCCTCCTCCAACGTGAGCACGCCCATCTCGCGCACGTAGCGGGCGATGATCCGCGGGAACGTGCCGTAGCTCCGAGGATGCGGCAGACCGAGGAGATCGACCGTGCCGGGCTGTCGCGATGCACCCGCGTCGCTGCCGATGCTCGTCCAGGGGTAATCGAGTGCGGTTCGGATGTCCCGCTCGCTCATCATTTGATAGATCGCCATCACGCGCCCTTCCCCGGCCAACACCAAGTCCCACGCCGCATCCGCGGGGTCCTTGCCCAGCTCTTGGGCCACCTCCGAAATGGACATCCCCTCGAACCGAGCGTTCTCGGCATTTCGCGCGTTCACCAGGACGACGCCATCCCATCCGCCGGCGGCTTCGACGATGTTCCACCATCCGGGCGACCCCGAAACAAGCTCCTGTTTCAATCGCTCGCGTACCTGCGGGTTTGAAAGACGGGCACGTGCCGAGTCGATGCCTCCCTCGAAGACCCAGGAGGGTACCGTCGCCTCGAGCCCGGTACCCCCGGCCGTATACGGATACAAGTCCGCCGCGACGTCGACGCCCCGGGCCCGCGCCTGTTCCACGGCGACGCCCGCGGCCTTCATGAGCGTTCCCCAACCCGGTTGATACGCAGCCTTGAGGTGAAAGATCTCGACGGCGACACCGCCTCGTTCACCGATCTCGATCGCCTCCTGAACGGCCGTCACCAGCTCCTTTCCCTCGCCCCGAATGTGGCTGGCGTACATGCCGCCATAGCGACTCACCACTTTCGCCAGCTCCACCAGTTCATCGGTCGTGTGATAGCTGGACGGCGGATAGATCAGTGCCGTCGTAATCCCCATGACACCCGCGCGCATGGCGGTATCGACGATCGCCTTCATCCGGTCCAGTTCGTCGGGCGTCGGCGCCCGCGCATCGAATCCCAGCACCGCACGCCGCGCCTGGGTGGCGCTGAAGTAGGTGCCGAAGTTGAGACTGATGCCCTTGGTCTCCATGTCGTCGAAGTACTGCCCGACCTGTGACGCCGGGACCGGAGTGCCACCTTCCCCCCCGATCGCCGTCGTCACGCCCATGCGCAGCTTGTTTTCCGCGAGACCGTTGTCAAGCAAGACTCCGCCGGATTGGTCCATCATGTCTATCCATCCGGGCGACACGTACTTGCCGGTCGCATCCAGCTCGAGACGACCCTGCCCGCGGATCTTGCCGATCGCCACGAACTTGCCGTCCCGAATGGCGACGTCCGCGGCCACCCAAGGGTTTCCCGCTCCGTCCAGCACACGTCCGCCGCGAATCACAACGTCGTACTCCTGACCCGATGCCTGCATCGGGAGCGCCGCACCAACGAGTAAGCAGGCGACGACAGAATGACGGATTCTCGCAAACGAATTCATGACTGATGCCTTTGTTTTCACGATTCGACGTTCCGGCGGCTGCTCACCGTCTGGGCCCACCCACAACCGGTACCAGATCTCCGACGCGGCGGAACTTCGGCCACCAGGTCGGCAGCTCCAACGCAGAGATCTCTCCTCGGGCGTCGATCTTGAAGGTTGCGAGCATGTCTCCGAGATAGCCATAATCCCAGATGATCCGGAACGTGTCGTAATGCCAGTGTTCCATAACGCCGCGGATCTCCGGACCGATCTCAACGATGAGATTCCCGTCCTCCAACGAGACCCGACCTTCCCCGTAGGCACTGTCCACGTATCTGCCCGTGTACCGCTCGAGGGGGAGCGACGGCGACGTCCCGCTCACGCGTCCGGCCTCCACCCGTTTCCGCTCCGCGGCGGCCTCCTTCTCTTGTTCTCTGACCACGGCGAGGAACTCCTCGCTCCAATCCGTGCCACCCTCGCCGAGATACGCATCGAGAATCCAGTTCTTGATCGCGTCGAACAGCGAATTTTGGCGGCCGCGATTAGTGAGGATCACGACACCGAGGTCGTCTTCGGGCATGAGGGCAATGCGAGATCGCTGGCCGTCGATCCCACCACTGTGCTGAATGAGTTTGCGGCCGCGGTAGTCCTGCACCTGCCAGCCGAACGCGTACGCCGAGAAGTGAATACCCGGATTCAGGCGCCGCGTGGTCTCGCTGATGGGGATCAGCGTCTGCGGGCTGTGGGTTTCCTCCAGGGCTTCCGCACTCACGAGTCGGCGTTCTTGCCACACGCCACCGGCCAGGTGCATGCGCGCCCACCGTGCCATGTCCAGCACATTCGAGTTGATGGATCCCCCCGGCGCCTCGTTGTCGAGACTGCGGTAGGGGACGGGCTGGAGCACGCCGTTCAGCTCTTCATGTCGCCTCGCGCGATTGGCAACCCCGGCGAGTTCCCACACGCTCGTATTGCTGGATCGCATCCCGAGTGGCTCGAAGATCCGGCGGCGGATGAACGCATCCCAACTGATTCCCGTCACCGCTGCGATGAGCTCGCCGGCCGTGATGTACATGTTGTTGCTGTAACCGTACTGCGCGCGGAATCCGGCTACCGGTCGCAGATGCCGTATGTGCCGCACGATCTCGTCCCGCGTGTACCCCGTACCGAACCAGAGGAAGTCACCCCGTTCGACACCCATGCGATGAGACAGTAGATCCCGGATGGTGACCTCCCGCGTCACCCATTCGTCGTACACCTGGAAGTGTGGCAGATGCTTGGTTACCGGATCGTCCCATTGCATCACTCCTTCATCGACCAGCATCGCCATGGCGGTCGCCGTGAACGCCTTGGTCATCGACATGATGCCGAACACCGTCTGCGCATCGACCGCGTCACCCTTGCCCAGCTCGCGCACCCCATACCCCTCGGCGAACACGATGGAGTCGTCCTTGACGACGGCAACGGCGATGCCGGGAACCTGCCAGACGTCCATGGCGCGTTCGATGTACCGATCGAGCCCTCGGAGTGGGCCTTGCTGCGCCGCGGCGCCGGGCACAAGCGTGGCGTAAAGCGCCGCCGCGGTCGCTACCCGGAAAACAACACGTTTCAAGTAGTCCATGGTGTCCTTCCCACACGGTCCTCGTGTTCCGCCCTCCACATCCGTGCACTCATCCCGTTGCGGTCGCCGTGTCCCGGCCGCCGGTGATCTTCCAGACCCCAACCGTCACTATGGGAAGCGCATAGATCAACAGGAAAAAGAGCGTTATGGTCCCGTAGCCGCGCGCGATGAGATCGATCAGGCCGAACTGGGCAAGCAGCGCGCCCACAACCAACAGCCCAATGGCTATCGCAGGACGCAGGTACGTCGACATGGTGTGGTTCCGCTCTGCAAATACTCCCGCGATTCGCTCGTTGACTCCGTGGATCATGCAGGTGCCGGTTTCGATCAGCGTGCCGAACAGGATGATCTGGAAGGTCAGCTGAAACGCTCGGGACCCGAGGATATCGAGGAGGTAGTTGACGGGCACGGGCCGATCCAGAATCTCGGGGTACTGGCTCACCATGGCGAAGTAGAAGAGAAACGCCGGAATGATGGCGATGGGACCGGCGATGCCACCCGCGGTGACCGCGTCACGCTTGGTTTGAGCGTGGCGAATGACGAACAGAATGGGGGGGATGACCGCGAGGTTGTAGCCTGCGTACCGCATGCCACCCCATATCCAGTCCAGGCCGATACCGCCGGTGCTGAAGTTGGCGGCGATCTGGGGCCCGAACCGGGCGACGTACCACACGAAGAAGACGGCGTACACCCCGTACAGGACGAACGACCAGCGCGCCAGGAACCACTCGATGATCGCCGTACCCCGAAAAGTCAGAAAGCCGACGGCCACCATGATGCCGATGACCCCGACGGCGTACGGCAGCGAGAAGATCTCCCGCAGAATCGACCCAGCCGCGGCGGCGATGACCGCAAGTATCAGGAGAAGCATGACGAAGTAGATGATCTCGTACAGGAACCATCCCCGGCCGAGCAGGTGCTTGAAGAGAGTGCGATAGTCGTAGCACTGGAACGTCTGGGCTAACGCGAAGGTGGCCGCGCACACCGCGCTGAACACCAGCATCGACACGAGCATCGCTAGGAGCCCCGGGAGGGGCCCGGCGGTGAGAAAGAACTCCACCAGCTCGCGGCCGGTGCCGTAGCCGCCCGCAATCACCACGGATTGAAAGACAAAGCCCGGCAACAGGTACTTCTGAAAGAAGGAAGACTTGACCAACGTCGGATTCCTCGATGTTTGAATGCTGGCGCGGCCCTACACGCGTTGCGGCCCCCAGAACCCATGTGGGCATCCTGGGAGCCGTAGCCTCAGCCGTTCACGCTACGCGAAGCGCGTCCCGACTATCGGTTGATGTTCGAATTGTTGTCAATCTCCACCAATGGAAGCGGCAGACACGTGGTGGCGCCGTAGAACCCACCCTTCGCCCC
>FXBF010000511.1_pt1 | contig 13407 bp, 15 predicted proteins | sample 5335321 | NCBI WGS metagenome assembly FXBF01 (sample SAMEA103928391, study PRJEB20085) | sediment metagenome | isolation source: sediment | reverse complement strand
TCCATCAATCAGGAAAAAGTACACACCGTTTCCATTACTGTTCATCGAATATGTGCAGTGAGTTCCAACATCAAAATTACCCAGATAAAAGTAAGCATTCTGATTGATCTCGAGTGACTCGTCCCGCTTATTCGGCGAAACGAGGAGCTGGAAGCGATTCTTTCTGTCTGCAGGGTCAAAGGTTTTCTGCTCGTAACTGGGTTGTATGTTCATCTCCTTTGGAAGCACCCAGATCTGCAGGAAATTCACCTGTTCAGAGTCCGAGTTGTTGTATTCAGAGTGCGTGACACCAGTCCCGGCAGACATGATCTGTATTTCTCCTTGTTGAATGACTTGCGCGTTTCCCATGCTGTCCTGATGCCGCAATGAACCGGAGAGTGGGATAGAGACAATTTCCATATTGTCGTGGGAATGCGTACCAAAGCCCTTCCCAGGCTCGACCACATCGTCGTTCAGTACCCGCAGCTTGCCAAAACCCATGCGCTCAGGATTGTAATAATTCGCGAAGCTAAACGTATGATAACTGTGCAGCCAGCCATGTTCGGCACGGCCTCGCGTATTTGCACGGTGTATGATTTTGTTCATGACAATATCGCCAATCTGAATTGATAATCCCGTCAGGACATGACGCCTTCATAAATGAAACTATCAATTGGGCGACGATCATTCGGTTTCTCGATCTCCTGTAACTCATCGGGCAGCGTCTCGGAAGGTCCCTTCTTGCCTACCGCTATGACGCAGATAGCGGTGTATTTCTCCGCGTCAACATTAGTCACCTCGTAGGCTTTGCGCTCATCAAATCCACCCATTGCATGACAACGCAAACCCATCTTGTTGGCTTGCAGGGTCAGGGCCATCCAAGCGGCGCCCGTATCAAACTCGCACCAGCGATTTGGTTTATTGTTTTTCGTGAACGTCTTTTGACAGAACGCAATAATCAGCAGTGGCGTCTTGGAAGCCCAGACACGATTGGTGTCAGCCAAAATGGACTGAAAGGATTCCAGGTGTTCAGGTGATCGGGCGAACACGAACCGCCAAGGCTGTTCGTTAAAGCAGGAAGGACTCCAGCGCGCGGCTTCAAACAGTGTTTCAATCTCCTCATCCGAGAGGGGGTCCGGCAAGAAGGCGCGTGGCGACCAGCGGTTAAGAAACATATCATCGAGTTTTTTGTGTGCAGTTGTTCTCATAGTCCAAGCTTCCTCAAAGAATGACTGGGTCGTGTCGATATGATCGTGATAGCATATAAGGTAACCAGAGGGAAGTAGGTACCATTTGGTAACCACCTAAGATTTAAAGGGCCTTGCCATGCAGGAGCCATCATCTGATTGTCCGTTAACACCCTGTATCAAGCTTCTGGCAGGTGCCTGGACCCTGGAGATCATTTACTTTCTCAGCGCAGCCCCCTTACGATTTGGCGAACTTCGGCGTGCGTTGGGCAACGTCTCATCGAAGGTCTTGACCACGCGTCTGCGGGAACTTGAAGAAAGAGGCGTTGTTGTGCGTGAAGTGATTCCGACGACTCCTCCCATGGTGGAATACAGTCTATCCGAAATGGGCCGTGAACTACTGCCGGTGCTCGATGCATTTTCCAAGGCGGGCCAGAATCTGCGCAAGAAATATGGAGACATTTGAGCCGGCGGCTATGCAGGCGGTCCTCCCAGCGGGGCTTAATCGTTCGTGCGATTTATCGCATCAGGTGTACGCCGCTTCTTGCTTTAGCCGCGGCCACGCTCGACTGTATGGCTCCGTCATACTATTTATCATTTGTCGTTAGCCTCGAACATGGGGCCCAGTCATTTACGTTTCACCGTGAAGGCGAAATCACAGCAGCCGTTTCCTGCTGTCGTGGTGGTGGCGCGGCTCATACGGGGTGTTAAGCTGCAGAGTTGACATACCATAATATGTATATATATACTAATTAAAGTATGTGGGAGATATATGAGCACAGGAAGGCCGTGAAGCAGCTTGAGTCACTGCCGATTGACGTGCTCAAGCGATATGAAAAATGGAAAGATATTGTATCGATAAGTGGCACTGATGGATTAAGGCAGATTAGAGGCTTCAGAGACGAAGCTCTTCGTGGCGAATGGAAAGGGCACCGTTCATCCCGTCTAAATATTCAATATCGCGTTATCTATAAAATCAAGAAGGATCTTGTGTTAGTTCAAGTGGTTAATGTGACTCCGCACGATTATCGGAGAAAGTAAGATGAAAAATTACCGAAAAGCGAAGAAGCTGGCGGATGTCTCCGTCGGGGAGTCGGTTCGGATTCTTCGGGAGTTACAGGAGATGAGCCAAAACAAGCTCTCGGAGCTAACGGGCATCCCTCAGTCCACCATCTCTGCCATTGAAAACGATCGAGTTAATCTGGGGGTAGAAAGGGCTAAAATTCTTGCCAGGGCACTGAGGTGCCATCCCGCAGTTCTTGTATTCCCGGGCTGGGATGTCCATCAACAGTCTGCGGCATAACCGATCATTCGAGCCGACGCCAAAAATCAGTGCTGTTTAATTAATCCGTTGTACGATTTATAACATTTAATTTTGCCATCTTTAGTTTGGGAGTCTCAATGGACTTAATTATTTAGATTAGGTCAAATTAATTAACAATATCGCTTTAAAAAAGGGCGCCAATGGAACAAGTTTTGAAAAATAAAGTTGCATTAATAACGGGCAGCACGCGCGGCATTGGCAGCGCTATTGCGCTGAAATTCGCCTCATCAGGAGCAGATGTGGTTATAAACTACAGGAAAACCGGTGGCGCGTCTCAGGCGCAAGGGGAGGAACTATGCGAAAAGATCAAAAACATGGGACGTCGTACCTTGATGGTGCAGGCCGATATATCGAATAAAGAATCCGTTGGCGACCTGTTTAATCAAATAAAGGAAAGATTTGGATCTTTAGATTTTCTTATTCTTAATGCTGCAAGGGCTCCTTTTAAACCCCTGGATAGACTTCTTGAAAGAGAGTTAAGACAACTTATTGAAACCAATTATATTGGAAACATTTTCTGTATTCAGAAATCTATCCCTTTTTTGGAAAAAAATAATGGTAAGGTGATTTTCATCTCAAGTCTTGGAAGTCGTTTTTATAACCCTGCGTATCCTCTCGGTAGTATGAAAGCTGCAATGGAATCGGTAGTAAGAGATTGCGCCGAAGGATTAAGCGAAAAAAACATTTCTTTCAATGCAATATGTGGTGGTATAGTCAAAACCGACTCTTTTAAAGTGTTGAGACAATACTGGGAAGAGATTGACCTATTACCTGAAGGATTGTTTGTTGAGCCTGATGAAATAGCAGATGTGGCCCTGTTTTTATGTAGCCCCGCCAGTAGAGGAATTCTTGGTCAGACAATTGTTGTTGACAGAGGACTTAGTAACAGGCTTTACAGGCCTGTAAGAAAAAACTGATTTAAGTTTTATATTTATTTTAATACTGCCGTAAAACGCCAAAAGATCAGAAGGAGATATTATGGAACAAAATTTGGTATCTGAAGAAAAGGTTATTGAGGTATTAGAAAAGGCAATCGCTGAAACATTGAATGTTGACGAGAGTACTATCACACCTGAAAGTTCTTTAATTAAAGATTTGGGCGCTGAGTCCCTCGATTTTCTTGATATAAACTACAGGTTAGAACAAGTATTTGGGATCAAAATGGCCCGCCATTTTATACTTGAACATATTGAAGATATGTTTGGTGAAGGAGTTGCTATCGATGACGACAATCAACTAACAGAGAAAGCGATTCAATTACTGAAAATCAGATTTGGAAAAGACCTTCCTGATCTTAGCGCCGGCATTGATATGAACGAAGTACCGGCAATCATAACTGTCAAGTCAATGGCAAGTGGTGTCATGGATATCCTTAATTCCCTCCCGGAGAAATGTCAAAACTGTGGCAATTCGGCGTGGAAATCTGATGACGGCATACGTGTCAACTGTGGATCTTGTGGAGAGCGCGCGAGTTATACCAACGGAGATGATCTGGTTATTGAATGGCTAACAAAGATCCAGAAAGAAAAAAATATATTCTGAAATATGACAAAGCATGCCTAAGAAGTCTCCTAAACGGAGGGTTGTGATTACGGGTTTCGGTATGATCACCCCCTTGGGGAAAAATACCGAAGAAACATTTGAGAATGCCAGTAATGGCATCTCAGGTATCGACTATATCACGTCCTTTGATACCACTGGGTTACCATGTCAGATCGGTGGTGAGATTGATAACAAATGGCTCGAAGGATTTGAAGCCTTTAAGGCCAAAAAGCTTGAAAAATTCTCATCCCGAGGACTCAGGTTAATGAGTGTTGCAACCAAAGAGGCCACCCAGCAGGCAAAACTTGATGAAGTCCAGAATCGGGAGAGGATAGGGGTCTCCCTTGGATCTCACGGCGACAACACTTCTGTAGAAGACATGATGTTTTTACACAAATTCTACGATGGTAACGGACATTGGAATATGAAGGGCCTTATAAATTCCGGAGGTTACCCTTACCTTAATTTTTTCCGAAGAAAGCCTGATGTTGCATCATCTATTCTTTCGATTCTCTTTGAATGTAAGGGAAGTAATCTCTCCATAGTGTCAGCATGTGCAGCTGGTGCTCAAGCTATCGGAGAGGCTTACAGAATAATTCAAGAGGGAAAATGTGATGTTATGATTGCAGGGGGGAGTGAAGCAACCATGGATTTCTCGGGCTTTGTTGGTTTTGTTTTAATAAAGGCTCTATCAGAAAAATATACCGCCCCCCAGAAAGCATCGAGACCGTTTGATCGTAAAAGAAATGGCTTTGTTATGTCGGAGGGAGCCGGCGTGGTTATTTTAGAAGAATTGGAGCATGCTCGCTCACGAGGAATCCCAATTCTGGGAGAACTCTTGGGGTATGGTGCTTCATCGGATGCTTACAGAATCACTGATACGCACCCTACAGGAAAGGGTGCCATCATAGCCATGCAAAGAGCTTTGAAAGATGCATCGCTGGAACCAAAAGAAGTTGACTATATCAATGCACACGGAACATCTACTAAACAAAACGATTTAACTGAAACTCGCGCCATAAAGGAGGTGTTCGGCGAAAGGGCAGGAGATATACCAATAAGCTCAAACAAGTCAATGCTTGGACACACTATCGCTGCCGCTGGTGCTATAGAATGTGTTCTAACACTTGTAGGAATTAATAATTCGGTAATTCTCCCTACTATTAATCAAGAATTTCCTGACCCAAAATGCGACCTTGATTATGTGCCCAATAAAGCCAGGAGGGAGAAGCATCTGATAGCTATCTCCAACTCATTTGGTTTTGGGGGACAAAATGCGTGCTTATGTGTAGGTATGTTTAAAGGGTAAAACTTAAACTTCAAATAATTCTTCTCTTTATAATTAGGTCGTCAAAATCCAACATGATCCATGAATGATTGCGTTGTTATTACCGGGGCAGGAGCGGTTTGTTCTCTCGGGCACACTGCATCGGAGATATGGGATTCCATATTGACTGGAAAGAGTGGTATTTGCTCCATAGAAGGATTTGATGCACGAGGTTTTGATTGCCAGGTAGCCGCTCAGGTAGATGATCTAAATCCTTCAGAGATGGGTATCCATTCCAGAGATGCCAGGATAATGGATAAACATTCCTATATGCTCATGAAGTGTGCCCAAGACGCCTTTATTCAATCCAGCCTGGATAAATCATCTATCCCCAAGGAAGACATAGGATTTTTTGCCGGTATGGGAATGGTTGATTATGAGGTCCAGAGTCTATTGCCGGCTGTTTTGGAATCCATGAGGCCTGAAGGTAATATTGACTATGATGCGTTCTATTCGAATGGGTATAAGGAGATTTACCCTCTCTGGCCCCTCTCAATGTTAAACAACATTAGTTTTTGCCAAGTTTGTATAAACCTTGATATCAAAGGAGAAAACAGCGTTTTCTCGCCCGCGGCTGATTCCGGGGCGCAGGCGATTGTAGAAGGTCTAAATGCCGTCCTCAACAAAAAAACCAGGGTTGTCCTTGCGGGTGGAGTAAGCGAAAAGGTATCCCCCTCAAGTCTTGCGCGTGCTTATCTTAATGATTCATCAAATGTTGAAGATACCAAAGAAACAGCAGGCAGGTCCTTTAATGAAAATAGAAAAGAAGCCATCTTAGGTGAGGGATGCGGCATTCTTGCAATGGAATTGCGTTCTTCAGCAGATGAAAGGGGAATACCCTATTCGACAAAGGCCACAGGTTACGGTTTCGCTTTCGAAATCAAAGATGGAACTTCCGGGCCTACAGTAAATGCCATTTCACGTTCTATGAAAGACGCCCTTGGTCGCGCAAAGATTAACCCCTCCAGCATCGATCTGGTTATCGCAAATGATGATAGGGCTTGCAATGGAGATAAGAGGGAAGCAGAAGCTATCCATAAGGTTTTTGATGGCCATGTTAAGACGTTCTCATCCAAGGGCGCCCTCGGGAATTTGCTTGCAGGGGCTCCCGCCGTGGATATTATCCTGGGAATTAACATGATTGAAAGTGGTACAATTCCCGTTACCTTGAATTCCAGCCCGCCGGGAAAAAATGTAATGCCCGATATAATCAGCAAAGACTTATTACATGCACACCCAAAAAGGATCTTAGTGAACTGCCAGAGCCATGAAGGTCAATCTGCATCTCTAATAATTGAATCCGTTAATTAATTGAGAAGACTATATGCGCTTATTATTTTACGACGAGATAACCAAGATAGAGCGATCTAAATCAATAGTCGGAGTTAAAACGTTCGCACTTTCAGAGGAATTCTTTAGAGGTCACTTCAGCAAGATCGCCCTGATCCCTGGTGTTATATTTATTGAAGCCATGGCACAGCTACTCGGATGGCTGATCATATCTTCTCATGACTTCAAACTATCTGCCATTATGTTTCTGATAGAGGGTGTCAATGTTCCACCGGACTTAAGGCCGGGATTTAAGGCTGAGATTCATGGGGAAATTATTTCTACATCAAAAAAGGATTCTCTCGGAAGGGCAAAGGTCTTCATAGATGGAAAATTGGTAGCTTCAATAGATCGAATAATTTACAGCCATTTTTATAAAGTAGATCCGGGTGAACTTCTGAAACGATTTCGTTATTACAGTGGGATAGAAGAGATACACTCTTGATTAGTAAAAAAAGGAAAGTTGTTGTCACTGGTCTTGGATTGGCAACTTCTCTTGGTCTTGATGTAGAAAATAGTTGGCAGAAAGCGCTTGGCGGTGTTTCGGGTATAAGCAAACTCACGCTCAAAGGTGCCGAAAAATCACCTGTACAAGCGGTTGGGGAAATTAAAGAACATAGTTGGAAAAAGATCAAAGAAGCATTTAAAGAAGACGCGGACTCGGAAGGCGAAAGGAGAACGCTCTTTGCGCTTTGGGCGGCAAGATCCGCCCTTTTTGATGCGGGTATTCAGAACTTCAAAGGGAATAGAAACAATTTTGGTGTAATGCTCGCAGCAGGTTTAGGTATAAACAGGTTGGAGGATATAAACAGATGGGTTGGTCAAGACGGTAAATTCGACTTTGTTAAGTTTGGCAGGGAATATAAGTTGGTTCATAGGGAATCGATCATAAGGAATAATTCGGATAGAGCATCCGCACTCATTGCTAAAAGATTCGGGCTATATGGAAATAATTGTACTGTTACTTCAGCCTGCGCATCCGCTACCCAGGCCTTAGGAATCGGGTTCAGGGCCATACAAAGGGGGGATGCTAATTTGGTAGTTGCAGGTGGTGCTGATTCAATGATTAATCCAGTGGGGCTTATATATTTTGTCCTTCTTGGAGCAGCTTCAACGTCTTCTGCAAACCCTGAGGAGGTATGCCGCCCTTTTGACAGAAAGAGGTCCGGGCTCGTTATGGGAGAAGGTGCCGGAGTTGCGATACTTGAAGAAGAATCTCACGCAGTCAGAAGGGGCGCAAGGATATATGCCGAAGTTGTGGGATATGGTTCATCACTGGATGCCTATCAAGTTACCGCCCCTCACCCTCAGGGGGTAGGTGCGGAGACCTCAATGAGGCTCGCTATTACGGATGCAAATGTAAACAGTGATGAAATTGACTATATCAATGCGCATGGTACGGGTACGAAACTTAATGATATAGCGGAAACAATCGCTATTAAGAAAGTATTTAAAGAAAATTCCCGGAATATCGCAATAAGTTCAAGTAAGTCACTTGTTGGACATCTTCTGGCGGCATCGGGCGGTCCTGAGTTTGTATTTACAGTATTAAGTGTAAACAGGGATGAGATCCATCCCACAATAAACCTTACAAACCCCGACCCAAAATGCGACCTCGATTATGTTCCGAATACGAAAAGGTCAAAGACTTTGCGTACCGCGATGTCTAACTCATTCGGGTTTGGCGGCCAAAACGCATCTATTGTCGTCAAGAAATATAATCAAGAAAAAGGAATATAGGAATTAAATTTGTTCGGCGTATTGAGAAGAGATCCCGTTTATCCATTCGCTCCTCAGTTTCTGCATTTATTATATCGAGGTTCACAGGTGGGAGGTCCTGTCCTCCCCGGCTCTAAAAGTCCGGCTTTCCTCTTCCTGTCCGCGCTCGATATGTGTCACAATGCCCTTCGTAATTTTTGCTCAGAAACAATTGGGTTCTTGCGGAGAATACGTCTAGGAAATTTAGTGTACACAAAATGAAAATAGATTTAGAAGATAAGATTGCTCTTGTTACAGGCGGATCAAGAGGGATAGGTAGGGAAACCGCGCTACTTCTCTCAAAATCCGGTGCAGAAGTAATTATAAATTACAACAGATCAAAAGAAAAAGCAGAGGAAGTCAGAGAAGAAATTATTAGATCGGGAAAGAAAGCAGAGGTATTTCAGGCTGATATTTCAATACCGGAAGATGTTAAAGCTCTTTTCGAATATATCAGGAAAAAATTTAACAGACTCGACGTCCTCGTTAATAATGCCGGCATAATCAAGGACAACTTGTTGTTAGGTTTGGAGCTCCCAGACTGGGACGAGGTCCACAACGTCAGTCTGAGAGGGGCATTCCTCTGCACTAAATATGCGGTAGAGATGATGCTGCTTAATCATTCGGGAAAGATTATAAACATTGCCTCTGTAAGTGCTATAAGAGGTGGTCGTGGACAGGCTAATTATGCATCTGCAAAAGGGGGGCTTGTTGCCTTCACAAGGGCCTGTGCCGTTGAGCTAGGTGGAAAGGGAATCCAGGTAAACTCAATACTACCTGGCATGATTACAACAGATATGAGCAGCAGGGTGAGAAAAAGAGCGGGTGAAAAGATTCTTGAAAAGATACCTGCATCCAGGTTTGGCGAACCGGCCGAAGTTGCAAATCTCGCCGTGTTTCTTGCTTCTAATAAGGCAGACTACATCACAGGCCAGGCAATAGCATTGGATGGAGGACTGAGTATATCATGATTCAGATTTTTCAAGGTGTTGATATAGTTGAGATCTCTAAATTTAAAAAGATCTTTCTTAAAAACAGAGATTTTCTATCGGATATCTTCACTGAAAAAGAAAGAGATTTCTGCTTATCACGAAAAGATCCTTACCAGCATTTTGCGGGACGTTTTGCAGCAAAAGAAGCGTGTATGAAAGCACTCAGTCTTGGGTTATCTGGAACCGGAATCGACCATACTTTTCAAGAGATTGAAATCTTGCCGCAGTCTTCAGGGAAACCTCAACTTTCCGTCAATGGCTGGGCAGAAAAGATAAGTAAAAGATACAAAATTAATCAGTCCACCGTCTCTATATCACATTCATCTAATTATGCAATTGCAACAGTAATACTAGTGGGAGCTGGGGATAAATGTGTAAGACATTGAATCTCGGTTCTGCAAACCACATAAAGAGGAGCATTTAAGACATATGCGTTACTTTTTAGTTGATCATATTATTGAATTAGAGCCTGGGGAAAGGATTAAAGGTATAAAGAATGTTGCAATGAGCGAGGATTTCCTTGAATTTCATTTCCCAAAGAATCCTATAATGCCCGGCATCTTGCTTTTAGAAGCGCTGACCCAACTTGCCGGTTGGTTGGAGGCAGCATCTTCGGATTTCAAAAACTGGTTTTTAATCGATAAGGTTAATAAATGTAGTTTTTATGGGTTTGCCCTTCCAGGCGATCAGGTAGAACTTGAACTTCAGTCAATGTCGGAATCAAAGACAGAGAAGAGGGTATATAAAGGAATAGGCAAGGTCAGCGGGGGGAAAAAAGTAACCGTCGAATTTGAAGGAATAATTATACCGTTATCGGATATTGAAGATGTTGGTGAACAAAAGAGATTCTTTCAACTCTTAACAAGAGAAGTGAATTTATAATTATGTTTAATCGAGAAGTTGTCATTACAGGGATGGGGCTTATATCACCCCTTGGTAGAAATTTAGAGGAAAATTGGGAAAATCTTAAATCTCTGAAAACAGGGATTGAGCATTATCCAAAAGAAGGACTGCCGGATTTTTTCCAATACCTTGGCAAAGTGGCAGAATTTGAAATGCCGGGTGATCTTCCTCCCAAACTATTAAGTCAGAAAAGGTTTCTTAATCGCGGATCCCTTCTTGGATTTGGTTCTGCATATGAGGCTGTTTCACAATCAAAAATAAATCTTTCGGATATACTCCCTGCTCGCAGAGCATTGTATGTTGCATCAGGGAATCTTGCTCATATTGGTGTTGATTTTATGTACCCCGCAACAAAAGATGGTAGCGATGGAAGATGGAAAGAGATGGATTCTGAAAAATTGAACAACTCCACTTTAAGCAAAGTTAATCCCTTTTTTCTTCTTGAATCGATTGCAAATAATCTCTTCAGTTTTTTATCAGCTTATTATGAATTTATGGGCCCGAATACCAGTCTTGCTACTCTCTCTCCCTGTGGCGGACAGGCGCTTGAGCTGGCGTACCGGAGCATCAAACATGATAATGCCGACTTAGCGATGGCGGTAGGCTGCGGCAATTGGATAACTGAAATCCCTATCTACGAAATTGAAGGGTTAGGTGTACTTTCAAAGTGTAAATCAGGAATCCATTCTTTTAAGTCTTTCGATAAAACACGGGATGGGTTTATCCTTGGAGAAGGTGGGGCTGCCATTCTTTTGGAAGAATCGGAAAGCGCAAGAAAGCGTGGGGCAAAAATATTCGGAAGACTGAAAGGATTCGGTAATTGTATGGAATTTTCATCTGACAAAAGCCTGAACATACCATTGAATATTTGCAAGCGCACTATTGAATCCGCCCTTGAAGAAGGAGAGTGCGAGGTAGATGATCTTGCTTTTATCTGCCCCCATGGAAGTGGTACCCAGAAGGGAGACAGATCGGAACTGAGATCAGTTATGGCTACTATAGGCAATAAAAGAAATGACTTGCCTATCTGTGGCCTGAAACCATACACAGGTCATCTTGGCGCAGCAAGCGATATTGCGGAGATTATTCTCGGCATAAAAGCTGTAACCAATAAAATTGTCCCTGCCACATTAAACTTTAATCAAAGTGAAAAAGAGTTTTCGGATTTGAACATATCAGGCTCCCATCAAACGTGCAGTAGAGATCATTTTTTATCAATAAGTTATGGAATATGCGGACAATCCTCAGCTGTTACTGTACAAGCAGGTTAAATATATATGACCATTTATTAAGCTGGTGAAAAAGAAACAGAAAAAAAGTCAGTCAACTCAGATTATCGAATATTTAGTTGCTTATACTTTCATTCTCTTTGTACGCGTAGTACCTTTAAAAGTAGGACATTTTATTAGTGGCATTCTTGGAAACCTCCTTTACTTTCTAATACCTAATCGCCGTAATATAGCTATTAAAAACCTAAAAAATGTATTTGACGGAAATAAAAGCGATGATGAAATAAAAAAGATTGCCCGTCAAAGTTGTAAGTCATTTTTTCTTACCATCTTAGAAATTATAAAATTTCAATATCTATTAACAGGGCCGAACGCCCTGAGTAATATTAGAGCTTCCACTGAAGGCGTGGATGATCTTTTCCGCAAGGCAAATGAAATCCATAAAAAATCGGGTGGCTGTATCTTTGTTACACCTCATCTTGGCAACTGGGAATTACTCCCCCATGTTTGCTCAATAATGGGAACTCCACTTGTTGTCGTTGCAAGACCCCTTGATAATGTTTATCTTGAAACTCTGATTTATAAAAAGAGGGCATTGAGTGGACAGGTGATAATTCCAAAAAGGAATACTTTCTTTCGTCTTCAAAAAGCTCTTAAACAAGGAAAGTCAATAGGTATGCTGCCTGACCAGAGCATAAAGAAAGGTATCTCTGTCGATTTTTTTGGGCATTCCGCGACTACAACCCCCGTTCCAGCAATACTTGCTATCACATACAAAAAGCCGATCGTTGTAGTTGCCTGTTGTCGTAGAACCGGAAAATATCAATTTGAAGGGTTTGTGTGTGATCCTATATGGCCCGGAGAGTACAGGAGTGAAAAAGCGGAAATATTCAGGCTTACGGAGGAGATGAATAAGGTGATGGAATCAATTATTAGAAAATATCCTGAACAATATGTTTGGGTACATGATCGTTGGAAAACATATGGCAGTAAAAAGGATTTCTTGGCATAAAAAGCCACTAACTTTCCATAGCTTCTATCTGTTCTGATTTCCTAACTAATATCTCTGACCTAAATGTCCAGGATATTTTTATTTATTATTGTGATTGTTCCAGCAGTAATTACGGCAAGCGGATGTGCAACAACAAATTACAGTTATGATGAACCTACTTATACTCTTGCCATACAGAAAGGAACCGTTTTAGAGAACCTTACGTTTGGTCCTGTATTAGAAAATAAAGTGCTCAATCTAAACCCTGAGCGAATTTCTGCAAAAGATGTTGAGGAAATACTGTCTCATTTTCCTGCGCCTAGGATTATCAATTTAAATGGAAGCATTCCTATTGTAAGCATGGAATCGTTTTCCAAGTTTTTGATTGCAATGGGGTATCCAGAAGGCCGCGTCCGAAACCCCAAAAACGGGAGTTATTCTTACAACGGTTTCACGAAGAGCCGGAAACTTGCAGGCTTTGTCTCCTGGTATTATGAAAGGGAGGGCATGATGCCGATCTTGATCGGTCACAGCCAGGGCGGCATGACGGTGATTAAGACTTTGCATGAACTGGCCGGCAGCTTCAGAGAAGTCTTACAGGTATGGAACCCCCTTACTGGGAAAGCCGAAAAGCGAACTGCTATTATCGACCCTCTCAAGGGTTTGGAGCGACCCGTGATGGGGCTCCAGGTCGAGTATGCTGCGGCAATTGCGACTGGTAAGCTGATGAGGATCATCTGGGGCCAGTGGAATATGGTGTCCAAATTACGTCAGATACCAGATTCGACCCGTGAATTCACAGGTTTTTTCGTAAGAAACGATGTAATTGGCAGTGATTCATTATTA
>FXBF010000510.1_pt1 | contig 13410 bp, 17 predicted proteins | sample 5335321 | NCBI WGS metagenome assembly FXBF01 (sample SAMEA103928391, study PRJEB20085) | sediment metagenome | isolation source: sediment | reverse complement strand
CTGGATCCGGTACGGGTCTTCACCAACCGGTCCAGCGGGCGGATGGGATATGCGGTGGCGGCCGCGGCGTACGCCAGAGGAGCAGATGTCACGCTCGTCTCCGGGCCGACCACGCTCCCGATTCCGTTCGGCGTGGACGCAGTAACCGTTGAGACGACCGCGGACTTGCAGGAGGCGGTAGCCACTGCCCTGGCCGACGCCGACGTCCTGGTCATGGCGGCCGCCCCCGCCGATTACAGACCCCAGGAGGAACGGCAGACTAAACGGCCGCGTGGCGACGGCCCGGTGGACGTCAGGCTCGAACCTACCGTAGACGTCCTGGAGACGACTCGCAGCAAACGCAAGAAGGGAAGTGTTATCGTTGGCTTCGCCCTGGAAACATCCGAGGGAGTTCAGCGGGCGCGGGGAAAACTCGACCGCAAGGATCTGGACCTGATAGTGCTCAACATGGCCAACGAGCCGGGCGCCGGCTTCGACGTGGAGACCAACAGAGTGACACTCGTTTCGCGAACGGAGACGGTGCCCTTACCGCAAATGTCCAAGCACGAAGTCGCCGAACGGTTGCTGGACGCGGTGGAGCTGCTCCTGTGACCGACCCCCGCGATCTGCTCACCCGCTATCTTACGCAGCGAGAAGCCGCCGGCGAAGTTTCGTATGTGTTGTCGCTCGACGAACTGCCCCCGACGGTGATGCCCGAATACGCGGTGACGGCTCGGGCGAGCGAGGATCGGCCCGCCAACGAACCCGGGACGGCTGTGCGAGAGCCGGCAGAGCGAGAGAAGTGGCGCAAGGGTGCACCGGAGATCCCGCCGCCGGGGATAGAGATTGCCCCGCCAGGCGCCGATCTCTTCGCGAACGATCCCCTTGGCGGTACCGACCTGGATCAACTCGGCGAGCTGATTCGGAACTGTCGGAAATGCGCCCTGTGTGAGGAACGAAAGAACGCCGTTCCCGGAGAAGGGCCACCCGACGCAGGCTTGATGGTCGTTGGAGAGGGCCCCGGAGCCAACGAGGACGAGCAGGGCCGCCCGTTCGTAGGACGCGCCGGGAAGCTCCTCGATGACATCCTGGCGGCAATCGGCTGCCCCCGCGAAACGGTCTATATAGCTAACATCTTGAAGTGCCGTCCGCCGGGCAATCGCAACCCGGAACGTGAGGAAATCGCCGCATGCTTGCCCTATTTGCACCGGCAGATTGCGCTCGTGAATCCAAAGGTCATCTTAGCAATGGGAAGCGTCGCAGCCGGCACATTGCTGGATTTCAAGGGATCGTTGGGTTCGCTCCGTAACAAGATCCACACGTTCCACAAGATTCCGGTGGTGGTCACTTACCACCCCGCGGCGCTACTTCGTAACCCGAATTGGAAGAAACCGACCTGGGATGACGTCCGTATCGCACGACGCCTCCTTGCCGGCGAGCGCTGAAGTTCCGGCTGAGCGCCGGATACCTTGGAGCCCCGACGCAGAACAGGCTGTCCTGGGGGCAATGCTCCTAGACCAGGACGCGGCACTGAAGGCCGCCGAGCTTCTCGTTGACGATGCCTTCTACAAAGAGGCACACCGGCGGCTGTTCCGAGCCATGACCGCCATCGTCGAGAAGAACGACGTGTTAGACCCGATCGTTCTGAGGGATGAGCTGGATCGGCGGGGGGACCTCGAAGCGGTCGGCGGCATCGATTACATCTCAGTTCTGCTGGATGTGGTACCGACGGCGGCCAACGTAGAGTTCCACGTACGGATCGTCAAAGACAAGGCGCTGATACGACGGCTCATCGAGGTCGGGACAGGAATCGTCAAGGCCTCGTACGACGGCAAGGAAGACGTAGGCGAGCTGCTGGACCTGGCCGAGCACAAGATCTTCGAAGTTTCCTTCCAACGCGGGACGCAGGAATTCGTCAGGATCAAAGAGCTGATGTGGGACGCGATGGAGCGCATAGAAGCGCGCCATCGAGGCGATGAATCGATACACGGAGTCGCCAGCGGGTTCCAAGATTTGGACGAGATGACCAACGGCTTTCAACGCAGCGATCTCATCATCGTGGCGGCGCGCCCGTCCATGGGAAAGACCTCGTTCTGCCTCGACGTCGCCGCGAACGCGGCAATCGACTCTCAGGTGCCCGTGGCGATCTTCTCCCTCGAGATGTCGCGGGAACAGCTCGTCGAGCGTCTCTTGGCATCCGAGAGCTTCGTGGATCTCCAGCGCCTCCGGACCGGCAAGCTCCGCGACGACGACTTCCCGCGCCTCTCAGGGGCGGCCGGCCGCCTCGGCAGTGCCAAGATCTGGATCGACGACACGCCGGCAATTACCCTCCTGGAACTGCGGTCGAAAGCACGAAGGATGAAGGCGGAACACGACATCGGCCTTCTGGTGGTGGATTATCTGCAGCTGATGCAGGGCCCCAGCAACTCGGAGAGTCGCCAAGCCGAAATCAGCTTCATCTCCCGATCGTTGAAAGCCCTTGCGCGAGAGTTGCGCATCCCGGTCATGGCTCTCTCCCAGCTGTCGAGAGCGCCGGAACAGCGGGGCGGTGACCGCCGTCCAATGTTGTCGGATCTCCGGGATTCGGGAGCCATCGAGCAAGACGCCGACTTGGTGCTTTTCCTCTATCGTCCCGAGATGTACGCGGGCCATCTGAGTGACAAGGACTTGGAGGGCAAGGAGGGGATGGCCGAGCTGATGGTGTCGAAGCACAGAAACGGTCCCACCGGTACCGTCACCCTGACGTTCAACAAGAACTGCACCCGATTCGACAGCTTCTCGCCTCGAAATCAGGACCCCGCAGATGCCTTCTAACCGGTCCAGGAGCCTTCGTCTCGGCGCGCGGCAAGCAGCCATCGAACACGTGTCGCAATTGCATGAGAAACTCGTCGCCTGACATCGGCGTGGTCATTGCTGCGGGTGGGAGTGGGGAGCGTGTGGGATCGGCGATCCCCAAGCAATTTCGAGCAATCGCCGGCGTCCCGATGCTGCTTCGAGCTATTCGACCGTTCGCGGCTCACGCGCTGGTGGCGGAAATCGTCATTCCGCTGCCCCGCGTTGTGCTTGCCAACCCGCCAGGGTGGTTGAGCGACCTCGTGGGCGATCGGCTGCGGATCGTGGCCGGCGGGAAAACGAGAGTGGCTTCCGTAGCGTCCGGAGTGGCGATCCTTTCATCGAGCTGCACCGGCCTTTTGATTCACGATGCGGCGCGGCCTTTTGTCGGCACCGATATCGTGAACGCGATCATAGAGCGGGTTCGTCGGGGAACCTGTGCCATTGCTGCGGTTCCGGTTAACGACACGATCAAGAGATCCGACCCCGACGGCGGGCGAATTCTCGAGACGGTACGCCGCGAAGGATTGTGGTGCGCCCACACACCCCAAGGCTTTCCACGCCAGGTTCTCGAAAGGGCATACGCGGAGGGCCAACCATCCCTCAACGCAACTGACGAGGCGGCATTGGTGGAAGCGCTGGGCATTCCGGTCGAACTGATCAGGGACTCTACAACGAATATGAAAGTGACCTCACCCGAAGATCTCGTGATCGCCGAAGCACTTGCGTCGCGATGAACGTCGTTCCGTTCCGCAGCGAGCGAGACATCGCCGCCGCCATTCCAGCCGTTGCGGCGCATTTGCGTCAAGGGGGGCTGATGGCCCATCCCACCGAAACTGTTTACGGACTCGGCTCCCGGCCTGAAGCCACGCAATTGCAGGCGCTGGCCGAACTGAAAACGCGAAATCCGGAGAAGCCCTTCATCCTCCTGGTATCGGGTCGGGAGATGGCCGAAGAACTGGGACTCGCGTTCAATGAGGCGGCAGCCGCCCTTGCCGCTGCCTTCTGGCCCGGACCGCTGACGCTGGTCCTACCAGCCACGGGCAGTAAATTGTCCGTCGAACTCCGAGGCACCGAAGGAGGGATTGCCGTGCGGTGGACGTCCCATGCGGGAATGGAGCGTCTCATTCAGGAGGTTGGACACCCCATTACATCAACATCCGCCAACCGATCCGGTCGACCACCGGCAGTCGACATCAGCGCGTTGCAACGGGATTTCGGGGACGTTCCCAAACTCCTGGCGTTGGACGGCGGCACACTGGGGAAGGCCGCCCCGTCCACCGTCCTCGACTGCACGGCCCCGGTCCCTCGCTTGGTGCGTGAGGGAGCCATCCCACGCTCCGACCTTCCTAGCTGCGGCAACGCCGTTACTCGATGACGCGCATCCTTCTGGTCTGCACCGGCAACATCTGCCGCAGCCCGATGGCGGAGAGCATCATGCGCCAGGAATTCGAGCGTCGGGGGGAGCAGGTCGAAATCGTCTCGGCGGGCACGGGCGCTTGGGAGGGCGCATTGGCTTCCGAAGGTGCGTATCTGGTCGCTCTGGAGAACGAACTGGACCTATCCCAACACCGGGCCACGCTCCTCACTCGTGAATTGGTGGAAGACGCCGATCTCGTGCTCACGATGGCACGACACCACCGGGTGCGCGTGGAAGAACTCGGGGGGACGGAGAAAACACACCTGTTGGGAGAGTATGCCGGTCGGCAGGGAGATGACGCCGAGGTGAGCGATCCGTTCGGCAGCGACCTTCCGGTATACCGAGAGACATTCACCGAAATCCAAACACTGGTGCGAGCCGCGGTGGAGCGGTTCTCCAACTCGCGAAATGACCCAGATTCGCGGTAGCACCCGCGTCTTGGCGGTCGTTGGGCATCCGGTAGCCCACTCCCTCTCTCCGGAAATGCACAATGCTGCGTACGCCGTTTTGGGACTCGACGCGGTGTACGTCGCCGTAGACGCCGAGCCGTCGGCATTGCCGCATCTGCTGCGCGGATTCGAGGCCGTCGGCATGTGCGGCAACGTTACGCTGCCGCACAAGATTCAGGCGGCTAACCTCTTGTTTCGCAAAACCGATATCGCTACGACGCTCGAGGCGGTCAATACGTTTTGGAGCGACGGGAATCGCCTGGTAGGTGACAACACGGATGTCGCCGGCGTGCTGGACGCCCTCGACCACCTCGACGCCGACGGCCCGTGGCTGGTTGCCGGAACCGGGGGAAGTGCACGAGCCGTCGCCGCGGCCGGGCGCGATGCGTCGGTGACCGTGCTCGTGCAGTCCCGAGATCCACGACGGGCCTCAGAGTTCGTGGCCTGGGCTCGCAGAATCGGCGTCGATGCTCTCGAAGACGATGGGCGCCGGATCGGAACGGCGATCAATGCCACGCCGTTGGGACTCCATCCCGACGAACCCCTCCCGATTGCCAACGAGCGCCTCCACGGGTGCAAGGCTGCCCTCGACCTGGTCTACGCGCCTGGCGAGACACAGTGGTGTCACGGGCTCCGGGCCCGCGGTATCCGGGTGGCCGACGGGCGTCTGGTGTTGGTTGGGCAGGGCCTGCGTGCGTTCCACCGCTTCTTCCCCGACGTGGACCCGCCACGTGAAGTGATGCGGGCGGCTGTGGAGCAGGCGCTGAGTCGATGATCGCTCGAGCCCTGACCTCACTCGAGCGTTTTCTGCTTCCCAATGCGTGCATCGTGTGCCGATCCGTCATGCCGCCCCAAGATCCGGACGGTCTCGTCTGTCCGGTCTGCCGCACTCGCGCTCGCCCCGTCGTCGGTGGTTGCGAGCGCTGCCGTCAACCACTCCCTCCAGTCGGCCCGTGCCGGTTTTGCGCTGGGTGGTCCCGGGCGATAGCCTGGGCTCGGAGTGGGTATTGGCTGGATGTGATGACCCGCGCCGTGGTTCACCACCTGAAGTATGAAGACTGTCCCGGTCTCGGCGGCCTCATCGCGGCGCTCATGGTCAGTAGCGTACCCCGACCAGACACCGGGTGGCTCGTCCCCATCCCGGTCGGACCCCGGAGAAGGCGGCAGCGGGGCTACAATCAGAGCGAAATCATCGCTCATAGTCTCGGCCGGCTCTGGCAAATGCCGGTAGCGACGTCCGTGCTCCGTAAGGCCCGCGAAACCAAAACACAAACGGCGTTGACACCGGAGGCGCGACTAGCGAATGTGGCGGGGGCCTTTGTTGCGACAGAAGCGCCCACCGTGATTCGTGCAGCCGGCTCTCGGGTACACTGGGCCATTCTGGTAGACGATGTCCTCACCACCGGTGCGACGCTGGACGCAGCGGCAAGCGCCCTCGCCTCAGCGGGGTGGCCTGCAGTGGGGGCGGTGACTTTCGCGCGGGCGATGCCGTTTCAAGCGCGGGTGCTTGTCGGCCTGCCTTAGGTGCTTAGTCCTAACGGTCGGTAAACCACTACACCTCACGAGGAAAACATGTCGATTCGGATCGGAATCAACGGGTTCGGCCGCATCGGCCGGAACGTCTTTCGAGCCTTGCGAAAAAGCGCCAAGGATATCGAGGTCGCAGCAATCAACGACCTCACAGATCCCGCAACCCTCGCACACCTGCTCAAGTACGATTCGATCCACGGTCGCTACAACGGCAGCGTCACCGTAGACGGCACCACGATGACGGTGGACGGGAAGAGCATGAAAGTTCTGGCGGAACGCGACCCTGCGAACCTTCCTTGGAAAGAGCTGAATGTCGATATCGTGCTGGAGTCGACCGGCATCTTCACCCAACGCGACAAGGCGGCTCAGCACCTTGGGGCAGGCGCGCAAAAAGTCATCATCAGCGCCCCCGCCAAGCAGGAAGACATTACGATTGTGATGGGGATCAACCACAACGACTACGATCCCGCCAAGCACCACGTCGTCTCGAATGCCTCCTGCACCACCAACTGCCTGGTCCCCGTGGTCAAGGTGTTGATCGATAACTTCGGGTTCCAGCGCGGCTTCATGACAACGGTGCACAGCTACACCAACGATCAGCGCCTCCTCGATTTCCCACACAAAGACCTGCGGCGCGCCCGTGCCGCCGCACTCTCCATGATTCCGACTTCGACCGGGGCCGCGAGAGCCACGGCCCTGGTCATTCCGGAGGTGAAGGGCAAGCTGGACGGAATGGCGCTTCGAGTGCCCACGGCCGACGTATCCCTGGTAGATCTCACATGCGTGGTGGAGAAATCGACGAGCCGGGAGGAAGTCAACGCTGCCTTCAAGAAGGCGGCCGACGGCCCCCTCGAGGGCATCTTGGCGGTCAGTGACGAGCCGCTGGTTTCAGCGGATTACATCGGCGATCTTCATTCCAGCACCGTCGACGGCCTGATCACCAACGTGATCGAGGGAACACTGGTCCACGTCTCCGCCTGGTACGACAACGAGATGGGGTATTCGGCACGCTGCATCGATCTCATAGAGCATGTCGGGAGACAGCTCGGGTAAGCGCGCCCTCGAGTCGCTCCCGCCCGAGGGGCTCGAGGGCCGGCGGGCGCTGGTGCGGGTCGATTTCAACGTTCCCTTGCGTGAAGGCCAAGTGGCCGACTATATGCGCATCAAGGCCTGCCGCCCCACGATCGACTGGCTGCGGCAGTGCGGGTGTCGGGTTGTCCTGTTGTCGCACCTCGGACGACCCACGGGGAAAGTAGTGCCGGAATTGTCGCTGAGACCGGTAGCCGAAGCGCTGGAATCGGAGCTGGGAACGCCCGTCACATTCATCGATAACGCCACCTCACCGGGGGCTGCCAAGATCACGCGACGCCTGCTGCGTGGTGAAGTGGCGTTGGTGGAAAACACCCGGTTTCTGCCGGGGGAAGAAACCAACGATCCATCGCTGGCGGAGACATTTGCGGCGCTCGGTGACTTCTTCGTGAACGATGCTTTCGGCACCGCACACCGAGCCCACGCATCCACGGTAGGCGTGGCCGCCCTGTTGTCGCCGGCAGTGGCCGGGTTCCTGATGGCCAAGGAGCTGCGATACCTAGGTGAAGCGCTGGCGGCGCCGAGGCGGCCGTTCGTTGCCGTTCTCGGCGGTGCAAAGGTCTCGGGTAAGATCGACGTAATTGAAGCCTTGCTCCCCAAAGTAGATACGATCCTCATCGGCGGGGCAATGGCGTGTACGTTCTTTGCGGCCTTGGGATACCAAGTGGGCAATTCGTTGGTCGAACCGGAAAAGGTCGGATTGGCCAAGGATCTATTGGAGCGCGGGAAGGGCAAGATCATCCTTCCCCAGGGCGCAACGATCGCACAGGAGATCAGCGGCAGCGCCGCCGTCCGTCAGGTACCTCGAGATGCCATTCCCAACACGTGGGCCATGTACGACATCGACAGCGCCACCGGAGACTCTTTCGCCGCAACCATTCGTGATGCCGCCACCGTGGTGTGGAACGGGCCGATGGGAGTGTTCGAGACCCCACCGTTCGATGCCGGAACACGAACCGTCGCGCTTGCCTTGGCCGACGCCACCTCCCACGGTGCCACGACGGTTGTGGGCGGCGGTGATTCTGCGGCGGCAATCACCAACCTGGGCCTACAAGATCGCGTGACTCACGTATCCACCGGCGGCGGTGCGTCGCTCGAGTACCTCGAGGGTAGTGAACTTCCCGCAATAGCAGCCTTGGATGACGTATGACGAAGACCATCTTTGCAGCCAATTGGAAGATGAATCATGGGCCGCCCCACGCCCGGGGTTTTCTCGATCGCTTCCTGGATGGGTACCAACACGAGTCCGGGAGGGAGGTGTGGTTTTTTCCGCCGGCGGTGTCTATCGAAGGCGTGGCGCAACGGGTGGCCCGACTCCCGGGCATCCTCGTGGGCGCCCAGAATGTGTACTGGGAGCCCCAGGGAGCGTTTACCGGAGAGCTCAGCGTCTCGATGGCGAAAGACGCCGGCGCTCGAGCTGTCCTGGTGGGGCACTCGGAACGCCGCCACGTGTTCGGCGAGACCGACGACGAGACCGGAAGGAAGGTCCGGGCCGTGCTGGACTGCGGAATGACTCCCCTGCTGTGTGTGGGTGAGACGCTCCGAGAACGCGACAACGGAAAGACATTGGCGGTGATCCATCGCCAACTCGCCGCGCTGGACGGCCTCGACGGCGAATCCCTCTCCCGGATCGTCGTTGCATACGAGCCCGTTTGGGCAATTGGAACGGGGAAGAACGCGACGCCTGCTGATGCGGCAGCAGTCCATGCTGCCGTTCACAGCTGGTTCGACGAGCGAGCGGTGGCGGGTGGGAATGTGCCTGTGCTCTACGGTGGAAGCGTCAAACCGGGGAATGCCCAAGAACTATTGAGCGAGGACGAGATCGAGGGGGTGCTGGTGGGTGGTGCCTCGCTCGAGCCCGAATCGTGGCGAGCAATCTGTGCGGTTGGGCTCGATTGACTACCAGGCCGGGGGTCGGTATCTTGCGCGCCCGACGAGGTTTATGAGATGTTTAGGTTTCTTCTTACTCTTCTGATTGTGGATTCGCTGCTACTGGCAGCGGTGGTCCTGTTGCAGGCAGGCAAGGGCGGCGGGCTGGCCGCGATGGGCGGCGGAGCCTCCACGGATTCATTCTTTGGCGGCCGGCAGGCCACCACCATTCTCACCAAGATGTCGTGGTGGTGCGGCGGGATTTTCCTCGGCATCTCGCTGGCTCTTTCGACCATGAGCGCCGGCACCACGGCCCAGCGCTCGGTCCTGGAAGGCCAAGTAGAAGCTCCCAGCCCCATCCAGCTGCCGCTTCCCGCCCAGCCCGGAGCCAACATCCTCCAAGATTCGATCCGGAACTAGGCAAACCACTCACTGAAACAGGCATACGTACTACTCGATGATGGCGCGTGGTTCAGAGGGACCACCCGCCATCCGTTGTCATTGACCGCCGGGACCACCGGCGAAATCGTCTTCACCACCAACCTCACCGGTTACCAGGAAGTCTTCACCGACCCCTCGTACGTAGGCCAGATCGTGGTGATGACGGCCCCAATGATCGGCAACTATGGCGTCAACCCCGAGGACGTCGAGTCGCGTTCAGGAAAGCCTCAGGTCTCCGGTGTTCTCGTGCGAGAGCTTTCCCGGGCCCACTCGAACTGGCGCGCGTCAGGAGGGCTGGACGACTGGCTTGCCGAGAAGGGGATCCCGATCATCGAGGATCTCGACACTCGCAAGATCGCCCGCCACATCCGCTCGGAGGGCGCGATGCGCGCCGTCATCGGACTCGGTGCTCAGCCCGACGATGAGGCCAGGGAAAGGTTGGACGCGAGTCCCCGGATGGCCGGCCAGGATCTGGCGTCTGCGGTGACCATCGACCACGAGCGCACCGTCGGCAACTCACAAGCCAGCCATCACATCGTGGCCTACGATTTCGGCATGAAGGAAAACATCCTCCGGATCCTCGGGTCGATGGATTGTCGGGTAACTGTGGTGCCCGCTCAGACCTCGGCGACCAGAGTGCGCGAGCTGAATCCCGACGGACTCTTCCTCTCTAACGGCCCCGGCGATCCATCCGCGGTGGAGTACGTGCTGGATCCGATCCGGGAATTGGCCGGGTCCGGCCTGCCTACTTTAGGCATCTGCCTGGGCCATCAGCTGCTCGGCTTAGCGTTCGGGGCGGAGACCGAGAAGCTCCCCTACGGCCATCGCGGAGGCAATCATCCGGTCTTGGATTTGTCCACGGGAAAGGTGCTGATTACCAGCCAGAATCACGGATTTGCAGTCAGGGGAACGAGTAAGGGTGTGCCAGGTGCCAAGGAGCTTGAGGTGACCCACCTTAACCTCAATGACCACACCGTAGAAGGACTCAGGCACCGAGACCTCCCATTTTTCGGCGTTCAGTACCATCCGGAGTCCTCTCCGGGCCCCCATGACGCCCGATCGCACTTCGCTGAATTTCTCCAAACCCTTGACAGCAAACAAGTAAGCTCATAATATGGCCACCCCGGTGCCCCAGGTTGGGGCAGGGAAACGCCTCTTTTTTCAGCTTGCCGAAGGGTTAGATGACGAAGGCTGATCTCGTCGAGAAGGTCACCGCCACGATTGCCAGGACGGCGGGCCCCATGATTTCGAAGAAGGACTGTGCTCGGGTAGTTGATGCATTCCTTGAAGCTGTGAAGGAAGCCTTGGCCGACCAGCACAACATCGAGATTCGGGGATTCGGCACGTTCAAAATCAGAAACCGGAAGACCCGGATGGCGCGGAACCCGCGCACCGGTGAGCCGGTGGAGGTCGCGGCACGTCCGGTTCCGGTTTTCAAGCCCTCTAAGGAACTGAGGGCCGTTGTCGCCGACGCCGAGGCGGCGCAGACCACGCAGCCCAACATCATTCCCGTCCGGTAGACGACACTCCTCGAACGGCAAGCCCCACTTGGGCAACGGGCCCTTGGACGGCGCGCTCCGAGGGGTGACATGCCCGTGGGCGGTCGGTACATTTTTGCCTTGTATGCACCTCTCTGAAGCGCTTTCCTCTTCCACCACGGTTACGGTGACCGTTCGCGCCTTTGCGCGTTATGCAGAAATCTTGGGGCTCGAAGAGACCACGTTGGAGCTTGCCGAGCCGGCGACGGTGGGTGACGCGATCAAGCTGCTGCGCAAGAGCGTTCCCAGCGGCCCCTTGCTTCCCGAGCGGCCGCTGGTGGCGGTCAACCTGGAGCATGTACTAGTCGAAACGCCTCTTCGCGAGGGTGACGAGTTGGCGTTGCTGCCCCCCTTGGCCGGCGGGTAAGGCGTGCGGTTCGTAACCCCTCGCCCCATCGACGTCCTTGGATTGCTCACCACAGTGGCCCGTCCGGAATTGGGTGGGACGGCAGTGTTCGTCGGCTCGGTGCGTCGGGGTGACGGCCACGGACCGGTGGAAGCGATTGAGTATTCGGCGTACGAGGACATGCTCGAGGCCGAATTCTCCAAGATCATGGCCGAAACCGCCGTGCAGTGGCCCGGTTCCCGAGTCGCGGGAATGCACAGAGTCGGCCGGGTTCCGGTGGGCGAGTCGAGCGTTGCCATCGCAGCGGCCGCCCCGCACCGGGCCGATGCCTTCGCCGCGTGCCGCTACGCCATCGAACAGGCCAAGAAGCGCCTGCCGGTGTGGAAGAAGGAGATCTTCGAGGACGGCTCAGCGGCGTGGCGCGAGGGCGATCAGCCGGAAGCGGGCACCAAACCGAAAACTGCCTGACGCACCACCCGGAATCGAATGGCTCTTTCGGTCGTATTAATCGAACCGCGTATTCCTCCGAACATGGGCAATGTTGCCCGTTTGTGCGCCGCCAGCGGGACGGCACTCCACGTCGTAGGGCGCATGGGCTTCTCGCTCGACGACCACGAGCTCAAGCGGGCGGGCCTCGACTACTGGGATCAGGTCGACTTGTGGATTCACCCGTATTGGCGTGCGTTTCGAGAGGCTGTGTCGCGCGATCGTTGCTTATATTTTACCGCACACGGTGACCGGTCGCACGTCGAGGCGCCGTTTGTCGGGAATTCGGTTTTGGTGTTTGGCAACGAAACTGAGGGCATGCCGCAACGCATCCGCGAAAAACACCCGGATCGTCTGTTCCGTATCCCCATGCGGAACGGTGTTCGCAATTTGAATCTCGCTACGGCAGTGGGGATCGTGCTGTATGAGGGTATCAGGCAAATCGGGCTGGATCTGAACAATGCCCCCAACGAACCTTAAATAGCCCATCGGACGCTTCCAATGAACAAAATAACGGTAGTAGGTGCAGGGCATGTTGGCGCGACTGCGGCGCAGCGCCTCGCCGAGAAAGAGCTGGCACGTGAGATCGTACTGATTGACGTGATCGAGGGAATTCCCCAGGGGAAAGGGTTGGACCAGTGGGAGTCAGCCCCAATCGAGGGCTTCGACTCTCGCGTGATCGGTGCCAACGAATACGGCCCGGCTGCGGGGAGCGAAATGTTCATCGTCACCGCAGGCATCGCGCGAAAGCCGGGAATGAGCCGAGACGACTTGATGCGGACGAATGTTGCTATCGTCAAGTCGGTAAGCGAAGAGATCAAGAAGTGCTCGCCCGACGCGATCGTCATCGTGGTCTCGAACCCACTCGATGTCATGGCATGGGTAGCCAAGGAAGTGACGGGTTTTCCGCGCAACCGGGTCATCGGCATGGCAGGTGTGCTTGACACGGCGAGGTACCGCAGCTTCATCGCCGATGCACTCGATGTATCGGTAGAGGACATTCAGGCAATGGTGTTGGGAGGTCACGGCGATACGATGGTCCCGCTAATTTCATATACGACGGTGTCCGGAATCCCCGTCACCCAAATGATGAATGGCAGCAGGCTCGACGAGATCGTGGAACGGACCCGCAATGGTGGAGCGGAGATAGTCGGTCATTTGAAAACCGGCTCGGCGTATTACGCACCGTCCGCGGCTGCCGTGCAAATGGCGGAGGCCATCGTGAAGGACAAGAAGCGAATCCTCCCATGCGCAGCATGGCTCGAGGGGGAGTTCGGGTTCCGAGACCTTTATCTCGGCGTCCCTTGTAAGCTGGGCGCCTCGGGCCTGGACCGGATTATCGAGGTCGAACTCAGCAAGGCAGAACGGATCGCCCTCGAAAAATCGGCCGAGCACGTGCGCCAGACGATGTCAGCCGTTAGCCTGTAAGCG
>FXBF010000509.1_pt1 | contig 13415 bp, 12 predicted proteins | sample 5335321 | NCBI WGS metagenome assembly FXBF01 (sample SAMEA103928391, study PRJEB20085) | sediment metagenome | isolation source: sediment | reverse complement strand
TCCTTGCCTCACCGGCCATGCTTCGGGAGGCTTTTATCCGTAAGGAGCGTTAAATGCGTCATTATGAAGTCGTGTTTCTGGTCCATCCGGACCAGAGCGAGCAGGTTCCCGCCATGATTGAACGCTACCGTTCAATCATCGAATCCGCAAAAGGTGTCATACACCGGCTGGAAGACTGGGGCCGGCGCCAATTGGCCTATCCCATCAATAAGGTGCACAAGGCACATTACGTGTTGATGAATATCGAGTGCACCCTGGAAACCCTGCGCGAGATCGAATCCGCGTTCAAATTCAGCGACGCCGTGTTGCGTTCGCTGATTATCAAGCGCAAGGCCGCCGTCACCGAACAGTCCCCGATGGCCAAGGAAAATCAGGAAGAATCCAAACCCGAGGCCCCCGAAGACCAGAAGGCCGAAAGCGCCCCGGCGCCGAAGGACGAGGGGACAAAGGACGAGGGGACAAAGGAGGAGGGGGTAACAGTGGGCACGGAAACGGCGCCCGAGGCCTGACGCAGCGAGGAGCATCCTATGTCACGTTTTTTCAGACGCAAAAGATTTTGCCGCTTCACCGCCGAAGGCGTGGAGGAGATCGATTATAAAGATCTGGCCACGCTGAGGGCCTATATCACGGAGACGGGCCGGATTATCCCCAGCCGCAACACCGGCACCAAGGCCCGCTATCAACGGCAACTGGGGCGGGCCATTAAATATGCACGCTATCTGGCATTGTTGCCCTATAGCGACAGCCACAGTTAAAGGGGTTTGAGATACCTATGGAAGTGATCCTACTGGATAAGGTGCGCAATCTGGGTGACCTGGGCGACCAGGTGAAGGTCAAAGCCGGATTTGCACGCAATTATTTGCTTCCCTACGGCAAGGCGGTGGTCGCGAATGCCGAAAACAAGGCGAAATTCCGGACCCGGCGCGCGGAACTGGAAGAGGTGCAAAGGGAGGCCATGGAAAAGGCGCGGGCGCGGGCCGAACAGATGAATGGCGTAACCGTGCAGATCGTGCGCAAGGTCGGCGAAGAGGGTAAATTGTTCGGCTCTGTCGGCCCCCGGGACATCTCAGACGCCATGCGTGAGGCCGGGTTTGAGCTCGCCAAGTCGGAAATCCACCTGTCTCAGGGACCGTTGAAGGAAATCGGAGATCATGAAGTCGCCGTTTCCCTGCATCCTGAAGTGAATATCAAGATCATCGTATCGGTCGTGGGTGAAACATAACGGCGTGTACATGAAATCGATGCCCGCAGTTCTTCTGTTTTCAGTGTTTTACAATTTTCTGTATCAAGCCCGCCGAAAATAATTTTATAATGACCGTCTGAGCAGCGAAAGGCGGAATCAGCGAAACACCACGGGGTATAGATTGATGGAAGAGCGTGCCTTTTCCAGGCGGGAAGCAGGATCGGCGGTAGATGCATTGAAGGTACCGCCCCAGTCTATCGACGCGGAGCAATCTGTGCTTGGCGGACTTCTGCTGGATAATCAGCGCTGGGATTTCGTCGCGGATAAAATCAACTCGGAAGACTTTTACCGCCGCGAGCACCGAATTATATTCAACGCCATTTCCTCACTCTGCCGGGAAAACAGCCCCGCGGACGTCGTCACCGTTTCCGAATGGCTGGAAAAGTCCGGCGAGTTTGAAACCGCCGGCGGTCTCGCCTATCTGGGATCCCTTGCGAACAATACGCCGAGCGCCGCCAATATTTCCGCCTATGCGACCATCGTGCGCGAGAACTCGATTATGCGCCAACTGGCGCAGGCCGCGGGCGATATCGGCAACAGCGCCTACGTACCTGAAGGTCGCACCGCCGGCGAACTGCTTGATCAGGCCGAAAAGCGAATTCTCGACATCAGCGAAAAAGGCGCCCGCCGCCGCGGTGGATTTACGAAATTAACGTCATTGCTGAGTGTCGCCGTTGAGCGCATCGACGCTATGTTTCGCTCTCAGAACGCGATCACCGGCGTGCCCACGGGGTTTACCGATCTCGATGAAATGACGTCCGGTCTACAGCCTTCTGATTTGATCATTATCGCCGGCAGGCCTTCCATGGGAAAAACCTCGCTGGCCATGAACATTGTCGAGAATGCGGCGGTAGGCCAAAAACTGCCGGTTGCGGTATTCAGCATGGAAATGCCGGGCGCGCAACTGGCCATGCGTATGATGGCCTCGCTTGGGCGGATTAACGCGCACCATGTTCGCACGGGTAAACTTGACGATGAAGACTGGCCCAGGCTGACATCCGCCGTTACGCTTTTGAACGACGCGCCGATTTTTATTGACGACACACCGGCCATTACACCCATGGAACTCCGTGGCCGTGCACGGCGCTTAAAGCGTGAACATGGCCTGGGTTTGATTATCGTGGACTATCTTCAGTTGATGCAGTCCACGGAGACCAACGAAAACCGCGCTACCGAGATTTCCAATATCACGCGCGCGCTCAAGAGTTTGGCAAAGGAACTGGATGTGCCGCTGATCGCCATGTCCCAGTTGAATCGCAGTCTGGAACAAAGGACCGACAAACGACCCGTGATGTCTGATCTCCGCGAGTCCGGAGCGATCGAGCAGGATGCCGATGTCATCTTTTTCATTTATCGCGACGAGGTCTATAACGAAGAAAGCCCCGATAAAGGGACGGCCGAGATTATCATTGGCAAACAGCGAAACGGGCCGACCGGGAAAGTCCTTCTCACCTTCCTCGGTAAATATACCAAGTTTGAGAACTACACGAGCGCCGGTTTCGACAGGGATTTTGAATGAGTAGACCGGCGCGCGCGCTGCTTGACGCGCAGGCACTTCGCCACAACCTCCAGCAGGTTCGCCGACACGCTCCCCACTCCAAGGTCATGGCGGTGGTCAAGGCCAACGCCTACGGACACGGTTTAAGCTGGGCCGCTAGAACCCTCGAAGACGCAGACGCCTTTGGCGTTGCCAGCGTGGAAGAGGGCAGAGAGTTGCGCGCCGCTGGCGTGACCCAACCCATCTGCCTGCTTGAGGGTTTTTTCGCCGCTGATGAGATTCCCTTGCTCGGCCGGCATCAGCTGGCGGCGACGATTCACGAAGAAGGCCAGTTGCGGGCGCTTGAGTCCGCATCAAGGGCCACACCGATCGCGGTTTGGATCAAGATTGATACCGGGATGCATCGCATCGGTTTTGCGCCAGAGGAGGTGCCGGCAGTGCTGGCGCGGCTCAAGGCCTGCCCCGCAGTGGCTGAGATACGCGTCATGTCACATTTTGCCAATGCGGATAACAAATTCGATTCGGCCACCCAATCACAGATAGATTGTTTCATGCCGCTCTGTCAGGGGTTGGAGGGCAGCCTGGCGAACTCGGCGGGCATCTTGGCCTGGTCGGACAGCCATCTCGACTGGGTGCGTCCGGGCATTATGCTGTACGGGGCATCGCCCTTGATCGGCCGTCATGCCCATGATCTTGATCTGATGCCGGTCATGACGCTGCAAAGCGCCCTGATCGCCGTCCATCAGCGACGAAAAGGCGAGGCCGTGGGCTACGGCGGTGACTGGTTGTGCCCGGAGGACATGGCGGTCGGCGTGGCGGCCGTGGGCTACGGGGACGGTTATCCGCGGCATGCCCCGCCGGGCACGCCGGTCCTGGTGAACGATAGGCGTGCGCCCCTGATAGGCCGGGTTTCCATGGACATGATCACCCTCGATCTGCGCGCGCAGCCTGAGGCCAAGGTGGGTGACCCCGTGGTTTTGTGGGGCACCGGTTTGCCGGTGGATGAGGTGGCCGGTCAGGCGGGGACGATTTCCTATGAACTCTTGTGTCATGTTGCCGAGCGCATTCCGCGTATCCCCTTCGAGGGCGGTGCGGTGACCGATACAGCGCCGTGAACAAGGTCAAATCGGTATTTACCTGCAATGAGTGCGGCGCGCAAACGCCCAAGTGGACCGGTCAATGCCCGGCCTGCGGCGCCTGGAACACCTTAACCGAGACGGCGGTCACGCCTTCCCGTTCCTCTCCGGCGCGCATGGCGCGGCTGATGCCGGCGCCGCCACCGGGTGTGCAGACCCTTGACGCCGTTTCGTCTTCAACGATCGACCGTCTTTCCACCGGGATAAACGAACTCGACCGGGTGCTGGGCGGAGGGCTGGTTAATGGTTCCGTGGTGCTGATCGGCGGCGATCCCGGCATCGGCAAATCCACGTTGCTGCTTCAGGCGCTGGTCGCACTCAGCAAGCATGCAAGCACTCTGTATATCAGCGGCGAGGAGTCCGCGGATCAGATCGCGCTGCGCGCCCGGCGGCTTGGGTTGATGGCCGCTTCCTCTGCGGGGCAGGAGTCGGCAAAGAGGGAAAGCGGGTTGCGCTTACTGACGGAAACCCAGATCGAGACGATTATCGATAGCGCCAGGTCCGAGGCGCCTCAGGTAATGGTGGTGGATTCCATTCAAACCATGTTTACGGAAATTCTGCAGTCCGCCCCCGGCAGCGTGGCGCAGGTGCGCGAGACGGCGGCGCAGCTGGTCAGGTTCGCCAAGCTGAGCGGGACCGCGCTGTTTCTTGTCGGGCATGTGACGAAAGAGGGTACCTTGGCGGGACCGCGGGTGTTGGAACATATGGTGGACGCGGTGTTGTACTTCGAAGGCGATACGTCGAGCCATTTCAGAATAATCCGCGCCGTTAAAAATCGCTACGGGGCGGTGAATGAACTCGGCGTGTTTGTGATGACGGACACGGGGCTGCGCGAGGTCGGCAACCCTTCGGCCATGTTGCTCAGTCGCCAGGGGGACGCGGTCGCGGGAAGTGTCGTTCTGGCCACCCAGGAAGGCACACGGCCGTTGCTGGTGGAAGTCCAGGCATTGGTGGATCAAAGCCATCTCGCCAACCCCAGGCGCGTGTGTGTGGGATTGGATCAGAACCGGCTCGCCATGCTGCTGGCGGTGCTGCACCGGCATGGGGGGATAGCGACCTATGACCAGGATGTTTTTGTGAATGCCGTGGGCGGCGTGCGTGTGACGGAGACCGCGGCGGACTTGGCGGTTCTGGCCGCGATCGTTTCCAGCCTGCGCAACCGGCCCTTGGGGAAGGATTTGGTGGTCTTCGGCGAAGTGGGTCTTGCCGGTGAGGTGCGGCCGGTAAGCCGCGGGCAGGAACGGATTCGTGAGGCCGCCAAACTTGGATTCCGGCGCGCGCTGATACCTTTTGCCAATATGCCGAAGAAAAAAAGTAACAGCGAAATGACGCTGTTGCCTGTTAAGCGCTTGACCGAGGCCCTGGACGTGTTAACCGCCTGAGTGGATTATTGCCGCAGGGTCTCTTGGGATGAGTGGTTCTATATGTAAGTATCCGTTGATTTATGGGTCCGGATACTATTTCAGATAAAATTGCATGCGTGTCCCCGCGACCTCAATAATATCTCCATTCTTCAGTTTAGTGCCTGCATCCGCCACCGGCCGGCCGTTAAGTTTCGGTTTATTTTCACTGTCCCCGACGGTCAGTATATAGCCATCGGATTTACGGGTGATCGCACCCGCGCGTTTCCCGGTTTTCCCCAGATAGGTAACCGTTTTCGTCAAGGCAATGCGTTTCCCGCTGTTGGCCCCGCTTAACACAAAGAGCGCACCAGCCCTGTCAGCAAGTGACGCCGCCTTGGTATGAATCTCTACCGTCCCAACGGCGGCCATGCCGGAAGCGGCGGAGGGCGATGCGGCGCTGTCGCGGGTATTCGGATTGATTATGACGGTCTTGGCGAATTCGTCGCTTGGTTTTCCCACCGCTTCACTCATGTAAACAAGTGAGTGTTTCCCGATAACGATCGTGTCGCCGTTTTTTAGATGGTGCTTGGTGATCTTCTTGTTGTTGATGAACGTGTTGTTGGTGCTGTTCAGATCTTGTATGAATGAGTCTTCCCCGATGGTGAAGATGTTGGCGTGTTCGCCGCTGACGGCCAGATTGTCTATAAAAATATCACAACCCGGCTTGCGCCCGATTTTCATATCGCCCTGTTTCAGTTCGATATGATCAGTGACATCATTGTTGAATTTAATGATGAGTTTAGCCATTGTTGGTCCCACTCCGTTCAAATAAAGTGATTTCGCTCACTTGTTAGTAAGTTTAGACTTGTTTCATCGTTTCTTGTAGTTCTTCCATCGCCTTTTGGCTGCGCGTAAAAGATTCTCCTGTACGCACCAGGATTACAGAGATGTTATCCGGCCCGCCGCGTTCGTTTGCCATGGCGACCATCTGACGGACGGCGTGTTCTAGGTCACGAGAGGATTCTGTAAGGATCAATTCTATGTCTCCATCCGCCAGCACCTCATTCAAGCCGTCGGAACAGAGGAGATAGATATCATCGTCCATCAGTGTTTCCTCGCAGACGTCCGGTTCGACGGTCGGATCTACGCCCAAGGCGCGGGTTACCAGGTTTTTCCCGATGGTCGTATGGGCCTCATCGGGGGACACCAGCCCGCGGTTCAGTAATTCCTGTACAACGGAATGATCCTCCGTCATCTGCTCCAGTATCCCCATTCGGAAACGGTACAATCTGGAATCGCCGACATGCCCGACGCAGATTTTATCTTCGTAGAAAACGGTTACCACAATCGTTGAGCCCATGCCGGCGCAATCCGGTCGCGCATGCGCGACTTCATAGATCGCGGAATTCGCCAATTGAATCGCCTCATTGGTGATTTTCACCTCGAGAGACGTGTCGTTTTCGGCGTTTTTTCCACCATCGCGGCTTTTGGAAAAGGCATCAAGAAAATAACGGGTAATGAGATCGACGGCCATACTGCTTGCCACTTCACCGGCTTGATGGCCTCCCATGCCGTCCGCAACGACCGCGAGACCGATTTCGGGTTTGGCTGCTATACAATCCTCATTCTCCGGTCGTATTTTTCCCGGATCGGTCAGGCCCGCCATCAACAACTCGTTCATTTCAGCCTCGCCTCATTATTCTACCGATGAGCCAATGCATTTGGCCACGGCGCGTTTGAGTTCATCACCATTTTGGTAGCGTTTCCCCGGCTTTTTCTGCAGCAGGCGGTCGAGTATGGTACGCACACAGGGAGGAACATCCTTGCGCAGACGCGTGACGTTGGGGTGTTTTGTATTGGTGATCTGATACATCAGCGCCGCCATGGAATCGCCGGTGAAGGGCTGTTTGCCAGTCAGCAACTCAAACAGTGTTACCCCCAGGGAGAATAAATCAGAGCGCCCGTCTACGGGTTTGCCCGCCAGTTGTTCCGGCGACATATAGGAAGGCGTGCCGAGGACGACCCCCGTCTTGGTCTTGCTGGAGGCCGTGATGCGCGCGATCCCGAAATCCGTGACTTTAATGCTGTTATCCTCCTCGTTGAACATGATATTTGCCGGTTTGATGTCGCGGTGGACGACGTTCTGTTTGTGGGCGTAATCGAGGGCATCGGCGACCTTCACGATTACATTCATAACCCATGAAAGGGACAGGGGCTTCTCTTTATTTATATAGTGGGTCAGGTCCTCACCCTGCAAGTATTCCATGGCGATATAGGCGAGGTCATGTTCTTCCCCCACGTCGTATATGGTCACGATATTCGGATGATTCAGCCGGCCGGCGGTCTCCGCCTCGCGAAAGAAGCGTTCCATGACCTGTTTGACCTCGGTCTCCTCAAATTCCTGGGAAAGGGCGAGGGTTTTGATGGCCACGACCCGGTTGATTTTGGGATCGCGCCCGAGATAAACGGTGCCCATGGCGCCCCTACCCAGTTCTTTTTCAAGCTCGTAACGGCCCAACGTGGGTTTCTGGTCCAATCCGTCCAGAATGACCGTGCCGTTAGGCGTGGCGGCCCTTGATCCAAGCAGAATGGCGTTTTCGGCTTGTTGCGTCCGTTTCATGCGTTCAGAGACATCCCTGAATTTTCTATTATGGGTGAGGATATAGTTATAGGCCGCCACGGCCTTGCTGAAGTGGCGCTTGCGCTCGAAGTCCAGCGCCAGATTGTAAATCAGTTCCAGAACCGACTCGTCGACCGGCAGCTTGCGGAACTTGTCCATCGCCATGTCCAGCTGGCCCTGGCCCTGAAAGGCGAGGCCCAGCAGGCGGTTGGTGTGGGCCGAGTCGGATTCGGCCGCAAGTTTTAATCGTTCCGTGGTGAAAAAGCGCCTGCTGGTCAGCAGCAGATGACCCACCAGCAACAGCAGGGCGGGGGATACACTGCGTAACCATATTTTTTCACTGACCATAAGATAATGGCCGGCGCCGATCAGGGCGAGTAACAACACGAATGAGAAAATCGTTGCAAAGCCGGTACTCATTCTAGGCAGGACCAACATGAGGTAAAACACGATGACCGCAAACATCCCGGCCTCGGCCCATATCGCCCATGATGGCCGGGTATAAAAGTCCTGATTCAGGATGCTTGCAATTATATTTGCCGTTAATTCGGGACCGCTCATGCTTGCATTCGTCGGTGTTACATTAGTGACTCCCGCCCCGGCAGCCGTAGCGCCGATCAGTACAATTTTGTTTCTAAAAACTTTGTGAGAAACCTTTCCGGTATAAATGTCTTTGAAGGAATAGGTGGTGAAAGGGGTATCGTTGGCGCGCGACGAATAAAAGCCGGCGTACATTTGCATTCTTGGGTTGGTTTTTATATAGAGTTTGCCCAATTGAACGCCTTTGCCCAACTCGATTTTGATACTTCGCGGTCCCAGGTTAAGGCGGCGTGCCGCGAGCAGCAAAGCGAGAGAGGGATAGTATTCGCCGTAATGTTCCAGCACCAGGGTTTCCGACCGTATTCCACCAACCTGATCCTTCAATAGATTCAAATGACCGATGCCGGCGGTGTACCTGCCGAAATATTCCAATGGAAAACGGACTCCCTCGGTTGCAAACGGTGCGCCAAGATTACCCGGGTTGTTGATGACTTTCGTCAGACGATTGCGTCGGACATAGCCAGGAAGCTTTGTCTCCGGTTTTGCAAGCGGCGCGCCTACCTTGAAAAACATGGGCATATAGATATTCCGCACCTTTGTGATTGTTTTGGAGAGCTTGACGTCGGAGTTCAGATCATTCTCCGCCTGCGTCAGGAATTTGGAAATCGCTCTTGCCTCGCGTCGAGCATTTTTCGGAAACGGTGTCTTCCTTATATAGTCTTTCAGTTGCCGGATGTATTTCAGACCCGGGTCTGTTTGTGGTTCAGCAAAGGAGAGCAGCAAACCTATTTCGCGGACTCTGGCTTTTGATAACCGTTGCAACATCTCTGCCAGGACGCTTCGCGGCCACGGCCAACGGCCTATTTGCGCGATACTCGGATCGTCGATGGCAATGATGGCGATATCTTCGGCGGCCGCCGGGTTGCGATGCGTCATTCTGACGCCGACATCGTAGGCGAGCTGCTCAAATCTATCCAGGAGGGGGATATTGTTGCCGAACGCGACGATGAATAGCACACTGACCAGCAGGGCAATAAGCCAGTCTTTTTTGAGAACCCCCGCTTTTTTCATTCTTTTCCTCTGAACCGCCTGTTATGGAGTATAGCGTGGGTACCGTGGCCTGTGGCTGCAATGGCCGGGGAGAATGAGTTATGTATAACATTAACAATATAGTATAATTAATTGATACATAACATTGTTTTATGCGAGGAGATGGTCGAGTATCCGGGCGTAGATTTGTGACAGGCGCGCCACATCCGCCACGGCCACGCACTCGTTGCGCTTGTGGATTGTGGCGTTAAGCGGGCCGATTTCCACCACCTCCGCGCCGGCCGGCGCGATAAAGCGTCCGTCGGAGGTCCCGCCGTCGGTGGACAGCGTGGCTTCGATGCCCGCAGCATCATGAACCGCGCGGCGCACCGCCTCAACCAGCATCGTGCCTTGCGTGAGGTACGGATGACCTGAAAGCGTCCAGTGGATTTCGAAATCCAATCCATGTTGTTTCAGAACGTTTTCCACGCGCGTTTGCAGCTCGGCCTGCGTCACAGCCGTGGAGTAGCGAAAATTAAAGTGCAACTCAAGTTCGCCGGGAATGACATTCTCCGCGCCGGTCCCGGCATGGACATTTGAGACCTGAAAGCTTGTTTTGGGAAAATATTCATTTCCCTGATCCCATTCTAATTCAGCCAACTCCGTAAGAGCCGGAGCGAGCAGATGTATGGGATTTTTCGCGAGGTGCGGGTAGGCCACGTGTCCCTGAATCCCGCGCACGGTCAGTTTGCCGTTTAAGGATCCACGGCGCCCATTCTTGGTCACATCCCCCAACCTGTTGGATGAGGTGGGTTCGCCGACTATGCAGTGGGTGATTTTGATATCCTGTTTCTTCAACCACTCCATCACCTTGACGGTGCCGTTAACCGCCGGTCCTTCCTCGTCGGATGTGATGAGAAGCCCGATGGTTCCCTTGGGTTGAGGTTGGCGGGCAAGAAAATCCTCGATCGCCGTAATAAACGCCGCCAGCGATGATTTCATGTCGGCGGCGCCGCGGCCGTACAGGAAACCGTCGCGGATCTCCGGTTTGAAGGGATCGCTGACCCACGCCTCCTTTGGACCGGGAGGCACCACATCGGTATGGCCGGCGAATACAACAAGCGGCGCCGCGTCACCGCGCTGAGCCCAGAAGTTGTCCACCTCGCCAAACCTGAGACGCTTGATCGTAAATCCCTGTGCCTGCAAGCGCGCGATCAGGAGATCCTGGCAGCCCGCATCGTGCGGTGACACGGAGGGCCGCGCAATCAACTCCATCGCCAGTTCAAGCGTTTTGTCAGTCATGAGTTTAACTCCCAACGCAAAGGCGCGAAGTACACAAAGAAAATATTAAGTTTGTATTATTAAACTCTTTGCGCTCTTTGCGTCTCCGCGTTGAATGGTAGTTTAAATATCGCGCAGCAATTCGTTGATGCTGACCTTGGCCCGGGTCTTTTCGTCAACCTGTTTGACGATCACGGCACAATAGAGACTGTATTTTCCGTCATTGGAAGGCTGATTTCCGGATACGACAACCGATCCCATCGGCACCCGCCCGTACAGGACTTCGCCCGTCATGCGGTTGTAGATTTTTGTGCTTTGGCCGATATACACCCCCATGGAAATGACAGACCCCTGTTCCACAATCACGCCCTCGACGATCTCCGAGCGTGCGCCGATAAAACAACCGTCCTCGATGATTGTCGGCGCCGCCTGCAGCGGTTCAAGCACACCGCCGATTCCAACACCGCCGGAAAGGTGCACATTTTTTCCAATCTGTGCACAGGAGCCCACCGTGGCCCAGGTATCGACCATGGTACCTTCATCGACGTAGGCGCCGATATTGACATAACTCGGCATCAACACGACGCTTGGTGCGATATAGGATCCCATGCGCACGGCCGCGGGAGGCACGACGCGGAACCCTCCCTCACGAAAGCTTTTTGAATTGGAATCGGCAAACTTGGATGGCACCTTGTCATAATAGTTTGTGTAGCCGCCCTTGATAAAAGTGTTGTCTTCGATGCGGAAGAAAAGCAATACCGCCTTCTTCAGCCATTCATTTACCGTCCATTTTCCCCCTGTTTTTTCAGCCACCCGCGCCTGCCCGGTGTCGAGCAGATCAATGGCTTCCAGCACGGCGTCTTTCACATGAGTATCCACATTGCGTGGCGTAATCTGCGCTCGCCGCTCGAATGCCTGCTCGATGATGCTTTGAATGTTACTCATTGAATAATCTCCGGCAAGTTTAAAGGGATTCGATAAAATGACGCATACGATAAGCCGCTTCCTTGCATTCGTCGAGCCCCGCAACGAGCGCCATGCGTATATGATTGTGTCCCGGGTTGGTTCCATGGGCGTGACGGGATAGGTAGCTGCCCGGCAGCACCAGGACATTCTCCCTCGAGAAGAGATCTTTGGTGAAGGCTTCGTCATCGAGGGGCGTTTTCAGCCACAGGTAAAATCCGGCCTGTGGTTGTTCCACCGGCAGCACCGGGCGCAAAATCTCAAGGACGGCCCTGAATTTTTCCTTATATAAAACACGATTGGCGTGCACATGCGCTTCATCCGCCCACACCGCAATGCTTGTATGCTGGGTCAGGCTGGGGACGGTGCATCCGTGGTAAGTGCGGTACTGCAAAAGATCATGCATCAGCTGGCCGTCTCCCGCGATGAAACCGGAACGCAGGCCGGGAAGATTGGAACGTTTCGACAGGCTGTTGAAGACCAGGCAGTGACGATAGTCCTTGATGCCAAGTTCATCGGCGATTTGCAGCAGGCCCGGCGGCGGGGAGTCTTCGTCAAAATAGATTTCCGAGTAACACTCATCCGAGGCGATCACGAAGTCGTAACGTTGCGCCAATTCGATCAGTTGCGCATATTCCTCTTTGCTAATGATTGCGCCGGTTGGGTTGCCGGGGGAACAGGTGTAAACAAGCCGGGTGCGTTTCCAGATGTCCGCCGGCACGCTCGCAAAATCCATTTTGTAACCCGTTTCCGTTACGGCGTTGAGGTAATATGGCTCCGCCCCCGCCAACAGCGCGGCGCCCTCGTAAATCTGGTAAAAGGGGTTGGGCAGGATGACGATCGGAGTGGGTTCGGCGCAGGCGTTGACCACCGTCTGGGAGATGGAAAACAGGGCCTCACGCGTCCCGCATGCCGGGAGCACATGACGCTCGGGATCAAGCGAAATTTTGTTCAGGCCATAGCGTTTTGTCGCCCACTCGGCGATGGCCGCGCGCAAGGCCGGAAGCCCCCGGGTGGTGGGATAGACGGACACGCTCTGTATGTGCGCGGCGATCTTTTCCAGCGCAATGGCGGGTGCCTCATGTTTGGGCTCGCCGACGGACAACAGGATGGCCGGTTTGGGGGCGGGGGTGATGTCGCGGGTTAATGTGGCGAGCCTCTGGAACGGATAGGGGTGCAGGCTCGCGAGCTTGGGATTCATGAAATGTGTATCCAAAAATCAATAGACAGGATTAACAGGATTGATGTGACAATAACGGGGTATCTTTAATCCTGTGAATTCGGCCAGATTCTGTAAATCCTGTCCGCGGTGCTCTAATAATTTGCGGGCAGGTTTATTGGTTATGTTAGTGAAAAAATAAACGGCGATTATACGGTAACCAACTTTGTCATCCAATTACTCAGTGAAGTTTTATCCGGTTTTAAGCCTCTTGCTGGGGGCCAGCCTGTGGGGCGTGATCTGGTATCCGATGCGCTTGCTAGGGGCGAGCGGTTTATCCGGCATCTGGCTGACCCTCATTCTTTATGCCTCGGCGCTGGTTTTCAGCCTGCCGCGCACCAGCACCGTCTTCACCGAGTTTGCACGCAGCCCCGGGCATATGTTGCTACTCATGCTGGCGGCCGGTTGGACCAACATCGCCTTCGTCGAGGCGGTGCTCTCCGGCAACATCCTGCGCGTGCTGCTGCTGTTTTATCTCTCGCCGCTGTGGGCGGTGCTGATGGGCTGGCTGATCCTGCGCGAGCATATCACGCGCACCGCGCT
>FXBF010000508.1_pt1 | contig 13445 bp, 11 predicted proteins | sample 5335321 | NCBI WGS metagenome assembly FXBF01 (sample SAMEA103928391, study PRJEB20085) | sediment metagenome | isolation source: sediment | reverse complement strand
CGCTACCGCTGTGCGCCAGCGACGCTCGCCGCCACGCACGCAAACCGCATCTTAGGTCGAGGTCGCAATACCCGGGTTAGCGAGGACGCCAAAACTACTCGATGCCCCCATCACTGGCGCTGCAGCGGAACTCGTAACGCGGACGCTGGCACTGAAGACCCGGGTTTTTGCCCGGCGGCTACGAATTGGTCGTACACCATTGCAGCATAAGCACTCTTCAGCCCTGCATCCACGTCACATCCCTCCAGCCCGGTCTCACAGCGCTTGTGCATGTAGGCGTTGGCTGCGAAAAAATCATTCATCTTCAGGCCGGAGATGCCGAGCAAGAATGACGGCAGGTAACTGATGTGGAAATCCTGCCGTTTTTCCCGCTGCGTCCACGATCGCCAGGCCAGGAAGGGAACGGTCATGATCTCCCTGGAGCCCCACGGATTACTGATACCCAGCTCGCGGTAAACGTTGGGAAGCGCCGGGGCATGATCACCAAAGAACAGCAGCGTCGCCGGCCGGCGCCGCTGTTTCAGTGCATCGATCAGGCACTGCGCCATACGCATGGCGTTTTGTTGGTGATACAAGTAGCGATTCAATGCCAGCATGGCGTCGGCGTCATTGATGTAATCGAACTTCCTCGACGTGTCCGGCGAGCCCCGCTTGAAGCTCCATGGCCCATGGTTCTCCATGGTTACGATGTAAACAAACACGGGCCGCGACGACTCCCGCAAGACATCCACGGCCTTTTTGCATACAGCGGCATCTGACACGTACGGACCATCGCGTTGCGCACCTTGGAACGACGCGATCGAGACAAACTCGTCAAAACCGAGACGGGGATAGGCAAGGTCACGGTTCCAAAAGCTCGCCGTATAGGGATGAATGGCGATGGTATTGTAGCCCAGTGACTGCAGGTAGCGTGGCAACGACCGCAAGGGACGGGTCACGACGGAGAAGTACGGGTAGTCGACGCCACCGGAGAAAAGTCCCAACGGTATGCCCGTAAGCGCAGAAAACTCGGTGCGCAAGGTGGCCCCGCCATAGGTGTCCACTCGGATGGAACCATGGATCGCGTCTCGCTTAAGCCGGTCCCAGGGCTCATAGAAATTGCTGGGAAACCGCGAGTCGAGCACACGGAAATCGAAAAACGCCTCGCTTTGGACCACGATCAGATCTGGATAGGACTGGCTGCTTGAAACCGCTTGTGCCGCAGCGGCCACCAACTCCTGTCGTCTCGACTGATCCACGCTCTCGCTTGCAGGCATCTCGAAATAGTACTCGCTTGCAGACGCAACCAGACTCCCCAGCAGTCCGCTCGCTTTCACGTTGGCAATCGGGTCTCTTTCGTAGGAGGGAAGGTCGAGTGCCGCGTAGACCTGCTGTCCAAGCGATCCCTGCTTGAAGGCCCAGCCCGGTATCGAAAACGCAACCACCAGTGCGGGCAAAGCCAGACCTGCGCGCAGGAGGCGCCGCTTGCTCAAAGGCCTCTCCAAGAAGAATGTCAACACCGGCACCGCCAGAATGAGGAGCATCAGCACACCGAGATACCGCTGCTCGACGAAGTACTTGTTGAACAGATCCGCATTCCCTACCAACTGATCGGCAAGCACGAAATCCGATATCACGAGCGGCTGGCTGACCACCGAGAACTTGAAATTGCTCCCCAGCACCACCAAGGTCGCCGCGAAAACCGTCATTAGCGCCGAAGCCAGCGGCCGCAGCGTCAAGCAGAAAAAAAGGGTAAAAACGACCAGCAGCGGCAAGGTGTTGGCCAACACGTAGGCCCCGCTCAGCTCCGAGAAGAACGCCTGCGGCCGTGGCACAGCGATCCAGCTCAGCACGAGCGCGGCGATCATCAGCAGCAACAGGGCCGATGCCGGCCTCGCCCACGGTTTGACGAACTCTTTCATTCAGGAACGAATCGGCTTTCGATCTTGAACCGCGCTTCGTGGTCGAAAGCTGCCCCACGCTGCGGATCGTGTTCCAGGTCAGTAGACGCACTGATCGCCCACGGCTGTCCCACAAGCTCCGGGCATGGCCCGATACCGGGATCGAACGTGTGCCTGCAGGATCGTCGCCGACGCGTATGCCAGCAACGGGCCGACGCTGTACGTTGGCGCACGTGCCGTCAGCTATCCTCAACAGGCTCCATTGCCGGACGCGTGGCAGCCAGTAACACCCGAAATGGCAGCAGCAGCAACATGGCCATACCCAGCTTGACGACGTAATCACCGAGACCCCAGGTTACCCATGGCAGACCCGTGCCTGCAAACGCGAGACTAAAAAACACCGCGGTATCGAGCGCCGACGCCGTGCTCGACGACACAATCGGCGCACGCCACCACTTGGCACGGCGCAATTTGTCAAAAATGTGTACGTCCAGCAGCTGCGCGACGAGAAAAGCGGACAGCGATGCCACCGCGATGCGGGGCGTGGCCAAAAACACGGACAACCAAAGCGCCAAGAAGAACCCGGCATACACCACCCGCCGAGCCTGACGCGGCCCCAGGCGACGGTTGGTGAGATCCGTCACCAGAAACGAAACCGGGTACACGAACGCGCCCCACGTCAACCAGTCATTGATCGGGAATCGCACGAGCACATTGGCTGCCGTCACTACGAGTGCCATGGCAACGGTACCGATGGCCACGGCGCGGAATACGGCAAGGCGCTCTTCTGGGTCGTTCATGTCTCTGTATGGCTAAGAGGTCCGCCAACGCGGCCAGATCATAATAACAACGAAAATCATCGCCGTTACGACGACGATCCCCGGGCCGGCCGGAACATCCCACCGCATCGAGCCGAACAGCCCCAGCACCACCGATACCACTCCAATCACCGCCGCCAGCACGGCCATCTGCTCGGGGCTCCGGGACGGGCGCCGGGCCGCCGCCGCCGGGATGATCAGCAACGAGACAATCAGAAGAATGCCGACGATCTTCATGCCGACCGCGATGATACCAGCGATCAGGAGAATCAGTACCAACCGGTCCCGGGTCACGCGCATGCCCTCGACCGATGCCAGCTCTTCGTTGACGGTGGCCGACAATAAGGGGCGCCAGATGAGTGCAAGTGTGCCCGTGGCGACGATAGTAAGTCCGTAGATGAGATACAGGTCCTCGACCGAGACTGCGAGCACGTCGCCAAACAGATATCCCAACAGGTCGATGCGCAGCCCCGCCATAAACGCCACGATCACGAGGCTTACCGCCAGGGCGCTGTGGGCGAGGATGGCAAGCAGGGTGTCGCTTGGCAAAACACGCTGCCGTTCAAGCAGTACAAGCAAGGCGGCAACCACGAGACTGACGATGAGCACACCGATGGACAGATTGATGCCGAGCATGAAACCGAGCGCCACGCCGAGCAGCGCAGAATGCGACAGCGTTCCTCCGAAAAATGCCATGCGTCGCCACACCAGGAAACAGCCAAGCGGGCCCGCCGCCAGCGCAACCCCGACTCCTGCGAGCATGGCACGCACGAAAAAGTCATCCATCGTGATTTACCTTCGTGGCGTGTACCTCGTTTCCCAGCGGCACCGCTTCACCCGCCATATCATGGCGATGATCGTGATCATGGCTGTAAACCGCGAGCGTTTCGGCGACCTGGCTCCCGAAAAGGGAAACGAACTCCGGATTCTGCACCACCGCGCGCGGTCGCCCGCTGCAACACACATGGTGATTCAGGCACACGACCCGGTCGGTCGCCGCCATCACGACGTGCAGATCATGGGACACAAGAAGAACGCCGCAACCATAACGATCGCGCAGGTCACCGATCAGCCGGTAGAGCTCGGACTGGCTCGCGACGTCGACGCCGGCCAGCGGCTCATCGAGCACCAGCAGATCGGGGTCAGGCAACACCGCGCGTGCGAGAAGTACGCGTTGGAACTCCCCGCCGGAGATGTCCGCGACCTGCTGCTCGAGCAGACCACCGGCTCCGAGTTCTTCCAGCAACGATCGAAGACGCGCGCGCGGGGCGCGGGCACCCAGCGTGAGAAAGCGCTCCACCGTGAGCGGCAACGTGGGATCCCTGTGGAAATGCTGGGGCGAAAACCCGATGCGAAGCCCGGGGGCGCGAACCACCGTGCCTTGCTGCGGGCGCAGCAGGCCGAGCAGCGTGCGAACCAGAGTCGTTTTCCCAGACCCATTGAGACCAACGAGGGTCACGATCTCGCGGCGCAGGACTCGCAGATCCACGTGGTCGAGAATCAGGCGTTGGCCGAGCCTGACCGACACCCCTTGCAGCTCGATCAGACGCTCGTGTACGCGCCGCGTGTTCGCGGACTGCGAGCGCGTCTGCTTTGATGTGGTGGAATCACGCTGCATAGCTGTTACGATGTCGTGCGGGAATTGTTACATTATAACGTTTCGCAGAGCGTGCGCAACATCGCCAAGCATCGCCGCCGGCGGCTCACCAGGCTGCTCTCGGGCACCGTCGCCGCGGTCGCACTCGCCCTGGCCGCACCGGCTTTGGCGGTGCCCAAAGTGGTCGCGAGCCTGACGCCGATTTATTCCCTGGTCGCGGGCGTCATGGGCGACCTCGGTACCCCGGCCTTGATCGTGCGCGGCTACGGCTCACCCCATGCCTACGCGATGCCACCCTCCGACGCGGCCACGCTGAGCAACGCGGATCTGGTTTTTTGGATCGGCGAGTCGATGGAGACCTTCTTGCAAAGGCCGTTAGCCGCGCTCGCGCGCAAGGCGCGTGTTGTCGCGCTGATCGACACCAAGGGTCTGATCTTGCTGCCGAACCGCCCGGGCGGCGTATGGGAAACCGACCGCGACCCGGGTCGAGCGGACGCCGTTTCTTCGCCCCGGCGTGCCAGCACCGATCCCCATATCTGGCTCGACCCGGACAACGCGAAGCTATTAGTCCAGGAAATCGCACGGCGGCTGAGCGAGGTGGACGCAGCGAACACGACGATTTACCAGCGCAACGCGCAAAAGGTGTCGCGGCGTGTCGACGCCCTGGACCGCAAGCTGAGGCGACAACTACGACCCGTACGCACGATGCCTTATGCGTTGTTTCACGACGGCTTCCAGTACTTCGAGCATCACTTCGAGCTGCGCGCGATCGGCTCGCTCACGCTGAGTCCGGATCGCGTCCCCGGCGCGCGGCGCGTGCGGGAGCTGCGAGCAAAGATCAAGGAGCTGGACGTGCGTTGCGTGTTCAGCGAGCCCCAGTTTGAATCCGCGCTTCTTAAAACAGTCATCGGCGGCACGAACGCGCGCCGCAGCGTGCTAGACCCGTTGGGCGCGAGCCTAAGGCCGGGGCCGGACGCATATTTCGAAATGATGAACGCCAACGCCTCGGCGATTGTCGATTGTTTATCGCAAACGAAGGATGTGAGAAGCGGAAAGTAGCTAGCAGGCCGCTGGAAAACTACTTTCGGCGGCCTGCTAAGCTGAGATTCAACGCAAAGACTATTGACGCTTGTTCGTAGCTATTTGTAGCTCGTCTCTTGTATCTTGGGTCTGGTTTCAGCTGCCGACATCGACTCCAGTGCGAGCTTCGGATCGAGACGCTCTGCGAAGAGGTTGATTCGCCAGTCAAGATGCGCGCCGTGAACGCGACCCGTCGCCCCGACCTCGGCAACGGGATCGCCCTGGCGCACACGCGCGCCCTCCTTCACAAGCAGTCGGCTTAGATGACTGAAGGTCGAGGATAACCCCTGACCGTGATCTATGATCATTGTCACTCCCGTGTAGAACATATCGGGATGCGCAAGCGTCACGATGCCGTCCGCCGGGGCCAGCACCGGCGTGCCGGTAGGCGCGGCGATGTCAAGACCATAGTGCGGACGCCGCGGTTTGCCGTTGAGGATTCGTTGGCTGCCGTACACGCCGGTAATTCGCCCGGTCACCGGCCATATGAATCCGCTGAGAAAATCCGTGCGCGCATCGTCGCGCGTCCGCGCCTTCTTTATTAAAGCGATGTCGGAGCGGATACGCACGAGGTCCTGCTCACGCGGGGTAACCTTGTCCGGCGGAAGATCGTCGATTCGTTGCACCCGATATTTGCGTTGCGCAATCTTGAGGACGCGCCACTCGCGACTGCCGTCCGCATAGGTAATTCTTAAACGTGTTTCCGGAGGGGCATCGCGCCCGAAACCGATGAGAAACACGCCGTCTTTCGAGACCCGTATCACTCGCCCGCCGAACTCGATCTTGGTGCCGGCCTCAGTATGCCCCTGCACCAATCCTCCCTGCTTCATCGGCCCATCAAGTCTCACCGTACCGGCCACGGCGGCGCCCACCGCAAGCATCAACGCGATGAGCGCCAACACGGCCCGGCACGCAAGCGTGGTCGGATGAAACTCGGATAAATGTTTTTCTCTCGCGGTGCGGCGTGTGGTTGTTCGAGTCTGCTGCATCTCGTGTCCCTTAAGCGAGGCAACGCTACACGCTCCCCGCAAAGTGATCAAGTGGCGCGGCGCGCGCATGTGACCGCAGCGACCTATTCACACGCGGCGTGCGGCAAACCCGGGCTTGTAAGCGCGCGGCCATTGCATCGACACGACCGAGCGCGCGCGCTGGTTTATGAATGCGATGCGCTGCATTCGGCGCACAGCCCCTTGATCTCGATCGTCTGCCGATCGGCACGAAATCCGAGTTTATTCGCATCCGCAACGAGCGCCGTGGCAACCGCAGGCACGTCGATCTCGGCGACGACGCTGCATTGTCGACAGATCAGGAACTGCCCGAAGTGTGGCGTAGCGGGTCCGCCACACCCGACGAACGCATTCAACGACTCGATGCGATGCACGAGCCCCGCGTCCAGCAGAAAATCAAGCGCGCGATAGACCGTTGGTGGCCCGGGTGCTCGGCCGCCCTCGCGCAGCTCCTCGAGAATATCGTACGCCTTGACCGGAGTGTGCCCGCGCCACACCAGCTCGAGAACGCGGCGACGAAGCTTAGTCAGCCGCAGGCCTTGTCGCTCGCAGGCCGCTTGTGCCGAGGTGAGCGCACGCTCGATGCACTCGGCATGATCGTGGGTCCACTTCTTGAACGGCATAAGGATTCGTCTTTTTGACACGGAGCGACCCGAATCGTCCCAACTATAATGTTATAGTATAACGTTTCAAACACGGCAGGGAAATCAAAGTCGGCCGTACTAAGACGATAGGGTTCGATGTGATGCTGTGGGTCAGCGGATTCGCTGCAGACACAGTTCGGGCTGGTCGGGCAGCCCGCCAGTGCGGCGTTGGGCGTGTCGAGGCGAACAGACCCGCCGGTCACTGGCGTTGCTCACATGCCTCGGGCTGGTAACCGGTGACTCTGGCGTCGCTACAGGCGCTGCAGCCACTGGCATAGGTCTCCCACGTCCTGTCTCGCTGTTGCCCGCAAACAGGAAGATACTCCATCGTGCAAACCTGCGGACGTGGCTGCTGGCACCGGGTTAAGGTGGGTGTAGGCTCGGCTTGCGCGTTGTCGGGCGCGGATGAACAGGCCGTACCAAGCAAAACAACGAGCGCGATGGCGCATTGAGCACCTATGGAATTAAATGACGCGCGGTTTACGGTCGGTGCCTTGGTTTTTTTTCTTACTCTTGTCACTCAGAACTTGGCGTCCTGTGCGTCTATGCGTCGGGCTTCTTGATCAAACAACCCAAAGCTCCACGAACTCGTGCACCGGCGTCGATTCGAGCCGGTCCTGATCATCACACAGGCGCAGCACCTGCTGGCAGTGGTCGGCGGGCAATCGCATGGCGATGTTGCGCTCGAACTTGTCCCTGAGCAGCGGGATCCCCTCCTCGCGCCGGCGCCGATGGCCTACCGGATAGTCCACCTGCACGCGCTGCGTCCTGCTGCCGTCTTCGAAAAACACTTGCAACGCATTACCGATCGAACGTTTTTGCGGATCGAGATAGTCCCTGGTGAACTTCTTGTTCTCTTTGACCTCCATTTTCTCACGCAGTGCATCGACGCGCGGATCACCCGCGACGTCGTCTTCGTAATCTTCCGCCGTCAGATTTCCCTTGATCAACGGCACCGCGACCATGTACTGGATGCAATGGTCGCGATCGGCCGGATTACTCAATGGTCCGGTCTTGTCAATGATGCGCACACCCGACTCCTGGGTCTCGATCACTATCTTGTCGATCTCATCGAGACGACCCTTCACTTGCGGGTGCAAGGTAACGGCCGCCTCGACCGCTGTCTGGGCATGAAACTCGGCCGGGAACGAAATCTTGAAAAGGATGTTTTCCATGACGTAGGTGCCATAGCCCTGATCGAGCTTGAGCGCGTCGCCCCTGAGCAGCACATCCTGAAAGCCCCAGACCGGCGCCGACAGCGCCGATGGGTAGCCCATCTCCCCGCGCAGCGCATTGAGCGCCAGCCACACGCCGCGGCTCGTGGCGTCTCCCGCGGCCCAGCTCTTGCGCGAGCCCGTGTTCGGGGCATGTCGGTAGGTGCGCAGCGCACCACCATCGATCCAGGCATTGGAAACGGCATTGACCACCTGCTCATGCGAGCCGCCGAGCATGCCGGTCACCACGCCCGTGGTTGCCACGCGGACAAGCAGCACGTGATCCAGGCCGACACGATTAAAGCCGTTCTCAAGGGCAATCACGCCTTGAATCTCATGCGCCTTGATCATGGCGCAAAGCACATCACGCATGCGCAATGGTTCCTCACCGTCCGCCAAGGCTTTGCGGCTCAAGTAATCCGCCACTGCGAGCACACCGCCAAGGTTGTCAGACGGATGCCCCCACTCGGCAGCAAGCCAGGTGTCGTTGTAATCGAGCCAGCGGATCATCGCACCTATGTTGAACGCCGCGCGCACCGGATCGAGCTCGAACGATGTGCCCGGTACGCGCACACCGCCTGACATGGCCGCACCCGGTACAACCGGTCCGAGCAGCTTGGTGCAGGCAGGATAATTCAGCGCCAACATCCCGCAGCCCAATGTATCCATCAAACAATAGCGTGCGGTTTGCATCGCCTCCTGGCTGCGGGTCACATCGTAACCAAGCACGTAGTCGGCAATGTCGACCAGTACTTTGTCGGGGTCCGGGCGTTTCGCATCACGAATAGCGTCGTGGGACATGTTATCCTCGCCATTGGGTGTGAGGGGTTAGGTGTGCGGCGGAAAAATCTTTTCTCGGGCTGCGTGAGGTCGAGAGGTCACGCTTCTCGCCCCACTGCTCACGCCTAACGAGATTCTATCGGCACCCATTTCTGCTCCGCCGGGCCGACATAGTCCGCATTCGGACGGATGAGCACATTGTGGGCACGTTGCTCTATGATGTGCGCCGCCCACCCCGTGATCCGCGAGCACACGAAGATCGGCGTGAACAGCGGCGTCGGGACCCCCATCATGTGATACGACGAGGCACTGAAGAAATCGAGGTTCGGGAACAGCTTTTTCTCGTCGCGCATGAGCCTCTCGATTGCCTCTGAAACATCGAACAGCCGTGTATCCGCGGCCGCCTCGCCCAGCTTCTTCGACCAAGCCTTGATCGTCGCGTTGCGCGGATCGGACTCGCGATAGACCGCGTGCCCGAACCCCATGATCTTTTCCTTGCGCGCGAGCATGTCGGCCACGCCCTCACGCGCCTGCTCGGGCGTATCGAACTGCTGAATCAAGGCCATCGCCGCCTCGTTGGCGCCACCGTGCAATGGCCCACGCAAGGTACCGATACCGGCCGTCACGGCAGAGTAAAAATCCGACAAGGTCGCCGCGCACACACGGCAGGCGAACGTCGATGCGTTGAACTCATGCTCCGCATAGAGGATCAACGAGACATCCATGCCACGCTCATGCAACTCGCTCGGCGGTTTACCGTGCAGCATGTGCAACAGGTGCCCCGCGATCGAATCGTCGTCGGTCTCGGTATCGATTCTAGCGCCGTCTTTGACGAACCGGTGCCAGTAACACATGATGGACGGAAACACGGCCAGCAACCGGTCCGCCACGTCATGCTGCTGTTCGAATGCCTGCTCCGGCTCCAGCGTACCGAGCATCGAGCAGCTGGTACGCATCACGTCCATCGGGTGGGTGCCGTGCGGAATGCGCTCGAGCACGTCCTTGAGTGCCTGCGGTAGACCGCGCCTGCCCTTCAAGCGTGCGCGGTACGCCTCCAGCTCCGCCGCGGTCGGCAGTTTGTCATACAGAAGCAGGTAGGCCACTTCCTCGAATCGGGCATGCTCAGCCAGGGTTTCAATCGGATAACCTCGGTAAGTGAGTCCGCTGCCGGCTTTACCTACGGTGGCGATCGCCGTCTGACCGGCGGATTGACCGCGCAGCCCGGCCCCCGTCGCCTTGCCGCCACTCGTTTTTACTTCGTCATTCGCAGTCATGAGCCGTCATCTCCTTTCGCGAAAAGTTCGTCAAGTTTGCGTTCGTAGTCGTGGTACCTGAGCACCTCGTAGAGCGCGTCGCGCGTCTGCATCGTGTCGAGCATACTCTTCTGCGTGCCGTCACGGCGCAGCGCCTCGTACACCTTGAGCGCCGCCGCACTCATTGCCCGGAAGCCAGACAGCGGATAGATCACCAGCCCAACCCCGGCCTCGCGCAGCTCCGCCACGCTGAATAGCGGCGTCTTGCCAAACTCCGTGATGTTGGCGAGCACCGGCACGCCGAGCGCTGCGCTAAACTTGCTGTACTCACCGAGTGTCGTCACCGCCTCCGCGAAGATCACATCGGCGCCCGCCTCCACGTAACAGCCCGCGCGATCCAGGGCCGCTTGCAGACCCTCTCCGGCAAGCGCGTCGGTGCGTGCGACGATTACGAACTGCTCGTCTGTACGCCCATCGACCGCCGCCCGCACACGATCGCCCATCTCTTGCGCCGAGACCAGCGCCTTGCCCGGCCGGTGACCACAGCGCTTGGCCTGCACCTGGTCCTCGATGTGGCAGCCGGCGGCGCCGGCGGCGATCAGCTCGCGAATCGTGCGCGCGATCATCAATGCCGCGCCCCAGCCCGTGTCGGCATCGACCAGCAGCGGCAGGCTCGAAGCGCTGGTGATTCGGTGGACGTCTTGCGTAACGTCATTGAGCGTGGTGAGCCCCAAATCGGGAAGCCCGAACGACGCGTTCGCGACCCCGGCGCCCGACAGATAAAGCGCGTGGAATCCCGTGCGTTCGGCAAGCAGGGCACAGTAGGCATTTATGGCGCCGACCAACTGTAATGGTCGTTCGCGTTTCATAGCGGCACGCAGACGCGCGCCGGCGCTAGCTGTGGCGTTCATTTCCGTGTCACCTCCGTTCGCCAGAAATCGAAACGCGGCCCGGGCCCGCGACTGCTTGGATAGCCGCGGCCAAGAGCGCCGGCACGATCACGGGTCGAGGCGGGCCCCGCGTAGCGAACGACGGGCCGCCGCAAGGGGCTCAGGCACCCTTGGGATAGCCGACAGCCTTCAGTGCGGTCGCAATCTCACCCAGGATCGCTGGATCGTCGATAGTGGCCGGCATCTTGTACTCCTGGCCGTCGGCGATCCTCTGCATGGTGCCGCGCAAGATCTTGCCGGATCGCGTCTTCGGCAAACGTTGCACCACGGTGGCCGTCTTGAAGGCCGCCACAGGCCCGATCTTCTCGCGCACCAACTGCACGACGTCCTCGACGATGTCAGCGTGATCGCGGTCGACCCCGGCTTTCAGCACCAGGAATCCAAGCGGAAGCTGACCCTTCAGCTCGTCGGCCACACCGATTACCGCGCACTCGGCAACGTCGGGGTGAGCTGCCAGCACCTCTTCCATACCGCCGGTCGACAAGCGATGGCCGGCGACATTAATAATATCGTCGGTGCGCGACATCACGAATACATAGCCGTCTTCGTCCACGTAGCCCGCGTCCGCAGTCTTATAGTGACCCGGAAACTCAGATAGGTAGGACTCTACGAAGCGCTCATCGGCGTTCCACAAAGTGGGGAAAGTACCCGGCGGTAGCGGCAACTTGATGACCAGCGCACCGATATCGCCGCGCCCCATCTCCCGGTTTTGCCCGTCCACCACGCGCACGTCCATACCCGGGACCGGTTTGGTCGGCGAGCCATGCTTCACTGGCAGGTGCTCGATACCGAGGCAGTTGGCACAGATCGCCCAACCGGTCTCCGTCTGCCACCAATGATCGATGACGGGTGTGCCGAGGTGGTCTTCCGCCCATTGCAGTGTATCCGGGTCGGAGCGTTCGCCGGCCAGAAACAAGGCCTTGAAGCCGGACAGATCATATTTCCTGATAAGCTCGCCGTCCGGATCCTCCTTCTTGATGGCACGGAAGGCCGTCGGCGCGGTGAACATGACCTTAACGTTATGCTGCGATATCACGCGCCAGAACGCACCGGCATCGGGCGTACCCACCGGCTTACCCTCGAACAGGATCGTCGTGTTCCCATGGAACAGCGGTGCGAAGACGATGTAGGAATGACCCACTACCCAACCCACATCCGAGGCGGCCCAGTAGACATCACCGGGCTCGACGTTGTAGATGTTCTTCATGGTCCACTTGAGGGCGACGACATGACCACCGGTGTCCCGCACGACGCCCTTGGGCTCGCCGGTCGTGCCCGAGGTATAGAGGATATAGAGCGGATCGGTGGCCGCCACGGGCACGCAATCATGCGGCTGCGCGCTGTCCATGACGTCCTTCCAGTCGAGGTCACGACCCGGTATGAGCTCCGCGCGCTTCATGGGGCGCTGCACGATAATGCACTTGTCGGGCTTGTGCCGGGCGAGCTCGATCGCCTCATCGAGCAGCGGCTTGTAAGGAATAACCCGATTAACCTCGATGCCACACGAGGCCGACACGATCACCTTCGGCTGCGCGTCGTCGATGCGCACCGCCAGCTCGTTGGCGGCAAAACCGCCGAAGACCACCGAGTGCACCGCGCCCAGACGCGCGCAGGCGAGCATGGCGACGACTGCCTGCGGCACCATGGGCATATAGATGATGACGCGGTCGCCTTTGCCTACACCTAAGGCCGCGAGCGCGCCGGCGCACGTCGCCACCTTGTCGCGCAGCTCGCTGTAACTGAAGGTCTTGATCTTGCCGGTGACTGCGCTGTCGTAGATCAGCGCAGCCTGGGCTCCGCGCCCGTTCTCGATGTGCACATCGAGCGCGTTGTAACAGGTATTGAGCTCGCCGCCCGTGAACCAGCGGTAGAACGGCTTATCGCTGTCGTCGAGGACCTTGTCCCAACGCTTGGTCCAGTGCACATCCTCAGCGGCCTCGGCCCAGAAACCATCCGGATCCTGCAGAGAGCGGTCATATACGGACTGAAAATCTCGTTTCGCCATTGCTACCCCCCCGGTGGTGTGTGCACGTTGCTTACGACGGCGTCGGCTATCACATTGCTGGTTAAGACTATAATAAAAAACTATATCTATATAGAAGTATTATTAAAAAATACAATCATCGCAACTGCCCCAGCCAATACATACGGTTGCTCTGCCGGACGAACGCTCAGCCCTTACACGGCGCCGGTGAGACGAGGACTCCAGGGCCCGTAGCGCT
>FXBF010000507.1_pt1 | contig 13456 bp, 14 predicted proteins | sample 5335321 | NCBI WGS metagenome assembly FXBF01 (sample SAMEA103928391, study PRJEB20085) | sediment metagenome | isolation source: sediment | reverse complement strand
TGCCCCGGTAGCTCAGCTGGATAGAGCAGCCGCCTCCTAAGCGGCAGGTCGGACGTTCGAATCGTCTCCGGGGCACCATCTCTATACATACCTGAACATACCTGATTCTCGTTCATCACTGTTATAATAGCCGTTTTGTTGCTGGAGACAATAATTGCTGGAAGTAAAAAATCTGCAATGCGTGCGCGGTGATCGATCGTTATTTTCGGATCTCTCCTTTACCCTGGAACCAAGCCAGCTCCTCCATATTACCGGCGCCAATGGCAGCGGGAAAACCACGTTACTGCGTGCACTGTGTGGTTTGACCCTGCCGGCATCCGGCCAGATTCTATGGCAAGGTACAAGCATCTGCGATCTGGCTGAAGATTATCACCAACACCTGACTTATGTTGGCCACCCCAATGCAGTCAACGGTGAATTAACCGCTTTGGAAAACCTGACCATATATGCCAAGCTCTGGGGAGACCTGGATCGAGCGTCGATCAGGCAGGTCCTGGGCCAAGTCGGTCTAACATCGGTCCCACATTTACCTGCCAAGCTCTTGTCCCAAGGGCAAAAACGACGCATTGCCCTGGCCAGATTACTGGTCACTAAAACGCCGTTGTGGATCCTGGATGAACCCCTGACAGCCCTGGATGCCAATACCATTGCCTATATCGGCGAAGTGGTGGCATTACATTTAAAAAACGATGGCATGATCGTCATTACCTCCCACCAGACACTGAAGTTTGAAGTCAGTGTCATTAATACCATTGCACTCAGTTAATACCATGCCAGCCACTGCTCTTACCGCTGCCCGCAGGATCCTGTTGCGAGATATGACCATCGCTATGCGTCGACGTGGTGATGTGCTGGTCCCACTGATCTTTTTTGCCATCGTTATTGCCCTGTTTCCCTTGGGCGTCGGCCAGGACAAGGAACTGTTACGGACCATGGCCCCCGGGGTCCTTTGGGTCGCCGCCCTGTTGGCATCCATGTTGTCACTGGAGCGGATGTTCCGTGACGATTATCAAGACGGTACCCTGGAGCAATGGCTGCTGGCACCACAACCGATTATCATCCTGGTGGTAGCAAAAATCGTGGCCCATTGGTTGCTGACGGGTTTGCCGCTGATCCTCATCGCCCCCGTCCTGGCCCTGCAGCTCCATCTTCCCGCTACTTCCATACCTATATTAATGGTATCGCTGTTGCTGGGCACACCGGTCCTGAGTCTCATTGGGGGTATCGGCACGGCCCTAACCCTGGGGGTACGCGGTGGCAGCGTCCTGGTTTCTCTCCTGGTACTGCCGTTGTATACTCCCGTCCTCATTTTCGGGGCCAGTGCTGTCACGGCAAGTATTAACGGTAACGATGTCGGTGGGCATCTCTCCTTGCTGGGTGCGAGCCTGGCCCTGACACTCGGTCTTGCCCCATGGGCCATCACCGGGGCCTTACGTGTATCTTTGGATTGATTTAGCTTTCGATGGTCAAATACGCCTCCCCACGCAATTTCTATTTTCTCGCCGGTAAACTGATCCCCTGGTTAGCGGGTATCACGATCTTGCTGATGGCAATCGGAGTCTACCAGGCCCTGTTTGTCGCCCCGCCAGATTATCAACAGGGCGAAACGGTCCGGATCATGTTTATCCATGTACCGAGCGCCTGGATGTCCATGTTTATCTACGCCTTGTTGGCAGCGGCAAGCGGTGCCGGCCTGATCTGGCGCACCAAACTCGCGCATATGTTCGCCAGTGCCTGCGCCCCGATCGGGGCCTCTTTCACCCTGCTGGCCCTGTTGACCGGCTCACTATGGGGGGCGCCCATGTGGGGCACCTGGTGGGAGTGGGACGCCCGCTTGACTTCGGAACTACTGCTGTTGTTTCTTTTTATCGGTTACATGACCCTCAAGGCCAGTATCGACGATCCCCAACGGGCTGACCGGGCCGCGGCCATCCTGGCGCTGGTCGGCGCGGTCGATCTGCCGGTGATCCATTTCTCGGTGGAATGGTGGAATACCCTGCACCAGCCCGCCTCTGTCGGTAAAATCGGGGTACCCTCTATTCACGAGAGCATCCTGATACCATTGTTGGTCATGATGGCGGCATTCAAGGCCTATTTTTTCACCGTCGTCCTCATCCGTGTCCGCAATCTCATCATTCAGCGAGAGCGACATACCCGCTGGATTGCTGAAATCATCGGAGTTAAGTAAATGAACTGGGCTAAATTTTTCTCCATGGGCGGTTATGCCTTTAATGTCTGGTCTGCCTATGGCCTGGCCATCGTGATCTTGCTGGCAAACATTATTATTCCCGTATGGCATAAGCGGACGGCGCTGAAACAACTACGGGATATCAAATCAACGACCGATCAGGAGAACAAGTGATGCGAGCCAAACATAAAAAGCGCCTGGCGATCATCCTTACCGCCGTAATCGCCCTATCGGCGGCAACGCTGCTGTTGCTGAACGCTCTGAAAAGCAATATCGTTTTCTTCCATCCACCGACCCATGTCTATGCCGGCAAGGCGCCAAAAAACAAGACCATCCGTATTGGCGGCATGGTTAAGAAAGGCTCGGTCACGCGTGGCCGGGACAACCTGATCGTCAGTTTTATCGTCACTGATTTCAACAAAGAGATTAATGTCAGTTACAAGGGGATACTGCCCGACCTGTTCCGGGAAGACCAGGGCGTGATCGTCGAAGGCAAGTTACAGCCCGATATGAAATTTGTCGCCTCCCGGGTACTGGCCAAGCATGACGAGAACTATATGCCACCAGAAGTGGCCGATGCGATCAAAAAAGGTAAGGCGATGTCGGCACCAAAAAGCACCCGTAGCCTGATTGAGGACTAAGCCTGACAAACTACAGGCCCTGTACCATACCTTCATCATCACACAATGTGTGCTATGTGGGTAGATGCCCCGGCTTGACGGTATCTGATTACTTATGGCAACCCCCTCTTTCCTCCGACGACTACTAGCCATCCTGTATGACAGCCTGCTCCTGGCATGTGTCATACTCGTTGCCACCTTGTTGTTCTACTGGGTTGCCGGTGATAACTTCAGTCACGACCCGATCCTGCGAATCGTTTATCAATCGTATTTGCTGATTTTGAGCTATTTGTTTTTTGGCTGGTTCTGGACCCACGGGGGACAAACCCTGGGCATGCGCGCCTGGCGACTGCGTCTACTGCAGCAGACCGATCTCCAACCGATTACCTGGAAACAGGCGCTGGTTCGCTACCTGGGCGCAACCCTGTCATGGCTGGCTCTCGGGCTTGGTTTCCTCTGGGTGCTTCTCGACAGGCAGAATCGTGCCTGGCACGACCGCCTATCAAGCACGGTATTGGTCCTGATACCGAAAAAAAAGACAAATAAACCCTGATAACCGCGGTGGCGGCTCAGCCTACCCGGCGTAACAACATCAGGGCCAGCGCGAGAAATCCCAGAATGGGTATGAGCACCCCCAGTATCGGCGGCATGCCCAGGGTCAGGCCGAGCAGGCCGATGCCCCGGTTGAGGATAATAAAACCCAAGCCCAACATGATACCGATAAACACACGTTGACCCAGGCCCCCGCTACGGATCTGACCAAAGACAAAGGGGGTCGCGATCAGAATCATGGCCACAGTCGCCAACGGCAGCATCAGCTTATTCCAGAACGCCAGGCGATGGCGGTTGGTTTCCTGCCGGTTCTTCTCGAGATGGCGGATATAACGGTATAGATGCAACAACGACATCCCCTCCGGGCGAACGGCAAACACCCCCACCACTTCCGGGGTCACACTGCTTGGCCAGTCGAACCGTTCCATGGTTCGTGTCTGTACCCGGTCCTTAACGTACAGGGTCTGACGGACATCCTGCATCACCCACTTACCGGTATCAAACCGGGCACTACGGGCATATGTATACTCTAGTAAGCGGCTCGCTTGATCGAAACGATAGAGATTCAGATCCAGCAAGGTTTCATCTGGCAGTACTTCACCGATATTGATAAACGTCTCGCCATCCCGCAACCAGATGCCTGAACCCTTGTGTTGATAACCAGTCCCCAGCGCCTCGTTGCGCCCCCGCTGGGCCTGGCTCTCACTAACGGGGACAACAAATTCACCAAAGAGCATACCGATAATGATAAATACCAAGCCGATCTTCAGCACCGAACCGACAATCCGCAGTATCGAGATGCCCGCAGCACGCATGGCAATGAGCTCCGAGTTCAACGCCAGTGAAGACAGGCCGATGATTGTTCCCAAGAGACTGACCATGGGGAATATTTCGTAAAGCTTGCGGGGCAGGCTGAGGATGACATACTGGGTAAGTGCCAGGAATCCGAATTTACCCTTACCGAGGTCGGACAGCCCATCAATAAATATAAAAAAGATAAAGAGCGTCAACAGTACGATCAATACTATTGTCGTGCTGATAAGAATACTGCGGCCGATATGCCGGTCAATGGTAGTGACTATCAATGCCGTCTCCGGAAATACGGAAGTGATAACAGGGATTTATTCTGATTGCGTAGTATAAGAAAATATACCGCAACTGCCGCCATCAGCAGATGTATCCACCACATGCCAAACGCCAGTGGCAGCTTGCCCTGTTTGAGTAATGTCTGGCCCAGACCCAACATATTGGAGTAGATGAAGTAGAGCAGGATGGCCATAAAGAGATTGGCAAAACGTCCACGGCGCATATCGGTATAAGACATTACGATCGCAAACATTGCCAAAATAAAAATAGACAGCGGCTTGGCGATCCGCCAATGCAGCTCAGCCACCAGTGAGCTGTCATTACTGCCTAACAGCCGTCGGGTCGGCAGCCCCTCGGCGCGGCTGGTCTTGAAGAATGACGGGCGCGGTTCAATGCGAATTGCATAGCTTGCAAATGTCAGCCGTTTATAGCGGGCACTACCGGGCTCGCCTTCATGCAGTTCACCATTTTCCAGCACCAGGAACTTGTCACCTGTCTTACTATCGGTATAACGATAACCGGATTTTGCCGACATGATGCTATTGCGGCCACCTTCTTGTGACCTGACAAAGATAGTTTCAAACCTCTTTTGCTTGACATTGACCCGCTCGACATAATAAATGCTCTTACCGTCACCCGATTCACTGAATATACCCGGTGATATGCCACTGACTTGTTGTTGTTTGTTACTATCCTGCTTGATGCGGTCAACAGCACTGGCTAAGATCGGCGTCAGATAAAACGCCAGGAAGGCGATGAAGACGGAAACGATAGTGGCCAAGATCATCGCCGGGCGTAAGAGGCCAAGGACACCAACCCCACAGGCCGCCAGTACGGCCATTTCACTATCACGATACCAGCGCCCAAGCGTAAAGATAATACCGATGTATAAGGACAGCGGCAGCAGAATATCCAGTTTCAGCAGAACCTGCAGGGCCAACAGATTAAGAATGATGTCATTCGGGTATTCGCCGGCAGCGGCCTTTCCCAGGAGTTTAGTCAGCGACAGGAAAACGAACAAAATGAGCAGGACCGAGACAACTGCGAGGGTGCTTTGAATTACTTCCCGATAGAATGCGCGATTAATGATCAAGCTTAAATCCTGGGACCGTGTTGAAGTGTATTAACCTTGATGCCGGTGAGGATGGTATCCCCCTATTCTGCCAAATACGCTGATACACCGGCAAAAACCTAGTCAGATCCATGATAATGGCTGTTCGGCGGATAGATAAGCTATATCCCCCGGCAAAAAATTATTACAATATTTACCTTATTTATCGTATGAGGACAAACCCTAATATGGATTTCAGTATTCAAAGCGGTACGCCCGAAAAACAAAAAGGCGATTGTATCGCTATCGGTATCAACGAAAGTCATAAATTAGGCGGCACCGCCGCTCAACTGGATGAAGCCTGTGGCGGCAAAATAGCATCAATCCTGAAACGCGGCGATTTCGAGGCAAAGGTGGGTCAGACATTGTTCTTACATGACCTCAGTAATATCGCCGCCAAGCGGCTCCTGCTCGTGGGTTGTGGCAAAGAACGGAAATTCAATGAGGACAAGTATGACCAGGCTGTCAGGGCCAGCATCAAAGCGATCTCCACTACCGGTGCCCGGGATCTAGTCTGCTATCTGCCCGAGATCCATGTCAAGGGACGCGATACCACCTGGAAAGTATATAAGGCCGCGGAGCTCGCCGAAGATGCACAATACCGCTTTGATGAGCTCAAGACCAAATCTAGAGAAAAAAAACACCGCCTGCACAATCTCACCCTCGCCCACCTCGATGAGAATGAATTGTCGGCCGGCAAACAGGCGGTGGCTATCGGCCGTGCCATCGCCCAGGGCATGGCCCTGGCGAAAGACCTGGGCAACCTCCCCGGGAATATCTGCACGCCGACTTATCTCGCCGATCAGGCAAACAAACTCGCGGATAAGTATGGACTCACAACGACCATCCTTGATGAAAAAGAAATGGAGCAACTGGGCATGGGTGCCCTGTTGTCCGTGAGCCGCGGCAGCCGTCAACCGGCAAAACTCATCACAATTGAATATCAGGGTGATAAAAAATCAGAGGCACCGATAGCGCTTGTCGGCAAGGGCCTGACCTTTGATGCCGGCGGTATCTCCTTAAAACCGGCAGCGGCCATGGACGAGATGAAATATGACATGTGCGGTGCCGCCAGTGTCCTCGGTACCCTCAAGGTCGTGGCCGAACTCAAACTGCCAATCAATATCGTCGGTATTATACCGAGCTCGGAAAACCTCCCCGACGGCGAAGCCAATAAACCCGGAGATATCGTCACCAGTATGTCCGGACAGACGATAGAAATACTGAATACCGATGCCGAAGGTCGTCTGATCTTGTGTGATGCCCTGACCTATAGCGAAAAGTTCAAGCCCGCGGCCGTGATCGATATCGCCACCCTGACCGGTGCCTGCGTCGTCGCCTTGGGGGAACATGCCTCTGGCATGCTCTGCAATACCGATAGCCTCGGTAAGGAACTGCTACAAGCCGGCGAATACAGCCATGACCGTGCCTGGCAACTGCCTTTGTGGGACAGCTATCAAAAGAAGCTCGATAGTAATTTTGCCGATATCGCCAATATCGGCAACCGCGGTGGAGGCACCATCACTGCCGCCTGCTTCCTGTCACGCTTTACCAAAGATTTCAAATGGGCCCATCTCGACATCGCCGGTACTGCTTGGCTCACCGGTAAACAGAAAGGGGCAACCGGCCGGCCGGTCCCCTTATTAAGCCACTTTCTCTTGAGCCGATGCGGTTTATCACCGATTGCATCCTGACATGAAGCGCGTTGACTTTTATCTTCTCGGCAATCATAACAATCCCGGTCGCGATCAGGCCGTGTGCCGGATCGCTAACAAGGTCTTCCAGCTCGGCCACAGCAGTTTTATTCTGACGGCAGACAAGGAAGAATCGGAGCGGCTCGACCGTTTACTCTGGATCTTCAACCCCGGGTCCTTCATCCCCCACCGGTTAAACGCAGCTGAAGACCTGGAACCAGTACCGGTGCTTATCGGCCACGAAGAGCCGGACCCGGATCAGCGGGATGTTCTGTTTTCGCTGCGTGATGAAATTCCTGACTCCCTGGATGCTTACAAACGTATTGTGGAAGTGATTGGCCCCTCCGAGGAGGAAAAAAACCTCGCGCGCGACCACTATCGGCGATATAAAGACCGGGGTTATGAGCTGCATACGCACGATATCTAAGCTGCTATAGTTGAGACAAGGTTATGGCTATGGTCCAGGCAGAACGAAAGCACAAACCCTCGCCCAAGCATGCGCTGGATGATGTCCTGAGTTCCCTACAGGACCTGATGCGCAATGAACTTTCCAGCGAACCCCCGGCACCTCTGGATACGCCACGCAGGCATTCGCGAACTGCGTCCGTAACCCGCGGGGGTGACAAGATCAGTGCCGGCGATGTCCTCAATTCACTAAAAAACCTGATCGATGACGGTCAGACCAGTGCCGCCGATGACAATGACATCGTCATCGATGCCCTGCCGGCCGAAGACAACGGGCAGGTGAATGACGATGTCAGTCCAGTGGCATTATCGGCCGATCCGTTGCCGATTGGTCTCGCTGAAATAAATGTAGATATCGAGACGGTTGAAATCGAGGCCGTCCCTATCGAAGACGAACCATCAGCGGCTGTCAATGATGCACCGGTCGAGGCCGGGATTGAGGTGATAGAGACCGAGCCAGCAACGACCGAACAGGAACCAAGCGCGATCTTATCTGATGCTGAACCTGTCGAGGAGGCACCCAGCGTGCCAACGGTTCCCAAAAAAGAAAGTGTCCCCGAGGCCGTACCGGACCAGCCCTTATTTGGCGGTGAACAACTGGGAGTCGATTTTGATATCGACCTCGGCAACAAGCCCACACCTACCGTTAATCCTGCCGTTGAATCAGAGATGGATGCCTTCGACAAGGCACCATCAATAAGTGATTACCCTGCAGACGACGAGGTCGAGGACACTATTACGCTGACGCCGGATGAGACCGCAACGAACCGGCAAGACAAAGATGATAAACCACCATCGGGAAGCAAGAAGACCAAGCGTCCGGCTCCGCTGGAACAGGTTGAAATCAACTGGAATGACGTGCCGGTACTGGAAGACGTGGCCCTGAGCTCCCTGTCCGGTGAAACTGGAACCCCGGCAACACCGCCACCTACGGTAGCGACGGCAAACCCGCCCCGGGGGGGTGTCAAGGCCCGTGATATCGCCCTTAAGGCGATCGCTAAACTCAATATCCAGTTACGAAAAAGCGGTAAACGTAGCCTGGAGCCGTTGATGGTCGACCGCCTGCAATATGTACTCAAGGAGATACTGGATCAAGGGGGGTCAAATATGGACAATAAGCCCTCGAAGAGCAAAAAATAGGTGGGCCATTGCCCCTTCCCGTGCACACAGCACTTCAACTGTGATTCAATCACTACCCGGTAGAACCTGCTGACAAGTCTGTCCGCTGGACCTGTATGACTTTGCGAAACCGTAATGGCGACCGAAACACTGACTAAAACTTACGATCCCCACACCCTGGAACAACAGATCTATCAGAACTGGGAGCAGGCAGGCTATTTTGCCGCCAGTGGGAATACCGGTGCGTCATATTGCATCATGATCCCGCCACCGAATGTGACCGGCAGCCTGCACATGGGCCATGCCTTCCAGGATACCCTGATGGATACCCTGATCCGCTATCACCGCATGTGCGGCCGAAACACCCTGTGGCAGGCAGGGATGGACCATGCCGGAATCGCCACGCAGATGGTCGTCGAGCGCCAGCTCGAGCTTGAAGGCAAGACCCGCCACGACCTCGGCCGCGAAGCCTTTATCGACCGGGTCTGGGAATGGAAGCGCCAGTCCGGCGGCACCATCAACCAGCAGTTGCGCCGCATGGGCGCCTCCCTTGACTGGTCGCGGGAGCGTTTCACGATGGACGAGGGCCTGTCCCGGGCCGTCGTCGAGGTCTTTGTCCGCCTTTATGAGGAAGACCTGATCTACCGTGGCAAACGTCTGGTGAACTGGGACCCGGTACTGCACACAGCGGTGTCCGATCTTGAGGTCGTCGCCGAGGAAGAGGCCGGCCACCTGTGGCACATGCGCTACCCCCTGGCCGATGGCGACGGCCATGTCGTCGTTGCCACCACCCGGCCGGAGACCATGCTCGGTGACACCGCCGTCGCCGTCCACCCGGATGATGACCGCTACCGGTCCCTCATCGGTAAAACCGTGCTGCTGCCGCTGGCCGATCGCGAGATCCCAATCATCGCCGATGACTACGTCGATCCTGAATTCGGCTCCGGCTGCGTCAAAATCACCCCGGCCCATGACTTCAATGATTACGAAGTCTGGCAAAGACATAAAAATAATCCACAGATTAAGAATCAGCGTGGCAAGGGTCTAATTAATATCTTTACAAAGGATGCAAAAATCAAGTCTTCAGAAATGGATGATTTCGAATTTGATCATAAAGCTCAGGATGGTAAAGGCAATGTTTGGTCTGATAGGGGTGTTACTGAAATTACTGCCGATCTTATACCTGAAAAATATCGTGGTCTTGATCGTTACGATGCCCGTAAACAAATCATCAAAGATCTTCAGGCAGAAGACCTGCTGGAGAAAATCGATGACCACACCCTCATGGTGCCGCGCGGTGACCGCTCCGGCGCCGTGGTCGAACCCTATCTGACCGATCAGTGGTTCGTCCGGGCCGGACCGCTGGCGGCACCGGCGATCGCCGCAGTCGAGCAGGGGCGGATCCGCTTCGTACCCGAAAACTGGGCCAAGACCTACTTCGAGTGGATGCGCAATATCCAGGACTGGTGCATCAGCCGCCAGATCTGGTGGGGGCACCGGATCCCCGCCTGGTACGACGGCGACGGCCAGATCTATGTCGCCCGCACAGAGGCCGAGGCCCGGCAGCAGGCCCATAAAAAACACGGTAAAACGGTCAAATTACGCCAGGATGATGATGTCCTCGACACCTGGTTTTCCTCGGCCCTGTGGCCGTTTTCGACCCTTGGCTGGCCCGAAAACACCTCCGAATTGAAGACCTTCTATCCGACCAATGTCCTCGTGACCGGCTTCGACATCATCTTTTTCTGGGTCGCCCGCATGATTATGATGGGCCTGAAATTCATGGGTGATGTCCCCTTCCACGAGGTCTATATCCATGGACTGGTGCGCGACGCCCATGGCCAGAAAATGTCCAAATCCAAGGGCAACATCCTCGATCCGCTGGACCTGATCAACAGCATTGACCTGGAAACACTGGTGCAGAAGCGTACCAGCGGCCTGATGCAGCCGCAGATGGCGAACAGGATCGAACAGGCCACCCGTCAGGAATTCCCTGACGGCATCCCCGCCTTCGGTACCGATGCCCTCCGCTTTACCTTCGCTGCCCTGGCGACCACCGGCCGTAATATCAGTTTCGACCTCCATCGGATCACCGGCTACCGCAATTTCTGTAACAAACTGTGGAATGCCGCCCGCTATGTCCTGATGAATATGGAACCCGGTGATGACGGTCAGGACGGTGCCATCGAGCTCAGTGTTGCCGACCGCTGGATCGTGGCCCGCCTGCAGCAGGTAGAGCAGGAGATCCACCGGGCGATCAAGGATTACCGACTCGATCTCATGGCCCAGACTCTCTATAGCTTTATTTGGGACGAATATTGCAGCTGGTATCTGGAGCTGTCGAAACCGGTCCTCACCAGCGGGGCGTCTACAGCAGCGGCCAGACGCGGCACCCGTCAGACCCTGATCCAGGTGCTGGAGGCCCTGTTACGCTTATTGCATCCGATCACACCCTACATCACCGAGACCATCTGGCAGAAAGTGGCGCCGATCGCCAATATCCGCGGCGAGACCATTATGCTCCAGCCCTACCCCATGCCGGATGCCTCCCTGATCGATGCCGATGCCATCGATGAAATGCAGTGGGTGATGACGGTCATCACCGCTATCCGCAATATTCGGGGTGAGATGGATATCAATCCGGGACAGCGGATCCCGGTCCTGTTGCAACACGGTGCCGACAACGACCACCGCTATCTCAAGGCCCACGAAGATACCATGATGGCACTCGCCAAACTGACATCGATCACCTGGCTGGAGACCGATACGACCGCGCCCGATGCCGCCACCGCTCTGGTCGGCGACATGCATATCCTGATCCCACTGGCCGGCCTGATCGACAAGGCTGCGGAGGAATCACGGCTGCAAAAAGATATCGGGAAATACCGGCAAGAGTTGCAATGTGCCGAGGCAAAACTTAGCAACAGCAATTTCATCGAGCGGGCACCGAAAGAAGTGGTCAAACAGGAAAAAGACCGGGTCACCAAATTTGAAACGGCAATCCGCGATTTGACAGAACAACTGGAAAAGATCAGGGCGTTGACCGGCTAAAGCCGGTTACGCCAGTCATCACCGGACTTGATGAAATCCAGGGCCAGTATCAGGGCGTTTTCACGTTTCCCTAACCTGGCCGGATAATAGTGTTTGCGTACACCGATGACCTCAAACCCCAGACGCTGATACAAACCGCAGGCGATCCGATTTGACTCCCGGACCTCGAGATAGGCCACCTTGGTATTTTTCCAGTGGGCCAGCTCGAGTAGATAACTGATCAAGCGGCTCCCCAGGCCCATGCGCTGGTAATCGGGATGGATACAGATATTCAGCAGATGACACTCACCGACACCCATGGACATGATGCCATGGCCGATAATGCCATCTGTCGATTCGATCACACTGCAGTAATAACCCACACGCAGACTGTCGCGGAAGATGGTCTTGGTCCACGGGAATTCATAGGCCGCCTGCTCGACGACCAACACCGCTTCCAGGTCCGCCGCCTGCATGGGACGCAGTATCGGCAAGACATCAGAGAGTACGGCGCTCACGATACCTCCACGATCTGTCTGGCCAGACACAGATCCTGCCAAACCTTGGCTTTGTCGGCCGGATTTCGCAGCAGGTAGGCCGGATGATAGGTCGCCACCAGAGGGATGTGGTGGTACTGCAGACGCTGTCCACGTAATCGTCCCAGGGGGAGTTCTGTCTTCAACAGGCTGTGGGCCGCGTGCCGACCCAGGGCGACAATGACACGGGGCGCAATCAATTCAATCTGGCGCAAAAGATAGGGCTCACAACTGACCACCTCCGCCGTTTGCGGGTCACGATTCTTTGGTGGCCGGCATTTCAAGACATTGGCGATATAGACCATCTCACGCTTGAGGCCGATGGCGAATAACATCGTACTCAACAACTTGCCGGCGCGGCCAACAAAGGGCTCGCCCTGGCGGTCTTCGTCCGCACCCGGGGCCTCGCCGATAAACAACCAGTCGGCGTTCTGGTCGCCGATGCCAAAAACGGTCTGGGTGCGGGTCGCATGCAAGGTGCACAATGTACATTCGCTGACCCGCTGTTGCAGCGCCGTCCAATCCAGGCCTTCGACCTCTGAAGGGATTTTATCGCTGTGCTCAGTTGAAACTTCTTCAGTCTTGGTGGCAGCAGCCTTTGCCGCTGGGCTTACCCGTGGGGGCCGTCGTTCCCAGACGCAGACGCCCATCGCGTTCAGGTATTGCCGGCGAATCGCTTCATTCCTGATCATAATGCTAATTATGGCATGATTCCATGAGCGGGTAGAATGTCTATCAGACCGGCTAATTCTGGTCATTTCCGTTCAGTATCTGGTTGATGCCGTTAGGCGCATCTACCCTGAATAGATATAATGGCCCGGAAATTCGCTACCTAAACAGGACCCAACAACCATGAAATCACTCAAGACCTTACTACTGGGGATCATCATCGGCGCTGCTATCGCCTTCCCGCTCGGTATCAATTTCGGCAAGGGTGCGCCTTTATTCAGTAACCCGTTTGAGAAACGCAGTATCAAAAATAAGGTCAAGGAAAAAGTCGGTGAGATCGCCGAGAGCGCCCGTGAGAAAATTCACGATGCCACCAAGCAGATCAA
>FXBF010000506.1_pt1 | contig 13468 bp, 10 predicted proteins | sample 5335321 | NCBI WGS metagenome assembly FXBF01 (sample SAMEA103928391, study PRJEB20085) | sediment metagenome | isolation source: sediment | reverse complement strand
AGATCCGAAATGTCAGAAGGTTGGACATAATCTGAAATACGACATGAGCGTGTTGGCCAACTACGGGATCCAACTTGCCGGGATGCGCTTCGATACCATGCTTGAATCCTACGTGCTGGATTCGACCTTCTCGCGCCACGACATGGACAGCTTGGCGTTGAAATACCTGGGCTACAAGACGGTGAAGTACGAGGAGGTGGCCGGCAAAGGTAAGGGCCAGATCAACTTCAGCGAAGTCCCTATCGAACAGGCATCGAATTACGCAGCGGAAGACGCCGACGTCACGCTTCGGTTACACGAGGCGTTGTGGCCGCGGCTTAAGGAAAACGAGGCCTTGGTAAGGCTGTTCAATGAAATTGAGATGCCGCTGGTACCGGTGCTGTCACGAATGGAACGCAACGGGGTGCGGATAGACGTGACAATGTTGCGTCGTCAAAGCGACAAACTTTCCAAGCGGATGCTCGAGATTGAGAGCGAGTCCCATGAGCTCGGTGGCCAGGTATTTAACATGGATTCTCCCAAACAGATCCAGGAGATTCTGTTCCAGAAACTCGGGCTTCCTGTACTGAGAAAAACTCCGACCGGGCAGCCGTCCACGGCCGAAGAGGTGCTGCAGGAACTGGCGCTGGATTATCCCCTGCCGCGTTTGATCCTCGAGTACCGGTCATTGAGCAAACTCAAATCCACCTACACCGACAAGCTCCCCGAGATGATCAATCCTGATACCGGCCGCGTCCATACGTCTTACCACCAGGCGGTGACTGCCACCGGTCGGTTGTCCTCCTCGGATCCGAATTTGCAGAATATCCCAATACGCACGGCGGAGGGACGGCGCATTCGTCAGGCGTTCATTGCAGAGCCGGGATACAAAATTGTTTCGGCGGACTATTCACAGGTTGAGTTACGTATTATGGCGCATCTCTCCGGTGATCCGGGGTTGATCAAGGCGTTTGCGCAGAATTTGGATGTGCATCGCGCGACCGCCGCGGAGGTGTTCGGTGTCGGTCCGGATCTGGTAACGGGTGAGATGCGCCGTCACGCCAAGGCGATCAATTTTGGTCTGATCTACGGCATGTCAGCCTTCGGGCTTGCCCGCCAGTTGCGCATCGATCGCGCCGCGGCGCAGGAGTATGTCGACCTTTATTTTAAACGTTACCCTAAGGTCAAAGCGTATATGGACCGCACCCGCGACCAGGCGCACCGGCAGGGTTATGTGGAAACCCTCTTCGGGCGGCGGCTGTACCTGCCTGAGATCAATGCCGGCAATCACATGCGGCGCCAGGCCGCTGAACGCGCCGCCATCAATGCGCCCATGCAGGGAACGGCGGCGGACCTCATCAAACGCGCCATGCTGGCCGTGGATGCCTGGATTCGCCACACCCGCCCCGACGTGAAGATGATCATGCAAGTTCATGATGAGCTGGTATTCGATGTAAAAGAAAGTGTGCTCAACGACGCCAAGGAACATATCCGCCGCAGCATGGTGGAGGTGGCACGGCTGGATGCCCCGCTGGCGGTGGACATCGGCGTGGGTGACAACTGGGACGAGGCGCACTAAGAAGGCGAATAAACACACAAACATTAATGGAAAAGCCTTCCCCCGAAAAATAGGGAACAATCGAAAAGTGAACCAAACAAGAGCCGTCCGGTCTATAATTCACGTTGATAGTTGGTTAATCGTAATCCCCGCTCCACCTCCCTGAGCGGGGAGGTCCCGGGATCTCACTGATCATCCGGGACATGTTCGGCCCCGGACTCTCTCCCCTTGTTTCCGGGGCTTTTTTTAAGCAGCCGGAGATGGACTCCTCAGATAATCCCCCTATAAATTGACGTCGGTGTGGACTGTTTGGTATACAAGCGGCCCTCACAAACATCGAGCGTTACCTGTACCCGTTCTTAAGGGGAGGAAAGATGAGTAAATTTTTGAAGGTGCTAAGTATAGGTCTGTGGCTCGTGGCTTTTATTGGGTCGGCGCAAGCGGGTGGTAATGCCACGGCCGGCAAGGCCAAGGCGGCGGCCTGCCAGGGATGTCATGGCATTGACGGCAACGGCGGCGCGGACCCCACATGGCCGAAGCTCGCGGCGCAGGATGCGGATTACATCGCCAAACAGCTGGCGGATTTCAAGTCCGGCGCCCGCAAAGACCCCATCATGACAGGCATAACTGCAACGCTGACCCAGCAGGATATGAAAGATCTCGGGGCTTACTACGCCAGCCGTAAGATCAAACCAGGTGTGGCCAGGAGTAAAAAACTGGCGGAACTCGGCGAAAAGATTTACCGTGGCGGCAATGCCAAGACCGGGGTCTCGGCATGCATGAGTTGCCACGGTCCCTCGGGCCGCGGCATTCCGCCACGCTTCCCCCGTGTCTCCGGCCAGCACGCGGCCTATACGGTGAAGCAAATGCTGGCCTTCAAGTCCGGCAAGCGCGCCAATGACGGCGACACCATGACGCGTATCGCCTTCCGCATGTCAGAGGCCGAGATCAGAGCGGTGTCGGAATACATGGCCGGACTGCATTGATCCTTTGAATATAAATCAGTGGAGCATTCCCGGTCGCCCGATGTGATACCCCTGCGCGTGATCCACACCCATCTGCTTCAGTAAATTCAGGGTTTCCTCGTTTTCCACAAACTCGGCGGTGACCTGCATATCCATGGCGCGCGCCATTTCGGTCATTGACTTGACCAGAGCCTGATCGCGGGGATTCTGGTCCAGGTTCTGCACAAAGACACCGTCAATTTTGATGGTGTTAATGGGCATGATCTTGAGATAACTCAACGAGGTAAAGCCTGACCCGAAATCGTCCAGGGCGAATCGGCAGCCGATCGAGGTCAATTTCTGCATGAATTTTACCGCTTCATAGATATTAACCAGCGCGCTGGTTTCGGTGATTTCAAAGATGAGCCGCGTCGGGTCCGCCCCCGTTTCGGAAATGATGGCTTTAATACTGTCGCAGATGGCGATGTTATTGAATTCGTAACCCGACAGATTAATCGCAAGATGTACCTCACGTCCTTGGGTTTTCATCTCGATTTGTTTCTCGCACGCCATGCGCACCACGTGTTTGTCGATCTCCTCGATTAATCCGAAACGCTCGGCGGTCTCCAGAAACTCTCCCGGAAGAATTAACTTGCCGTCGGCGTCCTCCATCCGCAGCAGCGCCTCATAGATTTCGGTCCCGTTGCCCGATATCGGAAGAATCCGCTGATAAAGCAGGCGGAAGCGATTTTCTTTAAACGCGCGCTTGATCCGTTCTTCCCAGCGCATCGACACCTTCATCCGGTCCAGTTGTTCATCGGCTTCGGTAAAGACATGGACACGGTTTCGCCCTTTTTCCTTGGCGCGATACATGGCGATGTCGGCCCGGGTCAACAGGTTTTCCACGTTCCTGCTGTGATCCGGGCAGGCGGCTATCCCGATGCTTCCGGTTGCGTGCAACAGTTGGTGTTCAATTTCAATATCCGCCTCGGCGAGGTGCTTAAGCAGGCGTTTTGCAACCAACTCCGCATTCTTCGGCGACGTCTCGGTAAGCAGAATGCCGAATTCATCGCCACCCAGCCGGCCGATGAAATCCGTCTCCCGCATTTCATTCATCAAGAGCGCAGCCACGCGCACCAGAAAGCGATCTCCCACGTGATGGCCAAGGATGTCGTTGACATATTTGAATTCATCCAGGTCAAGAAACAGTAGACTCATGTGGTGTTTATAGCGTACGGCATGCTGAATCCATTTATCGAGCTCGGCATGAAACCGCCGACGGTTCATCAGGCCCGTCAGGGGATCGTGATCGGCCAAATGGGAAAGTCGCGCCCGTGTGCGTTCCTGTTCGTCGGAAAGCTCCGCGAGTCTGGCGGACATGCCGTTGAAGGCCGCTGCCGTGGACGCGAGTTCATCGCGCCCCCGAACCGGGATCTGGTAACCCAAGCGGCCGACAGCGATCATTTTGGCACCCTGGCGCAAATCATTGACGGCGCGGGTCAAGTAGTAACCGAGGGCGAGTGCAAAAAGGGCGCCTACAAACATCAATGCGCCGGCTATGATCAGACCGCTCCGTCTCGCTGTCGCGACGGCGGCATCGATCTCGGCCACGGAGAAACCAAGCGTGGAAGTCAGAATGGTTAAAGTGGCCCATACCAGAGCGCCGAGCAGCACCGCCTCGATCAGAAGGATGCCCAACACTGTTTTGTGGCGAAAGGACAGCACCATTAGGATTTTCTACCGGTTGTTGTAGGGCAGAATCCTGCAGATTTGCGATTCCAACGCCGGGCGAGATCGGTTGCCGTGTACTGCGGCATAGCACCGAAAGGATAGACCGTTGCGGATGACTGGATTTCATCCGCGGCATGTGTCCTTTTTTCCCACAGGATTCCTGCGGGCAGAAGGACGAGACAGGATAAATATGTGATGCGCGCGCGTGATTTTGTAGATTGCATCCTTGCACCCCCAAGACTATTGCTTGCATGCAATAAGTGCGCCACCGTCCTTGTGCCGAGAGGGTAAGCGCATCTACAAATAATTATAGTGACTCCCGGGGTAATCCCGCCAGTTTTTGTTGCCCTTTATCTGTTGCCCGGATTGACCACTGCCGTTAATCGGCACGTCGGGCCGTGCGCCTCTGCGCAGAACGTCCAGATATGCCCAGGAGCGACAGGTCAATAGGACAAAATAGATATTGATTTCAATAGGATAGATAATAGGAGGGCGGTGGCACAAGTATTGCTCATATACAGGTAACGAGGCAGTACCGAATTAGTTGAGGGCCCCGGTTAGGGGAAAGGAGCAACGAGATGCTTAGTCACATTGTCAGCCTGGTGAAAAGCTACGAACACGAATACGGCCTGCGGCCGAACGTGGTCTATATGAATGAGACCCACTATGGCTATCTGCGGGAGGAGCTGCCCGGTGTGCGCGACCATAATGACGTCGTTGCTATCCTTGGCGTGGACATCGCTCTGAATGATGAGTCCATGCACCCGCAAGTGGCGACTGTGAGATTTGCTTCGGAAAATATTCTTGTAAGCTGAGTTGATAGTCCACACTTTAGTGTGGGGTGCGCACGCGGGCCGGGATTCTGTCTCGGCCCGTTTTTATTTTCGTGAGCCTAAAGTGTTGCAAAAACCTTTTCCGCGATGTCCAGCGTTTCACGGATATCCATTTCCGTATGGGCCATGGAGACAAAGCCGGCCTCAAAGGCCGACGGCGCCAGATACACGCCGGATTGCAGCATCCCATGAAAGAATTTCTTGAAGCGTTCCACATTGCAGGCCGTCACTTGTGAAAAGCGGGTGATCGCGGTTTCGTGGGTCTGGGGTGTCGCCGATGGGGTGAAAAACAGGCCGAACATGCCACCCACTGCCTGAGTCGTGAACGGAATGCCGGCCTTAGCCGCGCGCTCAAGCAGGCCATGAACCAGGGCGGCGGTCTTGGCGGTAAGCGCCTCGTAGAAACCTTCCTTGGATATTTTCTTGAGGGTGGCGAGCCCCGCGGTCATCGCGACGGGATTACCGGAGAGGGTACCCGCCTGATACACCGGACCGTCCGGGGCGATGCGGTCCATAATATCCGCGCGCCCGCCGAAGGCCCCGACCGGCAGCCCCCCGCCGATGACCTTGCCGAGCGTGGTGAGGTCCGGTTTCACGGCGTACAGGCCTTGAGCCCCATGCAATCCCACTCGGAAGCCGGTCATCACTTCATCAAAGATCAGCAGGGCGCCCTTGGCGCTGCATTGCTCGCGCAGTTCCGTCAGGAAACCCGGCACCGGCGGCACGCAGTTCATGTTGCCGGCCACCGGCTCGACGATCGCGCACGCGATTTCCTCCCCGGTTTTGTCAAAGGCCTCGCGGACCTGGGCAATGTTGTTGTACTCGAGCGTGAGGGTGTGGGCCGCGATATCCTTCGGCACCCCGGGCGATGTGGGCACACCCAGCGTGAGCGCGCCGGAGCCGGCCTTGACCAATAGCGAATCGGAATGGCCGTGGTAGCAGCCCTCGAATTTGATGATCTTGTCGCGACCGGTGAAACCACGCGCGAGACGAATCGCGCTCATGGTGGCTTCGGTCCCGGAACTGACCATTCTCACCTTTTCGATGGAGGGCATGAGCGAGCAGATCAGCTCCGCCATCTCGATTTCGATCTGTGTCGGGGCGCCGAAACCCAGCCCCTGTTTCGCCGCATCCATGACGGCCTGAATCACCGCCGGATGGGCATGCCCCAGGATCATCGGTCCCCAGGAACCCACGTAATCGATGTACTTGTTTCCGTCCTCGTCCCACACGTAGGCGCCCTGCCCGCGGATCAGGAACACGGGATCACCGCCTACCCCCTTGAAGGCGCGAACCGGCGAATTGACTCCGCCGGGAATGTGTTGCTTAGCCTGCTTGAAGAGTGTCGAGGATTTGTTGGTCATTGTTTTCTTCAAAACCAAAATAGACAGGATTTACAGGATTAACAGGAACAAAGAATAAAAATAGACAGGATGAACAAGATTAACAGGATTTATATTAGGTTAAAGTAAATTATCCACAGATTGCGCAGATTTTCGCAGATTAAATCTTCCCTTATTTATGCCATATAGAATCTGCGTAGATCTGCGGATAGATCTAACCTAAATAAAAAATATTTTTTATTAATCCTGTTCCATTCTGTTAATCCTGTCTAAATTTCTGATTAAAAAATTATTTATCGGTGAAAAGTCTGGCATAGTCCCTGGCGGCTGAACGGATGTCCGGCTGATTAAAGATCCCTTCAATCACGGCCAGGGAATCGGCGCCCGCGGCGATCAGGGAAGCGCCATTCTCCGGCGTGATACCGCCGATGGCAACTATGGGAATCCGGATAACTTTTCTGGCTTGGCGCAACAGCTCCGGCGTGGCGCGGGCCGCATTGGGCTTGGTGCGCGATGGGAAGAAGCTCCCGAAAGCGACATAATCGGCGCCGTCCGCCTGCGCGGCGCGGGCTCGCTCGAGTTCGTTATAGCAGGACACGCCGATAATGGCTTGCGCCCCGAGGCGGGCCCGCGCCTCCGTAAGCGACGCATCTTCGCGCCCGAGGTGCACACCCTGCGCCCCCACTTCTGCCGCCAGGTCTATATCGTCATTGATAATGAGCCCTGCTCCACGGGTTCGGCATATTTGTTTCAGTTTCGCCACCTGCGTAGCCCGCCCAGCAGGGGTTCCCCTTTTATCTCGGTATTGGATAACTTTAGCGCCGCCTTCGATGGCTTGTTCGACGGCCTGCGGCAGGAATGCGTCGGTTAAATATTGCGTGTCGGCAATGGCGTACAGGCCGTGCACGCTGGATTTATTTCGCATCCGTCTTATCAGGCGTGTCTGTTTCGTGTGCCCAGTACGTATGGTCCGGAAGGTGCTGACCCATCCCGAGACGAAAGCCGTGTCGTAAGGTATGCCAGGTATATTTCAACGCCTGGGTCACGGCATTGACCGGTTCCAGGCCATGGGCCAGGTTGGCGGCGCAGGCCGAGGCCAGAGTGCACCCCGATCCGTGATAGCTTTTTGGCAGGCGTTCACAGGTAAGGGTTTCAAGCAGGCGCTTGTTGCCGAAAAGACGGTTGATCACCTTCGGTGTGTTTTCATGAGTACCGGTAATAAGTACATAGGTACACCCCAGGGACATCAATTCCTGGGCACAGGCATCGAGGGTGTCCGCATCCGGTGCAAGCAGTCGCACCTCTTCGATGTTAGGTGTAAGCAGGGTGGCACGTGGTACAAGCAGGGTGCACAGGGCGTCCACTAGAGATTCATCGATTAGCGGATCGCCGCGACTGGAGGCTTGTACTGGATCGACGATCACCGGAATATCGGGATAATCTTCAAGGATGCTGGCAACTGCCCCCACAGTCGCACTGTTGCCGAGCATGCCGGTTTTGACCGCGGCGACCGGCATGTCTTCCAGCACAGCGCGCGCCTGGGCGATGACGAGTTCCATTTCAACGGATGTGAATTGTTTGACGCCGACTGTGTCTTGGGCCGTGACGGCGGTTACGATCGGCGCCGGATGACAGCCGAGGCTTGCGAGGGTGAGGATATCGGCCGGCAGGCCGGCGCCGCCGGTAGGATCGGTGCCGGCGAAGACAAGAACCACGGGAGGCGGGGTCGGATTCATATTTTGCGCGAGGTGCCGTGTTGTAAGTTTGGTGCCGGCGACGCTGGCACATTTGCATCCTCGGCTCCGTAACCGGCCCGTCGTTGAATCACCTCTTCCTGCGTGGTTGGCAAATCCGAAGGGACGGCCAGGGAATCAATGACCAACGTTTTAAGCGCCTGAATCAGGAGTGGATGGTTGTTCAGGGACGGCGCCATGCGGTAATGCTCGATTCCGTGTTTACGCGCCAGCTCCGCATAGAGCATGCCCAGTTCATACAGGGTCTCGATATGGTCCGATACAAACGCGATGGGATAGACCAGCATCTGTTTGACCCCAGCCAAACCTTTTTCCTCTATCACCTTATTGGTATAGGGCTGGAGCCATTTGAGCGGACCCACCCGGCTTTGATAACAAAGTGTCGTATGCGGCCATCCCAATTTCGCGCGCACGGACTCATAGGTGGCGCGAATCTGTTTTTCATAGGGGTCGCCGGCATCAATGAATTTCTGAGGCAGGCCGTGAGCGGAAAGCAGCAATTCGATGTGGTTCGGATCCGGGTCGGGAAATTTTTCCGCCTCCGCCTTGATGCTTTCCATGATTGCATCCTGGTAATGCGGCTGGTCGTACCATTGCTCGATAAAGATTGCCTCCGGCTGATAATTCTGACGTTTGCATTCGCGCAGGAATGCGTTATAGGAACTGCCGGTTGTGGTAAGCGAATACTGCGGGTAAAGCGGCAACAGAATCACACGCGAATAGCCCTTGGCCTTTAAATCGGCAATGACCTCACGGGACAGGGGATGCCAGTAACGCATGCACACGTAGACATTAAATTCGCCGTCCTGGGCGAGCGCGAGTTGGAGCGCAATCGCCTGTTCCTGGGTGTTTTCAAGCAGCGGTGATTTGCCACCGATGGCCGTGTAGCCCTTGATTGCCTCCGCCGCGCGCCGTCTGGCAATGAGCCAGGCGAACATTTTCTGGGTCAGGAAGCTAAGGGGAAATTTAAAAATATCCGGGTCGGAGAAGAGGTTGAACAGGAATGGCCGCACTGTCTGCAGGGAATCCGGTCCTCCAAGGTTGAAAAGAACGACGGCGTTACGATTTTCCATTAATTTCAGCGACGCGGGGTTGGCAAACATCAAATTTTACCCTCAGGGCGGCCATTTCACCATCAACCCAAAAAGTGGGACAATTCTGCTGGGAGCAGAATTGGACGAACTTTAGTTCGCCCGAAGGGCGTGGGCCATGGATGGCCCACGTCACAATTTCGTCGGGAACGAATTTGCTCACCCCATCCCTGGAGTTCGCCCCTAACGGGGCCAGCCTTTGGCTGTCCAAAATTGCTCCCGGCAATTTTGTGAACGCGCTTCAGCGCGCCCGCAGGGCGAGGACCAGGAAAGGTCCGAGACACAATTCTGCCGGGAGCTATATCGAAAAGCCAACGGATCCCTGTAAGAGACATACTACGTGCAAGTTGATCAGAAAAGCGTAATGAAGACCTATATGTGTGTAATTTGCGGTTTTGTTTATGAGGAAGAAAAAGGTTTGCCGGACGAAGGCATTCCTCCAGGGACCCGCTGGGAAGATGTGCCGGAAAACTGGAAGTGTCCGGATTGCGGCGCGGCCAAGGACGATTTCGAGATGATTGAGATCTGATTCCAGGCTAATGATACTTTTTTACTTGCTTGTCTTTCCTTAAACAGTCTACCCGCAGCTCTGCATTCTGGTGTGACGGGCTAATCTACATGTACCGCGTATCACCTAGAAATTACCCGTTAGGCTGATTCCGAGCACGTGGGTTTTGCTTTCATAGGTTCCTTCATACAAGTTGGTGTCGACCCCACCAAAGGTGTCTTGAACGGTTTCATTGATGCGGCGTGAGTGGCCGCGTATGAATTGGTATGCCACGTCGATTTTCATGTCGTTATCAAGGAGCCGGCTCATGCCCAGGCCGAGACGGGTTTTACGCAGCATGCTGGTGATCGGTGATGCGTCTTGTTCCGGTACTGGTGTCGGGTCGTAACCGAGGCCGGCGTGCAGAGTGAGACGTGGGCTTTTTTGCCATTTAAATCCGGTTCTGACCGAAAGCGTGTTTTTGTTGTGGCGCTGATTTTTTCCGGCGTTGGCCACTGAACCATCGGCCTGAAAAATCGTGAGCTCGTCGACGTATGACCAGCCAATCCAGTCGAGATCAATCTCCCACCAGATTTTGGGATGAATTTTGAATGCCACACCGGTTTGCAGGCGGTCAGGCAGGAGAATGTCCGCCTTGGCGTTGCCGGCAATCAGGCTGGCTGCAGCGACCGGATGGATACCGCTCAGCGTACCAGTGACTTCGGTGTTCGTACGGCTGGTATAAGCAGCACCAAAAATGAAATCCGGGATGCGGTAGCGAACGCCTACCTGGGTCCCGAACGTGAAACCGTCGCCCTCAACGGTAGATATATCGTTTTCATCACGGGCATCGATGTACTGGGCAAACAGTCGTATCCCTGCGCTCCATGTGTTGTTGATTTTTAACGCAGCGGAGGGGCCAAAGCGTAGTACCGTCAGTTCCGCTTTTTTTGCGAGGTCGGCGGAACCCAGGCCACCCAAATTAAGGTCCCAGGTGTGATCCTTCCATTCGACGCCCAGGCCATGCGGCGAATTGACGGCGAAACCAACCGTGGTTCGATCGGAGTATTTCTGTGCAATTGCGAAAAAGGGAACGAGCGGATATCCCGTTTTCGTATTGAAATTGCCGCTGGCTGCCGCACTGGCCGCGGTTGGTCGCGAAAAGCTCGTGGTAACTCTGCCCAACAGGCTGCCCGCCTCCCAGCGAGTTTTGTGCTTTCCGGCATCGGCCATATTGGCGGGATTAATGAATTGTGCTGATGGACCGCTGACGAGCGCCACGTTGGCATCCGCCATCCCTAGTGCTTCACTGGTCGGACGGGGAAGAACGTTGCCGCTGGCAAGTAAGAATTGTGGATACAGGATTATCGATAGAATTATTATAAATCTGGAAGATCTCACTATTTAGTTTCCCTCACACCTAAAATTGGTATTATTTTTACTCCCTATATTGAGCATAGATCGTGGATAACATGTTTGTACTTAATATTATGGGTGGATGACAAGGCAGAGTAGATGGTCTATATAAATAAAACAGGAAGATATAGCAAAGTGGGATAGATTATGAAGCCCGAATTCAGAGAAAAAGTGTTAAAACAGCTTCGTCGTCCAAGCCACAAGGCGGACATGCTTGTTGAGCGCTATCTGGGCCACCCTGGCGGGCCTGATGGCTGTAAGCCCTATACACGCGATACCGACACGGCATTGGCGCTGCTGCCGGAGGGAGTGCATTTTCTGTGTGGCCGTTTCGAGGAGGGAAAGTTGTGCTGGTGCGACGTAGGTTTCCGGCCGCAGGTGCAGGCATGGGGAGAGACCATGGCGGCCGCAATTACCGGCGCCGTCTTCGCCTATCTGACTCATCCCGAGGTGTGCGCGGTTCCCGGAAGGAATGGAAGTCTTAAAACAGGCAATCGCGCCTGATGCACTCAGAGCGGGGTTGGACTTGCTCTCGATTCCAGCTTGAATTATTTCTTCTTACTGGCTAGGCCATAACGCTCGATCTTGTAGTGCAGCGTATTCGGCCGCAGGCTCAGCAAACGCGCCGCCTTGGATTTATTGCCGTTGCAGCGCTTCAGCGTTTGTTCAATGAGGCGCGCCTCAAATTCCGCAACATACTCGTCCAGCGTTTTATCGGTCGAATCGAATTTTATCTCCGGCCCCGATGCAATCTCTTTTTTGAGGCCTGATTTAAGCCTTGTGAAGACGGAAGACTTCAGCGCAGCAATATCCTTGGGATATTCCGCAGTCATCAGATCATCCACCTCGGATTGTTTCAAATATCCGTGGGTTCCAGCCTGCATGTTGAACTGCAAGGTAAAGTAGTGCACAAGCAACGGGACGTCGATCTTTCTTTCACGCAATCCAGGCATTTCGAGCACGAGCGGATGAAACGGTTTTAGCAATTCGTCCGGCGATATGTTTACCGACTGACTACCGCCTGCAATCAGGCGAACACCGTCAAACTCGTTGGTTGCTATTAGTAATTTATCCCACAATTCATTGGATAACGCGCAGATATTGTCGATCATTAAGGTGCCGTTGCGTGTATCCGTGATCAGATTGTCGATTTGCTCCTCTTGCGTTTCATCGACCATGAATTTCGTGGTGTGTAACACGTTGAAATTTCCTTGTCTCCCACTGAGTTCGTGCATGTGAGCAGCCAGGACGGTAGCCTCTCTGGTATCGTGGGCTTGGATCAAGATTGGTTCAGCGAAGCCGGCTAGGTGGGAGGCCTCATCCATCATTTCGGTAAAGACCAGGCTCTGACCAATCAAAGGGTAGTCCGGATCGGCCAGCGCATAGGAGGACCTGCTTAGTTCCGCGAGCGCATTGATCTTACGCACCATGGCTTCATCGACACTGTCATCCGGCATCACCTCTATCAAAGACCCCAGTAGATCTTTTCTATGTTTGTATAAAAACACTTCTGCAGACTTGTCATACAGCAGTACGGCGGTTTTACCGTGTTGCCTGACGAGCAGATTGATCAATTTCCCGGCTGTATCCCGCGCCTTTTCCTCAAGTTGGCAGATCAGCACATCGGGTATGGGTTGACGCTTGAAACCGGAAGAATCCGGACCGACAAAATGCCCGGTTTGTGGGAAATGTTTACGCAAACGCCCACGCATGGCTTTATCGTGACCCAGCAACGTGATAGTGGGGGCGGTTCTTTCCTCTCCAGCGGAAACAGTAAGGCTGTCGGCCGGCTGTTCCCTTGCCAAGCGCACATTTTCGCTTCGCAGTGTTTCTGTCTCGCCTTGCAGGGTGGCCATATTGGTTTCTACAGCCTGCAAACGAAATTCGAGTGCGTGTATATGGCGGTTGGCGTCAGCCAACTGCGTGCGCATCGTGAGCAGTTTGTCCAGAAACAGGTCCGCCATCTTGTCGAATAATTGTTCGACCATCCGAAAATCAAGCGGCGTGTAAACCTGATCACTGAAAGAATCGCCCAACAGCAACCAACTGGAGGCGTTCTGGCTGTGTGGATAGAAGGGAACAATGGCTGCTACCCCATGTTGTTTCATTGCTGAATAAGTTTCTGGAAGTGATTCCGCGATCTCGTTGGCGACGATGATATGATCGAATTTACCTAATTCATCTCTAGGAAACTTGGCCATGTTAGGGGAACCATCGGCCAGCGCCAGAACTGGTTTGTTGCCGCCGAGCAAAGCCACCGGACAACGCAGTGTATCCGCGAGACGATTTACCACTTGATTAACAGAGCCGAGATCGGCAATTTCCGCGATCA
>FXBF010000505.1_pt1 | contig 13470 bp, 13 predicted proteins | sample 5335321 | NCBI WGS metagenome assembly FXBF01 (sample SAMEA103928391, study PRJEB20085) | sediment metagenome | isolation source: sediment | reverse complement strand
AGCATAACCCGATCGAGCGGGGTCATCCGCTCTATCTTGTGAATCAGCAGACCCCCGGATGTGCTCGGGGGTCTGTGCTGGTGAAACGTGTGGGGCCGAGGATATTACTTTACGGCTACAGGTTCGCTTTCGTATACTGCCTCAACCCAGTGTGCGTATTTAGCCTCTCTGCCGCGGATGATGTCCTCATAGATCTCACGCAGCTGTCGGGTGACGGGGCCCATTTCGCCGGTACCGACTTCGCGAAAATCAACTTTGGTAACCGCCGTGATCTTGGCCGCCGTCCCGGTCAGGAAAAGCTCATCGCAAAGATAGACTTCCGTGCGGTCGATCGAGCGTTCGATCACGTCCAGGCCAAGTTCCTTTTGTGCCAACTCGATGACGGTGCGGCGCGTGATGCCTTCAAGGATGTTATCGGTTACGGGTGGCGTAACCAATGTGCCATTCCGGAGCATGAACACGTTTTCCGCGCTGCCCTCGGCCAGGTGGCCGTCGTTGTTGAGCACCAGGGCTTCATCGAAGCCGGCGCGCAGCGCATCGGTCTTCACCAAGGCCGTGTTCACGTACACCCCGCTGATCTTTCCTCTGGCCGGCATGGCATTGTCCTCCACGCGACGCCAGGAGGAGATAGTGACGTGAGCGCGATCGTCATGCTCCACGTACTTGCGGAACGGCACGGCTACAATCGTGATCTCGTCGGTCAGGTCGTGTAGTCTAACGCCGATCATCTCGTCCGCCTTGTATAGCAGCGGACGGATGTAGCAGTCCTCCGTCAGGCCCTCTTTGCGGAGTAGCTCAAAGGTTATGTCTCTCAGTCCTTCGGTGGTGTAGGTGGCTTCTGAACATATCAGCTTGCCGGAACTTAGAAGCCGCTCGTAGTGGTCCAGTGGGCGAAAGACGAAGAGTTGTTCCTGCTCTTCGTTCCAATAACCGCGAATGCCCCCAAAGGCCGCTGTCCCGTAGTTCAGCGCGTGGGTTAGCACGCCGACTTTGGCATCGGAGTAGGGGACGATCTTTCCTTTGAAATACGCGTATTGGGGTAGGGTCACCTGGGCAAGCCTCCTGCCAGGCCCCGGTTGTGATGTCGCTCCGCGAGCAAGGTATATGAGCGGTCTGTCAGATTGTATTCTTCAGCCCGACCGCTTCCGGAGACAGAACTGCCCGCAGTGAGAATGCGGGCGTCGGGTCTGGCGATTTCATTATATCGTGCGCTGTCCGCGGGAGTCTAGGAAAGCCGGCTTGCGTCGGTGGGAAGTGGGTCATCGGGCAACGGTACGATCATCAATCTTTTGCACGCCAATCACTTGGCTTGCCACTTCTACCGCGGTCCCTCTCATGGAGTCATCTGTCAGATGACCCAGCAAGGTCACTTCTCCCAGATGACTGCGAACAGCAATCGCGCCGGGCGGGAGCCCTTCTAGACGTGGGTCCCTGGCGAGAGCTACGGCCACCTCGATCTCGAGCTCGCTGTCCGCGACCATCCCATCCACGATACCTGTCACACCGGGTACCCACCGCAACGTCTCCAAGACTCCATCCTTGATCAGTCCCGAGCGAACCGGTCCAGAGACCTCGACCCTTCCGTCCGGAGACACCTTAACCCGCAGGTCATAGAACGACTCGCGGATCGGAGCGTAATTCCGAAGCGCGATCTCTACCGCGGATGCAAGATCTTCGACGGTATTTACAGGCGCGTCAGTCATAGCTATTGATCCTCCCTGCACCTGCCATTATAGCTCTCGGGTATTGCGGTGCGAATTACGCGCCCAGCACACAAGAAAAAGGGCCGTCTGATCGAGACGGCCCTTGTCTGTCCTATTATCGGTCGGCTTATGCCTCGCGGAACTCGCCCTCGACGACATCGCCTTCTTCCTCACCCTCCTTCGAGCCACCGCCCTCGGTCTCAGTTTCTGGCTGAGGCTGGGAGGCTTCGCCTTCCTGTGCATAGAGCTGCTGGCTGAGCGCGTAGCTCGCCTGCTGGACCTCTTCCGTCAGCTGCTTGATCCGCTCCAGATCATCTCCCTCGAGCGCCTCACGCAGCTCCTTGACCTTGCCTTCGATCCGCTCACGGTCATCCTCCGGTACCTTGTCACCGAGCTCGTTCAAAGTCTTTTCCGCCTGGTAGGCCAGGCTGTCACCTGAATTACGAGCGTCAGCGAATTCCTTCCGCTTTCGATCTTCGGCTTCGTGCGACTTCGCTTCCTCCACCATCCGCTCCACGTCACCTGCGTTCAAATTCGTAGAGGCCGTGATGGTGACGGACTGTTCTTTGCCGGTAGCCTTGTCCTTTGCTTTCACATTCAGGATCCCGTTGGCGTCAATGTCGAAGGTCACTTCAATTTGAGGGACTCCGCGTGGCGCCGACGGAATGCCGTCCAGCCGAAACCTTCCCAGCGTATTGTTATCGGCTGCCATCGACCGCTCACCTTGCAGCACGTGGATGTCCACTGCAGTCTGGTTTTCCTCGGCGGTCGAGAAGGTCTCCTGCTTCTTGATGGGTATCGTGGTATTGCGGTCGATCAAACTCGTCATCACGCTGCCTAGCGTCTCAACGCCCAGTGAGAGCGGAGTCACATCGAGCAGCAGAACGTCCTTGACGTCTCCCGCCAGCACACCGGCCTGGATCGCCGCGCCCACTGCTACGACTTCATCTGGATTTACACCCTTGTGCGGCTCCTTGTCGGTCAGCGAGCGAACTAGATCCTGCACCATCGGCATCCTGGTAGCTCCGCCAACTAGCACAACTTCGTCCACCTCGCTGGCCTGCATCCCGGCATCCTTCAGCACAGACTGGAAGGGTCCCTTGATGCGACCTACGAGATCTTCGCTCAGCTGCTCGAACTTCGCGCGTGTGAGCTTCATCTGCAGGTGCTTGGGTCCCGAGGCATCCGCCGACACGTAGGGCAGATTGATATCGGTTTCAGTCACCGAAGTGAGTTCGATCTTGGCCTTCTCGGCTGCTTCGCGCAGTCGCTGCAAGGCCTGTCGATCCTCTAGCAGATCAATGCCCTGATCCTTTTTAAACTCACCCGCTATCCAGGTCAGGATGCGCTGATCCCAGTCATCGCCACCCAGGTGCGTATCGCCGTTGGTGGCCTTGACCTCGACCACGCCGTCACCCACCTCGAGCAAGCTGACGTCGAATGTACCGCCACCCAGGTCAAAGACCAGGATGGTCTCGTTTTCCTTCTTATCCAGGCCGTACGCTAGCGCGGCCGCGGTCGGCTCATTAATGATCCGCATCACTTCGAGGCCGGCGATCTTGCCGGCATCCTTGGTGGCCTGACGCTGTGAGTCGTTGAAGTAGGCGGGGACAGTGATCACCGCGCGGGTGATGCTCTCACCCAGGTAGGCCTCGGCATCGGTCTTCAGCTTCCCGAGCACCATGGCCGAGATCTCCTGCGGTGTGTATTCCCGATCGTTCATCGGGATCTTGACACGAACGTCATCGCTGCCGCCCTTGACCGTATCGTAGGAGACCATCTTGCGCTCTCCTTCGACCTCGTCCCAGCGTCGACCCATGAAGCGCTTGATCGAATACACCGTATTCTCTGAGTTGACGACCGCCTGGCGCTTTGCGGTTTGTCCGACCAGCCGCTCGCCACTCTTTGTAAATGCCACGACCGACGGTACTAATCGCCCGCCCTCCGCGGAAGTAATGACAACCGCATCTCCGGCTTCCATTACCGCCACGACGCTGTTGGTCGTGCCTAAATCAATTCCAATGATCTTTGCCATTAAGGTTTACCTCACCCCTATATGAGATTTTCGTTTCTATGATACTCGAGCCACACAAGAGGATCGTTAACACAGTATAGGACGGACATATCACTGTCCGTAAAGGGTCGCATGGCTAATAGCCATGAGGCTAGAAAACTGCCGCGCCCGGCTTATCTTCCCCTTGAAGCACGGCTGATCGTAGGGGGAAATGAAGGGGGGCCAAGATGTGAGCGCCCCTACTGGGTCGCCCCCAAAGGCTATGCTATAAGCATGCTGCGATGGGAAAGCGCCTAAAGAAGAAGGGCGGCTCGGCGCCGCAAGCGCTGCCGAAACGGTATCATTGCAGTGGTATTGGTTGGCGGGACGATCGTGGCCTTTGCCGGTAGACCCGCGCCTGACCCGTAGCTGGCCGGGCCGCCCTGCTGCAAATACTTGATCTCTGTGATCGAAGGCCAATTGAACTAGGAGACTGTATGAGTAAACTCGATGAGGCGAGGAGGGAGAAGGACGCCTTCTTCCGCGAGAGCCACCATAGCCCGCTGCTTCCAGAGCAGCAAGCAACTTTCACGGGCCTGAACTACTTTCCGGAAAACATGGATTTACGGCTCAAGGTCGAGGTCGAGCGCTTTTCGGAGCAAGAGCCAATCCAAATCCAGACCAACACGGGAGATGTGCAAGCCTACACCCGATACGGGCGCTTTAAATTTGCTGTCGATGGCGACCAGGCCGAGCTCACGATCCTCGAGAACGAGAACGGCTATTTCCTGCCCTTTGCCGATTCCCTGGCTGGCACCGAGACCTACGGTGCGGGTCGCTATATGGAACCCTCCCGTCTTGCCGATGGCCGCTTCCAAGTGGATTTTAATGAGGCTTACAACCCGTACTGCGCCTACAATGAGAAGTGGTCCTGCCCGATCACGCCGCCTGAAAATCGCTTGAAGGTCCCCGTAAGGGCAGGCGAGAAGGTCTTCGAAGTCAAAGAATAGGCAGCCACGATCCGGCTACCGGCGATTTCGCGTAATTTTGTGTATTTGACAGTCCGCGGCGCAGGGACTAAGCTTCCCCGCTGTGCGGCCGATCGACAACCCAAATCTACCTTCGGATTTTGCGCATCCCATTGAAGCCGAGTTCGCAAGGCTGCTCGATTTTTATGACATCCCCTGGCAGTACGAACCGAAGACATTCCCCCTAGCAGAAGACCCGGAAGGCAACATCACGGAAGCCATCACGCCTGATTTCTATCTGCCTGGCCAAGACCTTTACGTCGAACTCACCACGCGCAAGCAGGCGCTGATCACCGAAAAAAATGGAAAGATCCGCGCTATGAAAGAACACTATCCAGGGATCAAGGTCAAACTGCTCAATCGGCGTGATATGGAGGCGATGCTAGTCAAATATGGGATGGTCGAGGAGACCCCTAACTTGATTGGAAACCCGAATGGCAACAATGAAAACAGCTGAAGTGCAGCTGGAATCAACCGCCGGCCTGGGCGAGGTCGTCTACAGCGAAGCCCAGATCCATGCCCGCGTCGCTGAGCTCGGGGCCGAGATCTCACATGACTACGAGGGGCTGGAATTGTGTTTGATCGGGATCCTAAAGGGCGCTTTGTTCTTTCTGGCCGACCTCATGCGAGCGCTGACGATCCCCTCGATCGTTGATTTCATGGCCATATCACGCTTCGGACCCCCTAGCAACACTCATGGAGAGGCCCGGCTGCTGAAGGACCTGGATATCTCGCTCGAGAATCGGCATGCTCTGGTTATTGACAACATTGTCGATACCGGTTTCACGCTCAGCTATCTGATGCGGACTTTGCAAGCTCGCAACCCGGCCTCGCTCGAGGTCTGTGTCCTTCTAAATCGACACCGGCGTCGCCTGATCGATCTTCCGCTGAAGTACGTCGGCTTCGAAGCCCCCGATGAATTCATGGTTGGCTATGGGCTGGGCCTGGACGAAAGACTTCGCCAGCTTCCCTACATCGCTTATTTCGATCCTGAGCAGAAAGACTCCTAGAATCACAAAACCCCCCTCGGGGGCCGTCATCCAACTTAAAAGCCAAGAGGGAGCCCCAGTAGCTTCCTTGCCCTAAGTTTCCGATCACCTACTTGCTGTAGATTCAGAGAAACTTCAGCACCCTACGCTGGTTCCCGTTCCACTCCCGAAGGAGTTTTTCGCTCGTCGGCTTCCTCAGCCTTTCGGCCTTTACGCCCACTCACGGCTCCATTCCGAAGAACAAAACCGCTTGCCAGCTTCAGTTTATTTTCGGTGACCTTCCTCTCAGTGCTTCTTGGCTTCTAGGATTCCCTCTCAGCGTATTGACTCTATCATTATTGGACAATGAGAGTCAATATCTCCGACCTTAAATATTTCGGGCGGACGTATCGCCCGTGAAAACACGGCTCAATTAATTGCGATCGGCCTGATGTAGTCTGGGCTCAGAAACCAGTCATCTTATAGGAACCGCTGCCGGTAGCGTATCACGCCGATCAGCAGTAAGAACTGCACCGTGGCTGCGATGATGGTGGAAAACTGTTCGAAGTAAAAGGTCAGCAAATTGACCATCACCAGCGAGAGGAGCAATCCAACAAAAGCCAGCGCGGTTCCTGATCGATCGATCCCAAACAGCAGGATGATCGCCCCGGCAAGTATTACCAACCCCACCGAGCCCTTGAGAGCGACTTGACGCGAAAAGAGTGAGGGCCGCAGCCGAGCTGCCCACTTCGCATCGCTGAGCGCTATAGGCTGGACCCAGTCAGTCCTCCTCCGGCGGCTTGTGACCGCGAAAACTGAAATAGAGCGCAAGGTCATACACGATCTTGAGACCCCCGCCAACGAAGAAGGGAAACCCGAAACGGGCCACACTTAACGCCGCCCCGGCGATGACCGGACCGAATGCCTTCGCGGTCGTACGTGACAGTGTGGTGACGCCGGTGGCGGCCGTCCGCTCCTCAGGCTCAACCATTGCCACGATATACGAGCCCCGCGTCGGTACGTCCATCTGCGAAAGCAGATGCCGGGCGAGCAATACGGAACTGGCTGAGGCGAGGGTGGGCATCAGCGGAATCATCATCAACAGCACATTGGAGGGAAGGTGCGTGAAAACCATCGTGTTCAACAGCCCAATCCTGTCTGCAATGCGTACCGCCAGCAGATAGGAAATCGACTTCATCACGTTGACCCCAAAGAACAATGGGCCCAGGAATTCAGCTCCAACCCCGAAGCGCAGGCTGAACCAGTACGAAATCAGGCTCTGCACCACAAAGCCCCCCGCAAAAGAGTCCACTGCGAACAGCCCGGCCAGTCTCAGCACTGGCCCGCGAGAGTGAGACAAGTTCACGAAGCTCGCATGCTCGGGGAGCTGCGCGAGCTCGACCTTCGGAGAAAGCCGGCTGGCGACCAGAAGCGTCGCAACTCCTAGCGCAGCGTAGAGCCAGAACATCAAGCGGTAGGAAGTCAGGAGATCCAGCTGCGAGGCGCGGGCGGGGATCCCCGCGGCCAGGGCTCCCAGAGCAACCATCGCCGCGCCCACCGCATTGTACAGACCGAAGGCCTGATTGCGATGCTTCTCGGAGGAAGTCTGCGGCAGGATGGCCGCCTCCACGGTTTCGAACGGCCCGACCTCTCCGGAAGTTGCGCTGATGGTGCCAGTGAGCGCGGCAGCCACAAGGAGCCACGGTGACCGCGCGGCGGCAAAGACGATCCCGCTGAGCGCCATCAGAGCGGAGCTCACCATCAACATCCGGCGACGCCCCAGGCGATCGGCGCTTGACGTCACCACGCCGGTGAGCAGCGCCGACCCGACCAGCGTTGCAGTAAGGATGAATCCCACCTCGACCGGCGCAAAGCCAAGTTCATCGAGGTAGAGGCCCAGGATGACGCTCAGGTAACCGTAGCCGAAGTTGCGTGTGCCTTTAGAGACTAGCAGCAGCCAACCATCGCGCGTGAGCTGCGTCATTGGAATGAACAGAGGGGAAGAATTTCGTTTCGTGGGGGTTGCGCGGCCGACCTCATTCCTGCCTGAGCTCCGCCCCGAACTCGTCCACCCGGAAGCCCCGGCTGGGCCTCTGACCCGCATGCCGCTAGCGACACCAATAGCAGGGCCATTGACGCTGTCTGCCGCACATCGTATGCTCTCAGAAGAAGGTCAAACAAGGGAGCAGGCATTGGCGGAAGTTTACATTATCGATGCAGTCCGCACGCCCATTGGCATCGGGAGACCCGATAGGGGAGATCTCTACCCGATCGCTCCCATGGATCTAGCGGCTCTGGTGTTGGGCGAGCTGCTGCGGCGCGCTGGATTGGAACCCGAGCTCGTAGCGGATGTGATCCTCGGCTGCGTCACACCGGTGGGGGACCAGGGGGCCAACATCGCCAGGCTGGCCGTGCTGAAGGCCGGCTTCCCCGTGACCGTCCCAGGTGTGCAGCTCAATCGGATGTGCGGATCGGGTCAGCAGGCGCTGCATTTCGGGTCCCAGGCCATCCTGGCTGGCGACGCCGAGTTGGTGATCGCGGGCGGTATCGAGATGATGTCTCATCAGCCGATCGGGGCGGATTGGCCAGGCGAATGGCCCACCGACTTCCCCTACCCGCTCGTGCACCAGGGGTTCAGCGCCGAGCTTATGGCGGAGAAGTGGGATATAAACCGCGCGGCACTGGATGACTTCTCCTACCAAAGTCACATTCGGGCGGGCGCAGCCATCGAACATGGAACACAGACGGACCAAATCGTAGCGGTTCGCGTGCCGGATAACGGAAGCACACGGTTGGTTGAAGTTGACCAGGGCGTGCGTATCCCTCCCGATCGTGAAAAGATGGGCGCACTGCCTCCAGTATTCAAGGAAGACGGGGTGGTCACAGCTGGAAACAGCAGTCAGATCAGCGACGGCGCGGCGGCGGTGCTCCTGGCTTCCGAGTCAGCGCTGGAGGAGCATAATCTGGAACCGCTGGCCCGAGTGGTTGCCCGGGTCGTGGTGGGTTCGGACCCAGTGCTGATGCTCGACGGCCCGATTCCGGCCACACAGAAAGCGCTGGATCGGGCCGGGCTGACCATCGCCGACCTGGATCGGATCGAGATCAACGAGGCCTTTGCCTCCGTGGTCCTGGCATGGCAGCGGGAAGTTGAGGCCGATTGGGATGTGGTCAATCCTGAAGGCGGCGCCATCGCACACGGTCACCCGTTGGGCGCTACCGGCGCGATCCTGATGACCAAGCTGGCGCATGGCCTTCGAAGACAAGGCGGGGGATACGGGCTGCAGACGATGTGCATCGGTCACGGAATGGCCATTGCGACGATTATCGAGGCAGCTGGGTAAGAGAAAGCCTTCCCGCTCCATCTAAATCGCGTGAACCGCAAGCCGGCTCACGCGATTTACGCGAAGCCCGGCCTAAGTAATCGCTGGTAGTAACGGGCGAGATCAAGGCTCAGAGGTGATCACAAAATGGCGAAGGCAATCTGGAACGGAGCAGTTCTAGCAGAGAGCGACGATACCATCCAGGTGGAAGGGAACCAGTACTTCCCCCCCGAGGCGGTCAACCGCGAGTACTTCCACAACAGTCAGGATCACACCACCTGCTTCTGGAAGGGCGTCGCCAGCTATTACGACGTCGAGGTGAACGGGGAGGTCAATCGTGGCGCGGCCTGGTACTACCCAGAGCCCAGCGAAGCCGCATCGATAATCAAGGACTACATCGCTTTTTGGCGCGGGGTGAAAGTAGAGAAGTAGGCGATCCACGGACGATCGCACGGAAACCATAGAGGCCCATCACGGGCCTCTATTTATCGCGTCGATCAAGCTACTGCAATCTTATCTTCGGATTGAGGTAGGCAGAGAGCAGATCTGCGGCCAGATTTGCCAGCACAAACACCAGGACGGCTACCATTGCCACGGCCTGAAGCAGTGGCAGGTCGCGCCGGTCAATGGCGAATACCATCAGACGCCCTAAGCCAGGGTAGTTATAGACATTCTCTACAACGATCAACCCGCTGATCAGCCATCCAAAGCTGATGGCGATCACCGTAATTGTCGGAAGGAGCGCGTTTTGTAGTACATGGCGGGAAGTCACCGACCAGCGGCTCAATCCCTTCAATCTGGCCGTACGAACGTAGGGCTTACTAATCTCTCCTATAACGCCGACGCGCGTCATGCGCGATATGTAGGCCAGCAATACCAGCGAGGCGGTCAGGGCGGGAAGGATGAGCATCGGCAAGGCCTCAAAGAAGCTCGTCCCAGGACGAATGGATGAATTGGCGGGAAAGATTCCGAGCCGGAAGGCAAATAGCTCGATCAGCAGGATCCCGGTCACAAACTCGGGCAAGCCAACTACGGACAAAGCAGAAACGTTTATCGCGCTATCTACCGGTTTGTTCTCGTTCAGTCCAGCGATCACACCTAGAGCAATAGCTGTCGGTACGGCGATCACGATCGCAACCGCCGCCAACATCAGCGAGTTTCCCGAACGCTGCAGGACCAGTGGACGCACCTCGGTTCGTGTGCTGAATGATTCGCCCCAATCGCCTCGGATGAAGTTTCCGAGCCATCGAAGGTATTGAACCGGCAGGGGATCATTCAGGCCCAGTTCCTCTCTCAGGGAGTTCAGCGCCGCCTCGCCCGCTTCGCGACCCAGGATCACGCGCGCTACATCTCCTGGCAGGACCTGTGTCACTCCAAAAATGATGATGGAGGTCAGAAGGAGCGTGAGAAGCAGAAATCCGATCCGGCGCAGTACGTAGCGTGGCATCACTGGCGCTTCCTCATGGCGAAGACCTGTCCTTGCGCTTGCCGCAGATCGTTCACGGGTATGTGGCAAAAGATGCGCGTGCCCGTCTCGTCATGCCGCCAGGGCGGGGTCTGCTCAACGCAGATATCTCCGATGAATCGGGGACAGCGGGTGTGGAATGGGCAGCCGGTCGGGGGTGCAAGCGGGCTGGGAATATCTCCGCGCAGGCGGACTCGTTCCTGACTTGCCTTCGGATCCAGGAGCGGGATGGCCGCGAGCAGCGCCTCGGTGTACGGATGGTATGGCGGATCAAAGAGCGCTTCTGAGGGGGCTACCTCCATCAATCGCCCCAAGTAGAGCACCCCAACGTAATCGGAAAGGTACCCCACGACGGCAATATCATGGGAAATAAATAGCAGGCTCGTTCCGTGCTCAGTCTGGAGGAGATTTAGCAGGTTGAGGATCGAAGCCTGCACCGAGACATCCAACGAGGACACAGGCTCATCGAGCAGCACGAGATCGGGAAGTGTTGCAAATGCCCGCGCGATGGCCACGCGCTGTTTCTCTCCGCCGCTTAATTGGGCCGGGTAACGGTCGGCATATTCCGGCGGAAGCCGAACGGCCTGCAGCAAACGGTGGACTTCCTGGTCTGAATCGGCTCCCCGGAGCAACGCCAATGGACGAGACAGGCTTTGACCAACCGTTAGGTATGGATTGAGCGCTTCGTCCGGATTCTGTAGCACCATTTGAAGGCGGCTGAGCGTTCCACGATCGCGATGCTTAATCTGGGCTGGGAGCTTGGCTCCCAGCAGCTCCATGCGACCGCGCTCGGAATCGACCAGGCCGATGACCGCCTGGGCGAGCGAGGTCTTTCCGCTGCCGCTTTCTCCTACCAGTCCGAAAGTCTCGCCCTTCCCAATAGCTAATCGAACGGTGTCGACCGCACGAACCGATTGGGAAGGGGATCGTCTCAACCACTCTGCGAGTGAGCGCGGCTGATCGTAGCGAACCTCCAGGTCCTCGACCTGCAAAACGGTTTCAGCGGTCGGAGAATGCGGCCGCGGGGGCGCTGCGGGAGGTTGCCTGGGATCTATCTCGCCCGACTGGATCTCTTTCTGACGGTAGCAACGCACTTGCCTCGCCATCCCCGAGTCCTCAAGCATCGGTCGAGCCTCGCGGCAGATATCGATTGCGACTGGACAGCGAGGTGCGAACACGCAAGCGGGCGGCAGATCCCCGAGCGAAGGGATACGACCGCCGATCGAGCGGAGCTGAATTTCGCGCTTGTTTTCGCCAAGTCGCGGAATACTGTCCAGCAGTCCATGGGTGTAGGGATGAAACGGACCCTCAAAAAGGTCTATTTTCGATCCCTGTTCGACCAGCTCACCCGCATAGAGCACGGTCAGTCGATCGGCGAATTGGGCGATGACGCCCAGGCTGTGGGAGACATACAGGGTCGCGGTCTGTCGCGCTTGCATCAGCTCCCGGATGAGGTCCAGCACGACGGCTTCGGTGGTTGAGTCCAGGCCCGTGGTCGGTTCGTCGAGTATCAAGAGCTTGGGTCCCATGCACAGGGCCATTGCGATCATGACCCGTTGCTGCATGCCGCCGCTGATTTGATGCGGGTAGCTGCGCACCACGCGCGCGGGGTCGGCGATCTGTACCATCTCAAGCAGCCCGAGGGCCTTGTCCCTAGCTTCCGCCGCCGAGAGATCGTCTCGCTGCTCTGTTAGCTGCGTTCCGATTCTCAGCGAAGGGTTTAACGCGGAAAGCGGATCTTGGGGAACCATGGCGATTTGGCTTCCCCAGACCGAGCGAAGCCGCTCCGGACTGAGGCCGAGGAGCTCTCGCCCATCCACTCGGATGCTGCCATGGGTGATCTGCGCCTGCTCGGGGAGATGCTGCATAACCGCCAGCACCAGCGTCGTTTTTCCAGAACCGCTTTCGCCAACCAGCCCATGAACCTCTCCGGGTTGGATCTCAAGGCTCACTTCACGTACCGCGGTGACCGGGCCGTGCCTATTGCGGTAGGTGACGGTCAGGTCTTTCACGCTCAGGGCGGGATTCATGCGCCGGGGGCCCTCAATACTCTGCGGAGACCGTCGGCCATCAGGTTCACCCCAATCACCAGGATGGAAATCGCGAGTGCGGGCGCCCATAGAGCCCATGGAGTTTGGTACACGTGCTCGCGCGCTTCTCCCACCATCAGCCCCCAGTTTGGATTGGGAGGCTGCACGCCGATCCCGAGAAAGCCGAGCGCGGCGATGAGGAAGATGGCGTAGGAGAATCGGAGCGCTCCCTCTACTGTCAGCACAGGAAATGCGGAGGGTAGGATCTCGCGAAATAGAATCCATCCTTGCGATTCGCCCCGAATTCGAGCCGCCTGCACGAATCCTTTGACCTTAATCGACAACACGACGCTCCTGGCCACGCGGGCCACAATCGGCGTATAGATAATTACGATCACAGCGAGTACTGCGTTGCGCGCAGGCCCTACCATCCCGAGCAATAGAAGCGCAAGCAGCAAAGCGGGGATCGCCAGCAGACTATCGAACGCTCTCATCAAGGCCTCGTCGAAGATTCCGCCACGATAGCCGCTGAGCAGGCCAATGGCCGTTCCTGCAAGGACCGCTATCAATGTTCCCAGACCGGCCAGCAGTAAGATGTCTTGCGCGCCGAAAAGTATGCGACTGAATACGTCGCGACCCAGGTGGTCCGTCCCGAACCAGTGGTTGGGCGATGGAGCCTGTCGGGCCTCTGATGCGATTTGCTCATTCACTCCATAAGGCGCGATCACCGGTCCGACCAGCGCTATCAAAAGGAAAATTAGAACGATCGTCGTCCCGGCCGCGGAGGCGGGTCGACCATATAGACCTATCAGCACGGTAAGCGGGCGCCAACCCCTAACCGGGTTGGCGCCCGCTTTCGTCGTTGTCGTAGTCACTCGGATATTACTGCGATAGGCTGACTCGGCTCAGGTCTGTGCGTCCGGCAAAGGCCTTGAGCTCGAACCCTTCGAAGCCCTCTCGGAT